>Ga0310696_10006247_pt1 | contig 14173 bp, 11 predicted proteins | sample AusTroGonzalo_MG_4_FD_203885 | JGI IMG/M metagenome (GOLD analysis project Ga0310696, IMG submission 203885) | Bovine rumen microbial communities from tropical cattle in Woodstock, Queensland, Australia - Gonzalo_02 (v2) (version 2) | ecosystem: Host-associated > Mammals > Digestive system >...
GTTCTTCTTTCGTCATCACAGTATATCCACTCATCTCTCCTTCAAGAAGAGCCTCATCGAGCTGCATCAGCGCCTTCTCTCTTTCTTCCAGCAGTCTGACTCCGGCCCTGATGACTTCGCTGACATTGTTGTATCGCCCGGAAGTTACAGATTCCTGTACAAAGGCCTCCAGATGCGATCCCAGTGCTATGGTTGTAGTTTTCATACTCGCAAATATAAGAACTATTCTTATATCCTGCAAACAATCTTCGCAATATAATGACTATTTCCTTGACCAGAAGACAAAGAAAAAGGCGTTCTCTGCAGCTGCGGGAACGCCTAATTCTTTAACCTAAAACTTAACCTATGAAAAAACTATTTGACTTTAGGCTAAGCAAAGGGTGTGCCAAACTTTTTCTCAAAACAAATTATTCGGCGGGAGTAATCGAAATTATTTCCACTTTCCGGAGGGGACGGTCGCGGAAGTCGGTCTTCTCGGCGGCAATCTTGTCGACCACGCCGAGTCCGTCGACCACTTCTCCGAAAATGGTGTATTCTCCGTCGAGGTGCTTGCAGCCCTCTTCATCCTGGACGATATAGAACTGCGAACCCGATGACTCCTTGGCCGGGTTGGCCTGGTCGCCGCGACGGGCGGCTGCCAGCGCGCCTTTCTTGTGGGTATGGTTGGGCAGGATCTCGGCCGGGATGGTATAACCCGGTCCGCCGGTGCCATACATTGCCACCTGCGTGGAATCCTTGGTCAGCGGATCGCCGCCCTGAATCATGAATCCCTTGATGATGCGGTGGAAAAGGATTCCGTTGTAAAAGCCTTTCCTGGCCAATTTAACGAAGTTGTCACGGTGCAGCGGAGTATCTGCATAGAGTTTGACGGTCATCGTTCCGTCGGTGGTCTTGATGACCAGTTTCGGTTCATCGCCGAGTTCCGCCCATTTGTCGGCGGGAGCAGCAGGAGTCTCGTTCATGGTAGTTTCGTCTTGCGTTGTTTCCGTAGTCTGTGCCTCCTCGGCCTGGGTTTCATCCGGGGCGGCCGCCTGTTCTTTGTTACCTTTGCAGCCGGCCAGCAAGACCAGCACGGCTGCCGCATAAATCAGTATACGTTTCATAACCCAAAATTAACGATTATTTCTTACTTTTGTAGAACAAATCACAGCAAGTGGCAAATCCCATCAAACAGCTGGCCGGCGAAACCGCCATCTACGGGCTCAGTACCATCCTGGCCCGGATCATCAATTTCGCCCTCGTCCCGCTCTATACCCGCGTCCTGACCCAGTCGGACTTCGGCGTGATGTCGGAGTTCATGGCCTATATCGCCATGCTGCAGGTCGTGCTGACCCTCGGCCTGGAGACGGGCTGTTTCCGCTATGCCACGAAGGAAGGGGCTGACCCCAATCAGGTCTTCTCCAATGCCTTCGTGACGGTGTTCGGCGTATGTGCCTTCTTTTTTGCCGCGGTGGCCGTCTTCTCGGGCGACATCGCTACGGCCATGGGCTATGCCGGCTTCAGCAACATCATCGTCTACTGCGGGCTCATCCTGCTGATCGACTGTACGACCGCCATCCTCTTCGCCAAGCTGCGGCATGAGCACAAGGCCCTGAAGTTCGCCGTCATCAAAACCGTCAAGATCCTGACCGAGCTGGGCGTCAACCTGCTGCTCTACCTGGTGCTGGCCGCCCGGTTTGCGGAAGGCTCCTGCCTATGGCTCACCCGCTTCGTCAGCGCCACGCCCGACTTCACCTATCCCATCTTCGCCATCCTGGTCAGTTGCATCGTGTGCCTGGTGCTGATTGCGCCGGAATTATTGAAACTCGCTTTCCGGCTCGACAGCGCCTTGATCCGTCGCCTGCTGGTCTATTCCCTGCCGCTGATGGTCGCCGGTCTTCCGGGCATCATGAACGACGTGCTGGACCGCGTGCTGATGCGCTTCTGCAATGCCGACCCGGTGAACTGGCGGGCCGACCTGGGCGTCTACCAGGCCGCCGTGAAGTTGGCCGTGATCATGCAGCTCTTCGTGCAGATGTTCCGCTATGCGGCGGAGCCCTTCTTCTTCCAGCGCGAACGCGACAAGGGCAGCAAGAAGATCTATGCCGACGTGCTTAATTACTTCACGGCCTTCTGCATGTTCGGTTTCGTGGTGCTGATGCTCTTCATGGACGAGATTGGCCTGATCCTGGGGAAGGATTTCCGCGTGGGACTCGACATCACGCCCATCATGCTGATGGCCTATGTCATCACGGGCATCCTGTTCAATGTCAACATCTGGTACAAACTCTCCGAAAAGACGGGCTACGCAGTCTGGATCACCCTGGCCGGGCTCGTGGTCACCATCGTCGTGAACCTCATTTTCATGCCGTGCTATTCCTATCACGCTGCCGCCTGGGGACATATCGCCAGCTACCTGACGATGCTGGTCCTGACGGCCCTGCTGGGACGAAAACACTATCCCATTCCCTACAACTGGGGCATTGTGCTGGTACTGGTAGCGGCAGGTCTGGGCATATGGGGCGTGTCGACGCTCCTGCCGGAAATGAGCCTGGGCATCAAGATTCTGGTACACGGCTTCTTTGCGCTGGTATATGTCGGGATAGCCGTTGTAATATTGAGGGTACAAAAAAGAAGAACCGCCGTATGAAAGTAAAGATTGTCAATCACTCCCCGTTCGACCTGCCGGCCTACGCCACGCCTTTCTCCGCCGGAATGGACCTGCGGGCCCATCTGGAGCAAGCCGTGACGCTTTCTCCGCTGGAACGCACCCTGGTCCCGACCGGACTCCATATTGAACTGCCCGCCGGTTTCGAGGCACAGATCCGCCCCCGCAGCGGCCTGGCCGCCAAGCACGGCATCTCGATCGTCAACGCTCCGGGCACCATCGATGCGGACTACCGGGGAGAGATCAAGGTGATCCTGGTCAATCTCTCGAACGAGCCGTTTACCATCGAGCCGGGCGAACGCATCGCGCAGATGGTGGTTGCCCGTCACGAAACCGTGGAATGGGAGCCGGTGGAAGCGCTGGAGGAAAGCCAGCGCGGCAGTGGCGGATTCGGATCAACAGGCAAAAAATAAGAAGAACCATGATATCAGTAGAAGAATTGTACGAGCTTTACAAGAAGTGCTCGGGCATCACGACCGACAGTCGTCAGATCAAGGAGGGGGTGATGTTCTTCGCCCTCAAGGGTGAGAAATTCGATGGGAATGACTTTGCCGAAGATGCGCTCAAGGCCGGCGCCCGATACGCCGTCGTCGACCGCTTCCTGCTGGAAGACGTAAGTTACAAGGGCCGCAAGTGCATCGTAGTGGAAAACACCCTGGACATGCTGCAGCAGCTGGCGGCTTATCACCGAAGCCAGTTCGATATCCCCGTGGTCGGCATCACGGGCACCAACGGCAAGACCACGACCAAGGAACTGGTGGCTGCCGTCCTGGCGAAAAAGTTCAACATCGTGGCCACGGCATCGAATTTCAACAACCATATCGGCGTACCGCTGACCCTTTTCCGTCTCGACGAGCACACCGAACTGGCCGTCGTGGAGATGGGCGCCAGCGCCCCCGGCGAAATCACCCAGCTCACGGGAATCGTCCAGCCCACCTGCGGCCTGATCACGACCGTGGGCAAGGCGCACCTGCAGGGCTTCGGCTCGTTTGAAGGCGTCAAGAAGACCAAAGGCGAGCTCTACGACCACCTCCGCCAGAAAGGCGGCGTGGTGTTCTACAATGCCGACAATCCCGACCTCTGCGAGATGGTGTCCCACCGGACGGGCCTGATTACCCGTCGTTATGGGATCAAGGAGCAGGGCGTCCGCATCCTTCCGGCTACGGCCGAATCACCCTACCTGACCCTGGAAATGGAAAATGAAGGAAACACCGTGACAATCTCGACCCATCTGATCGGCGACTACAACGCCGACAACGTGATGGCCGCCCTGGCCGTAGGCAGTCATTTCGGCGTGCCTTTCCTCCGCATGGTGGAGGCCATCGAGACCTACACGCCTTCGAACAGCCGCAGCCAGCTTGTCAAGACGGAACGCAACACGCTGATCATCGACGCCTACAACGCCAATCCGTCGAGCATGAAAGCCGCCCTGAACAATTTTGCCGGAACCGATTTCGACAACAAAGTGCTGATGTTGGGCGATATGCTCGAATTGGGCGAAGATTCTGCCGCCGAGCACCTGGCCGTCCTCCAGCAGGCCGTGGCAACGGCACCGGCCGTCTTCCTGGTCGGCAGCGAATTCGAGGGTGCCGCGAAGGCATTGAAGAAATCCAAAGCAACGGTCCAATCCTTCCCCGACATCGAATCGCTGAAGGAATACGTCACGGAGCATCCGCTCGAGGGTTGCACCATCCTCATCAAGGGTTCCAACGGAAAACATATGCCGCGGGTGGTGGACGCTTTATAAAAAATTTGTAATTCAAAAAATATCCGTATCTTTGCAAGCCCTTTCTCGAGAAGATGGGGAAGTTACAATTATTGAACTGATTACTAACTTAAAGCAATTGCAAAATGGCAGTTAAGATCCGCCTTTCGCGTCACGGCAAGAAAAACTACGCGTATTTCCACATTGTCGTTGCTGACGCACGCGCACCGCGCGACGGCCGTCTGATCGAACAGATCGGCCTCTACAACCCGAACACCAATCCCGCTACCATCGTCCTCGACGGTGAAAAAGCCCTCGACTGGCTCAACAAAGGTGCCCAGCCGACCACCACGGCCCGCCGTATCCTCTCCTATGAAGGTGTCCTGCTGAAGAAGCACCTCCAGGGTGGTGTGGCCAAAGGCGCTTTCTCGCAGGAGGAAGCCGACCGCCGCTACGCCGCTTGGAAGACCCAGAAAGATGGCAAGCTCGCTTCGAAGAAGCAGACCATCGCCAGCGCTGCCGCAGAAGCCGCCAAGGCTGCTGTCAAAGCAGAAGCCAAGGTCAACGAAGAGCGCGCTGAGGCCATCGCCAAGAAGAAAGCCGAGCTCGCAGCTGCCGCCGAGGCCGCTGCCAAGGCTGCTGCTGAAGAAGCCGCTGCCGCCGCTGCAGAAGCTGAAGCTGCTGCAGAAGCTCCCGCTGAAGCTCCGGAAGCCTAGTTTTCGGGATGAAAGTGTTGAAATCTTGGGGTGCCGACGGGCAGGTGGTGTTGAGCCTCACTGCCGAAGATCCCCGGGATTTAAAGAGTCAGGAACCGGTATTCATCGCCTTCGATGGAACGCCGGTTCCTTTTTTCATTGAGACGGCCCAACCCCGGGGCGGCCGCCTGATCGTCAAGTTCGAAGATGTCGACTCGCTGGCCGAAGCCGAAGAACTGGTCGGCCGCGAGGTGACGCTGTCCGAAGAAGAGGAAGAAGACGAAGATACGCTCATCGGCCTGCAGGTCCGGGACGCCAAGACCCGGCGCATCATCGGCGAAGTTGTCGATTTCAGCGACTACGGCGGCAACACGCTCATCACGGTCGACACGGAAAACGGCGAAATCCTGCTTCCCCTCCACGACGACCTGATCGTCAGCGTGCACGACGACATTCTCACCCTCGATATTCCCGAGGGGTTGATCTGATTTTTATAAAGTTTGGCACACCCTTTGCTTAACCTTTACATCGAATAGTTTTTTCATAGGTTAAGTTTTAGGTTAAAGAATTAGGCGTTCCCGCAGCTGCAGAGAACGCCTTTTTCTGTGTTTACTGGGGCTCTGCCCCACCCGAGCCGAAGGCGAGAGCACGACCTCCGGGAGTAAACCCTGCCGCTACGGCCTGCTATCGCACGATGCCAACGCAACGGCCTCCGCTAGCGCCTGATGGCGCTTGTTATAGCCGGATTCGTTTTTTCAGGCGGATGTCGGTGGAGGATGCGCCGAGCAGGAACTTGGCGCGGCCTTTCGGCGTGGCGAAAGCGTGGGTGTCGCTGTCCCAGATTTTCAGGTCATCGGCCGGAATGATCATCTCGACATCTTTTTTCTCTCCCTGCTTCAGCGCAATCCGGTCGAAGCCGCGCAAACGGAACCGGGCATCGTCGCCCGGAAAACGGACGTAGAGCTGGACTACTTCCTCGCCGTCGCGCGAACCCGTGTTCTGCAGCTGGAAACGGACGACGTAACGGCCCTCCTCCTTGCGGACTTTCATCTTCGAATACTTGAACTGTGTATAGCTCAGGCCATGGCCGAAGGGGAAGATGGGCTTGCCCTTGAAATACATATAGGTGCGGCCGTGGCGGATGTCGTAGTCCAGCATGTTCGGCAGGTCGAGGATATCGCTCACCCAGGTCTGTGTGGTACGCCCTGCAGGATTGTAGTCACCGAAGAGTACGCTCGCCAGCGCGGAGCCCGTCTCCTGGCTGCAATGTGTCATATGGACGATGGCGGGCACGTGCGCGGCAGTCCAGTTGATGGCGAAGGGAAAACTGCTGATGAGCGTGACGATGGTGTTGGGATTGGCCTGCCAGACCACCTTGATGAGGTCTTCGGTCTCCAGTTGGAGCGAACGGCGGTCCAAGGCTTCCCGGCCGTCTCCGGCCACTACGCCGTAGGCCCACGGCGACTGGACGGTCTGTCCGTCCCAGTCCGGGCTCGTGTTGGGATGATTGCCCACACATACGATGCAGACATCAGCCCAGCGGGCCAGTTCCTGTGCGCTTCCGTCAGAGTCCCAGCGCTGAAAACGGACTTCCGTCTGTGTGCTGTCGACGGCGGCCCTGATCCCTTCCAGCGGGCTGATCCGGTAGGCTGGCAGTGCACCGTACCAGTCTTTGAGGACTTTCTCGGCCCGGTTGCCGAACACGGCAATGTGCTTGACGGACTTGCGGTCGAGAGGCAGCAGATTTCCTTCGTTTTTCAGCAGGACAATGGATTTTTGCGTGACCAGCAAAGCCTTGTCCTTATACTCCTGCGTCTCCCAGGGAACGCGATCCCCATATTCAACGGCATCATATGGACAGGCCGCATCCATCAGACCGAGCCGGAGCATCGTCCGAAGATTGTTCCGTGTGCAGGCGTCCAATACTTCCCTGGAAATGAAGCCGGCATCCCAGGCCTCTTTGACCTGCTCGAAACGGGCGTCGATGAAACGGCTCAGGCCGGCTTCGAGCGCCAGTCGGATAGACTCGTTGAGGTCCTTGGTATGGTTGTGGGCAGTGACCATGAAAGGCAGCGCACCGGCATCGTCCACGATGGTTCCGTCCATACCCCATTCGTTGCGCAGGATGTGGTTGATGAAATCGTTGGCGATGCAGGGGACGCCATTGTATTTGTTGTAGGCCGTCATCAACGACTTGGCGCCGGCCCTGGCACCTTTCCAGAAGCCGTAGGAATAGTAATCGCGGAACAAGGCTTCATCGAAACGGGAATCCGTGGCAAAGCGGTTGTCTTCATTGCTGTTGGCCAGGAAATGCTTCATCAACGCGGCGCCGCGCCAGTAGACGGGATTGTCCCCCTGGATGCCGCGAACTTCGGCAGCTACCATCTCTCCCACCAGAAAGGGGTCTTCGCCGAAACTCTCTTCCGTGCGGCCCCAGCGCGGGTCGCGGGCCAGGTCGGCATTCGGAGCCCAGAGCACCAGGCATTTGTACGGGGCGTTCCGGGAATAGAAGCGAGCCTCGATCGACATGACCTCGCCTACGGTGTGGGCCACATTACGGTCCCAGGTTTCGCCGATGCCGTAGGCCTGGGGAAAAGCGGTGCTGTGCTGGTACTGTTGTTCGGGACGGCCCACGCGCTCCCCACCTCCCCACAAACCGGGATGATCGGTGGCCCCACCGCGCACGATGCCATGGATGGCTTCGGTCGCGCCGGGATTGGCGATGCCCAGGCGGGGCACGCCCTGGCCGACAATCGTGGCGATCTTTTCATCGATTGTCATCAGCGAAATCGCATGGTCGAGCCGCTCGTCCTCCGACAGGGCAGTATTCTGGAAAGGGTACTCAATGTCCTGTGCCGGCAGCGAAACCGCCGCCAGCAGCATAGTCAGGCTAAAAACAAGAAGATGACGGATTTGCATATCTGTGCGTATTTGCACAAATATACAAATAAATCCTTAACGAATCCCCGTATAATTATGAGGGGTTATGGCGTGGAGTTCAGCCTTCACTTCTTCGGAAATGTCCAGGCTGTCAATGAAGTTGCTGATGGCCTCGCGGGTGATGTGCTCGCCCGTGCGGGTGAGCGCCTTGAGCGCCTCGTACGGCTTCGGGAACCCTTCGCGCCGCAGGACCGTCTGGATGCCCTCGGCAACTACCGCCCAATTGTTCTCCAGATCGGCCGCCACCTTTTCCTCATTGAGGATCAACTTGCCGATGCCCTTCTCCAGCGAACGGATGGCAATCAGCGAGTGGGCGATGGGAACACCGATGTTGCGCGTTACCGTCGAGTCGGTGAGATCGCGCTGCAGGCGCGACACCGGAAGCTTCTCGGAGAGGTAGTCGTAGATGGCGTTGGCATAGGTCAGGTTGCCCTCCGCATTTTCGAAATCGATGGGATTGACCTTGTGCGGCATCGTCGAGGAACCCACTTCCCCCGGCTTGATGGCCTGGGAGAAATACTCCATCGAAATGTAGAGCCAGCAGTCGCGGCTCAGGTCGACGAGCACCGTATTGATGCGGCGAAGGGCGTCGAAGATGGCCGCCAGGTTGTCGTAGTGGTCGATCTGCGTGGTGGGCCAGGAACGTTTCAGTCCCAGCGACGTCACGAAATTCTCGGCGAAATCGTTCCAGTCGATGTCGGGGTAGGCCACCATATGCGCATTCATGTTGCCCGTGGCGCCGCCGAACTTGCCCGGATAGGGACGGGCTTCCAGCTGCCGGAGCTGCTCCTTGAGACGGACCACGAAAACATTCAGCTCCTTGCCCAGGCGGGTCGGGGAAGCCGGCTGGCCGTGCGTGTGGGCCAGCATCGGCACGTCACCCCAGAGATCCACCCGCTCCGACAGCATCCCGATCAGCTCGCGGAGCGCCGGGATGAACACCTCCACCAGCGCTTCCTTGAGCGCCAGCGGCGAGGCGGTGTTGTTGATATCCTGCGAGGTGAGGCCAAAATGGATGAACTCTCCGAACTCGTCCATCCCGAGATCCTGGAACTTCTCTTTCAGGAAATACTCCACGGCCTTGACGTCGTGGTTGGTACGCTGCTCGATGGCCTTGATGCGGGCGGCGTCTTCCAGCGTGAAGTCGCCGTAAAGGGCGCGCAGCTGCGGGAAGACCTCGGGATCGACGCCGGAGAGCTGGGGCAGCGGCAATTCGCTGAGGGCGATGAAATACTCCACCTCCACCAAGACACGGTAGCGCATCAGGGCATATTCGGAGAAAAAGGCCGAGAGCTCGGATGTTTTCCCGGCATAGCGCCCGTCCACGGGCGAGATGGCTTGCAGCGGATCCATGACCGTTCGTCGTTTAGAGTTTGCGTTTGACTTCCACGATCTGGTAGGCCTCGATCATGTCGCCGACCTTGATGTCGTTGAAGCCGTCGACACTCAGACCGCAGTCGAAACCGGCGGCGACTTCTTTCACGTCGTCCTTCATGCGCTTGAGCGAGCCCAGCTGGCCGGTGTAGACCACGATGCCGTCGCGGATTACGCGGACCTTCGCGCTGCGGGTCAGCTTGCCGTCGCGCACCATACAGCCGGCGATGGTACCCACCTTCGAAATCTTGAAGGTCTCGAGCACCTCGGCGTTGGCGGTGATTTCCTCTTTCTCTTCCGGAGCGAGCATGCCCTCGATACCGCTCTTGACCTCGTTGATGGCGTCGTAGATGACCGAGTAGAGGCGGATTTCGATCTGCTCTTTCTCGGCGAGTTTGCGGGCGTTCGGCATCGGGCGGACCTGGAAGCCGATGATGATGGCGTTGGATGCCACGGCCAGCAGGACATCGGATTCGGAGATGGCACCCACGGCCTTGTGGATCACGTTGACGTGGATCTCTTCGGTCGAGAGTTTGATCAGGGAATCGGAGAGGGCCTCGATGGAACCGTCCACGTCGGCCTTGACGATGATATTGAGTTCCTGGAAGTTGCCGAGCGCGATGCGGCGTCCGATCTCTTCGAGGGTGATGTGGGTCTGGGTCTTGATGCCCTGGATGCGGATGAGCTGTTCGCGCTTGTTGGCCACGTCGCGTGCCTCTTTCTCGTCTTCCATGGCGTTGAGCGTGTCACCGGCGGTGGGAGCGCCGCTCAGGCCGAGCACGGAAACCGGCGTGGAAGGACCGGCTTCTTTCAGGCGCTGGCCACGCTCGTTGAACATGGCTTTCACGCGGCCCGCATAGCAACCGGCCACGATCGGATCGCCCACATGGAGGGTACCGCTCTGCACGAGGACGGTGGCCAGGTAGCCACGGCCCTTGTCGAGCGACGACTCGATGATGTTGCCGACAGCCAGCTTGTGCGGATTGGCCTTGAGTTCGAGCAGGTCGGCTTCGAGCAGCACCTTCTCGAGCAACTGTTCGACGTTGATGCCTTTCTTGGCTGCAATCTCCTGGCACTGGTACTTGCCGCCCCAGTCTTCTACCAGGATGTTCATATTGGCCAGCTGCTCCTTGATCTTGTCGGGATTGGCGCCCGGTTTGTCGATTTTGTTGATGGCGAAGATCATCGGCACGCCGGCTGCCTGGGCATGGTTGATGGCCTCGACGGTCTGCGGCATCACGGCATCGTCGGCCGCGATGATGATGATGGCCAGGTCGGTGACCTTGGCACCTCGGGCACGCATGGCGGTGAAAGCTTCGTGGCCCGGGGTATCGAGGAAGGTAATGTGCCGTCCGTCGGGGAGTTTCACGTTGTAGGCACCGATGTGCTGGGTGATGCCGCCCGCCTCACCGGCGATGACGTTGGTCTTGCGGATGTAGTCGAGCAGGGAGGTCTTGCCGTGGTCCACGTGACCCATCACGGTGACGATGGGCGGACGCGGGAGCAGGTCCTCTTCCTTGTCTTCTTCCTGCGCGATGGCGCCCTGGATCTCGGCGGTCACGAACTCGATCTTGTATCCGAATTCTTCGGCCACCAGCACGAGGGCCTCGGCATCGAGACGCTGGTTGATCGACACCATCAGACCGAGGTTCATACAGGCCTCGATAACCTTGGTGACCGGGGTGTTGTTCATCAGGATGGCCAGTTCGTTGACGGTCACGAATTCGGTGACCTTCAGCACGTTGCTGGTCATTTCCTGGCGCACCTGCTCTTCCTGCATCTTCTGGGAGATCTCTTCGCGTTTCTCGCGGCGGTGTTTCGAAGTCTTGGTCTTGGCGTGACCTTCGGTCATCCGTGCGTAGGTCTCCTTGATCTGTTTCTGGATCTCGTCGCTGTCGAATTCCGGACGGACCGCCTTGAAGCGTTCGTTCTTCTTGGCGCCACGGTTGCGGCCGCCGTCCTTGGCGCTGCCGCTGTCCTTGGCCGCGGAACGCGGCATGGCGCTGTTCTTGGGATTGCTGATGTCGACCTTGGCGGCGCCTTTGTGGATGCGCTCGCGCTTCTTCTCTTTCTTGCCGTGCTCGGAAGAGGAAGGCTTCTTGTCGAACTGCGACAGGTCGATGGTGCCCACGGTCTTGGGACCGGCCAATTTTTCGACGCGGGTCTCGATGTGTTCGATGACCGGGCGCTCTTCCTTCTCCGGCTTTTCGGCCGGTTTTTCCACTTCCGCCCTGGGCGCTTCGGGAGCGGGTTTCTCCTCCTTTTTCGGCTGCGGTGCAGGTTCGGTTTTCTTCTTGGGGGTCAGGTCGATGTGACCGACGATCTTGAGATCGTTCTTGGCGGGTTCTGGCTGAGAAGGAACGGTTTTTTCTTCTGGTGCCGGGGTTTCGCTTTTGCGTACCTCGGGTTCGGGGGCAGTTTCCGGTGCGGGAGATTCCACCTTCTTCTGCTCCGTGAACACGTTGGTCTTGATGATGACTTCCTTGACCGGTTCCTCGTCTTCTGCGTTCGAGCGGCTGTCCACATCGGTGATCTCCTTGAGCTTGATGGAGACCTTCTGCGACTGCTCCTTGATGAGCTGCTCCTTGCCGAATTCCTTGGCCACCAAGGCGAAAACGTCTTCCGATATCTTGGACGTCAGGGTAAGTTCGTCGTTGAATCCCTTTTTCTTCAGAAAGTCGGTCAGCGTAGACAGACCGATGTTGTAGTCCTTGAGGACCTTGTTGACTCTGATGCTTCCTTCTGCCATATTGTTGTCTCCCGTTTTTGTTAATCTTTAGTTTTCAAATTCTGCGCGCAGGATCTTCTGCACGTCGAGTACGGTCTCCTCTTCGAGGTCGGCGCGCTGCATCACCTCTTCGACCGGCAGAGCGAGCACGCTCTTGGCGGTGTCGCAGCCGATGCCCTTGAGGGCTTCGATGATCCAGTCTTCGATCTCATCGGAGAAGGCGTCGAGGAGCACGTCTTCCTCGTCCTCCTGGCTCTGGTCGCCGAGGCGGTACACGTCGATCTTGTAGCCCGAAAGCTGCTCGGCCAGCAGGATGTTGCTGCCGCCGCGGCCGATGGCAAGTGCCAGTTCGCTGGCTTCCAGGTCGATGTGGATGCTCTTGTGCTCTTCGTCGATGCGGAGGGCCGAAATCTTGGCGGGCGAGAGGGCGCGCTGGACCAGCAGCTGGGTGTTGGTGGTCCAGTTAATGATGTCGATGTTCTCGCCGCGGAGCTCCCGCACGATGCCGTGGATACGCGAACCTTTCACGCCGACGCAGGCACCCACCGGGTCGATGCGCTCGTCGTACGACTCCACGGCCACCTTGGCGCGCTCACCCGGCATGCGGACCACCTTCTTGATGGTGATCAGGCCGTCGAAGATCTCCGGGACCTCCTGTTCGAAGAGGCGCTCCAGGAAGAGGTTCGAAGTACGCGACAGGGTGATGATGGGCGAGTTGTTCTTCATCTCCACGCTGGTGATGACGGCCTTGACGGTGTCACCCTTGCGGAAGAAATCGGAAGGAATCTGCTCGCTCTTGGGCAGGACCAGCTCGTTGCCGTCTTCGTCCATCACCAGCACTTCCTTCTTCCAGGCCTGGTAGACCTCACCCACGAGGATGTCGCCCACCTTGTCCACATATTTCTTGTAGAGGTTGCCCTTCTCGATGTCGGTGATGCGGCTCGACAGGTTCTGGCGCAGGTTGAGGATACCACGGCGGCCGAAGGTCGACATCGGCAGCTCTTCCGGATATTCCTCACCGAGTTCGTAGGAATCGTCGATTTTCTGCACCTCTTCGAGGGAGATCTCCTTGTTCGGGTCTTCGACCGTCTCGACGACGGTGCGGTTGCGGATGATGGAGATATCACCCTTGTCGATGTTGATGATGATGTCGAAATTGTCGGCGTCGCCGTACATGCGCGCCAGCTGGGTGCGGAAAATGTCTTCCAGCACGCTCATCAGCGTGGGGCGGTCAATGTTTTTGAGCTCTTTGAATTCAGCGAATGTGCTGATCAGATTGACTTCCATTTGTGTATTGTGTATTTTTTCGTTCGTTCCTGTTAAATGCCTGCCGATCCGACCATCAGCGAAAAGTCTTCCTTGTCGCGGTCGAGCTTCGATTCGATGTAGCGGCTCAAGGCCACGCAGTCGTCGATCGACACGCCGCCGCCTTCGCGGGTGATGATCACTTCGATGTCGTTGTCTTCGCTCACGGTGACTTCCACCAGCGTGAGTTCCGTGCCCTGCAGGTGCTCCTGCGCGATTTTTTCGATGGTCTGTTTCAGGATCATAGTGAGGTATGTGCAATAAAAAAGGAGACTCTCGTCCCCTCAAATCGCTGCAAATTTAGTAATTACCCTTGAATTGGCAAATTTTTTGATGGAAAATGACTAATATTGCAGAAAGAATGATGGAAACAACCGCTCAGACGATAGCAGACCTTCTGGGTGGCGAGGTCGTCGGCGACCCCGCCGTCGTCGTGACAGGCCCCGCCCGCATCGAGCAGGCACGTCCGGGAAACATCTGCTTTTTTGCCAATCCCAAATACGAACGATTTATCTACGATACCCGGGCCAGCGTCCTGCTGGTCAACCGTTCCTTCGAGCCCCGGCAGACCATTCCGGCCACCCTCATCCGCGTCGACGACGCATATGCGGCTGTTCCCGTGCTGCTCGACTATTTCAACCGGCTGCGCCGGGAACGCAAACGGGGCAACCGCCTGCTGGCCCGCCTGTCGCCCCAGCGGTCGATCGCCTGTTCGGCCCGGATTGGCAAAGGCACCTACATCTATCCGCAGGTCTTCATCGGAAAGAACGTGAAGATCG
>Ga0310696_10006248_pt1 | contig 14173 bp, 15 predicted proteins | sample AusTroGonzalo_MG_4_FD_203885 | JGI IMG/M metagenome (GOLD analysis project Ga0310696, IMG submission 203885) | Bovine rumen microbial communities from tropical cattle in Woodstock, Queensland, Australia - Gonzalo_02 (v2) (version 2) | ecosystem: Host-associated > Mammals > Digestive system >...
GAATAACGCATCGATCGGCAAGGAAGAATTCATTGCTTATCAGAGTGAGATAAGAAAGCTCGAAGATTACTATACAAGTGATCTGTGGAAGGAAGATTTTGCTCTGGATGAAGAGGGCAGACTTCCAAAAGATCTTAAGCGCGGAGTGCTGTCTGAGGATGGCATTTACGACCTGCTCGAGAGGAACAAGGAATTGTTAGAGGAGAACGATAATGGCGAGTTGTGAGACATGCGCATTTGCATATATGGATGAGATGACGGGTGAAGCAGTCTGTGACTTAAGTCTTGATGAAGATGAACTCATCAGGTTTTCTCAGAGCAAGAGCAAAGAGTGCCCGTTCTACAGAGACGGCGACGAGTATAAGACCGTAAGACATCAGATGTGAGGAGCATATGGTACTTCAGACAGAGAGATTGATACTAAGACGATGGGAAGATTCTGACGCAGAGCAGCTTTTTAAGTATGCTAAGGATCCTGATGTAGGACCCATCACCGGATGGCCGCCTCATAAAAGCATAGACGAGAGTCGATATGTTATCGCCAATGTGTTGAACGGCAAGGAAGCTTATGCGATATGCCTGAAGGAAGATAACAAAGCTATCGGAGCGATCGAATTAAGGCTTTATGGTGCTTCCAAGTTTTGTAAAGGCGAAGATGAATGCGAGCTTGGCTTTTGGCTGGGCAAGCCTTTCTGGGGTCAAGGGATAATGCCTGAGGCTTCAAGAGAATTAATAAGACACGGCTTCGAAGATTGCGGGATGAATAAGATATGGTGCGGCTATTACGAAGGCAACTCCAAGTCTATGCGCGCCCAGGAGAAAATAGGATTCAAGTTCCAATACCGTCAGAAAGATGTTGACGTTCCTCTCTTGAATGAAAAGAGAGTAGAGATCGTAAACCTCATGACCAGGGAAGACTGGCTCAATAGCAGAAGGATAATCGCAGCATGTGGCAATGACTGTTCAGTATGTCCCCGTTACAACAAGGCGCCCTATGTGAAGACAGAAGAAGAGCTTCATCACACGGCTGAACTGTGGCTGAAGATCGGATACAGAGATCATGTAGTCACCAATGAAGAAATATCATGTTACGGCTGCAAGCCAGAAAACTGGTGCAGATATAAAGTCGTTAAATGTACGATGGAACACGGGGTCGAGACTTGCGGTAAGTGTCCGGAGTACCCGTGCGGGAACATCAAGGAGTGCTTTGAAGTTACGAAGTCTTTCGAGCCTATGTGTAAAAAGATGTGTACCGATGAAGAATATGAGATAATGCGGAAAGCATTTTTCGAGAAAGAGAAAAATCTGATACAATCGGATACCTAAGGATTAAATATGGATAACGAGTTCAAGAACATCGTAGACGAATTGAAGAATACGCAGAGCATTACCAAAGAGCAGTTTGCGTATCTTTTGGAATGCGGCGGTGACGATGACAAAGAGTATCTTTTTGAAGCGGCGCGCGATGTGTCAGAGAAGGTTTTCCATAAGGAAGTCTACTTAAGAGGACTTATAGAGTTTTCAAATTACTGTACCAAGAACTGCTATTACTGCGGTATCCGCGGAGGCAATCTCAAGGCTGACAGATACAGACTATCTGAAGAAGAGATCTTGTCATGCTGCGAGATCGGCGAGAAGATCGGGTTTAAGACTTTTGTTCTTCAGAGCGGCGAGGATCCTTACTATACCGACGACATGATCGTTGACCTCGTAAAGAAGATTAAGGCGCAGCACCCTGATTGTGCAGTAACGCTCTCTATCGGAGAGAAATCACACGAGAGTTATCAGAAGTTTTTTGATGCAGGCGCGGACAGATATCTGCTCCGTCACGAGACTGCAAATGAAGAACACTATTCAAAACTTCACCCTGAGAACATGTCAGGTGCTGAGCGCAAGAAGTGTCTGTTCGATCTTAAGGAGATCGGTTTCCAGGTAGGCTGCGGAATTATGGTAGGAACACCTCATCAGACAGTCGATAACATTTACGAAGATATTCTTTTCATGCAGGAACTTGAGCCTCACATGATCGGCATCGGTCCGTTTATCCCTCACAAGGACACTCCATTTAAGGACGAACCCGAAGGAAGCGTTGACCGCACATTGCGTTTGCTCGCAATCTTAAGATTGTTGTTCCCGAAGGTATTGCTGCCTGCGACGACAGCGCTCGGTACTGCTGATGCATTAGGCCGTGAGAAGGGAATCCTTGCAGGTGCGAATGTCATGATGCCAAATCTCTCGCCTTCGAATGTGCGCGAGAAATATCTGCTCTACGACGGAAAGATCTGCACTGGCGAAGAAGCAGCAGAATGTAATGCATGCTTAAGAGGCAGAGTTTCAAGAATAGGATTCCATGTAGCAGACAGCAGGGGAGATCATCCTGATTTTGTGAATTAAATATATCCTGTTGGTGTGTTATTATTTCATTGGCACATGGGGTTTTAACGGCTGATAGGGGAATAGGTATGCCTGCTAAACTTAAGAGTTATTCTTGTTCCAGCTGCGGTGGAGTTTTAAACGTCGACAGAGATGAGGATGTCTTTGACTGTCCTTTTTGCGGCACGCGTTTCGATGTCATGGCTTTCCATAAGAAAGATATTCTCGATGAGGTCAAAGAGCTCTGGAAGCGAAATGAATTTGCAGCTGCAAAGAAGAGAATCGAATATGTATTGACCAAGAATTCAGATGACTATGAACTGCTCCGTGCATATGCGCTGAGCGTCGCTAATCTGACTTCTTTCGATAACTTGAATGAACCTAAGAATATCAACCTGGGACAAACTGCCAAGCTTCTGGAACTGCTGCAGGGAGATGCAAGATATTCTTCCGGAAAAGGTGCTCCTTACTTTGCTAAGATTTTAGAGATGCTTCCCATGGCGCGTGAATATAATGAGCTCAGCGGCCAAAAATACACCCTTCTGAAACGCGCTGCTGAGGGCAAGGCAAAGCTTGATAAAGAAAAAGTCAGAAGGCTGGCGGGTTCGCTTGGAGGAGCTACCCTTTCCGGTATTGCTTCTATCTGGTTGATCTTTCCGTTAGCGGCGGTTTCACCTTGGTTATTACTGGGCATTGTCGTAGTGCTTATCGTTGCAGGAGCTTTTTTTGTTAACTGCTACGAGAAAATCGAATCTGAATATCAGACGAATATAAAACCGTATTACGAACTGAGAAAACAGGCGCGTGAATTGGGTGAAAAGATGGAGCCTCTGGAGAAAGAATATAAACAAGCATTCAAAGAGCTTGAAGAACTGCGCCCGAAAAAAGAAGACATCAAAGAAGACATCGAGCAGGTAACAAAGGAGTATAAACCCCAGCCTGATATAATTGTCCGCAAATCTGAATTAGACAGTTTTGCATGCTCAAAATGCGGCGGCAGTATGGTCCTTGATAAATCGCGGAAACTATATGTGTGCAAGTACTGCGGTATTGCTTACGGATATTCACTGTTCTTTGGAAATATGAAGCAGAAAGCATATGAATTCCTGAAAGAAGGAGATTTTGAAGAAGCGGATAAAAGATTCAGTCAAATCCTTGCACAGAATCCTGAAAACCTGGATGCTATACGCGGAAGGATATTATGTGCCGGTAAATGGAGAGCTTTCGGTGAGATGAAACTTACTGACAAGTTAACTCCCCAGTGTCTGCAGGATCTGAAAGAGTTCATTAATGAAACTAAAGAAAGATTTACCGGAGACGACAAAACTTATCTTGGTAAGATAAGCATGGCTGTTAATTATTTGAAACAGTATGGTGATGTAGCAGATGGTAATGAACGGGAGAAGAGCGATGCTGTCCATGATTTTAATTCAGCGCTCCGTGAAATTATTGATGCAGACAGAGATTTCAGGTCGAGGATAATGAAATCGTGAGGTGCAGGAATGCCAAGCTTTAACGGATTAGAAGGAACATTCGATACGGTCGTATCCACATACGATAAGATGCGCCCGGGATACCTGCCTGAACTTTATCAGGCTATATTTGACTATGTCTCAATTGATGAGAATTCCAAAACAGTTGAAGTCGGCAGCGGCAGCGGTCAGGCGACTAAGCCCGTGCTCGATAAAGGCTGCGAATTAATAAGTGTAGAGTATGGTGAGAATTTCTCGGAAGTACTGAAGAAGAAATTTACGGATTATCCTAAGTTCTCTGTTATTACGGGTAAGTTTGAAGATACAGAACTGCCTTCGGATACTTTTGATCTTATCTTCTCTGCGACGGCATTCCACTGGGTGCCTGAAGAGATCGGTTATAAGAAGGTTTTCGAGATGCTTAAACCTGGCGGTGCATTTGCGCGCTTTGCAAACCGTCCGAGAAACTGCAAAGATGCTCCCGAACTTGCCGGTGATATTGAAGCTCTTTACAGCGAGTACTATAACCCTCAGCACAACATCAAGCCCGGCACAAAGAAGTGGTTTACCGAAGACGATGCGAAGGCAATCTCGCTTATCCCTGAGAAGTACGGGTTTGCTGATATCAAGTTTCAGTTGTTCTATCGTGAGAGAGTCTTTACTGCCCACGAATATACTCAGCTTCTCGGAACATATTCAGATCACATAGCGATTGAAGAGCCCATAAGAAATGTGTTCTTCGCTAAGATCGAAGATGCGATCAATCGTCACGGCGGAACGATAGTTATAAGCGACACGATGGATCTTGAGCTCGCCAGAAAAGCTTAAACGATAACGGCATCTCTTAAGGTGAGATAAGTATTTCCGTTTTCTTCGTATTTATCGAAAGTCCCGATCACGCAGATCTGTTCGCCGTCAGCGGGAAAATCATCCGGATAAGTATAATCAGATGTGGTAACAAACTCTATTCCCTGAGCGCAGCATTCTGTGGCGTCCCTGATGATGCACGCGAAATATTCCTTATCTGATACTTCGTCGTAGATGTATACGAAGGTGCCTTCCATCTTGATTACTTTCCCTATGTATTCATCTGGTGCATATACCATCGCAAACACTTCGGAATAGACCATGTTCGCGGATAAGACCGTAAGGTCAATATCAACACCTTCCGCTCCGTTTGCAAGGTGAGCTTCGATGTCATAAGGGTTTGTCTCTTCAGTTGTAGTCTCTGTGATCAAGGTTGTCTGATCCGTGCTGTCAGCTGTTGCTGCTGCGAGCACACCTGCTACTCCTGTTGTCTGGTTAACGGCGCCGTGAGAGACTGCACCTGAGTCTTGGCAGGCGGTCAGTGTTACGACCGATATGAGTAAGATAGCTGATATGAATTTGCGCATGATAAACCTCAATGATTTCCCGGTCATCCTCAGGCGGGGGTCCTTCGGATGCCGGGAATATGTTTGTTGTGGATATGGACTTAATTAAGAGCTTCTTTCAAAACTTCGAGATTGGATTCCATCACTGAGAGGTAGGTAACACCTGCTTTAACATCTTCAGCAGTTGTGGACTGCATTGAATCAAGAGACAGGATCTTCTGATCTTTTGTTGCGGTGTTTGCGATTATTGTCTCTGCGATGCTGTGATCCTTTCCTTCAATCGTAAGGACAGAATTAAGCGAGAGTTCGTCGACTTTGCCTGCGAGGAATGTGATCGTCTCAAAACTTGCTTCGGACTCTGCTGAACATCCTACGAATGCAGCATAGTAATCGAGTCCGTAATCGTCGACCATGTAACGGAACGGGAAGCGGTCTCCGAAGAGAAGCGTGTTTGTTGATGCAGCATCTACAGCTGCCTGATATTCTGCATCTAATGCGTTAAGTTTCCCGATGTAAGAAGTGCTGTTAGCCTTATAGATCTCTGCATTTGCGGAATCGATCTTTTGGATAGCATCGGAGATGCTCTCTACAAGAATTGCAGCGTTGCGAAGTGAGAGCCAAACATGTTCGTCGTATTCTATCTCGTCATGATGATCGTGTTCGTCTTCATCTTCGTGATCGTGGTCATGTTCGTCTTCTTCCTCCATGCCTTCGACGATCTCTTCTTCAACTACTTTGTCGCCTAAGACTTCGAGAAGATTGATGGCGATCATGTCCTTGTTGATGGCTTCTTTTAGAACGTCTTCGACCCATTCGTCAGATTCGCCGCCGACATAGATGAACAGATCGGACTCTGAGATCTTCAGAATGTCTGCAGCAGTCGGCTGGTAGCTGTGAAGGTCGGTGCCGTTATCCATAAGCATCGTGACTTCAGCGTTTGCCGGGTTGTCTCCTAAGACATTCATTACCCAGTCGTACTCGGGGAATATGGTCGTAACTATCTGAATCTTATCTTCCTTGTTGTCTGCCTGTACTGCAGCGCTGCATCCGCACAGACTGCTCACCAGAAGGGTGGCAGCCGCCAAAACTGATATTAACTTTTTCACTTGTGAACCTCCAAAATACGTTTGATCAATAATCAGAAGATTTCTTCCGAAGCTATCAATCGTTCAGACGCACTTTGGTTGATACGGGTGTCTCATTGCAGAACACCTTTAAAATGTGGAAACCTGTGGTTATCAGTAAGAAAAATGAGAACAGCGGAACTGAAGCTGTGACCGCCGCTGAGCCTAATTGGCGGAGCGTCGCCTGACAGTTCTCGAGACACTGGCAGACAGGGCAGTCTTCGCCTTCGCAGTCATGGTCAGCTTCCATGACGATGAATATTCCTGCGAGAACTATTACCAAGAGCATTGCTGTAGCAGTTACAGCAGCCAAAGTCTTTATAAACCTGGAGTTTGTGCTCACTTCTGCCTGTTATCTCCGTTCTAAGCAAATTGCCAAAATGAGAACCGTTCTCAATTTTAGTCGTGAGGGTGCGGTTTGTCAATAAAAAGTCCGCCTCAATTTGAGACGGACTTAAGGAGTTTGGTTATTTGCCGATCAGATATATGTTCCGAGATAAGCGAACTCTGTAGGTTCTGCATCAAGCTCGCAGAGGAGCGCGATTACTTCGTCAGAATATACGGAAGCTTCGAAGTCGAGATAGAACATGAACTCGAAGTCTTTGCCGGGCATGGGACGGGACTCGATCTTTGTGAGGTTCAGGCCAAGGGAGGAGAACTTGGCGAGAGTGTCAGCAAGAGCACCCGGTGTGTGACCCAATGCGAGCATTACGGAAGTCTTGGATGCACCGGGGAAGATCATGAGTTCTTTTGTGATGCAGATGAATCTTGTGTAGTTGTTGTCTGTGTTCTGGATATCATCTCTTACAGCTTCCAAACCGTAGAGCTGCTGGCAGTCAGAAGATGAGATGGCTGCAACGTCCTTGCGGCCTGAATCTGCAACGCTCTTAGCGGCAACAGCCGTGTTCTCAACGATGTTTACCTTGATGTCCGGGTGCTCTTTGAGGAACTGGCTGCACTGGCCGATAGCCTGGTTGTGTGAGTAAACTTCACGGATGTCGTCGAATCTTGTGCCGTGGTTTGCGAGGAGCTTGTGGCTGATACGGAGTTTATAGTCTTTTACGATGTGGAAGTTGTGGCCGACCATGAGGTCATAGACCTGGGTTACTGAACCGAATGAACTGTTCTCGATAGGGAGGATGCCGAACTTGCAAAGTCCGGATTCGACTGCCTGGAATACACCGTCGAATGTTCTGAAGTACATGATGTTTGCGTGACGGAAGATCTTGTCTGTTGCGATCTGGGAATAAGCACCTTCGATGCCCTGGCAGGCAACCATGGGTGACTTGGGAAGCTCGTTGGGTGTTGTCTCCAATGCCTTCTTGATCTGATCTGCGAGCTCGGTCCTGGTGCCGTACTCAGTGTTGCGGTATGAATGGCTTAAGTTAAACATAGTGGAGAAAAGGACGCGCTCGTAATTATCTATGAGCTGGTCTGAACTCTCAAGTCCTGCCAGATAGCTGCGCTCGTAGCGTCTGCTCTTCAATGCGATCTCGGATTTTGTGAGAGTCTCATTCGCCATCTTGCTGGCTTCGAGTCTTTCCTTGAAGAGCTCCTTGATCTGCTCGTCGATCTCTTCAATACGTTTTCCTGCCTGTTTCTGTGTCATGTTTTCATCCTCCTGACAAATTAAAAGCCCCACAGTCTTGTTCACTGCGGGGCCCTATAATCTACGTAAATCAAGTCATTTATTTACATGCAGTGAACTAATTACCCCTATTTGTAAAGGCAAAAAATGAAAAGTCACGCCATGTAAATGCAAAATTAGTCATGTGGCAATTATATACCACAATTCGAAAATGTAAACACTTCATTGGATTTTTGTTCGATAACTACAATTTCAATTATGCCAAGCAACTTCATTTTATTTTTGCTATAATCTTATGGCTATGAAATTTCGTGCATTTACAGCTCTAGTTGTTTGTAAAGCGGTCAGAGGCTTGGCAAAGCTTTTCGGACGCGGTTCGAGCCTGCCCGGCAAGTATGCCCTCAAGATCTGCCCCGATATTTTAGGCTGTCTTGAACTTCCTGAGCTCTCTATTGCTGTAACCGGTTCCAACGGCAAGACTTCCACGGTCGAGATGATCGCCCATGTCCTTCAGAGCCAGGGACTGAAGGTTGCCTATAACAAAGAAGGCTCCAATCAGATCGAGGGTGTTGTCACTTTCCTTATCGGCGATGCAACGATGTCAGGTAAGGTAAAGAGCGACGTTATCCTGCTTGAGACTGACGAGAGATATTCCAGAAAGATATTCCAGTACTTCCACCCGAAGTATTTTGTGATCAATAACTTATATAGAGACCAGATGACCAGGAACGGCCATCCTGAGTGGATCAAGAGCATAATTGCCGAAGCCATTCACGATGACATGACCTTGATCCTCAATGCCGACGATCCGTTGGTATCAAGTCTCGGTAAGGACAGGGAAGGCACTATCTATTTCGGTGCCGGAATCCTTCCGGGCGATAAGTTTATCTATGAAGGCGTCTACAATGACGGCAAGTATTGCCCGATCTGCAAGAAGCCCATGAAGTACGAGTATTATCACTATAACCATATCGGTAAGTTCAAGTGCCTTTACTGCGGATATACAAGACACAAGATAGACCATGCCCTCTCCGGAACTAAGGAAGAGAACGGCAGGGCAGTGGTTATTCTCGACGATAAGTATGAGATCCCCGTATTCTTCACGGGTATTTATCACTGCTATAACATCCTTGCGGCATTCACCGCTTCTATCGCCATGGGCATTGAGCCTGAGAAGGTAGCTGAAGCGCTCGGCGGATATATCCTTAAGTCAGGCCGTATCTCTGACTTTACGCTCGGCAGCACCGAAGGAAGACTCCTTCTGTCCAAGCATGAGAATTCCGTATCTTACGACCGATCGATCGACGTAGTCGTTTCAGATAAGAGGAAGAAGAGCGTCATGATCATCGTTGATGCCATCAGCCGTAAGTACTATACGTCTGATTCAAGCTGGCTCTGGGACATCGACTTCGAGAAGTTCAAGGATGCTGATATCGATAAGATCATCTTGGCAGGTCAGTATTGCGACGACCTCGCGATCAGATTCGATCTCGCGGGAATAGAGGAAGAGAAACTTAATGTTTTCGAGACCGTGAATGAAGCTGCAGAATTCTGCAAGGGATTGGATTCATTCCTCTATGTCATTACATGCTTCTCCGATAAGGATAAGATCCTGTCGCTCGTAACAAGGAGGGAACTTACATGACAGTGAAGATCCTTCATCTCTATCCGGATTTTATGAATCTTTACGGTGAGAACGGCAACGTCAGGATCATGAAGCGCAGGCTTGAAGATCAGGGATTTACCGTAGAGATCATCAACAGTTCGATCGCAGATCTCGATATCAAGTTTGATGTTGATTTTGTATACATGGGTTCAGGCTATGAATCCAACAGAGATATTGCGGCTAAGCATCTCGGCAAGTTCAAGAGATCGCTCGTAAGAGCTGTCATCGACGGTGTCCCGATGCTCTTTACGGGCAACAGCTTCGACCTGCTCGGCAAGGGAATCACTACTGCTAACGGTACTTTTATCGAAGGCCTCGATATCTTTAATTACACGTTTAAGGAACAGCTCGAAAAGCGTTATACGGGAGACCTGGTCCTCGAAGAGCGCGCTACAAAGGAGCGCTATGTCGGCTACGTTAACCGTGCCGGTGTTCCTGACAGTGCTGAAGATATGTGCTGTGAAGTAATCAAGGTGATCGGTAACGTTCCGAGCAACAAGGATGCAGCCCGTGTACACAACCTTCTCGGCATAAGCCTCATCGGACCTGTGCTCCTGAAGAATCCGCAGCTTGCAGAGAACTTCGTTAAGGCTATCTGTGAACGCAGAGGCGTTGAATATAAGGCGATCAGCTATCCCCGCTCAGAGAAAAGTCATGAGAAAACACTCAAGGCTCTGCTCGAGACAGACGCGGGCAAGAAGGGCTGATAACACACCCGTTTTATTGGAATAAAGCATTATTTATGGTATCCTTCTTATTGGGAGGGATAGGTATGGCTGATACAATTAAATGCCCGAATTGCGGGTCAAATCTCACACTTAATGCCGATTCTCAGAAACTCGAGTGTCCTAACTGCGGATCCTCTTTTGATCCCGATAAGCTCGAAGTAACAGTCGGCGAACTTGAAGATCTAAGTGCTGCGGAAGCGGCAGCAAATACACCTTCTCAGGATCAGATGCCTGAGGCATCACAGGAACAGACCGAATTCGTCTGTAACTCATGCGGCGCAAAGCTGATTACTGATTCTCACACAGCAGCAACATTCTGCGCTTTCTGCGGTTCTCCTGCATTGGTCGGAAAGAGACTTACAGAAGAATTCAAGCCGCAGTATATGATCCCGTTCAAATACTCCAGACAGGCTGCCGAAGAGGCCTTCATCAAGTGGGCCGGCAAGGGTAAGTGGACACCGTTCGGATTCGTATCGAAGAAGAACGTTTCCAAGATGACGGGTCTCTATGTTCCGTTCTGGCTTTTCGAGATCGAGGCAAAAATCGACGCTGAAGGTATCGGTAACAAGGTAAGCTACAGCGGTGATTACAAGATCACCGAGACATTTGATTTCAAGCGTGTGGGAGACCTTAAGTGGGAGCACGTACCGTTAGACGGTGAGACAAGGATCGACGATGCTCTCATGGAAGCCATCGAGCCTTTTGATTTCTCAGCTCTCATTCCTTACGATTACAGATATCTGCCGGGTTTCTATGCCGACAGATTCGACCAGTCACCGCAAGACCTTTCCGCCCGTGCTACAAAGCGTGCGATGAACGGCATCAGCCAGTCACTCAAGGCTTCGCTGACCGGTACATACGACAGCCACAACATTAAGCAGAACAGGAGCAGGATAGAGAAGATGGGTGCAAATTATGCGCTGCTTCCCGTATGGTTCTTGTCCTACAAATACCGCAACAAGTTCTATTACTTTGCCATGAACGGCCAGACGGGTGAGGTTGCAGGCACGATTCCTGTCAGCCCCGTTAAGAAAGCGATGGTTTTCTTCATCGCATTGGCCATCCTGGCTGTTATCACAAGATTCGTCTTGGGACTTATCATGAGGGGGTTCTGGGGATGAGCGAGAATATTGATAACAATTTAATTGAGAATAACGGCAAGAACAGCAACAACAAGCTGTCTATATTCAGCGAGCTCAACGGAGCTTCCATCGGTGTAGGCATCGGACTCATCTGCATAGTCATTGCAAGCCTTGTGTTCTATGTTTTCATGAACTTATCGCCCAAAAAGAGCGTTAAGGTCGTCGATGATGCAGAACTCTTCACCGAGGAAGAACTTGATGAAATCACAGATGCAGCAAAGAACCTCTCCAAGCTTAAGGATATCAACGTTGTAATCGTTACAACGAGAGACAAGGGCAAGGGATATTCTAATTCCGATGAAGACGAGAAGAGATTTGCCGAAGATTTCTACATGAATAACGTTAATACCGTACCTCTCCAGAATAATTCGGGTGTTTGTATCCTGATCGATGTTACGCTGGATGAGCCCGGTCAGAGATTCTTCTGGCTCTATACATACGGCACGGCGCATTTTGCCGTTGATGATGACGACTGCTACTCTTTGTTCAGATCCTACTTAACTGAGCTCGGTAACGGCGAGTACGGTACTGCAGTCTACGGCATCGTAGGCAGGCTTGCAGGATACTCTTATACGAATTACGCGCCGATCGTCTTCTTTACGATACTCATTCCTATCGGACTTGCGATTGCATTTACTGCGATCATTTCGCCCAAGAGAAGACTCGACAAGGCACCTTCTGTTACAACATACATCGGTGAACATGCCAATGTTATCGAGAAATTCGATAAGTTCAAAAGCAAGAGTGTCGTCCGCATGTCTTCAGACAGCGGCGGCGGTGGCTTCTCCGGCGGCGGTGGCGGCGGTTTCTCCGGTGGCGGAGGAGGCGGCGGATTCTCCGGTGGTGGCGGCGGACGCTTCTGATGTGCTAAAATATCGCGGTATTTTTTAATAACGAAGGATAATTATGCTCAGTATCGTCGTGCCTGCCTATAACGAAGGCGAACACATCTACGAGAATCTCAAGACCATTGACAAGGCGCTTAAGGCGTTCTGTTCCGAATACGAGATTATTGCAGTAAACGACGGCAGCAAAGACAATACCGGCGCAGAGGTAGCACGTGCGGCAGCAGATATTGCCAGCGTCAAGGACTTCGGTTATGACGTAAACCGCGGCAAGGGCGGTGCAGTCTCCTGGGGGGCCATAAACAGCAAGGGCGAAGTCGTCGGCTTTATCGATGCTGACCTGGACTTGTCGCCTGACCTTATTCACGGTTATGTGGAAGCCTATGTTCATAATGAAGCCGATATCGTCATCGGCTCCAAGATGCATAAGGATTCGAAGCTCGAATATCCGGCAGCCCGTAAACTGTTTTCCTTCTGCTATTACATCATGCTCAAGGTCTTGTTCGGTCTTAAGTGCCACGATACACAGACCGGTCTTAAGCTCTATAACGGCGATCTTATCAGAGAGATCGCTCCATTAAGGCAGATAGAAGGTTACGCTTTCGATATCGAGCTTCTGGCATTGGCCTCCAAGAAGAAGGCAAAGCTCATCGAGATGCCCGTAGTACTGAATTACACCAGAGGCGAATCCTTCGGCAGGATCAGGTTCAAGGACGTCTGGAAGATGTTCACCGATACCTGGAAGATCTGGTGGAATCTGAAGATCAAAAAGTCTTATTTCAAGTAAGGCAGAACCCTTGAAAAGCAACTCTTTTTGAGTATTTAAGAGTGCTTTTAACGATGTCACTAAAATGCCACACTTTTTCGCGCACATATTTATATTTTTGTAATCAAAAATCAAAGCTTTTGTGTTATTCTATGCGAGGTAAAACGACGCGCTTTGACATTGTCAAAGCCTGAGAGGAATAAGATTGGCTTTACGTTTTAATAATCGCATCACTGAATATAAGCTCGCTAAGGACTTATTTACCCGCGGTAAGAGCATTATTCTCAGTTCAGAAGCCCAGGAGATGAAGAAGTTCATCCAGCACGGCGACACCACAGTTTTCAACCATTGCATTGCGGTTGCAAAGTACAGTCTCCTCATCTCATATTTCCTCGAGAGAACACTCAAGATCAATATCGATAAGGACAGCCTTGTAAGAGGTGCCCTTCTTCACGATTATTTCCTCTACGACTGGCACGTTAAGGGTGCAGCTGAAGGTCTTCACGGCTTCACACATCCCGGTGTTGCAATGAGAAATGCCGACAGAGACTTCGGCCTCAACGATGTGGAGAAGGATATCATCAAGAAGCACATGTTCCCTCTCACACCTTTCCCGCCCATGCACCGTGAGAGCTTCATCGTAAGCCTCGCTGACAAGTGGTGTGCATTGGCAGAGACATTCAAGATCGACGTATCTTCCTATGTTATGTACCGTGTTAACTTCAACATCGCTCTTGCCAACGGCGAGATTGATCTTGGTGACACAGTAGCTGATCTCATTCCCGAGATCGACGTTGACCTTCCCGCAGAGACAGCTAAGGCCTGATTAATACCGGCTGTTTCTTATCCCGATTTGCAGACAAAGACTGATACCTTTATACTTTTGGCATGCGTATCGATAATCTCACAACATTGATCTACATTACAAAAGGAGACGATTGTCTCTTTATACGCAAGACCAGAAAAGGCGATATGAACCTCGATAAGTATCTGGGTATCGGAGGCCACTTCGAATCTGACGAGACCGCCGAAGAATGCGTGTTAAGAGAACTCCGTGAGGAGGCTTCCATCGGTGAGGATTCGCTTAGTGAATTCC
>Ga0310696_10006249_pt1 | contig 14171 bp, 17 predicted proteins | sample AusTroGonzalo_MG_4_FD_203885 | JGI IMG/M metagenome (GOLD analysis project Ga0310696, IMG submission 203885) | Bovine rumen microbial communities from tropical cattle in Woodstock, Queensland, Australia - Gonzalo_02 (v2) (version 2) | ecosystem: Host-associated > Mammals > Digestive system >...
ATACTTGATTTATCGCGCATTGTGCTTTAATATATGAATTATTCTATGGAGGTTGAGACAATGAAAAAAGATATTCATACTGTAATTGATCTATTAAAGAGTGAGCCGCAGGGCGTTTCTTTAAAGTTTGGTATTCCTTTAAGGACTGTATATTCTTGGTGTTCAGGAGAGAGAATACCGCCGGAATATGTAATAATGATGATGTTAAATATTATCCTTTTAGAAAGGAGAATAGCAGCAAATGGCAACCCCGCAGAAAGATTGGAAAACAGAATGGGAAGCGATATCGAAACAGTCAAGGAAGTTGGCAAAAAGAGCGAATCAAAGACTTGTTAGGCTTGAAAGATATTCTGAAAGGCCTGGATATTCCAATATTAAAAAATATGCCTATGAGAAGGCCTCAGAATATATCAGCGATACTTTTGGAGTAGGCAAGTCCGGTAAACCGAGATTCAAAGAGCATGTAAAATTGATCGAATTACCGGATGCAAAAGGCAATAAATTACCCGAAAATGAATTATACAAGAAAAATGTATATATTCAAAGACAGCGTATTAAGGCACTTGAAGAATTTTTAAGTTCTCAGTCCTCAACATTGGGACAGGCGAGATCAGGCCCTAAGACTTTAGGCGTCAAAAAGATCTACGAAAAAAGGGCGCAAACCATAACAGACAAATTTTTGAAGGCCTACGGCCTGGAAATGTCTGAGAATGATCTTAAAAGATTTTTCGATTCTAAGAAACAGGCAAAACTGGAAAAAATAGTAGGATCTAATCAGATGTTTGTAGTTGCGGCAATTATGAAAAAATTAGATATTAAAGGATCCAGGAAAGAACTTGAAGAATATGTAAAGACACATGTTCAAGTCAAGGATCCTTCAGAACTTGATATGAAGCCTAAAGAATCAAGAGCTGCATACTTGGACCGCTTAAAGGGTAAATTAAACTATACGGAAGATCCTATATTAAATCAGAAGATAACAAACGCCTTAAAGGCCGGTATAAACGCTAAGAACATATTTATAAACTGATAACACATATTAGGAAGTTAGGATGTTTCAGAAACAAAACAACAGGCTGTATAAAGTTGCTACAGCTCATAGTGAATATATGCACAAATTCCATAAATACAAGATGCTTTTATGGGATAAATTCGACTATTCCTTTTTGACAAGGAATATCATGTATTATCGGAAAAAAGGCAAATTTCAGGAAGGGACCTGGAATGATATTATTATCGCAGCGGACACGGAGACAAGTAAATCTCATGAAGTCAGCTCTGAACCTTTACCGAATCATGTTTGCGCCTGGACTATATCTTTCAGGGCCTATCATTGTAATATCTGTACCATTTATGGGACTAAACCTTCCGAGATGATCGAAGCATTAAAGCGGATCCGTGAGGCCCTTAAAGGAGACGATATTTACATATATTTTCATAATCTCAGTTACGATCATGTATTTTTACGCCTTTTCTTGTATCAGGCCTTCGGATATCCGGTAAAAGAGCTGAATACTAAGCCGCATTATCCTATAATGCTTGCTTTTGATAATCACATAATATTGAAGGATAGTTTATGTCTTGCTCAATGCAAGTTGGAAAAATGGGCCGAAGATCTAAAAGTAGAGCATCAGAAGGCTGTAGGATCATGGGACTATGATCTTATAAGAGATCAAGGCGGAAAATTCACTAAGGAAGAAAGAAAATACATAGAGCAGGACACATTAGCGCTTTGTGAGTGTTTGGATGCTTTCTGTATATCGTTAAATAAGACAATAAATTCAATACCTTATACAGCTACAGGTATACCGCGTGAGGAAGTGCGCGAGAGAGCTAAAAAGAATAAGGGACATGCCAATTTCAAGCGTCAGGCCCTAAGCTATGAACAGTTTGAAAAGTTCATGAAACTGTATCACGGCGGCTTTTCGCATGGTAACAGATTCTTTATAGGCGATATCCTGAATGACGATCCTATACGCTGCAAGGACTTTCAAAGTTCATATCCGTATTGCTTATGTGCCTTCAAGTACCCTTCTGAGAAGTTTGTACCATTAGGAACAGACTGTCAACCTGAGTATATCTTGGAGAATTCTGAAAAATACGCTTTTATCTTCCGTATGAACTTCTTTAACATAAGGTTAAAGGATCATTTTTTACCTATGCCGGCTTTACAGTCCTCAAAGTGCGAACATTCGATCAATATGAAAGTAGAATCAGGAAGGGTATTAAGTGCCGGATATTGTACTTTATATCTTTGCGAACAGGATCTAATAGTCCTTAATTCTTTATATACTTGGGATGCTGATTCTATCTGTACCGAAGTCGAAGTTGCTTTGAAGGACTATTTACCGCGCTGGTTTACTGATTATGTCTACGAGTTGTTTGCGGAAAAATGCCGCAGGAAGCCTTATAAAGACTCTGATCCTGTAGGTTATGCCCTTGCGAAGTCAAGAGTAAACAGCGTATACGGCTTGACAGTTCAGAAGTCCCTTAGAGAGACATTTATTGAGGTCAAGGAAGCCGGAGAATACAAGATCAATAAACAAGGGACTATGGCTTATTATGAGGCCGGAGAATACCGCCAGGACTTCGATCAGGACTTTGAAGCTGAGTATGAAAAATACCTGAAAAACCCTAACACAGTATTGCCTTATCAATGGGGTTGTTATTGTACCGCGTATGCCTTCAGGAACTTATTTGAATTAGGCGCGTGCGTAAATAGTCAATATGATAAGGAAGGCCGGTTAGCTATGCCGCCTTTATGGATCTATTCGGACACGGACAGCGCCTACAGTTCAGACTGGAATGAAGATAAGGTCAGAGCTTATAATGAAAAGTGCAAAAGGTTATTAGCTGAGAATAATTACGGCCCTGTAATAGTAGATAATAAAGAATATTGGTTAGGCGTAGCGGAAGCGGACAGCGAGTATTCCGAGTATGTTGTATTAGGGCCGAAGCGCTATTGCGGCAGGTCTACGGATGATAATGAGCTGCATATAACTGTAGCCGGTGTACCGAAGCAGGGCGCTGTATGCCTGGATGATGATATAAGCAATTTCAATATCAATTTTGTATTTGACGGCGAAGTAACAGGAAAGAAGGCACATTTTTACTTCTTTTCAAAAGAAGGAATAACGATTGACAATTTTGGTAATGAAGTAGGAGATTCTATTGACTTAGAGCCTTGTCCCTATCACTTGGGCGCGGTTGATAAATATGAATACTTACTTTCAGACGACTATTTCATGGAATACTTTGGAGAGGAGAATTATAACATTTATGATAGTCAAAAGTCCTGAAGAAAACTTTAATGACGGCTATTATCACTTTGCTAAGGATCTACAAGAATATCCTAACGCCGGTATGTATGCCGTATGGTCCAGGAGAGGCCCTGGAAAGACTTACAGCTTCTTACGCTATTGTATTGACAATAGGATATTTTTTATTTACATGAAGCGTACCAATGATGATGTAGAGCTTCTTTGTACCGGTGCCGATAACCCTGATCTGAAGGTTGACGCGGATCCTTTTGTCCCGCTTAACAGAGACTTCGGTTGGAATATAAAGCCGAAGCTCATACCTAAGCAGAAAGGCTTAGGGGCCTTTTATGACTGTAATGAGGAAGGTGTACCTGTAGGCGCACCTTTGGGACTGATCGTATCAATGGCAAAGATCAAGTCCATTAAGGGTATGGATATGTCTAAGGCATCTTTTATATGCTTTGACGAATTCATACCTCAGTCAACGGAGATCGTCAGAAGGAAAGAAGGAGAAGCCTTCGCGGACTTTGTAATGACTGTAATGCGAGACAAGATCAAGAGAGGTCAGAGGCTTCAGCTTGTATTATTTGCTAATGCTGAGGAAATATCTACGCCTTTGACTAACGCCTTTGAACTTGTAGACGACATGGCCGAACTTGCTTTCAGGCGTGAATCTCATTATTACAACAAGGACAGAAGGATCCTGTTTCATCATATAACGCAGCAGGAAATACCTTTAACGCCTGAGGAATTGAACAGCGATATGTTTGTTTTAATGAAGGGTACTGCATGGGCGCAAAAAGCCTTCTTTGGAGACTTTGCTAACAATGACTTCTCTAATGTCCTTAACATGTCAATAAAGAACATGACTTGCATACACAAACTGAATTATAAGAACAAGGAATTTTATATATACAGAAGGCCCGCAGATAACATGAAATACATGACCTTTTCTAAAGGACCTTTTAAGTATGAATGGGACTTAAACAAGGAAAATCATCAGAAGTTATTTTGGATAGAATACGGACAGGAGTTAAGGGTTGACTGTATTGAGGACAAAATGAAATTTCAGAAGTATACAATGTACGATCTGATAATGAACTACAAAAAATTCTTTACAGTATAGGAGGTTATCATGGCAGGTATCAACTTGAAGTTTAACAAGATCGACAAGATCTTACGGAAGAATGTTTTTAAGAGAGTGAGACAGACAGGCGATCATGTTATCTATTATCGCGGCGAAGATCATATCTCAATACCATATGTCAAATGTAATGGCCTTTTGTTACAAAGACTTTTCAAAGAAAATAATATTAAAATTTAGTATTGCACATTGTACTAAAGTATGTTATAGTCAGGTCAATACGGAAAGGAAGGTATTAAATATGGATAACATTATTCCTGAAAACAACAGATTTATCGGAGGCACTTCTCCAATCATCAGCGTTACAAAATGGCATGATCTAAAGACTGGCGAATTTTGGTTTGACCTTTATCTTAATGGCAAGGTAGAAGGCAGGTATAACTTCTCAGGTCTACAGAAGAAATTGCAGGAGGTTGTATTGGATATATGATAAGAATAATAAAGCAGGAACAGTATGATTTATTTTTAGCGCAGCAGGGAAAAATAGAGCAACTTCAAAAAGATAATGAGCAGCTACAAAAAGAGAATGATAAGCTCAGGAAGGAAAATTCAATATTGAATCATGCTATCGCTTCACAGAATATTGATTTTCCTAACAGTTCAGTCAGATCTTCAGATCTTTACGATCCTGTAGATAAATTATTTTAATTAGGAGGTGTCCGTATGTTTGACACAAAGAAGGAAGAAAAGAAGGCAGCTAAGAGATCTTATGAGATCACAGTAGACGCAGCAAGAAAGACTAAGAATGATTCTATCATCATGGTTGACCTTGATGTAAACGGAGTTAAGATCAAGTCATGTATGCTGAAGGAGATCGAAGTTCAGAAGGACGGAGAGAAGCATAAGAAGGGCGATATTTGTTATGTCCTTAACTTCCCTTCAGAGAAGGTCGGGGATAAGTATTATAACCGCACATGGTTTCCTTATTCCAATGCTAATGTAGAAGATATCATAGAACAGGTCAAAGAGCTTATCTAAGCACCTTACACAATTAAACATTATCAACCTGATCCGTATTTTTTCTTATTACTGTTCTATGTTATCAGGGGCCTTCCTATTGGAAGGTCCCTTTTTTATGTGTTATTATGCAAGTAATAAAATACCTATTATAAGGAGGTTTTTGATATGTCAGAAGTTAGTTATAAGGAAGTTGTTAAAACAGCTTTAGCTGAGGTAGGATATCAGGGATCCTCCAAAAGCTCTAAGTATTCAGCTGAATTAGATTCAGTCAAATTCTACAATTACCCTAAACAGGGTGCCGCTTCCTGGTGTGCTATTTTCTATGACTGGTGTGTATGGAAGAATTGTCCGGATCAGTCTGTAGATTATGCAAGATCTATTTTATGTGAGCCTAATACAGATAATTGCGGCGCCGGTTGTACTCAGAAGGTCCAATATTATAAATCAAAAAACAGATATTATACTAAGGCTTCAGACGCAACTACAGGAGACGAGATCTTTTTTAAGAAGTCCAATGGTGCCGTATATCATACAGGTATTATCGTAGACTGGGACAGCAAAGGCTTTTATGTAGTTGAAGGTAACACAGACGGAAATAAAGTTGCTAAGCACTATTACTATTTTGGAGATTCTAAAATAGCAGGTTTCGGTAGGCCGGACTGGTATAAATATCAGACGGAAGCAAAGCCGGATCCTAAGCCTTCTAACAGCTCAGGATATACGGATGCTGAAATACAGGCAGCATACGACTGTATTGAAGGCAAGTACGGAAACGGAAAGGCCAGGGGTAATAATCTCATTCAGGCCGGCTTTGACTATTACAGAGTTCAGGGCCTTGTAAATAAGATCTTGAAGGGAGAATTTAAAAAATGACAGATTTAGCTCAGATCATATCCGCTATCGGTTTTCCTATTGTCGCTGCCGTAGGTTGTGCATACTTTGTTAAATGGCAGTATGAACAGAATCAGAAGCAGATAGAGGACATGAGGAAAGAACATAAGGAAGAAGTAACAAACATGACTAAGGCTATTGAGAATAATACAATAGCTATTACAAGGCTTGTTGAGAAATTAGATAAGGAGTAATAACATGTCTTTTGTTGTAAGATTTTTTTCCTTTACAAAAAGAGAGAATTCTACAAAAGTACCTTCCGAAGCTACAATATTATCCGGTTGGAGAGCTGATTGTGTATTGATAGATGATACTTCATTCATGACGCCTACTTTTAAGATTGAGCGTACAGATTCATCAAATATCATCAATTTCAATTATTGCTATGTTCCGCACTTCAACAGATATTATTTCATTACAGATCTTAGGCAGTATCATAACTTCTGGTATGTATCATGTACTTGTGATGTTCTTGCTACATATAAAACAACTATCGGATCCGGGTCGCATTATGTATTGAGGTCGGCAAGTTCGTATGACGGAGACATATCGGATCCTGTTTACCCTTGTGATACGGATATAACATGTTATATCGACTATTCAAATGAAGGCGATCCTATGGCCTGGTCGGCCGGACATGCGTATATCTTAGGCATTGTAGGAGACGCAGATCTTGTAGCTGAACAGTTCGGATCACTTACCTATTATGTCTTTAATGAAGCGGCTTTGAATCAGTTTATTACTTATCTGTCTAATAATATCGACCAATGGGGACAGATCTTACAGACTGAATATTCTTACGGAGTTCAAAAGGCATTGATAAACCCTATTCAGTATATCAAGTCGGCTATCTGTATGCCTGTTACTGATACAATAGGTACTTCAGTCTCAAAAGTAAAATTCGGTTATTATGAATGGAATATACCTACAGGTTATACAGTTAGAAGGATAAATCAGGATCAGGCGGTCAGTATAAAAGAGACAGTTACGATAAATGTCAGACAGCATCCTCAGGCGGCTACGAGAGGCGCATATCTTAACTGTCAGCCTTATTCGTCATACAGACTTCATTACGGCCCCTGGGGAGATATTGACCTTGATCCTATGATGTTAAAAGGCAATAGCGCTATCAAACTTGAAACAATGTACGATCTTGTAACAGGCGTAGGCAGACTTATAGTAACAGGTTATCTTAATACCGAGAGACATTTATTTAACGGATGCGCTCAGGTAGGAGTTGACATAAATCTTTCTCAGATCTATAAGGATGCTTTAGGTTATGAAGCGGCTACAACTTCAGGAATATTCGGTGCTGTTGCCGGAGGTGCTTCATGGGCAGGATCATTAAGAATTTCAGATTCTGTTGGAAATTTAGCTAATGCTTTAGGCTCTATAAGCGCGGCTACACAAAGCATGGAAAGACTTAACTATCCAACAGTCTCAGGCTTTGGTAGTACCGGATCCTTTTTATCTATGAGAGATCCTAAGAATCTGTATTTGACTTCTAAGTTCAATCATATAGTAGACGAAAATCTAACGGAGATAGGCAGACCTTTGAATCAGTTAGTTCAGATCAATACATTATCAGGTTTTATTCTTTGCTCAGGCGCGGACTGTCAGATAACAGGTACTCAGGATGAAGCTATCAAAGTAAATCAATACATGAATACAGGTTTTTTCTATGAGTAGTTTTAATGCGAAGCTCAGAGGAACTTATAGTATAACCTCAAATGAAGCCGTAACAAACATGAAGCGTATTTATGATTATTTATCGGCTAATGGTTATGCTCATAATTGTATAGTTGGTATTGAAGGTAATATATATCAAGAATCAGGACTTAACCCCTGGCTATGGGAAAATGATACTGTAAATTATGCTAAGGGTTATGGACTGTTTCAGTTTACGCCGGCTTCAGATTATATAAATGCCGTAGGTATACCTAATCATGCACCTAATATAACTATCACTACGCCTTCACCAGGCGCGGATCCTGATGATGCCTACGGACAAATGTATTGTGTTATAAATGATACATTCGGAAAATGGGTTGATACATGTTGGAGATCCTATTATCCGATATCGGACTTTCCGGATCTTTACGCTGAAAGACAGCATGTATTATCTACTTATGGAAACGGAACAAGTTTAACTCAGTCTCAATTCAAACTCATAGATAATTATACTGATGCTTGCTTCGCTTTTCTTATGTGTTATGAAGGTCCGGCCAATGAATCAGATAACACGATCAGGAATAAATATAATGCAAGGCTCAGTTATTCTTTACAGATAAAAGCTATATTAGATTATTACGGAGGCACGGATGATATACTTTTCTTAAAAAGAATCATTGACGGCCAATTCAATGTTATTTAATAGGTTTATAAATATTAAACATTGAATTTAGTATAAAAATATGATAATAGTACATATAAAGGGACATAATATATCCTTCCGACATTGATTGAGTTCAATGGAGATCACATAGCCGGGGAGGCTTTCGGAAGTTCCGCTGATCCCGGACAGCTTTAAGGAAGCTGCAAAAGTCCCTTAAATTTATATTAGGAGGCATTTATGGCAAAGGTAGGACTGAAAGAAACATTAGCTTTATTAGCGGCAGGATATAAGAAAAAGGATATCGAAGCATTGGCCGCTATTGATGAAGATTCTCAGCAGGAACAGCCTGTTGATCCTGCACCTGAGATAAAGAAAGATCCTGATCCGGAGATCGAACAGGCACAGTCAAAGGATCCGGATCCTGATTATAAACAGCTCTATGAAGATCTGTTGAAAAAGAATCAGGAGACGGAAGCTAAGGTAACAAAACTTCAGCAGGATAATGTTCATGAAGATTCGGCCCCCGCAGCAGCAGCAGCTAAGGTTAAGGAGTCCGAAGCACTTACAGATCTGGTTAGAAGCTTCATGTAAAGCTCTAATAATATATTTTATAAGGAGGCTATTATGGCACAGTTCAAAAGAATAGACGGCTACGCCTTAATCAATGCGGTTATGGCACAGCTTACAGGCCAGGACAGTTATCAGGTAATTGATGCTCAGGGTTTCATGGATGCCGGCAAACTTGCCTTGACTTATAGCACGGATGAGATCTTCAATGCTCTTACTATTGTAGGCGCAAGACTTTTCACAGCTACAAGACCTTACAGGGCGCCGCTTTGGCTTATTGATTCTATCAGCTCAGGTTATTTTAATAACAGACTTAGAAAGATCAGTTATTATTCTACATGGGCGCTGCCTTCCGGTGCATTTAATACTAACCTGTTTACTAACTTCGCAGACGGCTTTGACAATGGAGAAAACCCTTCAGGCGGTACAGCACAGTCTACTAAGGACATGTATGAACAGCATCCGGTACACCCCCTTGAAATGAACTTCATGAATTCTACTGTATGGCAGGACTGCCTTACAAGATATGAAGATCAGATCAAGATTGCTTTTACTTCGGAAGAAGAATGGGCGCGTTTTTGGGCCGGTGTTCTTACAGAAAAGGGTAATGATATTGAGCAGCGCAAGGAAGCTCATAACAGACTTACGCTTCTTAACAGAATGGCCCTTGCTTCAGCTATCGGAGACGGATCTTCAGCGGTAAATGGTGTATCAACTGTTATCGACCTTACTGTAGCTTACAATAACAAGTTCGGTACAAGCTATACAGGTACACAGCTCAGGACTACATACTTAAAGTCCTTCCTGGAATTCTTTATCTCAGAGTTCAAGATCATTTCAAACATGATGACTAAGAGATCTTTAGCTTTCCATATCGCGCCGCCCTTGACACTCTCAGACGGAGATCACTATATCCTCAGACATACACCTAAGAGTGAACAGCGCTTTATGATGTTTACACCTTTTTGGGAACAGGCAAAGGCTATGGTCCTTCCTGAGATCTTCAATGACGAATATCTGAAGCCTGAACAGTTCGAATCTGTTGACTATTGGCAGAACTTCTCCATGAATGAAGCAGATAAGGCCGGTGTAAATCTTTACATTACTGTCCCTGCATGGCTTGAAGATATTATCGGAGACACTACAGGATCAAGTGATACAAAGTACACATTCAACCCTAAGTATGTATTGGGATGCCTTTACGACAAGGATGCTATCCTTACAGACTTCCAGTTCGAAGCTGCAAGAACTACACCCCTTGAAGCAAGAAAGAACTATATCAATACATGGATGGACTTCGGCTTAGGCGCTATCGGAGATCCTACTGAGAACTTTGTATTGTTTATCATGTCTGACGGCACTACAGCTACAGAGACGGCTACAGGAGACGGCACTACAAAAGCCTTCACTCTTACCGGTAATGTAGCAAGCATCAAGTCTGTTACTGTAGGATCTACAGCAACTACGGCTTATACTTATGCGCCGGCAACTAAGACAATTACTTTCGCAACAGCGCCGGCAGATGATGCTACAATTACCATTGTCTACTATGTACAGTAATCAGTCTTAACTTCCTAATATAATGATGAAGGGCCGAAGCCTTTAGGCCGGCCCTGATTCATAGAAAGGAAAAAATATGAGTAAAAAATACAATAGGCCTATAGGATATACGCCTTTGAATTATGAGAAGATAAATAATGTAGAAGGACATTTACAGCCTTCTATGTTGAAGTATGCCAATAGCGTTACTTATGCTTATTGGCAGCGCTCATTATTTCAAAGAGCTATATCTACAATAAAATTTACAGGCCTTCCGGAGACTTGGGAAGCCTCAGTAAAAGACTTCTTTTACTGGTGTGTTTTTACTTATGGTTATGTAGGTATTTTCAACTCAGAAAAGTTCGGACTGAGTTTTCAGCCAGGAGGCCTTTATGGTTGGGACTTCTACTATCAGCCTACAGAATTTATCGTAGCTAACCCCAAACTCAGAAAAAGATTTAAGATTCATAAAGAATGTGAGATCTTAAAACTTACGCCTGATTATAAAGGTATATGGGATATTATCTGTTATTATGCTATGCTTCTTTCTCAGCTTGATTCGGGTATCAATTCAAGCATTATCAATAACAAGTTTGCTTACTTGTTAGCAGCTAAGAATAAGGCCGCAGCAGAAACGCTTAAAAAGATATTTGATAAAATAGCACAAGGCGATCCGGCCGTTGTTTTTGATGCTTCACTCTTACAGCAGGATCCGGACAGTAAAGAAGATCCGTTGACATTCCTTGAAAGATCTAACCTTAAACAGTCTTATTTGACTACGGATCAGCTTATGGATAGATCAACTCTTTTATCTTCTTTTGATGCTGAAATAGGTATAAGATCATTACCTTATAATAAGAAGGAAAGACTTGTAACAGCAGAAGCAGAATCAAGAGAACAGGACAGCACAGCAAGGCTTATGGTATGGAAGGCCACTCTTGACAGTTCTTTAGAGCTTGTAAATAACATGTTTCAAACTAATATCAAAGCTGAATTGACTTATGATAAGGAAGGAGAAAACAATGTCTCAGAGCAAAATAACGCTGATAGGAATTGAAAATTATCTTAATCCGGATCATTCAGTCTTTGAAAACATGGTCCTTCCTGAAGGTATTGACAAGGATATCCTTGTAGGAACTATCTTTTTAAGATGCCAGGAGTTTGAACTTCTCTATTCTGATCCTGATTTTCTTACGGCAGCCGTTAATGTTTGGAGTAGAAAACATTATTGGACCTTTGATAAATGGGTAAAGCTCATAAATAAACAGTATGATCCTTTATATAATAAGGACTATTATGAGGAATGGACCGATACTCATGGAGGCTCTTTCTCAAAAGAAGGCAGCGGAAACGCTTCAGGCGGTAATACTGAAGCCGTAGACATGACAAGGACCGATAATCTGACAGAATCTACAGACCTTACAAGAACAGATAACCTCACGGAAGCAAGGGACCTTACAAGAACAGACGATCTTACTACGACTAATGATCTTACTAAGACCAATAACCTTACAAGGACCGATAACCTTGCTACAACTAATGATGTTACCTTAACTCATTCGGAAAAGGCCTATAACTCAGGCGCTACATTCGTAGAAACAACTAAGGATGTTACGGATCAAGACGGCTCACAGACCGGTACTGTTACTGATACAGGTACAGTTAAGGACACAGGTACAGTCAAGAATACAGGCACGGAAAGAAACGCCGGTACTGTTACTAATACCGGTACTGAAAGAAACGCAGGTACAGTCTCTAATACAGGTACACAGAGAGATGCCGGAACTGTTACAGATTCATTCAGTTCTACAAACGGAATGAACGAATCAGGGACAGACGAATTTGAAAATAATCATACTTCGCATCAGTACGGCAATATCGGCGTTACTTCAGCTCAGGCCCTTTTCATGCGTGAGACTGAAGTTGCCAGGTTTAATATGTATGAACACATAGCAGACTTATTCGCAACTGAATTCTGTATTATGGTATATTAAATAAAAGGAGGTCCTTATATGGCATGGATAAATCAGTTTCCTTATTCAGACTTTCATGAACTTAACTTAGACTGGCTTATTAAACAGACTAAGGAAAGTTTGGATAAGATCAATTACTTAACAGAAGAATTCGCTAAGATCGAAGTCCTTACTGAAGAACAGATCAATGCTATGATCTATGCGGCTATTGAAACTAATAATGTTGCCGTATATGAAGCAATCAATAGAGTTAGGCTTGATCTTACGAATCAGCTTAATGCTTTGAATATTGATATCACGGCAAGATATAAGGCTTATACGGATGCTCAAATAGCATTACAGAAGATCTATATAGATAATCAGGATATTTTCTATGATAACCTTGCTAAGACTTATGCCGCTGATGCCTTAAACAGAGCTAAAGCCTATACAGACGATCAAGTTCTTAACTATACCATGATGATAAACCCCATAACCGGAGAATATCAGGATGTTAGAATTGTCGTAGACGACATAGTTTCATACTTCCATACAGACGGCGCTTTGACAGCTTACGAGTATGATTTACTTGACCTTACAGCAAGCGCTTATGATGCTTATGAGCTTACGGCATACAATTACGACTTTAACGGAAAGAATCTGTTAGTATAAGAAAGGAGGCCTATATGGCACATACAAACGAAACAACTTATTATGATCTTCCTCAGTTCGTTACAACTGACAAACCCGCATGGTTAGTTGATTTTAACGGCGCTATGTCCGCTATTGATACAGCTATCCATAATGCTAAGAGTACGGCAGACACTGCAGCTACAGATTCGGCTCAGGCCTTGTTAGATGCCGCAGCAGCACAGTCAACGGCAGACGGCGCAGCAGCGCAGGGCGCAGGGGCCGTAGCTTCTATCGCGCCTACATTCAGCGCAACTTCTACTTATTCGGTAGGAGATTATGTTATCTATAACAATCTTCTTTATGTTTGTAGAGTTGCTATTAATGTTCCTGGCGCATGGACCGGATCTACTAACTGGAATAGAGCTACAGTAGACGATATGAATACAGCTATGGACCTGAGAATGGATGCTGTAGAGACGGCAACTACACCTATTACACCTTCTTTTGCTATTACAAAGAGTACCGGTGCATGGAATATATCATCAATTAGCCAGAAGCAGGATGGCAAGGTAGTACAGTTAGGTATTACGGTTTTAGGATCCGGAGAACAGGTTAATGCTGGTACAAATGGTTTTACAGGTACTATTAATGTTAATCCTCCTGTTAGATGCTCAGGAATGTGCTTTATTGGTACCGGCCTTGTAGTTTGCGTTATTGAAACAAACGGATCTGTTAGTATCAGACCTTTGATCGCAAATACCAATTGGGATTCATCAACAGGTGTTACAATTCCTGTTACAATGATGGTATAAAACATACTTAGCCGATATGTTTAAGGGTCCTGGTGTTATGCCAGGGCCTTTATTCATGCGCGAGTTTTGGATGCCTTG
>Ga0310696_10006252_pt1 | contig 14166 bp, 9 predicted proteins | sample AusTroGonzalo_MG_4_FD_203885 | JGI IMG/M metagenome (GOLD analysis project Ga0310696, IMG submission 203885) | Bovine rumen microbial communities from tropical cattle in Woodstock, Queensland, Australia - Gonzalo_02 (v2) (version 2) | ecosystem: Host-associated > Mammals > Digestive system >...
CGGGCCAATACCGTCGCAATTTCAATCCGTTTCAGTTCTCCGCCGCTCAGGCTGGCGTTCACTTCCCGGTCCACATAATCCCGGGCGCACAGGCCCACGGAAGAAAGATACTGGCACGCATCGGAAACGCTCAGCGTCTTCCCCGCCGCAATCCTGATCAGGTCCAGCACCCGGATGCCCTTGAAGCGCACCGGCTGCTGGAAGGCATAGGCAATGCCCAGCCCGGCGCGTTCCGTGATGCTGAGCTCCGTTATATCCTGTCCGTCCAAAAAAATCCGGCCGCCGGTGGGCTTTTCGATGCCTGCAATCAGCTTCGCAAGCGTTGATTTGCCGCCGCCGTTCGGTCCGGTTACCACAATCAGTTTTCGGTCCGGGATCGTCAGGCTGACGTCACGGATAATCTCTTTATCCTTTCCTTCCGCATCCACCTGGAAAGAAATGTTTTTCAGTTCAAGCATAATACTTCCTCACATACCCGTCCAGATTTCCCCACTCGCTGACCACGATTTTCGGAATCTTCATCTGGTCCATCACGCCCAGCAGGATGCAAACCCCGTGAACCACGATATCTGCGCGCCCGGGCTGCAGCCCCGGCAGCTGTTTCCGTTCCTCCAGGCTCATATCCGCCAGTTTTTCCCCGATCTCCTGAATTTCCCATCGGGAGATCTCCGTTCCGTGCATGTTCGTCCGGTCCGTCCAGGGAACCTGCCGCACTATCGCCGCCAGCGTGGTGAACGTCCCGCCGGTTCCGACCCACGTCTCCGGGATCTCAATCCCCTTGCATTCGTCCAGATGTTCAGCCAGGATCTCTCCCGCCGCCCGCTGCACGGGAAGCATGTCTTCCTTCCGGTCCAGCCGCAGTTTCTGATACAGCCGTACCGCGCCCATCTGGCAGGAGAAGGAGACCTCAATGCCTTTGCGCGTTCCGATCGCGATTTCCGTGCTGCCGCCGCCGATATCGATCACGCCGCAGCGGTCGGCTTTTGTCGCGGCCGATGCACCCAGAAAGCTCAGTTCCGCTTCCTCCCGGCCGGAAAGGATCTGGAGTTCCGTCTCCGCCGCCTTCGAAACAGCCCGGATGAATTCAGCGCCGTTCGCCGCGTCCCTTGCGGCACTGGTGGCAAAAATGCCCAGCTTTTCAGCGCCCTGATACCGTACTTCGGATGCCATCCGGGCCACAGCAGTCACGGTCTTATCCATGCTTTCCCGGCTCAGGTTTCCCCGCTCGTCAAGCCCGGCAAAAAGCCGTGTTCCTTCCCGATCCCGCCACAGGCAGTCAAAACCTTCCGCCCCTGTTTCCGCCAGCAGGCATCTGACTGAATTGGATCCGATTCCGATTACGGCAGCTTTCATGGTGAACCTCCTCAGTCGTTCATCTCGTCCATGAGGATCTGCAGTTCCTTTTCCGAATAGGCGTAAATTGCCTCCGGATTCGTATATTCAAAGCGGATGGCATCCCGCTTGACATAAGAGTACTTCTTGACCGCATTGGACATAATATATTCGTCCGTCCCGGCCAGGTTCAGCCTGGAAAGCAATTCCTTGTTTTCTTCCTCGAGCCTTGTCAGCTGCACGCGCAGTTCCTGCTGCTTCCGGCTCTGTTCATCAACGTTCCCCTTCAGGATACTGTGGAGAATCAGAAAAACAACCAGCACCGCCGCAAGAATCAGGATAAATCCCTTGAACGTCATCGTCCGGTTCATTCTTCTTCCTCCCCTCTTAACCTATATTATTTCGCCTTCAACAGCCTGTATTCCTTCCCCGCAAGGGTCCGGGAGCACGATCGGAAAGCCCCCTTACCACTGGAACATACTGATCTGATTCATCTCATCGAGCCCCTGCAAAGCCCCCTGGCTTTTCAGGATTTCAATCACCGAATCCCCCACTTTTCCCCGGTTCTTCAGGTCTTCAATGCTTAAGAACTCCCCGTTCTTCCTGGCCTCCGCGATGGGAACCGCCGCGCTTTCTCCCAGCCCGGGCAGGCTGATAAACGGGCAGCGGATGTTCCCGTCCTCAATCAGGAATTTGTGCACATCGCTTCTGTACAGATCCACCGGAAGGAAGTTGATCCCCCGCATGTTCATCTCCAGCACCAGTTCCAGACAGGTCGCGGTGTCCTTGTCCCGCGCTGAAGGCGAATCCATGTTCCGGATCTCTGTAATCTTTCTTCTGGCCTCTTCCGGCGGCACGATCATGGTCGTGGCATCAAAGCCGTCGCCGCGGACCGTGAAATACGCACAGTAGTAAGCCAGAGGCTCATGCAGTTTGAACCAGGCCACCCGCAGGCTCATCGTCACATAGGCCACCGCATGCCCTTTCGGGAACATGTATTTGATCTTTTTGCAGCTGTCCATGAACCAATCCGGCACCTGCATTTCGATCATAGCCTGTTCCATTTCCGGCTTCAGGCCTTTGCCCTTCCGAACGCTTTCCATTGTCGTGAAGGCCAGCTTCGGCTTCACGCCCTTGTCAATCAGATAATTCATGATATCGTCGCGGCAGCACACGCATTCGCTCAGCGTGGCCGTTCCGGCGGCGATGATCTCCTGCGCGTTGCCCAGCCACACGTCCGTCCCGTGGCTCAGGCCGGAGATCCGCAGCAGTTCCTCCATCGTATGGGGTTTCGTTTCTTCCAGCATGCCCCGCACAAATCCCGTGCCGAATTCCGGCACACCGTAGGTCCCCGTGTTGCACAGGATATCCTCGGTGGTTACGCCCAGCGCCTCCGGGGAGGTGAACAGGCTCCGCACCCCCGGATCGTCCAGCGGTACATCCCGGAAGTTGATTCCCGTCAGCCCTTCCAGCTCGTGCATCATCGTCGGGTCGTCATGGCCCAGGCAGTCCAGTTTCACCAGGATGTCGTGCATGCTGTTGAAGTCGAAATGGGTAGTGGTAAAGTCGCTCTCCAGGTCGTCCGCCGGATGCTGCACCGCGGTAAAGTCGTAGATCTCGTATTCCAGCGGCACGACCACCATGCCGCCCGGATGCTGGCCGGTGGTTTTCTTCACACCGGTGCAGGTCAGGCTCAGCCGTTCCTTCTCCGTGTTGCCCGCCTGAATACCCCGTTCTTCCAGATACTTGACCGCGTAGCCGTAGGCTGTCTTGTCCGCCAGACCGGAAATCGTGCCGGCCCGGAACACATGGTCGTGTCCGAACAGTTCTTCCACGTAGTGGTGCGCCCGATTCTGATATTCGCCGGAGAAGTTCAGGTCGATATCCGGCACCTTGTCGCCCTCAAATCCCAGGAAGACTTCAAACGGAATGTCAAAGCCGTCCTTCGTCAGCTTTTCCCCGCATTCGGGGCAATCCCTGTCCGGCAGATCCACCCCGACATGATACCGGCTCTTGTCCACGTCAAAGAATCCTTTATGGCAGTGCGTACAGCGGTAGTGCGGCGGCAGGGCGTTCACTTCGGTAATCCCGCACATCCGCGCCACAAGGCTTGAGCCGACGCTGCCGCGGCTGCCGACCAGATATCCGTCCTCCAGCGACCGGGAAACCAGCTTCTGCGCGATCGCGTACAGCGTGCAGTAACCGTATCCCACGATAGACTTCAGTTCTTTCTTCAGCCTGGCTTCGACGATCTCCGGCAGCGGGGAACCGTACATCTCCTCCGCCGTGTCCCAGGTCATCTGCTGGATCATATCCTCCGCGTCGTCCCAGTAGGGCTGGAACGTATCCTCGCCCTTGGGATGCACCGGGAACAGTTTCATTTCCTCCACCTGTTCCGCGATCTTGCGCGGGTTGTCGATCACGACCTCCTTCGCTTTTTCAGGCCCCAGGTACGCAAACTCCTCCAGCATCTCGTCCGTCGTTTTGAAGTACAGCGGCGGCTGTTCATCCGCATCGCTGTATTTCATTCCCGCCTGGATAATCGCCCGGCCGATGGCATCCTTCGGATCCAGAAAATGCACGTCACCGGTCGCAACCACCGGGATGTCCAGTTCATCGCCCAGGGCGACAATCACCCTGTTCAGTTCCCGCAGTTCCTCCTCCGAGGCAGCCTGTCCTTCCCGGATCAGGAACGCGTTGTTCCCGATCGGCTGAATCTCCAGATAGTCGTAGAAGGAGGCAATCTCCTTCAGCCGCTCGTGATCCTCCCGCGCCAGCACCGCACGGAACAGTTCCCCCGCCTCGCACGCGCTGCCGATAATCAATCCTTCCCTGTATTTCCGGATCAGGAAGCGGGGCATATGCGGCACCCGCTTGAAATATTCCAGATGTCCGGCGGAAACCAGCCGGTTCAGGTTCACCAGGCCGGTCCGGTTTTTCGCCAGCAGAATGATATGCCGGCTTTCCCCGATGGCACCGCCCTTCAGGTTTTGATCCAGATCCGTCAGGCTCTCCGCCTTCGGGAATCTCTCCCGCGTGTCCTCAAACATGCGCTTCAGGCACTGGGCCGTTGCCGTGGCGTCGTGCACCGCCCGGTGGGCGTTTTTGAGACTCACGCCCAAATGTTTGCACAGTGCTCCGAGCCGGAAGGATTTCAGGTCCGGATACAGTTTCCGGGCATAGGCCAGCGTATCGATCACCGGCCCTGACCAGTTCAGATCAATCCGTCTCAGTTCCGCCCGCAGCAGGCTCACATCAAAGTTTGCGTTGTGCGCCGCAATCGGGTCCTTTCCGATAAACGCCAACAGCTGCGGCAGGGCCTCCGCCGCCTTGGGCTGGCCCTTCAGCATCGCATCTGAAATACCTGTCAGTTCCGTGACTTTACGTTCCAGCGTTTCCTCGGGGTCCACCAGCATCTCGAAGCTATCCGTCACAATCCCGTTCTCCAGCCGCACCGCGCCGATCTCGGTAATCCGCGCCTTGCCGGTATTCAGGCCCGTGCTCTCGAAGTCCAGCACTACCACCGGCCCGTCATACGGCCGCCCGTCCCCGTCTTCGGCAATCTGTTTCTCGTCGATCAGATAGCCCTCGCATCCGGGGATCAGCTTGATTTTTCCCTTTTTCGCCGCGCGGAACGCCGCCGGAAAGGACTGCAGCACCCCGTGGTCCGTCACCGCGACGGCAGGATGGCCCCACTTCACCGCCCGGGCGATCAGATCGTCCGCGCTCGTCAGTGCGTCCATCGTGGACATGTTGGTATGCATATGGAGTTCGACCCGCTTCTCCTCCGCGGTATCCTCGCGCTCCTCTTTTTCGGTTTCGACCATATCCCGCACGGAGATACTCAGTTCCCGGGCATAGTTATCGTACAGGCATTCGCCCCGGATCTTCACGCCCATGCCCTGTTTAATCCGCTCGAGCTTGTCCGCCACAGCCTTGCGTTCCTCATCCGTGATCGGGGCCGGATCCTCATCCTTCCGGGCATAGCTGCGGCTACGGTACCGGAAAAAGATCTTGCACAGGATCGAGCTCGTGTAGTCTGTCACCCCGAAGGTAACCAGGACCATCTCACCGCCCCTGAGCTCCTTCTGCTCCAGTTTAAAGATTTCGCCCTGGATCACAACCACGCCGCTCTCCGCGTTCAGTTCCTTGATCTCCACCGGCCGGTCCGCAACGCTCCGCCCAACTATCGGTTTTCCGACAGTCGCCGCCGCCATCGTCCCGGCCGGCCCTTTCTTTGCCGTCTCTGCCGCGTTCGGAGAATCTCCTCCCGCTTTTTTCTCTTTCTTCTCCGCCGTCTTCCGCGGTTTCTTCTCCGCCTTTTCGGCGCCTTCCACCGGCACGCCGGTTCCGTACCGTTCCGCCATTTCTTCTGCGGTCACGGTCAGCGCAGTATCCCGCCGCTGCTCCATCATCTTCCGGAGACGTTCCTCCCGGGTGCCTTCCACCGTCATTTCCACCCGGACCTTCGCCGCGAAAATCTCCCTGATTGCCATCGCCAGCCGCGGGCCGACGTTGCTCTGATTCATCACCCTCAGGCTGATCTCATCCGGGAACACCAGCGTCAGCAGACCGTCTTCCTCATGTTCTCCGACGGGCGCCGCGCCGCCGCCCAGCTGGTTCTTTTCGATCTGCCATCCGATCTGGCCGATCCAGGCCTTCGCCATCGGGTAGTTCCGGCGCAGAAAATCATCCAGCACCTGCCGGTAAGGCGCCGGATCCTCCAGGAAAGCCGTCTTCAGCGCGGGCGAGGTTACCCGCACGGCAAGCGGCCGCCCGGGAAACATCTCCCGCAGCACTCTTTCCAGCTTCAGGAACTGTCTTTCTCCCGCCAGTTCCTGACATTCAAAACTGATATACGTTTTTTGAGAAGATTTGACATAGGTCACCCGCGGCGCGGACAGTTTCCCCGCCAGTTCCGGGATTTCCCGCGCAATCCGCGCCATCAGATCTTCCTGTTTGTTCATACCGAAGGTTTCCAAAGGGATTTCACGCGCCCGGAAAGCGGGCCGGCACGCCCGTTTTCGTAAGCACAGGTTCCGGTGGAGCCCATGCTGGAGGCGCAAGCCCCGGGCAGGAAAACCCTTTGGCCGCGGCCGCAGCCGCGAAATCTCCTTTACTGAATCATTTTTCTCACTTCAGAGATCAGGATCTCCGCCAGATCCCCCTGTACTTTTCTCGGCTCTTTTCCCTTTACGAAAAGGGCTCCTCCGTCTTTGCCCCCGGCAATGCCGACATCGGCTTCTTTCCCTTCGCCCAGGCCGTTCACGATGCACCCCATCACCGCGACCTTCAGCGGCACCGTCACGTCCGACAGTTCCGCCTCCACCCTTCTGGCAATCTGCTCCACCGGAATGCAGGTCCGGCCGCAGGTCGGACAGGCAATCAACTGCACGCCTCTCGTCCGCAGATCCAGCGCCCGCAGGATATCCCATGCTGCTTTCGCTTCCGGCAGCGGATCTCCGCTCAGGCTGACCCTGATCGTGTCGCCGATTCCGTCCGCCAGCAGCGCGCCGATCCCGATGGCGCTCTTCACGGTTCCCTGTCCGGGCAGGCCCGCCTCCGTCACTCCCAGATGCAGAGGATAACCGCACTTTTCATGCGCCAGGCGGTAAGCGTCGATCGTCAGCTTCACGTCGCTGCTTTTCATGCTCAGCACAATATCGTCAAATCCGGCCTTCTCCAGCATCCGGGCATGTCCGAGCGCGCTTTCCGTCAGACATTCAGCCGTCGGCCCGCCGTACTTCGCCAGCAGTTCCTTTTCGACCGACCCGCTGTTCACCCCGATCCGGATCGGAATATGGTGCGCCTTCGCGCAGTCCGCCAGTTCCCGCACCCGCGCTTCCCCGCCGATGTTCCCGGGATTGATCCGCAGTTTGGCAATCCCGTTTTCCGCCGAGCGGATGGCCAGTTTATAGTCGAAATGAATATCCGCCACCAGCGGCACCGGGCTCTTCGCCGTCAGGATTTTGACCGCCTCTGCGCATTCCTCGTCGTATACGCTCACCCGCACGATATCGCATCCCGCGTCATGCAGCGCGCAGATCTGCGCCAGCGTCGCCTCCGCATCCCGCGTATCCGTGTTCGTCATGCTCTGCACCAGCACCGGATTTCCGCCGCCCAAAGCCAGCCCGCCGACATTCACCGTTTTTGTCATAGCCATTCTCCTATCCAAACAACCTCATGATATCCTTAAACGTAAAGAATATCATCAGCCCGAACAGCAGCACCATCCCCACCAGATGGACCACCGCCTCTTTCTCCGGCGGAACCGGCTTCCCCCGGATCACCTCCACGATCCCGAACACCAGCCGGCTTCCGTCCAGTCCCGGAATCGGCAGCAGATTCATCAGTCCCAGGTTAATCGAGATCATGACCAGCAGCTGCGTGAAGGCGCTGAATCCGCCTTCCTTCACCTCGCTGGACACAATGCTCACAATCCCTACCGGCCCGGATGTCTGGTCCAGTCCCTTCCCGGTCGTAACCAGGTCCTTCAGCGCGCCGAGAATCGCGCCGGAGGCATTCACGCACAGCTCCCAGGAATGCCTGAATCCGTCCGGGAAAGAGACCGGCTGCGTTTCGGTCCGGTATGTCCCGCCGATCGTCACGCCGATGCGCATCTTCTGTTCCGTTTCATCCCATACCGGCGTCATTTCCATGTGCAGGGTCTTGTCCCCCCGCTCCACGGTCATCTGCAGGGGGCCGTCCCCTTCCTTCCACGCCTGGATGGTGTCCAGCAGCGTATCCACGGTGCCGTCCAGCATGTTTTTCCCGTTGATCTCCGTCACCCGGTCCCCGGCCTCCATGCCGGCGAAATTGGCCGGTCCGGCTGCCATGATCTCGGCAATGTAAGGGTCAACCCCCGTCACCACGCTGATCCCGTTCACCCAGTAGAACACCGTCGCCACCACGAAGGCCAGCACGAAATTCATCATCGGGCCCATCAGGATCACAAACAGCCGCTTCCACACGTTTTGTTTCGGAAAAGCCCGGGGATCGTCCCTGCTCTTTCCGGTCGGATCGTCCTCCCCGTAAAAGGCGCAGTATCCGCCGACCGGGATCGCCCGCACCGCGAAGGCGGTCTCATACTTCCGGCTTTTCCAGCCGAACAGTTTCGGTCCCATCCCGATGGCAAACTCCCGAACCTCGATCTTCATTGCCCGCGCCGCCAGAAAATGCCCGAACTCGTGAACCGTAATCAGGATTGCCAGCAGCAGTATCGCCAGTAAAATATACACAGTTTAAGCGTTCCTCTCCTCTTCACTCTTCACTCTTCACTCTTCACTCTTCACTCTGAATTACCCTTGCCCTCCTGTCGGCCTCCCATATATCTTCAATGCAGTTTGCCGGCAGCCCGGCCAGTTTCTCAACCGCCTTCTCCACTCTCCTCGCGATCTCCCCGAAGGGAATCTCATTCCGCAGAAAGGCTGCCACCGCTGCCTCGTTGGCCCCGTTGAACACCGTGCAGGCCGCTCCGCCCGCCCTCAGGCAGGCCCGTGCCAGCCGCAGCGCCGGAAATTTGTCCTCATCCGGTTTTTCAAACGTCAGGCTGCCCAGCGCGAACAGGTCCGGCGCCTGCACTCCGGTTTCAATCCGTTCCGGATAAGCCATTGCGTACCCGATCGGTACCCGCATGTCCGGCTCCCCCAGCTGCGCCAGCACCGCGCCGTCCCGGAAAACCACCGCGCTGTGCACGATGCTCTGGGGATGCACGACCACTTCGATCCTCTCCTCCGGCATATCAAACAGCCACCGTGCTTCCATGATCTCCAGCCCTTTGTTGAACATGCTCGCGCTGTCGACCGTGATCTTCGCACCCATGTTCCAGTTGGGATGCTTCAGCGCTTCCGCCGGCGTCGCCTTCTCAATTCGTTCTTTTGTCCAGGTCCGGAAAGGTCCGCCGGACGCGGTCAGCAGCAGCTTCTCCGGCTTGTTCCCGCCGCCCGCCTGCAGGCACTGGAAAATGGCGCTGTGCTCGCTGTCCACCGGCAGCAGCGGTTTCCCGGCTTTCCGCGCCAGGTCCGTCACCAGGTGTCCCCCGGTCACCAGCGCTTCCTTGTTGGCCAGCAGCACCTGCCGCCCCGCCTGCAGCGCGTCCATCACGCCCTGCAGCCCGGCGATCCCGACAATGCTCACCAGCACCATGTCCGCCTCAACTTCGGCGGCCGCCGCGTGCAGCGCTTCCTTTCCGCTCAGAAAGCGGCAGAACTGCAGATCCGACGGAATCTCCGCCGGATCAAATCCTTCGGTCAGCCCGGCCATCTCCGGCCGGAATTCCCGCACCTGTTCAAACAGCTTTTCCTTGCTTCCCCGGGCTGTCAAAGCCGTCACCCGGTAGCGGTCGGGATGCCGCCGGCAGATATCCAGCGCCTGTGTCCCGATGGACCCTGTTGATCCCAGTATCGCAATCGTCTTCATGATGTCTTCTCTCTCACTTGAACATCAGGTAACAATACATCAATATCGCCATAAACAGCACACTGTCCAGCCTGTCCAGCATTCCCCCGTGCCCCGGGAACAAATTCGAGAAATCCTTCATCCCGCTGTGCCGCTTCACCAGGCTCGCAAACAGATCGCCGATCTGCCCGACTGCCCCGCCGAAGAACCCCAGCAGCAGATAGTGCCACCACACCGGCAGCTTCGCCAGCGTCGGCGCGTTGCAGAACACGTGGCTCAGCCCGAACACCGCCATCGCGGCAATCACGCTGCCGGCCAGCCCGCCCAGGCTCCCGGCAATCGTTTTCTTCGGGCTCACCGCCGGGCAGAATTTCGGCCCGCCGACCGCACTGCCTACGAACAGCGCAAAGATATCCCCCATCAGCGGCACCGCGAAGGTCAGGCACAGCAGCACCACCTCGACCGCCTTCTGCTTCGGAATCAGGGCCAGCGCCACCAGGCTCAGCCCCGGCAGCGCCACCGTCAGCAGCGGCAGCGTGCTCATGCTCAGATCCGTCAGTTCCGGCTCCTTCCGGAACAGGACCTGCGTCACCATGGCGAACAGCGCCGCCGCCAGCATCGGGACGACCACCTTCACGCCGAAAAAGTAAACCAACGGAATCGAAGCGGCCATCAGCACCCACGTCGGCCAGGAAATCACCCGATGCCCCGCGATCGTCAGCGCGTGGTATTCCTCCCAGACCGCGAAACCGATGCACACCAGCGTGGCCAGCGCCATCACCCAGTTGGGCAGCCAGAGGCAGATTGCCAAAAACGCAATCAGCCCGATCCCCGTTATAATCCGTTGCTTCATACGTGTCCCTCCGTCCCGGGCATTACTCCGGTTTGGTATCTTCCTTCACTTCTTTGATGAAATCCATGGTTTCGCTGATGGCTTCGCTGACGACCGGTTTTGCGGTTTCGATCACTTTTTCAATGGTTTCCGCCGCATTTTTTCCGGCTTCTTCGACCACCGGCTTCAGCTCCTCCATTTTCTGCTTCACCACGGGCGTTTCGTCTTTCACCGCCTGCCGCACCGCCCTGACGGCGTCCTTGATCGCGGGCTTCGAATCCCCGGCGATTTCCTTTACTTTCTCCAGCGCCTTATCCCCGGCTTCCTTCACCGCCGATTTGACGCATTCCTTTGCTTCTTCCTTTGAACCGGGGATTTCCATGATCCCGTCTGTTTTTTTGAATCCTTCTTTCCCGGTGTTCAGCATGTCCTTCACCCGTTCCTTTCAATATTCTGTGTGAAGCACCCGGCAGCCTCAGGCGGTATGCGTTTCCGGCGGCTCTCCGGGCACTCTTCGTCCCTTTGCCGTCATTCTTGATCCGCCGGTTCCTCCGCTGCCTGCCGTTCCTTCATCCTTTCCCTGACATATACATAGCCCCCGACCACAGCCGCCACTGCCGCGAAGATCGCGTGATGCGCCGGGTTCGTAATGTCCATGCGCAGATACTGCCCGACTTCGCTCACCGTCCGCGCCAGCAGCGCCGCCGCCTCCAGGGCCAACAGGATAAACACCGCCATCCTCAGCGCCTTTTTCCGGGCCTGCCCTTCCGCTTTCTTTTCCATTCGCTGCCTTTCCCTATTCAAAGAGTGGAGTTTGGAGAGTGGAGAGTGGAGTTAAATAATCTTCACTCTTCACTCTTCACTCTTCACTCTTAACTCTTAACTCTGTTCTGCGCCTTGTGGATATTGTCGATGTTCTCCGTCGTCCCGCCGCCGGTGTCGTCCGGCGCCCGGAACTCACCTTTTTCCACCAGCCGCAGGAACGCGTCCACCACGTCCGCCGTCAGCTGTGTTCCGCTCACTTCCCGGATGATGCTGACCGCCTTGTCGAAGTTCATCCGGTCCCGGTACGGCCGGTTGGAGTACATCGCGTCGAAGCAGTCCGCCACCGCGATGATCTGCGCCACCCGCGGGATCTCGTCGCCCTTCAGGTGGTTCGGATATCCCTTGCCGTCCGGCCGCTCGTGGTGCGCCTGGGCCCCCACCGCCAGCTCCGGCATGATGCTGATCTCCTTCAGCGCCTCATATCCCTGGCTCGTGTGGCTCTTGATAATCTCAAACTCCTCATCCGTCAGTTTCCCCGGCTTGTTCAGCACTTCCGGCGGCACGCCGATCTTACCCACATCGTGCAGCAGCGCGATCCGGTAGTATTTCTCGACCGTGTCCTCGTCGTACCCCAGTTCTCTCGCCAGCTTCGCCGTATACTGCGCCACCCGCAGGGAGTGGCCGTTGGTGTATTTGTCCTTCATATCGACCACTTTCGCGAAGCTGTGCGTGATCTCTTTCACGAAGGTCATCGTCTCGTGATTCTTTTTCTCCAGCGCGCGCATCTTCCTGCGAGTGTACATCCGGGCCAGCAGGCCGATCAGGCATAGGCCCACGGCCGCCGCCGCGATATAGAACCATACCTCTTCGTAGAACGCCTTTTCCTTCCGGATCCGCACGGAAACCTCTTTGTTCCCCCGGCCCATGGAGTCCTTCAGCTGCATCTCGAACCGGTAGTCGCCGCCCCGCAGGTTCGTGTAGTCCACCGGCGTCAGTTCGCTCCGGTTCACCGTCGTGACCGACCGGTCGAACCCTTCCAGCCGGTAGCTCACCTGCGGATTCATCGGGCTGTAGTTGAACACGAAACTGCTCACCGTCAGCTTCTGCGTCCCGGCGGGGATCACGAAGTCCCCGTTCCCGTCCGGATAGATCCGGACCCCGTCGGCGTCCACAAAGGGCACCGTCACCTTCAGGTCGTTCACATCCTCGAAGGGCGTCTCGATGTTCACCTTCACCACGCCCGCCGAGGCCGCGATGTACAGATCCCCGTCCTCCGTCAGTTCGCTGAAGGAGTTGGCTGTCGTGATGTAGGGCAGCCCGCTGGGGATTCCGTAAAACACCGGTTCGATCTCCCCGTTTAAGATCAGCTCCGCCGCCGGAATCACGTAAATACCGTTGCTCGCCAGCACCCATACGTCACCCTTGCTGTTTTCGTACAGGTCGTAGTTGTTCGGATACGGGAACTTCTGCACCGTCGTCACCTTGTAGTCCGGCGTCATGTACGCCAGGCTGTTGCTCGTCACGATCCACAGCACGTCCTGCGTCCGGCTGCGTTTCACCCGCAGGATCACCTCGCTGTTCAGCCCGTCCGCCTTGCCGATGGGCCGCGTCCCGTTTTCGGTCACGGCGAAGATTCCCCCGCCGTCCGATCCGAGGATGATGTCATGGTTCAGCCCTTCGGTCACCGTCAGGATCTCCGTCAGCGTGATCCCGTGCGCTTCGCCGTAACTGCTGACGCCCCGGTCTCCCTTGATGATGCTGACCCCGCCGGTGTTGGCGACCAGGATGCGTCCGTCCTCGGTCTCGCTCACCGTCCGGATCCGGTCGGAAAACAGCCCGTCCTCCGGCGTAAAGGCCAGGATCTCGCCGTTTTCATACCGCAGCAGCCCGTGCTTCCGCCAGGTGGCGATCCACACGCGTCCCCTGCTGTCCCGGATCACCGAGCGGATCCGCACGCCCTTCAGCCATTCAATCAGGTCCGTTTCTTCGATTTCTTTCCCGCTCGCCGTCGTCACCTTTGTCAGCGGCAGGCTCTCGAGTTTCTCTCCGTTTTCGGTCACGATCAGGCCCGTGTCCGTTGCGATGAATACCCGGTTCCCGATCTTGCACGTGCTGTTGACGACCTCGCTTTCCAGCCCACACAGCGCGAAGTAGTCCGAAAACTGGTTCGGCACGATCTTCATCACGCCCTGACGGGTCGAGGTGAACCACAGGTTTCCTTCGTAGTCGGTCATCACCCGGCCCACGGAGTTGTTCATCGGCACGTTCGTCAGCGGATGGAATCCCTCCGCGTCCAGGCTGCCGATTCCGTCCCCGCCGCAGATCCAGATCCGCCCGCCGATGTATTCCATGTTCTCCGTGTCCGACAGCGGCGCGATGCTCCGCGTTTCCGCCGCGGCGAAGCCGTCCTCCGGCTTTCCGTGGTAAATCCGCTCGCTGTTCGTCCCGATGTACAGGCTGTCAGCCTCCTCCGGGTCCGGCAGGATCGAGAGCACCTCTTCATCGATCTGGATCGCCTCCCGTCCAAGGAAACTGGTCACCCTTCCGCCGCGCAGGGTAAAAATATCCCCGTTCGTCGTCAGGCCCCAGGTCCGGCCGTCCACGCCCCGCCGCAGGTCCTTGACCGTCACGGAGGCGGTCCTTTTGTCAGGAAGGGTCTTCAGGTTCATTTCCCCGTCGATCACCGCGATGCCCATCGTGCTGCCGACGTACACCGTCCCGTCCGGGTCCTCCGTAATAGCGCGCACGCTGGAAGATTTCATTCCCTCCGCCTTGTCCCACTGCCGCAGTTCCCCCCGGACCATGACGAATACGCCTGAGTCGTTCGTCCCGACCCACAG
>Ga0310696_10006254_pt1 | contig 14163 bp, 9 predicted proteins | sample AusTroGonzalo_MG_4_FD_203885 | JGI IMG/M metagenome (GOLD analysis project Ga0310696, IMG submission 203885) | Bovine rumen microbial communities from tropical cattle in Woodstock, Queensland, Australia - Gonzalo_02 (v2) (version 2) | ecosystem: Host-associated > Mammals > Digestive system >...
GTGTACTCCCCCTCCCTGATACTCTGCTTTATCAGGGAGGTCTTTAGGACGGTGTCGGGGATGTTGACCAGCCCGTAGTGGTAGTAGACAGGCTTCTTCCATCCGAAGTAGTCGAAGATGTACTCCTGCCTGAAGGTGTTGTTCAGGTGGTCCTTGCCGCGCATGACATGCGTCATCCCCATCTCGTGGTCGTCGATGGCCACGGACAGGTTCATCATCGGGTACGCGACGTACTTGTCCCCCTTGAGGGGGTGGGGGGTCTCCACCAGCCTGAGGGCGACGAAGTCCCTGACGGCCGGGTTGGGGTGCGCCAGGTCGGTCTTGACGACCACGATGGCCTCCCCTTCCTTGTATCCCCCGGAGAGGAACCTGTCGTAGCGCTCCATCTGCTCCTCGACGGGCAGGTCGTGGCAGGGGCAGGCCTGCTTGTTCTCCTTCAGCGACCTCCAGTGGTCGCCGTCGCAGGTGCACACGTAAGCATGGCCCATCTCCAGCAGCTTCCTGGTGTAGTCGTAGTAGAGCTCGAACCTGTCCGATTGGATGAACTTCTTGGTGCATTTCACTCCGAGCCACTCCAGGTCCTCGGGGATCATGTCGTAGGCGTCGGGGTCGATCTTCTCGGGGTTGGTGTCCTCGAACCTGAGGACCAGGTCGCCCCCGTACCTCTTGACGTACTCGTCGTTGAGCACGGACACGCGGGTGTGCCCGATATGGAGCGGCCCGGAGGGCCCGGGCGCTATGCGCATGACCACCTTTCCGTCGACGTTGTCCAGGTCGGGGAGGTCGTTCCTGCGCTCCTTCTTCTCCTTCACCAGGAGGTTGGAGTCTATCTCGGCGAGGGCCTTTGTCTGCGCCTCGAGGCCCATCGCGTTGACCTCTGCGACGATGCTCTCGATCATCGGCGTGATCTCGGCCGCCCTGGGCCTGAGCTCCGGGCATCCTCCGAGTATCTTGCCTACGACCGCCTTGGGGTTGGCGGTCCCTTTGTAGAACACGGCGTTCTGAAGAGCGTATTTCCTGATCGTTTCCTCGACCGAATCGGACATGGACGTGTGATTCGGCTTTTCTTATATAATCTAGCGCGCGAGGCATCCGCGATTGTCCGGCGGGGCCGTCCGCCTTCCAGCGGTCTGCGCCCCTCCTGGTCCGTCGGATGCGCGGATCGGCGTTCAGACGCATCCTGAAAGGCTCCGATTATTATATCGCTGAACCGTATGCCCCAAGCATGACAGTCATCGATTCCGTCCCCGGCGACGCCCGGAGGATCAAAGAGAGGGTGGACCCCGAAGACGGCAGGGTCACCCGCGACCTCATGGCGGACCAGTCCGCCACAGTCCTCTACGAGGACCTCAACGGTGGGAGAGCGGTCGGCAACCGTTTCTCCACCCGCGCCAAGATCGCCGCGGCCCTCAACGTGCCCGCGGACGGCATCGTCAACCACATCCTGGATGCGGTCAACCGCCCCGCGGCCTGCGAGATAGTGGAGGATCCGGCCTTCAGGGCGGTCTCCAACAAGGTCGATCTGATGGCGCTCCCCATCCCCAAGTACTTCCCCGAGGACGGCGGCCGCTACATCACGTCCGGGATCGTCGTGGCGGAGTACGGAGGGAAGAGGAACGTGTCCTTCCACAGGATGATGATCGTGGACTCCGGGACCATCGCCATCAGGCTGGTCCCCAGGCACCTGTTCACGCTGTACAACAACGCCAAGAAGGACGGCAAGGAGCTGAACATCTCCATCTGCATCGGGGCCTGCGCGGAGGCGCTCCTGGCGGCCGCGACCTCGATGGACTTCGGCGCCGACGAGCTGGAGGTCGCCTCGGCCATGTTCTCCAAGGGCCACGGGAGGCCGCTCCCGGTCGGAAGATGCGACAACGGGCTCCTGGTCCCCGCCGAGACCGACTACGTCCTGGAGGGCAGGATCACCCTGGAGGAGACCAAGGAGGGGCCGTTCGTCGACATAACCGGCACCTACGACTTCGAGAGGATGCAGCCCGTCATCAAGATCGACAGGATATGGTCCTGCAAGGACCCGGTGTTCCACCTCCTGCTTCCCGGCGGATGGGAGCACTACCTCCTGATGGGGCTCCCCAGGGAGCCTATGATCCTGAAGACCGTCAGGCAGGCGGTCCCCAGGGTCAGGAACGTCCGCCTGACCGAGGGAGGATGCTGCTGGCTGAACGGCGTGGTGTCCATCTCCAAGAACAAGGAAGGCGACGGCGTCAACGCGATCATGGCCGCCTTCACCGGGCACCCGTCCATGAAGCAGGTCATCATCGTCGACGACGATATCGACATATTCGACGACAGGCAGGTGGAGTGGGCGGTGGCCACCAGGATGCAGGCCGACAGGATCCTGAAGATCCCGGGCGCCGCGGGCTCCTCGCTGGACCCCAGCAGCCACGGCAGCACGACATGGAAGGTCGGTTACGACGCGACCATCCCCGTCGGAGCGGACAGGTCGCTCTACGAGAAGGCCGTCCCCAAGCCTATCCAGCGATATCGAGGCTTACACAGCCCGCAGGCCCCCGCACGCGCATGCGGGGGCGACCAAACCCCCTTATATCCCGTTTGTTCTAGGATGGGCCATGACGGCCGTAAGATTGGGCAAGAACCATCTCAGATGGTGCTACGAATGCAACCTCCCCATCATGGAGGAGAAGAAGTGCCCGATATGCGGCTCGGACACGCAGGAGATGGTCCTCACGCCCCCTGCGGATTCCAGGCCCGCCTTCGACCACGACATCAGACTGGTCAGGGAGGTCCTCGACAGGGACTACGGCGAGGGGACCGGCCTCAGGGTCATCCCCGAGGACCACATCGTCATCATGAGCAAGGCACCCGCCCTCGACCGCATGGACGAGGTCGTCATAGACGGCGCCGTCATCGCCACCATGCGCTACGACATGGGCTCCGGATGGAAGTTCGTCGCCAGGATGCAGGGCGCGTACAGGATCGGCGGATCCATAGAGAAGGGCTACGTGGTCTGCGACGAGGGGGCGATCCCGTTCATCAGGGAGAGCAAGAACCTCATGGCCCCCGGCGTCATCGACGCCGATCCCGGCATCAAGGAGGGGGACGAGATCATCATCGTCTCGCCGTCCAGGGAGCCGATAGCGACCGGCATGGCGCGCATGACCGGGGAGCAGATGGTGGCCGCCGACAAAGGGGTGGCCGTCAAGACCAGATGGTACAAGCCCGAGGAGTACAGGGACATGTCGTCCAAGCCCAACTCCTGGGAGAGGGCGGTGGAGGCCAACAGGGCCGTCCTGGACAAGCGCATCGAGGAGGCCACCGGGTTCATCAGGAACACCATAGAGAAGAACAATCTCCCCGCGATAGTGTCGTTCTCCGGAGGGAAGGACAGCCTGGCCACCCTCCTGCTGACCGTCGACGCCGGCCTGGACCTGCCGGTGCTGTTCGTCGACACCGGACTGGAGTTCGACGAGACCGTCCAGCACGTCCACGACGTCTGCCAGCGCCACAATCTCAAGCTCATCGAGGAGAAGGCCCCCACCGACGCCTTCTTCGGCAACCTGGTCTACTTCGGGCCCCCTGCCAAGGACTACAGGTGGTGCTGCAAGACCAACAAGCTGGGGCCCACCGTGGGCGCCATCACCAAGAACTTCCCGGACGGGGTGCTCTCGTTCATCGGCCAGCGCAAGTACGAGTCCGAGGCGAGGAACGCCAAGCCCCGCGTCTGGAGGAACCCCTGGACGCCGGGACAGATAGGCGCATCTCCGATCCAGAACTGGTCCGCCATGCACGTGTGGCTGTACATCTTCTACCGCAAGGAGCCCTTCAACGTTTGGTACACCCGCGGCCTGGACAGGATAGGATGCTTCCTGTGCCCCGCATCGGACCTCGCGGAGTTCGACATAGTCTCCGGGGCCAGCGGCAGATGGGACCAGTGGAACGAGTACCTCGACAGGTACATGGAGGAGAGGGGCCTCCCCAAGGAGTGGAAGGAGTATGGCCTCTGGAGATGGAAGAACGCCCCCAAATCCATAAGGGAAGAGGTCCATAGGGTGTCCGGAAAGGAGGTGTCGGAGCTGACCAAGCAGACGAAGGCCCCCGAGAAGGGACCGCTGACGATGAAGAAGCAGGAGGGATTCTCCCCCTGCGTCATAGGATACAGCGTGGAGGCCGCGCTCAGCAGGCCCATCGACCTGGAGGCCGTCAGGCCGTTCTGCCACGCCCTCGGATGGGTCATCGAGATGGATCCCGACGGGGAGTACATCAGCGCCAACTACCTCACGATCTACAGGGAGGGCAGCATCGTCAGCAAGGCCAACGTCCAGAGGGACGCCCAGGTGCATCTCGACGAGGCCTTCCAGGTCATCGTGAGGGCGGAGCAGTGCGTCGGATGCGGCCTGTGCGCTGCTAGATGCGATCCCGGGGCCCTCTACATGGAGGACGGCAAGGTCAAGATCCACGAGGACGACTGCATATTCTGCAGGGACTGCTTCGGTCCGTGCCCCTCGGTCGATTTCGCCAGGGACGAGGAATTCGACCAGTGACGTTTTATCCACAATGGATAATACCACGGGTATGAAGATCGACCCTGATGATCTGGCGGTGGTCCTGGAGAAGGATCCCGCTGTCGTCGATGCAGACGATGTCCTGAAGTACCATGCCGGCTTCAACGCCGTCTGCATGTACAGGGAGAGCCACGAGCTCTGGCTGCAGGGCAAGGTGGCCGAGGCGCGCGAGCTGAATTTCAAGTGCGTCAACCTCACAGGGTGCGACATCCACCCCGGTGCGACCATCGGGAAGCGCTTCTTCATCGACCATGCCATCGGGGTGGTCATCGGAGAGACCGCGGAGATCGGCAACGACGTCTCCATCTACCAGGGAGTCACCCTCGGAGGGGTCTCGTTCAACAAGGGCAAGAGGCACCCCACTATCGGGAACCATGTGGTCATCGGATGCAACGCCTCGGTCCTCGGAGCGATCACCATCGGGAACAACGTCCGCATAGGCGCGGGATCCGTGGTCCTCAGCGACGTGCCCGACGACTGCACCGTGGTCGGGGTCCCCGGCCATATCGTCAAGCGTGCGGGCATACGCACGAGGGATCAGGACCTCCAGCACAACGACCTGCCGGACCCGGAGGACGACAGGATCTCCAACGCATGCGACGAGATCGCCGAGCTCAGGGCGGAGATCGCCGAGCTCAAGAGGATGCTGGCGGAGAAGGATCGCTGAAGGCCGTCAATCCTGACGAACTGCGTGTTCTGCCTTCTGCGGAGATCTGCTACCAGCTCCAGCGCCGCGTTGTTGCCGGCCTGAGCCGCCCTCCCGAAGTACTCGAACCCCTTCTCGGCGTTCTGCTCGACGCCCAGCCCCTCCAGGTACATCCTTCCGACCATGAACAGGGCGTCCCCGTCGCCCGTGTCGGCGACCTCCTTGTAGAGCCTGAACGCGCGGGGCATGTCCTTGGCGTCGCCCACGCCCTCGTACAGCATGGTGGCCAGGTTGAACTTGGCGGGCATGAATCCCGTCTCCGCCGCCCTCTCGTACCAGTGGACCGCGGTCGCACGTCCCCCGGGGATCTTCCCGTCGGCGGCGAGCGTGGCCATCTTGAACTGGGCCTCGGGCACGCCTTTGACGGCGGCCATCATGAACATGCGCTCGGCCTCCTTCTCGTCCTTCGCGGTGCCCACCCCCTCGGAGTACATGTAGCCGACCTTGAACATCGACAGCGGGTCCCCGGCCTCCGCGGCCAGGGAATACCAGTGGAACGCCTTCTCGGGATCCTGCGGGGTCCCGTAGCCGTACATGTAGATGCCCCCTATCTCGGGATAGGCCTCGACCATCCCGGCCTCGGCCGCCTTCTCGAACCAGCGCCTGCACTGCTCCGGGTTCTCGGTGAATCCGTCCACCCCGGAGAACAGCATCCCGAGGCGGTACATCGACGGCGGGTGCCCGGCCTCGGCGGCCGCGGTGTAGAGCTGCGCGGCGCCCTCGGGGTCCCTGTCGGTCCCCCTGCCCGAGAGCTTCATCTCGGCCAGGCCGAAGAACGCGTTGGGGTAGCCGGCCTCGGCGGCCTGTCTGAACAGTTCGTAGGCACGCTCGGGGTCGGTGGCGTACAGCTGAACGGCCTCGTCGCAGAGTTCGGAAGGTTCCATGGCCGCCGGTATGCGGAATATAGAGATAATGATTGGCTGGCCGGCGGCTCCCCGGACGGATGTCCGGGGGTCGCGCCTCAGAAGAATTTGTCGAATCTCATCTCGAGAGGCTGGCCGCAGACGCAGCATTTGCTGAAGGGGTTTAGATCATCGTTGACCGAACCGCAATATGTGCATTTGCATCCCATGCGGAATGAATCTGAACTGGGGTATTTATGCTGGCGTTTAGGCGGTAGCTTAACCCTCTTCATGAATCGCGCCGTAATCGTCAGCGGCTTTAGGGCCCCTTGCCGGAATGCCCGTTATTTTGGCTCCCCGGACGGGTCTGCGGATGCCCGTGATGGATGAGACATCCATGCCGCCGGGGGATTCCCGCCTACGGATTTCGTATACCGATTTGTCTTTACATCCGAATCTCCAGATAGGGGCCGACCATCATCGGTTTAACCCATAAGGACGTTACATGGTCCATGGAATACAGGCCGCTGGTGATACTGGCGATAGTCTTCGGGGCCATCCTGATGGCCTTGTCCTTCGCCCTCGTGGCGAAGCCGGAGCTCGCCGACACACTTGGTATCGTGTCCGCAGTCGTGGCGATCCTCGCCATAGCTGTGCTCGTCATCATGTTCATCCGCATAAGGAAGGCATGATTGCCACATTCCGGGCCTCTTCGGAATTCGTAGGCTCGGTGCAAACCCTTTACTAACCATTGATAAAGGTCCATCAGAGGCTACGAAATTCGTAGACCGTAAAACTGGTTAAATACGTCGATTATGATACGCTTTCCGATGGGACATGAAGGTAGGTATAGACCTAGGCACGACGTACTCTGCAGTTTCAAGATATGACCGGAAATCCAACAAGCCTGTGATGATACCCAACTCCTTCGGCAAGGATGTGACCCCCTCGGTCATATGCTTCCTGGACGACGGGGACATCCTCATCGGCGAGGATGCCAAGGACATGCAGGGCAGCGGAGCCGGAGTCAACGCCTCGGCTTTCAAGAGGAACATGGGCGACGGCACGATCGCCGTGAGCTTCAACGGGAAGGACTACACCGCAGAGGAGCTTTCCGGGATGCTCCTGAAGCACATGATCGCCGATGCGGAGGCTGCCACCGGGGAGAAGATCGAGGAGGCAGTCATCACAGTCCCCGCCTACTTCAACGATTTCCAGAGGACCGCCACCATCCGCGCAGGGGAGAGCTGCGGCATCAAGGTGGCCAAGATCATCAACGAGCCTACCGCAGCCGCCATCAACTACGGGTACAAGCACTCGGACGACAAGACCGTCATGGTCTACGACCTGGGCGGAGGCACGTTCGATGTCACCATCGTCAAGATCAGCAAGGGGAACATCAACGTCATCGGTACCGACGGGAACCATCTTCTCGGAGGCAAGGACTGGGATGCCGCCATCGTGAAGTACGTCTGCGACCAGTTCATCGACGAGTTCGACCTGGACCCCAGGGACGACCATGCCACCAAGAACGAGCTCATCGTCGCCGCCGAGGGGTGGAAGAAGACCCTGTCCATCGCCGAGAACGTCTCGATCCCCGTGTCCTACCAGGGCTACAGCGCCAAGTACACCCTGACAAGGTCGGAGTTCGAGTCCATGACCGAGTACCTCCTGACCACCACCAGGGACGTCTGCACAGGTCTCATCGAATCGCTCGACATGGTCTGGGCGGACATCGACGAGATCCTCCTCTGCGGAGGATCGACAAGGATGCCCGCGGTCTCCAGATTCCTGAAGGAGATGACGAAGCGCGAGGTGGTGGCCCACCAGGACACCGATCTCGCGGTCGCCAAGGGAGCCGCCATCACCGCCGAGCTCTACTGCAGCGAGAACACCTCCCTCAGGGCCTTCCGCATCGATGATGTCACCGCGCACAGCCTCGGGGCCCTCTCGGTCTCACCGGACGGCACGAAGTACGTCAACGAGATCATGATCGCAAAGAACTCCAAGATCCCCAGCACCGCCCGCAGGCAGTTCACCATAAAGGCCGGGAACATGACCGACAAGATCGAGGTCTTCACCCTCCAGGGCGAGTCCAGGGTGCCCCTGGACTGCAACGTCCTGGCCGAGGTCGTCGTCACCGGTTTCGTCAACAACGGCCAAGGGGTACTCATCGACCTGGAGTACAACTACGATGAGAACGGGGTCGTGAACATCTCCGCCTTCCAGGACGGGGAGCCCCTCAAGGTCGAATCGCTGCCCGTTCCCGACGACATCAGGTGGATGGGCGGCAGCCCGGAGGACAGGCAGGGCGAGAAGGTCGTCATGAAGAACATCGTCATCTGCGTGGACGTTTCCAGGAGCATGGAGGGTAGCCCGATAGAGGCCGCGAAATCCTCCATACGCAACTTCGCCGAGACCCTCCAGGGCAAAGGGACGAGGTTCGCCCTCATAGGTTTCGGGGACAGGGTCAAGATCCTCCAGGAGCTCACATCCGACCCCAAGGCGATCCTGGATTCCATCTACGAGCTCAGGGTCAAGATGGCAGGCAGGGGTACCGACGGCAGCCCCCTGGAGAAGGCCAGGAAGATGCTCGAGGACAAGCCCGGAGCGAACATCATAGTCGTGCTCACGGACGGAGAGTGGGGAAGGAGGAACAGGGCGGTCGAGCAGGCCAACGCCTGCAGAAGGGACAACATCGCCATCATCGCGGTCGGTCTCGGAGACGCCGACACCTCGTTCCTCAGGCAGATCGCCACCGTCGACGAGGGCGCGCTCTACACCACGATCGAGGAGATGGGCGAGACGTTCTGCACCATCGCGACCGCCATATCGTCGGGCAGCATGGGCCTGCGCGAGCAGTGAGGTTCACATGGCCGAAAACAGACCCAACTACTGTCAGCTGCTGGGGATGAACCCGCTTAAGGAGTCCAGCTACAGCTTGGCTGACATCAACAAGCTCATCCAGAAGATGGGCGAGGTCTGGGCCAACGAGAGCCGCAACAAGCAGAACGACACAGAGAAGAGATTCAAATCGGAGCGTCTGGTGGAGGCGATCCCCCACATCGAGACGGTGATGGCCGACGCCACCCTCCGCCATAAGGAGTTCACCGACGGGGTAACCCTGCTCAAGGGCAAGTCGCAGAAGCTGGTCCAGGATTGCGTCATACTCACCAACGGGAAGAAGGTGCTAATCCCCGGGGTCATGGACCCGTTCCTGAAGAAGCTCCGCTGGGAAGGCGTGAAGGAGGACGACATCCTCCAGCTCAGCGGGGTATCCAAGGACAAGCCCCCGACGGTCGTCCCGCAGAAGGTCGAGAACGCGTACAAGAGCCTCAGGACCGTCGACACCTTCACCACCGTCGAGCTCCTCAACAGGCTAATAAGCCATCCTAACCTCGAGATCGGCCTCACCCCTGTCGGTTACGGCACGTCCCTCGAAGAACTGAGGAGCGCCTTCAACGATTGCGAGAGGAGGGTCAACAGCGTCCGCCAGGACATCCTCCCGGATCAGGATTCATACATCAACTGCCTGAGGAACGTCAAGCTGATCATTCAGGACGATTCCCTGATGAACACCCTGACCGCCTACGGGAAGTGCAACAAGGTCCTGGAGCCCGTGATCTCCACGATAGAGCTGGAGAGCACCGGCCAGCAGCTGCAGAGGCGCTACATCGACGACCTCCTGAAGACGGTCCCCCAGCAGGAGCTGGACACCGACATGGCGCTCAAGATCCTCCAGCAGACCTGCTACAAGAAGAAGATCCCGGTCAACTTCTCCGAGAGGGAGAGCACCATGGACAGATGCCCCCACTGCGGGCATCTGGTCCCCGTGGATTCCAACAGCGTCTACTGCGTGGTCTGCGGCAAGGAGCTGAAGTGCGTGTGCCCCTCCTGCGGGACCATCCAGGCCCCTTCGAACTCCGTATGCATGAAGTGCGGATTCAACTTCACGGAGGGGCTCCAGAAGTCCAAGATCCACCTGATGAACATCAACGGCGCCCTGGACAAGGGGATGATCGTGAAGGCAGAGAAGGAGCTCCAGCTGCTCCAGAAGGTCTACCCGATGCACCCCGAAATCGCCTCCATCAAGACCTCCATAGAGAGGTCCAAGGCCGATCTGGAGGCGATGAAGAAGATCTTCGGCGAGGCGTACTCCAAGAAGAAGTACCATGAGGCCAAGGGCGTATGCGACAGCATCGTCAGCAAGTTCCCGGGGGCCCTGAGCGAGGATCTGGAGCTCAACCACAAGTACACCGACGCCAAGGCCAAGACAGAATCCGCCGACGGGTACTGCCGCAAGGCCGACGAGACGGACGTCGTCCAGCAGAAGCTCGACTACTACGTTACCGCGATCAGGATTTGCCCGGACCACCCGGTGGCGAAGAACAAGCTGATGGAGTATCCGCCCTACGGCCCCGCAGATGCCGAGTGCAAGTTCGACAACTCGAAGTGCATCATCGAATACGTCCCGCCCAAGGAGAGCGGCGACAACGAGATCATCTTCTGCATCTACAGGGAGAAGAACAACTTCCCCAGGGTGGACGAGGACACGCGCCCTCTCGCCGAGGTCAAGGGCAGGTCCTTCGAGGACACCTCCATCGAGTCCGGCGTACCGTACTACTATTCCGTCTATTCCAAGAGATGGGGGATACTCTCCAGGGAGGGCTGCCACATCGGCCCCGTCGTCATACTGGCCGAGGTCCAGGACGTCAAGGTGGAGAACATAGAGGGCGGCCTCAGGCTTTCCTACAAGAAGCCCAAGGGATGCACCCGCGTCCGCGTCTGGAGGTGCGAGAACGTCAAGAACAACGCCTCGTACATAGAGCTGGGCGTCCGCAGCGACACCGTATACGACGATGTCGGGCTCAAGGGCGGCAGGGAGTACGTCTACCTGTTCGTCGCGGAGTACGACATCCACGGCAGGACGGAGAGATCCGCAGGCACCTACGTCTCCAGGGTGGCCATCGACACGCCCACCCCCATACGCAACATGAAGATCAAGTGGAACAAGAGCGACGGCACATTCAGCGTCAAATGGTCCTCCGAGCACAAGGTGCTCCTGTTCTCCTCCGCGAAGAAGATCAAGATGCCCGGCACCCTGGTCAAGATGGACGACATCAGGTCGTGGATGAAGGAGATCGTGCCCATCGAGGAGTATCCCGACGGGATGAGGTTCAATGTAGCCGACGGCTCGGTCCTGTACCTGTACCCGATCATCCCCACCGGCAACATGGGGGTCTATGGAAACGAGTTCATGCTGGCGAACCTGAAGCCGTTCAGGGATGTGGAGAAGGTCGTCAGCAACCGCGACTGCATCCTCACCATGACATGGCCTCCCGGCGCCACGGCAGCGAAGCTCGTGATATCCGACGAGGAGGTCAAGGGAGAGGGCGACCCCAACGCCGAGACGGTCTACGTCCGTAAGGACGAGTATCTGGAGGACAAGCAGATACGCATACCCATGGGGAAGTCCAGGCGCAAATTCATCAACATGTTCGCAGAGTATGAGGTGGCCGGCGAGCGCATCAGCTCGCACGGCATAGCGCTGGAGGTGTTCTCCGCCAGCTGCAAGAAGGTCAGGTACGACGTCACCGTTGGCAGCGTCGGAACAATTCTGGACTTCGTGACGGACTACGGTGTCCCGTCGCTCCCGCCCATGGTGGCCGTCAGGGCCACCGAGGGGATCCCGCTCAAGAAGACCGACGGAGAGATCGTCTGGAGGTCCGAGGGTGTGACCCTTCATGCCGGGAAGGCCACCGAGGAGGTCCATTCCAAGGGATTCAGCGACCCTGCCAGGGTAAGGCTGTTCTTCGAGAACGATGCGGACTACAACCTCTACAGATTCATCCATCCGCTCTATGGGAGGCATTCCTGATGGCAAGAGAGAAGAAGGGGCTGTTCGGTTCATCGGCCAGGCATGACTACACCTGTCCGTTCTGCTTCAACGTCATCGACCTGAACAACATCCACAGGACGTGCACCAACCCTGCCTGCGCCAGGGAGTTCGCGAAGACCGCGTTCAACAGCAAGGACCGCGTGTCCAGGAAGTACGTCAACAACGACGGCACTCAGGAGGTCGACTACGAGAGGTGCATCTATCTCGGGAAGGACCCGATGGGCAGCAATGCCGTCTTCACCAAGGCCCACATCATTAGGAACAACAGGGACACCTGCGACATCTGCGGCAGGCAGGTCTTCACCCGTGTCTGTCCGATCTGCCACAACATGATCCCGCAGGGCGCGGAGGACGACGAGAACAGCATATTCGTGGTCCTCGGCCCGAAGGGCGTCGGGAAGAGCCATTACATAGCCGTCCTGATCAACCAGCTGAAGGAGATCGTAGCGCCGGAGTTCAACGGGGTGCTGAGCGCCGCCACCGACGGTACCACCATCAAATACCGCGACGCCTACTACAAGAGGCTGTACGATGAGAAGAGGCTGCTCCCTTCCACCCAGCCGACCAATTCGGTCGAGAAGAGGGAGCCGCTGATCTACTATCTCAGGATCTACAAGGACAACAAGCCCCAGGTATTCACGTTCGCTTTCTTCGACACGGCCGGAGAGGACCTGGCCACCGCGAGCAGCATGATGTCCAAGGACATGAGCGCATTCCTCTCCAAGGCAGCAGGCATCGTGTTCCTGGTGGATCCGCTGCAGGTGAGATACATCAACACCAGGATCAACGCGGAATCCAAGCCGGAGGTCGGACCCGACGTGTCCGACATCCTGAACAACATCAGCAGGGTGATCCGCGCCAGCAAGGGCATCAAGAACGGCGACAAGGTCGATACCCCTCTCGCCGTCTGCCTCACCAAGTGCGATGTCCTGCTGAAAGCGGCTGAGAACGAGGAGGAGGACAAGGTGCTGTTCGGCCCCGCCTCTTCCCTTTACATCCCCCGTTCCAGGGGCGGCTTCGACAAGGAGAACTCCGATCAGATCGACGTCGAGCTCAGGGAATACGTGCGCCGCACGATCGGCGGGGGATTCATACAGATGCTGGACAGCTTCGAGGACTGCAGACTGTTCGCGGTCTCGGCCCTCGGATGCAATCCGACGGGCACGGCGCTTCCACGCGCCGTATCGCCATTCAGGGTGGAGGACCCGTTCATTTGGCTCCTCCACAAGGAGGGCCTCAAATGAGCGAGGGGAGGTTCAAGAACTTCCTGGTCAACGGCCTAGGCGCCAAGGATCAGGATGAGGACGAGGACGAGGATGAGATCATGGATACGACCGAGAACGACGGATCCCCGGGAGAGGAGCCGGAGTATCAGCAGGAAGAGTACCAACCCGAGGCGCAAGCCCAGGAAGAGTACCGCGAGGAAGGCTACCAGGAGGAGGGTGCAGGCGAGTACGAACAGTACGCGCCCCAGCCGGACGGCCTCGAGACGAGGCTGGCCTCCATGGACGAGGGGATCCTCCAGATAAGGGTCGCCCTCGAGGAACTGCTCCAGAGGGAGCCGGCGATGCCGGACCTCTCGGAGTATCTTACGGCCAGGGAGCAGCTGGAGACGGCTGCCGCAGCCATGAGGCCGGACATGTCTCCGTACCTGACGACCAGGGAGCAGCTCAAGGCGGTCACCAACGCCGTGGAGCACAAGGACGCTCTGTCGTCCAACAAGGCACTGGTCGGGGCACTGGAGCAGATAGCAGTCATGAGGGAGGATTTCTTCAGGCTCTGCCAGAGCATGAGGTCGCGCCTCGGCGAGATGACCGCCGAGGATGTGCTGTCCTCCTTCGAGGCATATCAGGTGGATATGGAGAACATATTGCTGGACGGAGGGGTCTACATCGGTCCCTTCGATTATCAGAGGCTCAACACGATCCATCAGCGTATCGTCGGCATCGAGAAGACGGACGACGCATCCAAGGACGGGACCATAGCCGAGAGGCTTTCCGAGGGATACAAGCTCGGGAACAAGGTCCTGGTCAAGGAGAAGGTCACCGTCTACAAGTATTCCGGCGACGGAGAGAAGGGGGAGCAACCCTCCGGAAGCACAGAAGAAGCGCCGACAGACGCCGATACAACCGAAACGCCTTGCCAGGAACCTATCGAAACCGATTACGAGAAACC
>Ga0310696_10006255_pt1 | contig 14163 bp, 11 predicted proteins | sample AusTroGonzalo_MG_4_FD_203885 | JGI IMG/M metagenome (GOLD analysis project Ga0310696, IMG submission 203885) | Bovine rumen microbial communities from tropical cattle in Woodstock, Queensland, Australia - Gonzalo_02 (v2) (version 2) | ecosystem: Host-associated > Mammals > Digestive system >...
CACTGGAAGTGGCTGGAAGGCCGAAATGTGTAAATGGTGTAAGGCCTGGAATTACACCATTCACACTATGCTTGCTTAAGTATCTCCACAATTCGTTCGCGCGAAAGACCGAATTCCAGGATGATTACATGTCGTATGCCTTTACCGGATTAATGGTTGTGTTCTTGAAATGTCCGAACTGCCAGACAACAGTCAACATATAGCAACGGCCGACTCTTTCGATATAGTCATGACGGATAAACTCTTCAGAACTGATGACACTTTCTTTCAAACCACCCTTATGCAACAGATCTTCAATTTCCAGGGAGATAATGATATTGGGATTTTCGAAGAACCTGGAAATAGAGATGCTGGATGATGGCTCAAATATAAGCTTGGAAGACTGTACTGATTTTGAAGAAGGATCCATACTCAGATTAAAATAGAAATCATAATAACCCGGCATCCAGTTGAGCGAAACAGAGCCCCTAGGTTGATCAACGACGTTTTTCGACCCGGAAGGGAGAGTATAATCCGCTCTCGAATATGAGGTATTCAAATTCAAACGAAGTTCACTTGAAAGTTTAAACCTGACGGAACCGTTACAGAATAAACTCTGAGACTTGCCTAAATTGTAGAAAGAACTCTTCATGTTACCATCTGGCATGCAGGTAGTGACGTTTTGAACAGTTCCATTCATGGCAGAATAGGTAGCTCTTACACTTATACCGCTAATCCATTTTGGAGCAGGCCTATATGAAAGATAGGCGGAATAAGAATCTGTTTTGGCACCCTTCAAAAACGGATTACCTGTTCGGATATGGTGTGGATTGACTTTGTTCTCATACGGATTCAATTGTTTGACATTCGGTCTGGAAACTTGTCTTCCATAGGAAAGAGTCAAAAAACCACGACGTCCATAATACCATACAGCCCCAATCCTTGGATTCAAGTTAAAGGCACCATAATCAAGAGGAGAAATCGTAGACCCGTTTAGAAAAGTTCCCTGGTTTGCAAGATACTCGCCATTAAGCACGAGAGAGTAACCGAGTTTTCCTTTGATTTTCCCAAAGACCCGCGCATCGAAATAGGTCACTTGTTGGTGGTATCCCAAGCCATTCGTATCTGCCGGCGATGTGGAAAGATCGTCATATTTCCTATTATAATGCCCTGCCTCAAAAAATAGACTGGTATTATAGGTCGGACGGGACACCAAATCATCACACCTTACAGAAGCAGTAATCCTGTGCTCTTTTGTTCCGGATGAAGATAACCTTGAATAATCCGGGTAGGATTCGGCACGCTCGTCATACTTGTCACTGTATGAATAGTAAAGATCCCAACTGTTCTTGCGGCTTTTATTGTAGCCAATTACTTCCTCTCCAAACATACCTCTCAACCTGATCACAGTTCCGAGATTGAGCGGGGACTTCTGAGAGCCTTCAACTCTGGTATGATCTTCCTGCTTGGTATTGTCGGAATTAAATACAATGCTGTTAGACTCGTCGACGCTCTTCACATCCAAGTATTGAGCATTGAACGAGGCATTGAACGTGACTTGATTATCTGCAAAGGACCTGAATAGGTTTGTACCAAAACTGTGTTCGTTTGATTTCGACCATGATGATTCGGTGCTCTTTGTCTTAGAAATAGTGGAGCTATTATCAAGCATCTCCACGGTACTTTCATTTGTCAGTTTCGGTGCACCTTCAAATCCATATTTATAATTAAGACCTATGCCGATCCAAGGAGTATTGATAACGGCATCGACCGAGGGAGAATGCTCGTTTTTGGTGGAAGATTCATCAGATAATTCGGCCGCGAAACCGAAAGGGAGGGCTCTGGCCAGCTTAATCAATAAGATTGGTTCTTCGTTATTATATTCGGGATCTCCCGGAAGGATCAATTCGACCTGCCTCATATAACTGGCCTTTATGAACTCCATGGGATACTGACGGCTTTTATTGATCATCCCGTTTACCTCTTTATCGACATAAATGGCCCCCAGGGGCTTGTCGTCATACCGTATCTTTCCGTCTCTGGCAGATTTACGGAGTTCCGGGATGCGGGTTATCATCTTCGACATATCTATCCTGTCTGCATCCGGATCCTTGAACACATCGTATATAACCCTGGTTCCCTGGCGTCTGATATAGGATTCGGATTCGATGGAGGCAGCTGCTATTTCTTCTCCGATCTTCAGGAAGATATTGCCCAGATTGAGATCCTTCCCGGCTACCGAGAGATTGACAATGCGGGACTTGTGCCCGGTGTTTTCGATAAGCATCTTGTAGCTACCGTCGGCCACATAAAAACTAAAGGTTCCGTCATCGAAACTGTCCACCTTCGCAACCAACGCCCCTTCGGCATCGGTTACATAAATCTTGCTGAAACCCAAGGGCGCAGATTTCTTGGCATTATCTTCCCATACTACGCCACTCACTACATACTTCGCCAATTCCTGAGAATTAGCAAGGAATGAGACAAGGGTAAACAGAATGATTAAGGCGCGCTTCATCGTATACCAACAATAATTATCGTTATCCTGGCTCTAAGGTATGGATTATTTTTATTTCAAACTAATATTCAATTATTTATCTTCCGTTTCAACATCATTATTTATGTTTTAAACAGTATTTTGGTTTATTTCCGTCATATAGTTTAAAACAAACAATCGTCATCAGAAACAGATAAAAAGACAAATTGTTTCCGCATAATCTTTTGATTTACAGCGGGTAGCTCTTACCTTGCTGCAAAACCAAAAATAAACGATTATGAAAAAGATTTTGGAAGTGATTCAGTATGGTGACATGGACATCAGGTTCAACACCGACATCGACCCGGCGCAAGACCACGAGGCGCTTCTTGACGTGATTGCCAAGGTTTCGTTCGCCATGGCTACCAGACTGTGGGGAGGAAACGAACAGGCAGTTCTGGCAATGATAAGGGCTTTGGCTATCGCCGATTTGTCCCTTAGCGTTAACCGAAGTCAGATGATCAGACAGCTCGAGCTATCTGCCAACGCGATAGCCAACAGCATGAAAGAGGCCAGGAAGGAATTCGAGCGCAGGGGAGGAAAGGTAATGACTTTCGCTCCGGGCGTGATGCCGAACGGGACGAAGAGCTGAGGCCATGCGAAGAATCGTACAAAGGATGATGCCGGATGGAGCCGTCCAGTATTATTGGCCGTTCCATGTCAGTATGGAGGGATTGGAGACCGCGGTTCTGTGCAGGGATGATGACGACTACGACGCGATGGTGAAGATAATATGCGTGGCAGCAAAAAGAAAAAATGTCATCGTGATAATCTACGCAGTAGTATCCAACCACTGTCATGTGGCCATCCTAGCCGCCAGCCAGAACGATGCCGAGGCATACGGGAGCGAGCTGAAGAAGATATATTCCATGTGGTTCAGTAAGAAGTATAGAGAGAAAAGAACTCTGCGCAGCGTAAATGTAAAGGCAATCCCATTATCTAATGATTGGCACGTGCGGAACGCCCTGGCTTACATCCCTCGCAATGCACTGGATAACGGATGCAATGTATACCAATACCCGTGGTCTGGTTTCCGAGCCATGTTCGGCGGGGACAAGGGTGACAAAGCGATAAAAGTGTCGGCATTATCCAAGAGAGATGCCTTGGAGATAATGCACACCGGAATCAATCTCGATGATGCACCATGGTTTCTCGACCGGGAATGGCATCTAGTACCTTCCAGTTTTTGCGATTGCGCTTACCTTGAACAAGCTTTTTCGAATGACCAATCATTTTTTATGAAGACAATTGGCGCTTTGAACAGTGCGGATATGAAAAACCAACTGGTAGACGCTCCAAGGATGATGAAATCTGACGGAGAGTTCTACAAATCTGTTCAGGATGTTTGCCTGCGTTGGTATCAGACAGAGCTGTCCACCATTCCGGAAGAAAAGAAAATCCGACTGCTTTTATATATCTACCATATTATGAAGACAACGGTTCCGCAGCTTTCGCGAGTATTCGGTATCCCGCGCGAACGAATTGTGGAGATACTTAAGCAAGCATAGTGTGAATGGTGTAATTCCAGGCCTTACACCATTTACACATTTCGGCCTTCCAGCCACTTCCAGTGGTAATGGTCCCTCCCCTACAATTACACCATTCACACTGAACGGCACTCTACGGGGGTTCCGGGCCGCGAAAGGGGAGCTCGCAAGCCGAGGAAGGGGAACTCGCAGGCCGCGAAAGGGGAGCTCGTAAGCCGAGGAAGGAGAGCTCGCAGGCCGCGGAAGGGGAGAGAGGAGAGGCGGAGGGGGGAGAGAGGGCTGGCGGAGGGCTGGCGGAGGGCGGGCGGCGGCGGAGGGGCTGTTGGGATTGTCGGCAAAATTCCCTATTTTTACAAAATCTATGTACAAGGTAGGGGATTATATACATAATGGTTTGCTGTATTTGAACAATATGGTGCGGCCGGGGCATAAGAAGCTGAGTCAGTTGATGATTTATGCCACGACCATCTGCCAGTCGCGTTGCAAGCATTGCTCCATCTGGCAGAAGCCGCACGAAAGCCTCAGCCTCGACGAAATCAAGGCCATAGTCGGCAGCAAATGCGTTACGCCCAGGACCGTGGTCGGACTGGAAGGCGGCGAGTTCGTGCTGCATCCCCAGTACCGGGAGATAATGTCCTGGCTCCACGAGAACCACCCGTACTACACACTCCTCTCCAACGGCCTTGCCCCCAACAAGGTCATAGACGCCGTGCGCCAGTACAAACCCGTACGCCTCTACATGTCGCTCGACGGCAATAAAGAAACATATCCCGGCATACGCGGAGTGGATGGCCACGACAAGGTGATAGAGCTTATCGAGACCCTTAAGGACGAGATTCCCATCTCGCTGATGTTCTGCCTCACTCCCTGGAACAGTTTCGAGGATATGGACTACGTAATCGGCGTGGCCAAAAGATATGGCATAGACGTTCGCATAGGCATCTACGGCACGATGGATTTCTTCGACACCAAGGCAGATCTTCTCGACGTCGAAGATTTCCGCAGCCGCATCCCCGCGAGCATACACGACACGGAAGAGAACTACGACTTCGTGGCACTCTACGACGAATGGCGGAGAGGCAGGCTCAAGCTGCGCTGCCAGAGCATACGCAGCAGCCTGGTCATACACAGCAACGGCGACGTGCCCATCTGCCAGAATCTCGGAGTGAATCTCGGAAACATACGGCAGAACAGCCTGGACGAGATATTCAATGGTAAGGCGGCCCGCAAATTGCAGTGCAAATACGATCACGAGTGCAATGGTTGCTGGATCAATTTCCACCGGAAGTACGATATCATCCTCCTCCGGAATCTCGAGAAACTGCTTCCCAAGCGGGTGATAGAGTGGTTCTATGGGCCTTATCAGTGGTCGGGGGACAGGCGGATGACGTACAGGAGGTTTTTCGGGCATGACAAAACACAGTAGATTATGAAGATAATCGAGAAATACAAGCGCCTCCGGAGCGAGGCCTATCTGAAGGAGACTTACGAGGGCGCGTATGCTTTCGTGGGGATGGGCCAGCACAGTTTGAGCAACCTTTATCCCGCAATCCACTATCTCCAGATTCCACTGAAGTACATCTGCGTGACTTCGGAAGATAAGGCCGCGCTAATCGGCAAGAAGTTCCGTGGAGTCATCGGAACCACCGACCTCGACACCATACTGGCAGATCCGGAAATCAAGGGCGTGTTCGTCGCTGCCAGCCCCAAGGCTCACTATGCCATAGCGCAGAAGGTGCTGCACAGCGGGAAGGCTCTGTTCATCGAGAAACCCCCGTGCAGGAGCGCCTCGGAACTGGAAGAACTTGTAAAGAACGGCGCCAAAGGCATTGCGGTCGCTGGCCTGCAGAAACGCTATGCACCGGCCGTACGCATACTTAAGAAGAAGATCTCCGGGGAGAAACTGCTGAACTACGACCTTCACTACTGCACCGGCGCCTATCCTGAAGGGAATGCCCTGCTGGACCTCTACATCCATCCTATAGACCTTGTCTGCCACCTTTTCGGAAGGGCCGAAGTCGTGGCCTGCGAAAAGCCTTCCAAGGGTTCATATCTGCTGATGCTGAAGCACAAGGGCATCTGCGGAACCCTGGAACTCTCCACGGATTATAGTTGGGATGATGCCAAGGAGACTCTGGCGGTGAATACTGCCTCCGGCCTCTATACTCTCGACCGTTGTCAGAGCCTCACGCTCGAGCCCAAGCCCGCTGTAATCGCCGGCATTCCGCTGGAGAAAATAGGTTTTGGGAAGAAGGGCGCCCGTGTGCTCTTCGCACAGAACAGTTTCTCGCCGGTGCTCAAGCAGAATCAGGTGTATGTCCAGGGATTCTTCGACGAAGTGCGCAACTTTGCCGAAAGGGCCCAGGGCCGCAAGGCGGAAGTGCTCTCGGACCTTGACAGCCTCAGGGATACATATTCTGTGATTACATCTCTATCTCAAGACCAAGGTCTGCGATAAGAGCTGCAACTTCGCTATTCTCGAAAAAACTTTTAAGATCATTTGCGTTCATGGCGTTGTTCTTTTTGTTTGACAATGCAAAAGTACGCCCCCAGATTGTCAACTTTTGACAATTTTAAAATATTTGCGTAATTTTACGCCATGGACCAACCGAAATTCGAAAGAATGTTGCGGCTGATGCGTCTGCTCAGCGGCAACGTGACCTACAGCATCGACGAACTTGCCGACAAGCTCGAGATGTCCGAGCGCACCATCTATCGCTACATAGACACCTTCAAGGCCGCCGGCTTCGCCGTCGAAAAACTCTACGGCAACATCTACCGCCTCACCAGCCTGAACGACGACACCCTCGACCTGAGCAAGCTGGTCTATTTTTCGGATGAGGAAGCCGCGATAGTGAACAATATGATAGACGGCTTGGACAACACCAATGCCCTCAAGATAGGCCTGAAGCGCAAGCTTGCAGCAGTGTACGACAGCACGTCGATATCGTCGTACATAGGCAAGAGGTCCAATACGGCTAACGTCCAGGCCCTGGCAGATGCAATCAAGAACAAAAGCAAGGTGGTCCTGCACGACTACGAATCTTCCAACTCGGGGCAGGTTCGCGACCGTCTGGTGGAGCCCTTCGCCTTCACGACCAACTATGTGGATGCCTGGTGCTACGACCTGGAGGACGGGCGCAACAAGATATTCAAGATCTCCCGTATGGGCGAGGTGGAAGTGCTTCTCAAGGCCTGGACGGAAGAAGACAAGCATCACCTGCAGCCGGCCGACGCCTTCCGCATCCACGGCAACAAGTCGATGCATATACGCCTGAAACTGAGCCAGAGGGCCAAGAACCTGCTTCTGGAGGAGTATCCCCTGGCAGAGAAATCCGTCCATAAAGAGAAAGGGGAGTGGGTATTCGACGGATTTATCCATGCGCTGCCGGGAGCCGGCCGTTTCGTGACCGGGCTTGCCCAGGAAGTCGAGATACTGGAAGGAGACGAGCTGAAGGATTACGTGCGCAGCTATATGCAGGATGCGCTCAGCTCTTCCAAACTTTAAGATACTGCTGGAGTGCCCACATTTCGTCGCGGTAGCGGGCTGCTTCGGCGAATTCCAGATCGGCCGCGGACTTCTGCATACGCCGGCGGTCCTCTTCTATCATCTTCTCTATCTGTTCTCGGTTCATGGAACGTATGACCGGATCCTGCAGCACTGCGGCCAGGTCGGCCTTCACGTATCCGTCCACATAGGCAGAACCGGGCTCACGCTTGGAATCGTGCCCGAATCCCACTGAAACCAATCCGGAACCGAGGTCCGAGGGGTTGGGGATATAGACAGGATCGTCGTAGGAATTGGCAGCGCTCACGCGCCCTGTGGTGCCGTTCGCCACGCGCGGGTTCATGGCCTTGCCGCCTCCCATCGAAACCAGTTCCGCCGCCAGCACATTGCTGCGGGTCTCTATCTGCTTGGGAGTAATCCCGTGGAGTTTGTTGTATTCCATCTGCTTGGTACGCCGGCGGTTGGTCTCGCGTATGGTCTCTTCCATCGAAGGAGTTATCTTGTCGGCATACATGATTACCAGCCCGTTTACGTTTCGGGCGGCGCGGCCGGCGGTCTGGGTAAGGGCGCGGGTAGTGCGCAGGAAACCTTCCTTGTCGGCATCCAGGATTGCCACCAGCGATACGCTGGGCAGGTCCAGGCCCTCGCGCAGGAGGTTCACTCCCACCAGCACGTCGAACAGGCCGTTCTTGAAATCCTCTATGATCTCCACGCGCTCTCCGGTATCCACGTCGGAGTGGATGTAGCGTACGCGTATGCCAATGCGGCGCAGATACTCGTCCAGTTCCTCCGCCATCCTCTTTGTAAGGGTGGTCACCAGCACGCGTTCGTCCAGTTCGGAGCGCTTGCGTATCTCCTCTACCAGATCATCTACCTGATTCTCGATGGGACGCACTTCTATAGGAGGATCCAGCAGGCCGGTAGGGCGCACGACCTGCTCCGCTACCAGGCCTTCCGACTTCTCCAGCTCATATTCCGCCGGAGTGGCGCTCACATAGACCTTCTGGCCGGTGATGGCCTCGAACTCGTCGAAGGTGCAGGGGCGGTTGTCAGCCGCGGCAGGAAGTCGGAATCCGTATTCCACCAGCACGCTCTTGCGGGAATGGTCGCCCCCGTACATCCCTCGTATCTGGGGAAGCGTGACGTGGCTCTCGTCGATGAAGGTGATGAAATCCTTCGGAAAATAATCTATCAGGCAGAAGGGCCTCTGGCCGGGTTTCCGCCCGTCGAAATATCGGGAATAGTTCTCTATGCCGGGGCAGTATCCCATCTCCTTCAGCATCTCCAGGTCGTTCTCAACCCTCTGCTGCAGGCGCTTGGCCTCTATGGGCTTGCCCACCTCCTCGAAGTAGGCCATCTGCTTCACCAGGTCGTCCTGGATTTCGCTGACGGCAGATACCACCCGCTCGCGGTTGGTCACGAAGTTGTTCGCCGGGTACACCTCCACGCTGTCCAGGGCCTCGATACGCGCCCCGGTCACCGGGTCTATCAGGCTGATGGCATCTATCTCGTTTCCGAAGAACTCTATGCGCACGGCCTCATCTGCCCCGCCCAGGAACACATCTACCGTATCGCCGCGAACGCGGAAGGTGCCGCGCTGGAAATCGGTTTCGGTGCGGGAGTACAGGCACTCCACAAGCTGGTAGAGGAAGGTGGTGAGGCTGACGGTATCTCCCTTGTGCAGATGTATGGTCTGGGACTTCCAGTCATCCGGATTGCCTATGCCGTAGAGGCAGGACACGGAGGATATCACCACCACATCCCTCCGCCCGGACATAAGGGCGCTGGCGGCACTCAGACGCAACTTCTCTATCTGGTCGTTGATGCTGAGGTCCTTCTCGATATATGTGTCGGTCGTGGGCAGGTAGGCCTCCGGCTGATAGTAATCGTAGTAGGAAACGAAGTATTCCACCGCATTCTCCGGGAAGAAGGTCTTGAACTCGCCGTAAAGCTGCGCGGCCAGAGTCTTATTGTGGCTCAGTATCAGCGCCGGCCTCTGCAGGTTCGCTATGACGTTAGCCATAGTGAAGGTTTTTCCGGAGCCAGTCACGCCCAGCAGGCAGATGTCGCGGACGCCGCCTTCGATGGCCTCCGTAATCTGTTTGATGGCCTCGGGCTGGTCGCCGGAGGGCTGGTATGCCGAATTCAGGTGGAATTTCATTATAGCGCAAAGATAATAAAAATGACCACCAGGCTAATGCATTTTGGAAATATAGTCGTAATAAAACAATTGCCTTAACTCCTTTATGTATTTTTGGGGGTGCTTGGAAGCCTCCTCCGAAAGAAGCATTATCAAATCGAAAACCTGATTACCATCTTTCATAAAGAATACACGATATATAACCGGATACTCGCTTTCGTGGAGTCTCTGGACAAATGACGGAGTGTCATCATCTCCCACCATAAAAGAGGCGGAACTACTATCTGGAACACGATAATAGACAATTTTTTCTATGTTCGTTCTCTTGCCTGGAATTGTCGACACATAATCTGAAACATGGAAAGTATCAGGAATAACAGGTTTTGCCACATACATGGTCGAGTCTGCTGTTACCCTTTTGGGATACTCATATTCCATTCCCAAAACATCAAATAAATCGGCCCTGATAGTGGCTCGATTCCTAATCAATTCTGGCTTCGGGCCAAAAATAATTAGACAAGAAGCATCTTTCTTTTTCAGAATACCATTGTATAAAGCTATCGGGTAACCATAATCGTATTTGCGACGAACCCAATTAATCCACTCAGGCACAATCTCAAATTCATAGCGGCTACTATGCTTTACAATGATACTGCTCTGCGTTTTCAACTGATCGGCGAACTCTTCTTTGGTGTATTTCTTAAGAGTTATATCCGCCGCGGGAGATGTGAAACACAGCGTGGTTATGACTATTAGTAATGTATGAAACATGGCGGACATAGTTCGGGCAAGGTACATCAATTTGATGAATTTCACAAACTTAATACCTGCTAAAACGATCTATGTATTGTTGAACAGAAAGGTATGTATATAAAAAAGCGTCCGGACAGAAGCCCGGACGCTTAAAAAGCTAGTCTATTACTAGATAAAGATATACTTGCAGATAAACAGCGCTGCGAGTATCCACATGGTAACGGAAATCTCTTTGAACTTGCCTGCGACAGCGTGGCAGAGAACATAGGAGATGACACCGAGGAGGATACCGTCGGAGATGCTGTATGCAAGAGGCATCATGATGATGGTGACGAAAGCAGGGATGGCCTTGCAGTAATCTTCCCAGTGGATGGCCTTGACGGAAGGCATCATCATCACACCCACGATGATAAGGGCGGGAGCGGTTGCTGCGCCGGGGATGGCAAGGAAGATAGGGCTGAGGAACAGGGCCAGGGCGAAGAATGCTGCGACGGAGAAGGCGGTGAGACCGGTGCGTCCGCCTTCGCCTACGCCGGATGCACTCTCAACGTAAGTGGTGGTGGTAGAAGTACCGAAGCAAGCACCTGCGATGGTTGCGATGGAGTCGGCGAGGAACATCTTCTCTACGCCAGGGATTTCTTCGTCACCCTTTCCGATGATGCCGGCACCCTGATGAACACCGATGATGGTGCCCATGGTATCGAACATATCGATGAAGAGGAAGGTGAACACGACTGCGAGCATATCCCAGCTGAGGATGCTGCTCCATTCGAACTGGCAGAAGATGGGAGCGATGCTATCGGGGAGCGACAACACCTTCGTAGGGAGGGTGGTGATTGCTGCGCCGGTTGCAGGGTCCTTGATGAAGAGGCCGATGACAGCGGTGATGAGGATGCCCCAGAGCATTCCACCACGGATCTTGGCCATCACGAGGCCAGCGGTGATGAAGAGACCGATGACACCGACGAGAGCTTTGCCTTCGGTGATGTGGCCGAGGCCTACGAGGGTAGCATCGTTATTGATGATGATACCGGCATTCTGCATGCCGATGAAGGCGATGAAGAGGCCGATACCGGCTCCGATAGCCTTCTTAAGCGTTCCGGGGATGGCGTTGATGAGCCAGGAGCGGACCTTGGTGACCGTCAGGATTACGAAGATGAGACCTTCGATAAGGACTGCGGTGAGTGCGAACTGCCAGGTGTGTCCCAGGCCAAGGCAGACGGTGAACACGAAGAATGCGTTCAGACCCATGCCAGGTGCGAGGGCGAAAGGTTTCTTGGCGTAGAGAGCCATTACCAAGGTACCCACGATAGCAGCGAGTGCGGTGGCGGTGAATACCGAACCGGCGGGCATGCCGGGGAGTGCACTGAAAATACCGGGATTGACGGCCAGGATGTAGGCCATCGTAAGGAAAGTGGTAAGTCCGGCCAGAATCTCTGTCCGGACTTTATTCTCACTAGCCTTAAACCCGAAAGCTTTTTCTAGGAAATTAGCCATGAGTATGTGATTTGATTAATTAGAATGTCCAGCGGAGGCCGGCGCAAGGGTTAACCATGAAGCCCTTGTGACCCGCGAAGTTGTAGGAAAGTTCTACCTCTCCACCAAGATCGAGATGTCCGTCGAAGGTGCTGCCGAGGTTGAACCAGACCTGGGGCTCGGTAAGGACGGAGACCTTGCCTTTGGTACCGTCAGCAAAGAGGCTGTTGTTTCCCCAGACATCGATGAAGCCCTTGAATACGAGGCCCTTGACACCGAAGATGTCGTTCATTCCCCAGACACCGGAGAACTTGACGGGAACGTCAGCATTGCCAACACCGACATGGATATCGTAGAGGAGGGCTACGGTGAAGGTGTTGGAGAAGTCGGCATTGTGGAGGAAGTACTTTGCACCGAGGCAGAAGATACCTGCACCCCAGCTGCTTCCATCGTACTCGACCATAGCGCTGAGGTCTTTCAGGTTGGAATCCTGCCAGAAGTTGATACCGCGCTCGATCTCGAAGTAGGTACCGTTGCATGCACTGGCTGTGCCAGCTTTACGCTGGGCAGCGTCTGCGTAGTTGTGATCGATGAACCAGAAAGTATCACCGAACTTGTCCGCCTTGAACATTTCGAAGGTGGTGGTCACATAGTTGCGGTCTTCACCGAAATCGTAGAAAACCTGAACGTTCTGGGCCTTTGCTCCTTGAGCGAAGGCGAGAGCTGCAACGGCAGCTGCAATGATGAATTTTTTGGACATAAAATGTAATTTATGAGCAGAATATAATTAATAATGGGTTTTAGTTTTCAGCAAGTGAAAGTATCGCGCTAACCTGCACGTCCTCGGGTATGGGGGCGCAGCGGGGAACATCCGTTATATCTATGATGAAGTTAGCATAGATAGCCTTGGGGCTGAAGTGCTTGATCAGGCGCACGGCCGCGGAAGCAGTGCCTCCGGTAGCCAGGATGTCGTCGTGAATCAACACTACGTCGTCGGAAGTGATGGCATCGGCATGGATCTCGATCGAGTCGGTGCCATATTCCTTCTGGTAAGATTCCCTAAGTGCTGTTGCGGGGAGTTTCCCAGGTTTGCGGATGGGTACGAAGCCTGCTCCGAGCCTGGCGGCCACCGCGGCACCGGCAATGAATCCGCGGGATTCTATGCCGGCAACCTTGGTGATGCCTTTATCTTTATACAAGGAGCATATCCTATCCAGAACCTCTTCATAAGCTTCGGGGTCCTTGAAAAGAGTAGTCACGTCGAAGAACTGGATACCCTTGACAGGGAAATCGGGGACTACGCGGATGGCTTCGATGAGTTTTTTATCAGTCATGATTCTGTTCGAGACGGTTAACTTCGAAATCGACGGACTTGTCGCCGAGGGCGTTCTTTCCGAACTCATAGTCCTTGCCGGGCAGGACGGCATTCAGGATGATACCGACCAGGGCGCCGACTGCAAGACCGGAGAGCTTGGTGAAGCCGAGATCCAGACTGCCGGCCTGGCTGTAGGAGATGCCGATGGCAAGCACGAGGATGAGGGCCATGATGATCACGTTGCGGGATGCCTTGAAATCAACCTGGTTTTCGACCACGTTGCGGACACCGACGGCGGAGATCATACCGTAGAGTACCAGCGATACACCACCGATGGTGGCAGCGGGCATTGCACCGATGAGGGCGGAGAACTTAGGGCAGAAGGAGAGGATGATTGCAAAGCAGGCAGCGATGCGGATCACTCTGGGATCGTAAACCTTGGTGAGGTTGAGAACACCGGTGTTCTCGCCGTAAGTGGTATTTGCAGGGGCTCCGAAGAGGGAAGCAAGGGCGGTTGCAAGACCGTCGCCCATGAGGGTGCGGTGCAGACCGGGATTCTCGAGGTAGTTGATTCCTGTGGTGGAGGAGATTGCGCACATGTCGCCGATGTGCTCCATCATGGTTGCGAGGGAGATAGGGATGATGGCGATGATGGCGGCGATGATCAGGCTCCAGTTAGGATTGCTGAAAACCGAGACGGCTGTATTTTCCCATTTGACGGGGAGGCCTACCCAGGCAGCTTCCTTGACTGCGTTGAAGTCGCAGAGACCGAAGCAGGCTGCCACGATGTAGGAACCTACGACACCGAGGAGGATGGGGATGATCTTGATCATGCCCTTACCCCAGATGTTGCAGACGATGATGATGGCGATAGCAAGAAGGGCGATCCACCAGTTCTGGTTGCAGTTGTTGATGGCCGAACCGGAGAGGATGAGGCCGATGGCGATGATGATAGGGCCGGTAACGACG
>Ga0310696_10006256_pt1 | contig 14162 bp, 27 predicted proteins | sample AusTroGonzalo_MG_4_FD_203885 | JGI IMG/M metagenome (GOLD analysis project Ga0310696, IMG submission 203885) | Bovine rumen microbial communities from tropical cattle in Woodstock, Queensland, Australia - Gonzalo_02 (v2) (version 2) | ecosystem: Host-associated > Mammals > Digestive system >...
CTCGTCAACAGCGGGGTGCAGGGCATCCGTGACGGCATCGCCAACCTCTCCGCGCAGACGGGTATGTCAGCCCTGCAAATCATCAACGCCATCCAGAGCGGCGATGCTTCTATGCAGGCGCAACTCTCCCAATGCTGCTGCCAGATGAAGCAGTTGGTCACCGAGCAGGGTTTCCAGAACCAGCTCGCCACGCTGAACCAGACCAACGCCCTCACGGGAGCAATCTCCGACCTCAAGGCAGAGATGATCTCGCAGTTCTGCGCTTCCGAGAAGCGGGATATGCAGAACGAAATCAACCGCCAGGGCGACATCATCAGCCAGCTCCGCAGTCAGATTGACAACGCCAACCAGACCGCGCAGTTCGCCGCCATGCTCGCCCCCATCGCGAACCAGGTCAATGTCCTTCTTGCGAAGGCTCCGCAGACCGTCCCCGTGATTTGGCCGCAGTTGACCGTGACGCAGACCACTCCGACAACCTCGCCCGCCACCACGGGCGCATAACCGAAGGAGGGAAGCACTATGGGTGTACTGCGATTCTTTTCCGAACGCGGAGGCGACGACGCCAAGCGTTTCGACGAGGCTATGAAAATGGCGAAGGAAGGGCTGATGGAGGCTTGCGAGATTTGGCAGGAAATGAAAGACCAGTTCTCCGAGCGAGGCTCCTACGGCGAACGGATGCGTTACCGCGACGAGTACGACCGCGACCACTCTTATGGTGAGCGGAGCCGTGACTCCCGTGGCCGCTGGATTTAGGTAACAATGGTAGGTAACTTTCGGGTATTTCACCTATGAAAGTTACCTACTTAATATTCAATGCGTTATGGACAGACTTGACTACTACGACATAACCCCGAAGGGGATGGACGCATATATGTCCTCGCACGGCAGGCATTTTTCCAAGCCGATGCTTGAATGGGCGGTCGGTATGATGAGGGATAGGAACGGGAAGAAGGTGAACATCATTGACAAGAAGCAGTTTGACCAGATTCTCTCCAATCACGGCGTTTCGCTGAAGCGGACGGAGGGATACTACGACGGCCTGTACGTCTGGGCGATGGCGAGGGCGGATTACTTCGGCTCGTCCATCGTGGACGACCTGCATATGGCGAGATACGTCGCCGACTACATTGACGATCCGGACGGAAACCCGACACGGGCGTTCGACGAGTTCATCGTGAACTGCACGGCGAAGGGGATTGACATTCCCTGGGAAGATATGATATGATACACCGTGTCTTGAAGATAGGCCGATGGTCGGTAGACTTCCTGTTCGCCACGGACGACTACGACGTGGAGGGTGTTCTTGCGTGCCTCTATGACGTGGGTGCGCCTTCCGAGGTAATGGAACGTGCGGAGCGGATAATGGAGAGCGGGAGGTATAACCGTGGCTTCACGTTCTCCAACCCGGACATAAGGCGTGCGGTCTGCGTGGTCGGGCCTACCACTTCCGGCAAGCAGTTCCAGAACACATTGTCGCACGAGATATATCACCTATCTGCGGCTATAGCAAATAGTCTCGGTAAAGACCTTGATGGGGAATTTCCAGCATATCTTACCGGAGACACAATAGAAAAACTGATAGAAGTTATCTGCGATCTCGGTTGTAGTAAATGTCACTGAACAAATTTCCAATGGTAGCCGGCGCACCGTGTATTATGATTGATTGAATAGGTTATCGCCGAATAGTCCCGTTCAATCTTTTCTGCCGCGTATCTTAATCCGGGGAATATCTCTATGATATTCCCCGATTCATCAATTTGTGCAACCCTCTTACAGTTTTGAAATGTAGAGATTCTTGTTTCGGTGCTTTTTCGTATCCCGTTTCCGTACCTTATGTTATAAGCGCAGGTACACCACTCAAGATTGTCCGCCCTGTTATTGCGCTTGTCTTCATCTTTGTGGTTAATTATGTTATAGTTTTCGGGGTTAGGAATAAACGCCGTAGCTACAAGTCTATGGACTTTTATTCTCTTTGTTTTGTTCTTTGATACAGTAAGGCAGACACTTAAATATCCATTTATGTCATTGGTTGCATTTAACAAGTGCGGTTTTCTGCAATAGTGAAGCGCCCCGGCAATAATAGGGAACGATAGGGACGCAACTCGTCCGTATGAAGAAACCATATACTTGCCCTCAAATCCGACTACGTTTCTCCATTCCTCCCCATCCATGCTGATGGAGCTAATAAACCCATCGTTATTCATCTTGTTACCCAATTTTAATGACCCAAGAATTGAAAAGGGAAAGGAGACTTGGGAACTCCTTGTCGGTCGGTTAATTACTCCGACCTATTCCCTACTACAAAGATAAGAATAAATAGCATATTCCACAAAGCGACCACTGCCGAGCGGTCAAATAGCACATACGACCGTTGGGGCGGTTGATTATCTTTGCTTTGTATGAAAACGAATGTTTCATTCGGGTACGGAGCGGAGGAAATCTTCTCGCTCATAGACGCGGAGACCTCGCGCCACGCCGCCTTCCTGCGTTACCAGGACGGCGGTTCGGCGTATGACTCGCTGAAGGTACACACGAACGACCAGCCTACCATCAAGGGGTACGTCACCGATGCGTTCCGCACCATCGTGTCCCGTTTCCCCGGCGAATGCCGTTACGATATGGGGGAGATTGACGGGAAGAACGCCGGGCATCTGCTGGAGTTCTATCTCCCGGACTTCGACGAGAACCTGTACGATCCGGCGAGTTACGAGGTGAGCCGCTACGTCGTGCTTTCGGCAACGGCCCGCTGGCTGATGAACCGCTCTTTCGGCGAGTACGCAAAGATGGTTGCCGAGGACAGCGAGGCTTCTATGAACCGACTCATCGGTATGCTCCGCACCCGCAAATTCCCGCTGGAGGACTAAAGATGCAGGTGACGCTCGACATTGAAACCATCATCCGCGACATCCGGACGAAGTCGCATCTTGAGGTGTCCCCGATTGCCGACCCTTCGGCGAGATACCGCATTGAGGCAGGGACGGAGAAGCTGTCCGAGGTGCGGAGGAACATCGCCGGTGCGGTGTCCTCGCTCGTAAACGACTGCTACCGCTTCCTTGATATGAAGGGGACTGACGGGACGAACGACACCGTCTCCAAGTCCAAGAAGGTCATCCTTGAGGTGAACGCCGGGCCGAGGCGTCTTGACGGGAAGGAGAAGGCCCTGGCGCAGAAGATTCACGAAATCGTGGTAGACCTCGCCTTGCAGAAGTTCTACGTCTCCGTGTCGCAGATTGACTTGTCGAAGGCTCACCAGGCACAGGCGGTCGCAGAAATTGCCGAACTTGAATCAATGCTACGCCGCAAGCGTCCTCCCAAATACATTGACCGATGAAAGACCTTACCATCCTCCTGTCCAAGACGCAGTTGGACAACGACATAGACCAGCGCACCTACAAGCGGATGGAGGCTTCCCTTCAAAGTCTCAACGAGACGGGAAAGGACGCCGCCTCGTCCGACACGCAGGAGGAGCACGATGCGGCCATCATCACCAGATACCGGGACTTCCGTGACGCGAAGATTCGGAGACGGCTCGTCCGATACCTCGTCACCGAAGTCCCGTCCCATACGTTCACCGACCGACCGAAGTCCCCGTTCTCCGAGTACCTGTACGTCTTCCGTGTCCCGGACGATTTCCGCACGGAGATTATGGAGTCCATCAAGGATCACCTTCACGAATACATCGTGCGCGGGGTGCTGTACGATTGGTACAAGTACGCCGGACTGCCCACGGCGGACACGGAGCAGACCCTTGAGGAGATGGAGAACGAGATTCTCTCCGACCTCCGGGGGACTCCGGGTCTCACGACCCGTCCGCTCCGTCCGTTCGGCCCGCCCCTTGACAAGACACCGTTGATTTGATTATGCCGAGAAAGCCAGCACGGGTGGTCGTTCCCACCCAGATTGAGAAACAGCAGGCGAAGGTGGCGGAACACGCCGCGAAGAAGGCCCGCAAGAAACAGGTGGAGGAGAGTTCCGATGAACTCCGGATCAAGCTCACCGACCTCATCCACAAGCAACTCCCGCAGATTGAGAAAGACCTGCGGGATATGACCGCGAAGGAGCGTTGCGACGTGGTGGCGAAACTCGCCCCCTACGTCCTTCCGAGACTTTCCGACAAGCGCACACCGGACGAGATGAACGAGCCGGAGACTGACGAGCTGTCCGAACTTGCCAACCGAACAACCGATACTCTCTTGAGTTAAGCCAACTCTCTTTACGATTCTTTCTTGTAACTATCAACAGGCCCGGCCTCGCAGTGATGCAAGACCGGGCAATTCTTTTCGGTATTCTCAAAGGACGACCTCCGTCAGTTCGATGCCCTTGAAGGCGAGCATCATCTTCTTCTTGAGTGTGTAGTCCGACAGTTTCCGGGTGTACTCACTCTTCACGTCAACCACGATCTCCTTTCCGGTAGCCGTTTCAACATAGACGAAATCGGCGTAATAGTACGTCGCCCGCTGTCTGCAAACCCTCTCAACCTTGTCCTTCGTTTTGAGGTGCTTTACCCGTTCACCCCACACGGCGGGGATTACCTCGTAAGGAACCTGCATCCGGAGACAGGATATTTCTCCGACCTCCTGCTTCTGCTTGAGGTAGAGGTAGTAGTCCCCCTCCTTCGTGGAATCGAATTCAATACCGTCGTGGACGACCTTCTTGTTGAGATACTTGCTCATAGTTATCGGATTTTGTCGGTGAACTTCGCGTCGTAATCCATTTCAACGTAGGACACCCGCTCCCCGGCGTCAAGGTTGGTGACGATGACGAACCTGTACCATTTCCAGGAAGGGCCTCGGAGGGAATGGATGGTGGTGTAGTGGATGCCGTTGTTTGAACCCTGGAGTTGCCACTTGACGTGTCCGTCCACGAACCTTCCACGCACCTTCATCCGGCGGACGGCCTTGTATACGTCCATTCCTTCAAGGTCAAGGTCACGGGAGTAGATGAGGCCGCGAAGGGTCTCGTTGGAATCGCTTTCCTCCAGCACGGAGAAGTCGTACACGGACTGCCATCCGCCGGAACGGTAGACCAGCAGGGCCTCCGGGTAGGAGTTCAACGCACGGACGGGATAGCCGAACCCTGCGTCCAGCCGATGCCAGGACTGCGTGTCGAACTTGTAGACGTACTGCGTGCGGTAGGCTTCGTTGATGAGGAGGAGACGCTTGTTGGCGTAGTCGTAGGCGATGTTGCATCCGTTGAGGTACTCCGACAATGGGACTGCGGTTTCAACCTCAAACGGGAGCAGTCCGGCATCCTTGACACCGACCGGGCCTCCCTCCATCTCTGCGGACACCTTCGTCACGTCCGATCCCTGGAGGAGGAGGAGTCCACGTTTGGCGGCGAAGAACACGCCCTGCTCAATCCCGGCGAGTGAATCCTTGTTGAGAAGGATGTCCCGCGTGACGGGGTGGCTGGTCTGGAACCGCCCCTGCGTATCCACGGAGAGGGCGAACACGCCTTCGTCCGTGAAGACGTAGAGGGGGAACTGACCGAACTGACCTTCGGAAAGGGCGCGGGTGGCGACGGCGATGTTGAGTATCTCTCCCACGTTGAACGTGACCATATCCTCCGCCGGGAACACGAACGGGTTGTTCGGCTTGGACACTACGAGGGTGCTCGGCATCCGGTAGGTGTCCGTCTCGTAGGTCGGCAGGGTGTTGGAGAACATATTCGGCTGATACTCCTGCCCGAATCCGAGGAAGACGTAGGCGACGTCCGCCTGGTCGAACACCTTCGTGGTGAACGAGGCGAACTCAATCGTGGAGCCGGTAGTCCGGTACACGTCTATGCGGTAGCACCGGGAGTCGGGATAGGCGAACCAGGCTACGGGACATTCCTTGTACATATCCGCCGACATATTCACGACGTGCTTCTGCTTCGGTGTTATGAGGCCGTTCCCGTTCTCGTCCCGGCAGATGACGATGTTCTCCCCGTTCTCTCCGCGAAGGTAATACACGAAGCGATAGGAGGGGAGGGTGACGATGTCGCTCTTCCATTTCACGGAATGCAGGAACTGATAGCCGTGCGAGAGCCTCTGCTCCGCTCCGGTAACGAGGAGACGGTTGTTGTAGTTGAAAAGGTTAGACCCGGTGGTGTAGTGCATACTCTGCGGGGTTTCCTTCAACGGCTCCTGTGCAAGGATATAGTCGGACGAGAAGTTGATGTCCAGCTTCCTCTCCCCGGCGAGGCTTCGGAACTCGTCAATCGAGAAAGATTGTGCGAGGTATGTGTTTTGGCAGAACCTGACAAGCTCGTCTTGATGAAGCGATGAGTAGTATGGATCTAACTCCACGTCAACCTTGAATACTTCAAAAGGAGCCATTCCAAATTTGTAACTTGTGGTTCCCGTATATTCAACGACAATCTTCGCCGCATTCCTCTGCACCGGGATGAGCTGACGAGACACGAAGATGTCTACCTCCTTCACGATGTCATCCCATCCGTCAAACACACTCTGCTGTCCTACGGTATCCATATAAATGGAATAACCCTTTGCGAAATTCACGAACGTTTCAAATGCGGACGCTATGGCCATATCCATACCGTTATCGTTCCGCTCAACGTATAGCTGGTATCCGTTCGCCTTAATGCACATAAACTTCTCTATGTCCGCTCCAAGAAGAACCGGGATAGACTGCGCGTAAGAAGTCCCGTCATAAAGCCTTACTGCATAACGGATGAATATTGGAAAGACGGCTTTACCGAGAATGTTTTGCTCAAGGAGTTGCTTGTCAACCAAACTCCATACGGAATTGAGGTATTCGTTGAAGTTACTGTCGTATGTTGCCGGATCAAAAACATATTTCGTGGACAAAGCACCGTATTCGGTCTTGTCTCCCTGCGCCGCGTGCTCAAATGTCGGTTTGTTCTCGTTCGGCATACCAAATAACTCATACTGGTCTGCATCATCCCTCGTTGAGTCCACGTCAATGACCAGGGTAGGCTCATACCTCATATCTTCCATATCTCCCATTCGGAAGTAGATTGCAGGTACGGGAATCTTGTTGCCGAGGAAATGGTACGCGCCCTCCTTCCAGAGATAGTAGTACATATTCTTCTCGGTGGAGATGATGAGTGTGTTGCCGACCGAAGTGATGTCGCTGATTACCTCGTCCACTCCCAGCTCGTCGAAGAACGTGGCGGTAGTGCGGAGAGGCGTGTTGTCGTACTCGTCCCTCGGAATCCAATCGCCACTTCCACCGCCTCCTCCGGGGGTGTCTCCACCACCTTCGCCACCGCCTGATGGAATGTCCTCCTCTGCGGCCACGACCTTCACGGTCAGTTTGGCATATCTCGTAGAGTCTGCGTACGCACGGACGGTAATGACCGTCTCTCCGACATTGAGCGGATTGACGTTCAGCATAGTGACGGCGGGGTCGGACGTACCGGACGTCGTCACGGAGGCGATGTTGTTCACGGAGTAAAAGATGGACACGCCGGTTGAGCCAGCCGGAGCGTCAACGGACGCCCTTACCTGCTCTCCGCGTCCTCCTTTGACGAGGGTGACGGACGACCGGGACAACTGTACGCCGTTCACGGTGGAGACCGGGCCGACCTGTACGGTGAGGTAGGTGTACTTGGTCGGGTCGGTTACGGAGACAAACTTGATTCTGGTTCGTCCGTATGAGATAGGCTTGATGGTTATGCCTCTTGTCGTCGGGGTGGAAGTACCCCACACCTCCCCCCAAAACTTTGCTATGTTAGGGTTCTCGCTTATAACGTATACGCCGCCCTTGTCAGTCCCGTCGTCATCAAGGATGTAGACCGTCACCTGATACGAACCCTTCGTGGTTTCGAAGTACAGGTATTCCCTGTCTCCAAAAAGCCTTACCCCGTTAATCTTGTTTGCCATATCCTACCCCTTGTATAGTGACACATATTTAAGTTGGCTTCCCGTCCGGATGATGAGGTTCTCGTAACCCACGCCCTTGTGGATATAGAGTACGTCCCCGTCCACGGTGACGGGGTCTCCGTCCGCGTCGGTAATCCTCTCCGGCTTGACGGCGGGAGCGACCTCGCCCATATCAAGTTGGACGTTGAGCGACTCGGCGCAGAAGCCGTCGGAAGCGACCTGGCCGGAAGGGTCTCTTGATATTCCCTTAATCGGAATCTTTTTTATCATAGTTCTTGAAGAAAATGTTGTACCACGTTCCGTCTTCGTCCTGGACGGTGTCCTCCGGGCAGATGCGGTAGCATCCGTTCCCTTCCAGCCTCTCGGCGAGGAGCGTGGAGAGTTTCCGGCTGGACACCCTCATCGTCCCCTTGCGTTTCCTCGCTATGTATGAACCGACGGTCTTCCCGGTCTTGCGTACATAGGTCTCCTTCTTGAATCCGAATGCTGGATGGGCGAACTGGACGTAGTCCCCGTCCTGCAATCCGAGCAGGGACACGGCGGATGCGTTGAACACGGCATAGTGTCCGTACAGCCTGATCTTCGGCTCCGTTTCCGGGAGGCCCTTCGTCAAAAGCACAAGTTCCATAAGCAAAGATGTAAATTAATCGTGTTGGACATTGTTGCTATTTGACTTCAACTTCTTCCGCAGAACCCTGTCCGCCCTGCGTCTCTTGAAGAACCCGATTGGCCCTCGGAACACCCAGAGAAAGAATGCCGGCACGGCGGCGAGCTGCCAGGCGTCGTGCGGTGTGATTCCTCCGTGATTCTTCCGGATAATCCTCCACGCCACGCCGTTGCGGTAGGTTGAATACTTGTCGGGGTCGAGGACGTAGTTCCCCTTCTGCGCCCTGCGGTAAGTCTGCGACTGTCTCATCTTAAACGAACTTTAATGATTTCACTTCCGTCATCCTCCTTGTAGGCGATGATGTTTACGACCTTTCTCTTGACGGTCTTCCGGCTGTCCTTCGTCCGGAAGCGGAACTCCTTCGGGCATTCGTTGACGGGGAAGACGAGCATCATCCCGGTCGCGTCCTCGTAGGCTTGCGGAAGGAAGGATAGGTTCTGGACGGTGAGCGGCATCTGGAACAAATGGGAAGTCCCGTCACGGAGGGCGTTGAATTCCTCCTGCGGGACTACGAACGTGGGACTAATCTTTCTCATTGAGTATGTCGTTGAATGGTTGTGCTATTTCTTCAGCCGCCTGCGTGCAGGCGAATATGATTTCCTCTATCAGTTCAGGGAACTGCTTCATAATGACGAACAGCGCACCGGGCAACTTGTGCACGATCTCCGTTGAGTCAAGTATCTGGTCGTAAATCATCTTGTACTTCCCGTCACGCTCGGCGACGTAGAAGATTGTCTTCCATTTTCCTTTAGGCATAGGGCGTGTCCTTTAGGTATTCGTCAACCGCCTTGACGAAGCCGATGAGGTCTTTGACTACGGCGCACTTGTTCCCCGCCGTATCCGCGATTATCCTCCACCTGTTCTGCGGTTCGGTGAGCCTCGGCCATTCAAAGAGCTGAATACAGAGGGATGCGTAGCGTTCGGTGGGGTAGAGTATGATGATGTCCGCACTCCCGTAGGTGGCACCCTTCTTTTGCAGGGTGGTGTTCGCCTTCGGGACGAAGACCATCAGCGGTGCGAGTTCCGGGTAGGTCTCGCGGAACCAGGAGACCATCTCCGGGAGCATATTATTCTCCTTCTTCCTCGCCATTTTCCCGCCTCCTTAAATCGTCCTCCCATTGTGCCAGGAGGTTTGCTTTCTCGTCCAGGTGTACCGAATACTTGTCAAGTTCTTCCTTCCGCTCGTCGTTCTCCTCCATCATATAGACGTTCCAGGCAAGAAGTCCAAGACCACCGATAACGAAAATTATAAACATAAACGTCATACTTAAACAATTTTAAAATGGTTTTCGTTTAGGATAATAGATTCTCCGTTGTCCAGCTTGACCTGCCAGTTCCCGTTTCCGATATTAAGGTCAAGAACACCGTCCCCGTGGTTGGTCGTATGAACACGATCTCCCTTTCCTGGAATCCACTCGTGGTGCATATTGAATCTAGCGATGTACCACTCCGGGAACAATCCGTTTTCTGGAAGGGAGCGGAGATAACGCATAATCTTATAGTATCCATCATCAGAATGTGCCCTATCTACATAGAGCATCACTACACGGATAAGTTCGTTAGCGTCGGCAATTACATTTGAATATGCCCGGCCATCTTCACCTACGGCTTCCCAACAAGAGGTGTCCAATCCGAACTTCTCCATATACCCACGGGCTTGTTCTATGCAACGCTGGTAGTTCTTGAAGTGCTTTTTCTTCTCTTGGTGGAATCTGTTACCTTGTGCGTGGAGTTGCATATCTATGTCCTCAATGAGGACTGACGACGCTTGCAAGAGCAAATGGAGCACATTAACAGACCAATTTAACGGCGGGTGTTTCTGATTATCTTGCATCGTTAAACCGTTTTAGTACCTCCTTGTAATACGCTTCCTCGGTCTGGAAGTCGTGTTCCAGTCCTCCGAGCTTGACGGTCGCGTAGGGCATGAGCTGGTCAGCTATCTCCACGATCCGCTTGATGTCTTGCCAGGTCAGTTGTTCCATATCAGTCCTCCTTCTTTTCGTTCTCCACCAGACGCATCTTCATATCACCGTACCGGAACTCCTTGGAGTAATACTTCTTCCAGTCCGGGGTGATGAAGTAGAACCCCGGAGGCAAGTCCTCCTTCTTCTGCGGACGCAGGGATTTGAAACGATTGACAAGCCAAATTATTTCATCAAACTCTATCCACTTTCCACCTTTTGCTTTTTCGATGATTTCGTTAAAGATTTCCTCATCCTCCTCGCTCCACTCTGCGGAAATATCTACCTGTTTGGGTTCGGTATTGATTGGCTCACCATTGACAGTTACACCGGGGCCACAATAGGCTGAATCTTCGACAATCTTGTCCGATGACACTACCGGATAACCATCATTGAGTTTTACATTGACATACTCTGCGGGCTTCTGCTCTTTCTGCTTTTCGGTTGGAAAGTCAATCCACTTTGATACGGGCGGGTTGAAATGGTGAGGCTTATCCTCGTCATCATAATTAGAAATCTCCCAACCTTCACCAACATAGTATCTGCCGATAAAGTAGTTTCTCGCTTCGTCCTTGCACAGAACCTCTCTCGGATTGTCGGGCAAAGAATCGCCCACTTTATGCCATCTATCCTCGCATTTTGCACTTGACGCGCAATCTGATGGAATAGAATCGGCGTTTTTGGGATTCTCTTTCTGCTTTTCGAGCCAAGCAAGGCACTCATCGAAATGATGGTTTCCCTCATAGACACAGTTGCTCCGATATGATAAAACAATGTCTTTAATCTCCTTCCTTATCCTCTCTTCCTCGGATTCGCGGAGTTCGGGGAAGATGTCGGTTATTTGTCCCGGAAAACCGATGACTTCATTATTGACAATCTCGTCGTGAATTTTCCTCGCCCGTTCCAGGGCCTCGTTGTATTTCTTTTGTTCTTCCTCCAGGGCATCAATAACTTCGTTAAGTTTGCTGACAACATCGTCCAAAGACGCTCCGCTGTAAGAGTAATCTGGCCCCACATAGCGGGGTATAAGTTTCTCAATTTTCATATCAGTTCTTTTTACGGATTTGCACGATGACATCATCTTCTCGCGCAACTTTGAAACATTCAATTTCGTTTATTCCGAGTTCTATCATCGCATATCCATCATCGGGTAATTTCTTGTAATTCCGTACTACGGCCTCGGTATCAACGAATCCTTGCTCCAAAGCCCATATCACACCGTCTGTAAAGTCTTTTCTTTGCTGCCGAATTTCTGCGTTCCACGATGCCCTCACATCTTGTTCGTGATATAGCGGGTATCTTCTTTCTAATTCTTCGTCCAGACCCTCTGGGGTATATAGTTTCTTGTAGTCCATATCTAAACATTTATTTCTTTATCAATTCCGCAGAGCCGTAGGGCGTGTTGCAGTTCGTGGACATAATTGCAATCAATCTGCATCGCGTTGATAGGCTTTCCGAACTTCTCGTAGTATCTTGCATTCAGACGACCTTTGATTACGCTGACATAGTTCGAGTTGTCCCGCAACTGGTATGGCTTTCTTGATGATTTCTTCGATAAAACAAACCCGTTCTTCTCCAGGAACTCCGGGGTGATGGTGATGGGATTGACATCCTCTACACTTTCTGGGAACAAAGTCGCACTCGCGGCGAACCAAGCACAATCTCCCAATCCCGGAACCCAAGAAACGCCTACCACTTTGTCAATCCCGTGCTTGAATCGGACATAATCTCCGAGCATCAGTTCGTTTGCTTTCATTTCGCGTTCCTCCCAAGTTCGTAAAACCTTTTTGCTATAATCTCAATGGTTATCCCATCCACCTCATCGCAGAACTCCAACCTTGTATCTTCTATCTCTATCTCCAAGTCCAGATTCATAGGTTTTTCCGAAGCACCTTGCCCCATTCGGTAAAAGTCCGTTGCAATCTTCCGGTAGGTGTCCTCGAAGATGATTTGGTGTTCCGGAACGACCAACTTCTCAAAGTAATCGTCCAAGAGTTCGTCAAGATTAGTCGGGATTTCCGACCCTTTAATTTCTTTTTCTTCGTGCATGTTAAAGTCAACGCAGTCCTCGGAAAATCTTTTGGGGTGGTGGCACATTGGGATACCTAATTGTTCATCTTCGTATCCATACTTGCAAGTAGTACAATCTTTCATATTTCCTATTTCTTTAAGTGTTCAGCACCCCATTGGGCGAAGTGGCGGGCGAATTCAATGAGGGCTCTGTCCTGTTCACCAGTAACACCACCAAACAAACGATCAACTTTTGCTTTCTCCTTGTAAATCTCATCATTCAACCCCTCGCAGACGGGTTCTTCGCCTCGCACTTCATCCATATACTTGTCTACATCTACACCCTTCCAATGCTCCGATGCCTTCTTGATTTTCTCGTTGAGATAGGCTTCGTCGTATTTCCCGGTATATGGTTCTGGTCTATCGGGTTCTTCAAGGGTGTCGAGGAAGGAAAGGAGTTCTTCACAAACCTCACCTTTTCCAACAAAGTAATGTGTTCTATACTTCGGTTGGTCTGGAGTTACGGAGTTGCGATAATCCTTCCATCGCCGTTCAATCTCGGCCTTGATTTGATTAATCACGCTCATAGTACTCCTGTGATTTACATTTCTCCGATCCTTCGTCCACCCTGAATCCGAGCAGGCATTCTTCGTGAAACCACTCTCCTTCCGGGCCGCTTCCCCCGATCCTGGACGGGAGGAAGTATCTGCATCCGCAACATTCTCGTTTAGTTTTCATATCCTTTATTGTTAAGATACTGTTTAATACATCCATCAACGCCTTATCGTTCGCTTCTTTTGTCGAAACGATACACAACTTCCTTATTCCTACCTTTTTTTCATATTTCCATTCGTCTGGTTCTTTACCCCAGAGTTTTATATGTGTGAGTATCCCGGTTCTCACGTTGTGGTATATTGGGACTCTCCGATAAGGAGCGAATAACGGGTCTTTCTTTAACCCTTGTTCGTATTCTTTTTTCGTACAAGGAACCCATATACCTTCTTCACCCCAAATCATTTCTCTTTCTCGTTTTGGTATTTTCTTTCCTGTTCGTCCAGGTATCTTTCGTAGTCCTCCTCGGCATCGTAGCTGTCATCATAATCCGGATCTGCCGGATGGATTCCAAAGTTCTTGTCACGCCATTTCATAATAACTCGTATTCTTTTGGATTATTTTCAATGATAATTGGGAGGTAATCTGCTGTCGCCTCGATTGAATGAATTACAATTCCTTTCTCCCGAAGTTCCCTTACGCATCTGCGATACCCATTAACATAAGCCTTTTTGATTTTATCAATTTCGGTCGTTTCTTTCATTTCTCTTCTCCCTTGAAATTGAAATCCGGCCCCCAGGTCGGGACGAACATTCCTTTCTCCTTCTGCTTTTGAATCTCCGCCCAGAGCCTCTCGTTTGCCTCCTTGTCTTCCTTCTCCTGTCGCATCGTAATCAGCCGGTGTGCCTCCAGCTTCTTCTCCGAGGCTACATAGGACTTGAGGAATCCGAGCAGGGTCTTCGGGGAGATTCCGTAGAACTCACCGTAAACCCCGGTAACTCCGGCACGGAAGGCATCCTGAATCTCAACCGAGGTGAGGTTGGATATGACGGGGTCTTCAACCATTGAGGCATCCAGCATATCCGTGTCTACCGTCATCGCATCCCAGGCTGGTTGTTTCTGA
>Ga0310696_10006257_pt1 | contig 14160 bp, 26 predicted proteins | sample AusTroGonzalo_MG_4_FD_203885 | JGI IMG/M metagenome (GOLD analysis project Ga0310696, IMG submission 203885) | Bovine rumen microbial communities from tropical cattle in Woodstock, Queensland, Australia - Gonzalo_02 (v2) (version 2) | ecosystem: Host-associated > Mammals > Digestive system >...
TACTTGTTGTTTAAATAATACTTTGCGTACGATTTCTCGCCGTCGTTCACTCTCTCCGTGACGATGTCCATACCGTCGTTTCGAAGCCTGTTAATCGCTGCGGCCAGACGGAAACAGCCCCATCTCCGAAGCGCTTCGATTGGTGTAATACTGTTCCCGTTCTCAAGCCATGCCTTAATCTGTGCCTTCTGTGTGGCGCTTCTCTCTGGATTCCAATTCTCGTTCATGATTCAATGTTTATAAGTTAGACAAATCAATAGTCTCTGTTCTTGTGAACGTAATCTTTCCGTCGTATCCGCGACGCTTCAGCTCTTCCATCAGCTCTCTCGGCGTGAAGTCCTGAAGTCTGAGGCTGCGTGCATTGACGGCGTCGACGGCCTGCTGCTTCAGCTTCTTGCGATTCTCGACGCCCTCCTTGATTTTCTGTGAGTGGCACTCCTTGCATACGCTTGTGACACCCCATGCGTTCTTTACAAACTCGTCTTCAGGCAACTCGCGCTTACAGACTTTACAGATTCTCGTTGTTGTTTCCATAATTCTCTTGTTTTTAGTTGTTAATATTTAACCGTAAATACTTTCTCCAAACAGGATAATCTGCACAAGGTTCTCAGCTTCCGTCTGGTCGAACTCGCAAGAGTCTTCGTCAATTAGGTGCATGGCGCACTCAGCGTCCCATCCACCGTTATTGAGAGCTTTCTCGATACCCTTCACGATGTCTTGCAGAGTGACCACATAGTCCATTGTCTGATTCTCTTCATCCCAACTGTGTGGGAGCTTTCCGTAGAAGTCTTCAGTGTCCTCAGCGTACATGTCAGCGAGAATTATTGATTTGCCAGATAGAAGAATCTTTACCATCTTGTCTTCATAGCAGTCGTTCTCGCTGACGTTGTCAAGAGACTTGTAGTCTTCTACGCTATAGTCAGCTGCAATGCAATAAGAGCCGTAGAGCGCAGTGCTCAGCAAGTTTACCAAGTCTTCTTGTGTGATGTCTGTGATTTTTGTCTCGATTTTCATAATGCAAATGTTTTTTGAATTGTTAATAAATGATTGCCGACCACCCACCCTCGCGTTGATAGTGAACGCTACTTCTTGAACCCTCGCCCTCCCATCGTGATGAAGATGTCAGGACGAACGATGAACGTAAGAATGATAAGCAATGTAATCATACGCAGTACTATTTAGTTGTTAGACGAATAATTCTCAACACTCTTCTTGAATTGCTGCATGTGGGCACGCAGACGGCGAGCAAGCAGAGGACTCGTAAAGTCCCATTTTGCAAAGACTGTCGGGTCGATGTCGTTGTACTTCTTCATAACTTCGACGACTTCTTCAAGGCGTCCAAGTCTTAATCTTATCCACTTCCATTCCCATTTTGTAAAGTCTTTTTTTTCACAATACTCAGGGAACACTTCTTTTATGGCCTTTAGAAAGCACTTTGATTCTTTCGATTCAAGGTATCTCTTATTCTTTAATTTTCCTTTCTCCATATATATCTGTTTAAGTTTCTCTTTGTCTGTCTTTTCTCTCGTCTCCTTGTATTTTGGATTCGCAGCCCCAAGCAAGCATCCTTGCTTCTTCTTTTCGGCAAGCGCTTGTTTGGTGCGTATGCTTACGATTAACGCTTCCCTCTCTGCCAAAGCAAAGAATAGTGTCAATGTGAACTTATCTGTATGAGGTAGGTCACAGAACATAATGTTGCCGTCTCCCATCTCTTCGTATATCTGCAACGCTTCAACTGTGTTGCGGAATCTGTCAGACTTAGCGATAACCAACGTTGCGTTCTCTCTCTTCGCATGAGCCATAGCCTTGCGAAGTTCAACGCATCCGCTCAACTCTTTACCAGTGTAGCACTCAGAATAGTCAGCCAATAACCTTCCGCCCTCACGCTCCACAAAGTAATTAATGATTTCAGATTGCGCAGCCAATCCAAGTCCGCTTCTCGACTGCTTGAATGTGCTGACGCGCCTCCAAGAAATAAAGTTACGCTCCATAATGCTAATCTATATATTTCCAAACAAATCCGTGGTGGCTTTTTAAAACACCCTTACAACATTCATGTATTCTTCCACCTCTTGCACCAAGTTCGCGTGCGGCTGTTGATGCAGCAGACCAATCTTTAACAAACTCACCTTCTTTTGTAAATTGTCTTACTGGTTTACTGCTTCTTATAGCGTGCGTTGCAATTAATTTGTCAACAACCTCTTTTGGCCTTTTCTTTCCGTATCTCGGGTTGTTTATTCCGCGATGATTCTTGTTGTATTTTTCTCTTTTTGCTTTTGCTAAAGGAAAGTTCATGTTTTCTTTATGTGTACACCACCGAAGATTACAAACTCTACAATCGCTTGGGATACCGTTGATATGGTCAACATAGTCTTTCCCGTCAATGCGAGCAATAAAAGCTTTGGCTACAAGTCTGTGAACTTTAAATGACTTTCTTTTATCATCTTTCCATAAGTTTGCAGCAAGATAACCATGCTTTAATTTGTTTAAAGAAATTATTTTCTCTTTGAATCGTATTTTCCTGCCATCTTTGAAAGCAACAATTCTTTCCAAACTCTTTACTCTTCCAAGATTGCTCACTTGATACGAGCCTTCGTACCCTTCGATGTCTTTCCAAATCTCTTCCATATTTTTGCTAATCATTAAGTTACGCTAATCATTTGAAAACGTGGAAGGGCGATTAGCTTACCCTTATCAGCGGCTCATGACTTCCGCCTATCCACGGTGCAAAATTACAAAGAATATTTGGTATACGCAAGAAAATTAACACTTTTAACTTTAGTAAACATCAATCACCTTTGCTCCTACATACGCATCTGCGGTACGTGCGTGGTAGAACGGCTCGTCGCGCACCTTCTTGATAGCGAGCAGTCTTGCCTGTTCCTCGCTCTCTGCCTCGACATAGATTGTCTTTGAAAGCGTGATGTCGATAGCCACGCTGTACTCTGTTGTCTTCATAATGTTCTTGTTTTAATTGTTAAACTTCTCTTCTTTAAGTTGTTCTACACGTTGGTACAGAGGGCTTGTCTCCCACATACCGAACTCACTTCTCATTACAACGAGAACGTCTTCAATAGCGTCCTCGTATCCGATTCTGAATTCCGTCCTTCTTGCCATAGTTGTTATAGTTTAAAGAAAATGTCATCTTCGTAGCCGAAATCAGTCCACCAACTCTCAGGCAGTCCGTTTTCCTCGCCGTATTCATCCATAAGGAGAGCGATTTGGTTCGTGATACTTGGACTTGCTATGTTTATGTCGCAGCGATAATGATTAATGTTGTCAAGAGCGATTTGCTCTTCAGCGTCACTCCATCCGTGATTGTCTCTCACGTACTGGAGCGCTTTCTCGAAATGTTCCTTGTCTGCCATAATTACTTCTTCTTTGGTTCTTTATAATAAACTGTCACTTTGTATCCGCTTTTGGCCATCGGTATGATGAGCTGACGAGCTTCCTTGTAGTAGACGTTGAGCTTGACGCTGACCACGTCAGTTCCAAGCAGCGTGTGGTCTGATGAGTTCTTGATGATTCTCTTTGCGTGGTCGAGGTCACACAAGAAGTTCCACAGCTGAGCCATCTTCTGACCATCCTCCTGTCGATAGTGATAGATGAACGCACACAGCGCGTTGGCTGGATGAATCTTTACTGTGAGTACTTTTGTCTCGTCGTGGTTCTTCACTTTGACTTCTCCGTAAGAAATCAGATAGTTTACTCTTAGCATAATTGTAATGTTTTAAAGTGAATCAAACTCCTGTTCCATGTAGTTGTTGTCCTTATCCATCCAACCATGAGTTAACATGATTGTCATGTTGTAGTCGCACACCTTGTCATTCTCAATCTTTGCGATAATTAAAGGATAGCCAAGACCTTTGCAGCGTTCAACACATACCTCTTTGTAACCGCATTCAGTACCCTGCTCACGGATGGCAATATAGAAAGGAATGTCAGAACTCCAAACGTGCATTTTACCTCCTAGTTCGTTGAGCGAGTACACCATATCTGATATTGTGTACTTGAATCCGCACACAGCAGACACACCGAGTGCTGCCTGCATAAGAATCTCGCTGATTTGCGAGAAGTGAATTTGATTGTAAGTTCTCATAATGATAATGTTTTAATTGTTACTCTTCGATTAATTCCTCTTTCTTGAAACCTGCATCCTCAAGTATCCATTCGATAGACTTGTCGAGTTCTCCGTAGAATCCCCAGCAGGAGCCCGTCTCTTCCCACTCGGTCTCTTCTGTCTCAGTGTCGTCATGCTCTCCGTCAGGATAGCGCACACTCTTGATGGTCTTCACGGCTTTCTCTGCCTTGAATCCGTACACCTCGTTGTCTCCCCACGCCTCAAGCTCGTCTGTCAGCCACTCAATCTCACGCAGCGTCTTGCTGTTCCAATACTCTTCCTTGCAGCCAGAGTACTTCAAGAACTCGTCCTTCTCAAGCCAACAGATACCCTCGGAGTCTGTACTGAATGAATCGTCGAACGATATAGTTCCTTGATAGCCGAAGCTATACGAGCCAATCTTGATTCCGTCGGTGAAGAACTTCGCGTCGCAGAAGGCTTCTATCATAGAGTCCGACATGTATGATGCGAGGTCGTATGCGGTGATATTCTTTAGCTTGAGCGCGAACGAAACCTCTTCACACCATTCGTTGCCATGCATCTGCCCTGTGTAATCCTTCCAGCCTCCAATCCAAGTTTTAAGAATCCATTCGTGCCTAGATGTATCGTACACCAAGCAGCAATCGTCTTCCTCATGTTTCTCTGCGGCGGCATTCGCTCTGAGCACCTTTATCATTTCCTTGACGTTGCCGTAGCTATTGAGGAAGTGTTCTATCAGATTGCGAGCAGAGCTTGAATGATACTCACGTTCTTTCTTTGTCATTATAGTGTAGTCGCGCGAACAGTCCTCGCAGTGCAGAGGCTCGTCAGTGTTATAACGAGGGTTGTCTGCATCCTCGTCACGATATATCGTTATTCTTTCTTTTCCGTCTTTTGTGACGTATCTTTTTACATAGTCTTCCATAATGTATATGCTTTAAATAATTATTTATATATTAATTAATATCTCTACGCGTACGCGACGCAAAGGAAAGCCCATGTGAGAATCATGAAAATAATGCAGCACACGAGCCCTCCAACAAACTCCCAATCAATCTTTCTCATATCACTTAAATCTCTTTCGTTCAGACTTCTTGATGATAGTCCACTTGTCGTACGTGTCAGTCCACGCGACGTGCTTCATCTCGTATCCGAGCCAATTCATGATTGACGGATAGCACGACATTCCTACACCACCCTCGAAGTAGCAGTAGGAGTAGTCGCTTTTGCGGATGCCGTAAGGAGCCTTCTTGAAGTCTCTGTTTCGTACTGCGTAACGCAAGTTTTTGAATCGGTTCAGAGCCTCTGCAACTGCTGCCGAGTGCTTGTCGTACCCACAGCCGCTTGCATATCCTGCTTTTTCAAGATAGTGCCAGTGTCCGTCAGCATCCTCCCAACGCATATCCACTGAAGGGTTGTAACCCCACACGCTTGAGCGTTTCCAATTCACATCTAGCTCAATGTAGATTGGCAGGGGCTCGTTGTGCAGCCGTTCGTCCTCTGCGTTTGCACGCTCCAAGTACTTAATTAGTCCACGCTCGGTCTTGTAGTCGTTGGCGCGGCTTGCAATCTCTTTCTTCGTTAGGTGTGTGAACGTTTTCGCGAACTCGTTCAAACGCTTCTTCGTAAGTTCCATAATGCTAAATGTTTAAAGATTAATACTGAATATCTTTCTCGTACATAAGAATTTCTTCGTAGTAGTCGTCGCAAGGGTCTGTAATAAAGAAACGTCCGCCTCCTTCGTCTTCGACCTCGAACATTTCTTCTCGTTCTTCTTTTGTGTAACCTCCGAAGTGACAGCTTTCTTTTAATATTGTGTCAATTACTTGCTCAAACACTTGTTTTGCAGTCTCTTTGCATGAGCATGGTGTGACGTTAAACAAAATCTCTCCGTCGCAGTTGCTCTCTTGTGTTACCAACCAAATCTTTTCCATAGTTACCAGTTTCTCTCGTCGTTTACAATCTCTCCAATCATATTCTCAAGGGTGAGGTAGTACTCAAGTCCCTCGTTTACACAGAGTCCGTCGTGGCGCAACTTGCGCAGCTTGCGGATGGCTCTCTCGGTCACGTCAAACCTTCCGCAGATTGGGAAAAGATGTGACTCGTCATGCTCACGGAAGTAAGCGTTAATCTGTCTGATTGACATTTCATTTACGTTGTTCGGTTCTTGCATAATGCTTGAATGTTTTATGTTAATACTAAGATAGTGCAATGACAAGTTGTTCTGCCGTAAACCATCCGTTTTTGTCTTGACCAGCAACATAACGTCCGTGACCTAATATTGTAGGCTCCCATTTTCCTTTGGTTTCTCCGTCAATTTCATCAACGATGATAGACTCGAATGGAGACGTTGCCATAGTTCTGTTCATAATGTAAACGCGCCAAGCATAATAAGCCATGCAGCAATCATTCCCATTGTTACAATAGGCTCGTAATTCCCATTTGAAACCGTACTTGTTGAGGAAAGAAATCTGGTCGAGGAATTTCTGAGCCAGTTCAACTTTTCTTTCCTTGATTGCAAGTTGAGCATTGTACTTTTCTTGCTCTGCTGCATTTCTCGCATTGATTCTACTTGTGTAGATTTCTTCTAAGTTTGCCATATTTTTTAATTTTTGATGTGAATTGTCTTTGTCGTCGCCCAATGTTTAGAAAACTGCCTGTGGATGATGAGCACCACCACCCACAGGACTTAAAGCATCAATCTAAAACATTAAGCAAACATATTGAAGCGGCGAGGGAATCGAACCCTCAGCCACAACCTTTAGAGTTGCTTAGTCGCCATGACCACCGCGCGTCGATAGTGATTCACGCACACTCGGCGAGAATCTGATTGTACATACGCTCCATCTCCGCATAGGCGATGTCGTGGCAGCCTGCAGTGAGGATGTCGTCCTTGTACTCGCTGACCGTATACTTGCCGTTGCCCTTCGTGTTCCATTCCATAGGCTTGAACGACTTCGGGTCGTCGTGCAACTGCTTGACCTTCTTGAACCACAACTTTGCAACCGCCACAGGCACACGAACGCCCTTGCTTGACTCCACGTATGTCTTGTCGAGGTTGAGACGTAGAAGGACGTTGCCGCCGAAGAAGAAGTCCTTGTACTTCTCTGGACATCCCGTAAGGTTTGCCTTGTCGAACTCATGATGTGCGTCGTAGAGGTCTGTAAGATGAAGCCTCCACAAGTCCCTGAATCCGTCTCCGCCACGCTCGATGCATGCGTCAATCTGCTCCTGCTTGACTTGCTTCTGATACTCTTCCTCGCGCTTGCGCTCTTCCGCCTGACGCTGACGCTCAATCTCCATTGCACGCTTGCGGGCTTCCTCGTCTGCATAGTGCTTGTCCTGACGCTCGATAAACTCAGTCACAACACGCAGGGACTCGGCGTTCATGCCTATTTCGGTCAGCTTCTCGTCAAGGATGTACACGTCGTCGTCATAAGAGTGGACTTTCTCTTTGGGGTTCGCTTTCGCCCACTTGAGGATGCTGATTGCCTCGCGGTTGTCCTGCACCTCTTTGCACTTGGCGTAGAAGTTGCGAATCCACTCATCCTTGTTGTCAGACTTGCGGAACTCGTCGTAGTCAAATTCAACGCGTGTGTCGCACCAGTAGAATCCGTAGATATGGTCGCCGCTGAGGTCGTACTCCTCGCCAGTTAACATATTGTGGCACTTCAAGACCTTGTCGTCGTACGACTTTCCATACCACGAAGACTTTTCCTGCGGGTTGCAGCCGACAATCCACCTGTATGCATTCCACTTGTTCTTCTCGTACTTCTTCTTTCGCTCGTACTCATGCTTGCGCCACTCGATGTCCATAAGGTTGGCGAAGTGCAAGTCTACACGCTGCCTTGCAGTCAGCTTACGAATCTCTGCGGTCTTGTACGGGTTTTCTGCGTAGTGTCCTCCCTCATGCCAACAATCACGATACGGGGTGCTCATGCCTAAGCGATGGCACAACTCAATCATCTTCGCCTTGTTGTCCTCTGCCTTGCGATAGCGTCCGCAGTACTCGTAGTACTTCTTGTATGTGCCTTGTCCGAATGCAGCATCTACGAGCACACGCACTTCTCTCTCGCCCTTGTACAAAGCCTTGACGATAATCTTCTTCCGTTTCCATGTGCCATCCGTGTCGATACGCTTCTTCTTGAGCCACATGTAGACGCTTGTGTCTTTGTACATCGAGCACAACTTCTCGACGTACGCCCAATACTCTTCGATGATTCGCTCTGCGTTTTTGTCGAGGTCTTTTGCCTTTCCGTCTACCATTGCATTGAGAGCGTCGTATATCTCACCAACCCAATAGTCTATGAGTCTCACACGTGCATCGTAGTCGAACTCTCCACGCCGTCCGAGCAGGTCGCAGCCGTGCCACGAGCCGTAGTAGTATCCGCTGCCGCCGTCATCATAGGGGAATAGCGTCACGTCCTTCGGAAAATTGCAGTCCCACAACTTGTGTTGGTTGGAAGTAACGCTTGTCTCTCCGTGATACACAAGGCAGACATTCTTGTCCACCCACTGCCCGAAGACGGTTGAATATGAATAGTAGTTACGACCATCAATGTGTACACTTGAACCTTTCAGTCCTTTCTCAAAATTGTAGTCTCTGTTGGCGAATCTGTGCGCCACTGTTCCGTTGCTTGCCATAATGTTTCTTTTTTAAATTGTTAATACTGTTGTTTACTTGTTGTCGTCTGGATTTACTACGTCCACGTCCTCGATGTCGTCCTGCGGATAGTCTGTGTCTGCAAGATACTGACACGCATCCATAAGAGCCTCGTCCTTGTTCTCACCGATGCCGCTACAAGGCAGCACCACACCGCTTGCCAATGTGACAAGCACCAAAAATGCCTTTGCTTTCATAATGATGATGTTTTGAATTATTGATATTAAAAACGCCCGTTGCGTATAATGTGCGTTACCATAACAAGAACAAAAACGAGAACAAGAACCACCGACAACGTCAAGAACAAGAACGAAGCCTCGGCATGTCATGCGTCCACGGCCAACATTTTGTCATCGGTGAAATCCGACTAAACGTCTGCACGTCGGCAGCTTCATTCAGTCGGTCAATCTGCATTTTTTAATCTTATTAATAAAATAAACGTCACACCACACGCATTCGCATCGGTTTCTTGCAAATGCAGTCAGTCCTCTGCTACGGGCGACAGTTCACACTTATTTTCCTCTCTTGCTCACCTTCTCATAGATTCCCTTCAGTTCGTTTGGTATGGCAATCTTCAGTGAAGCCACACGCTTAGACTCCGTCTCCTTCCACAGCCTGAACTCAGAGCGAAGCGTCTCGTACTCACGCTCGTATGACTTGCGTGCCTCAACGTATTCGGTGTCGGCTGCAATCTGCTCCGTGCGTATCTCCTCGTCAATCTTGCAGAGGATGCCGTTCAGCTCTGCCTGCGTCTCACGATGCCACTGCTGCAGTGTGAAGAAGATGTTCTCTGCTGCGTCGTAGTCGCACGACTGCTCGTAAGTGTATACGAGCGCGTCCCTGCCTTCCCCCTTGACCTCTATCGGGTTGTTGAGCCTGTTGTGCAGTTCCTTGCGAGCCTTTGAGAATGCGCTGTCTGGATGTACACACTTGCCGAACACCGCTGCCTCGGTCTCGAGTTTCAGGATTCTGTTGCGCTCCTTGATGTTCATGGCTGCAATGCGCTCTTCCTTGCTTGGCACTTCACGGCGCTCGGGCTTGGTCGGCATTGTCTTGCCTTCTTTTACAGCCCACTCGTCAATGTCAGTCCTCTCGATGTCTTCCAACATCTTCTCTTTGGCCTTGATGGCTTCCCTGAGCCATGCGATTAGTGATTTTGACTCCGTAAGTAGTACGGCATTCTCTGTGTAGAAGCGGAGGTCTGAGTCGCTGATTCCCTTTCTGACCTGCGTCTTCTCGCTCTGACCTATCACCGACACGAAGCAGTCGAGCAAGGTGATGCTGTTAATACTTGTCTCCTCGTCTTGCATCAGCTCCTTTGCAAGGTTGGCGACGTGGTTTGCCGACGTTGAAGTCAAGCCGTTCTCTGAAAAAAATGCTGAATTTTCCATAATTTTTTTGTTTAATGTTTGTCGATTGATGTCTGTCAGCGTGGCGGGCGTGTCGATAGTGAGAGCGCCCACCTTCTGCCGTTATTGAATGTCCATGTATGCAATACCGTTCCCTCTCCCGCTTACGGTGCAAAGAAGGTGGTTCTTTAACACATACCTCATAATTTCCTCGTGGTCTGTAGAAAACATAAGGGTAAACTCAACATCCATGCAGTATGCGTTATAGGCGAATTTATCCACCCTGCACACGTATTTTCTGTTGTGACACTTGTTCTTCTCGTTGAGCCGTCTGAAGAGTGACTTCAGCTCTTTCAATTGCTTGTTTGTCATAATGCTACTTGTTCTTAAATTGATACTCATGTTTTGCGTCGCTGAATATGCATGCACCGCCTGCGACCATGACGATGCCAACGATGATGGATAATGTAATCATGCCCAATATGGTTTTGTACTTAACAATTGGTCTTTAAAATAGTCGTGCTGCTCCTCAAGTGTCTCGCATGACTCCCACATATAGTCAAGCGCCTCTATTTCGTCGTCACTCATGTTTCCACGAACAAGACAATCCCAATCCGTCTTAGTGTAACCGCCTGCGAGAAACGGCATGTCGAGAGGAATGTCCACACGCTGCCAACTATGCGCATTCTGGCGCATTCGTGCCTCTTCACGTTTTTGCTCTTTACTCTTTGCCATGATGTTATGCCATTTTTTCAAGTTCCCACATCAAGTCTTTGCTCTGATACTTCCAGTTCTCCCATACCGCACACGCCTTGACCAAGTTGGTGAGCATCTGACGCAACTCCCTGCGGTCTCTGCACTTTGTTTGCACACACATATTGTCTATGAAAGCCTGCTGCTGGGAATAGTCCATATAATAGAAGTCGTCGCGCTTAATCTTACTCTTTCGCACGAAGTTCGCAACTCTGTCGAACACCTTACTAAGACGCTCCTGCTCCTTGATGGCCTTCCACAGAGTGCCTGCTTTGTGCGGATTCGACTTGCACCAAGCACGACAGAACTTGTCCTTGTCGCCTATAAAAGCGTTATAAGCCATCTCGATTTCCACATATTCCTCCGCCGTGGGCTGATAGCCTGTGCGGTCGATAAATTCTGATAATAACATATTTATGCCTCCTATGCTTTTACACGAACCATTTGAATGAGCGTAACTGCCCGTTCTTTACTATTGCATACCCTTCGCACCCTGCCAACTTTGCGGCTTCAGCCACTTCCTGCTCCGTATAGTCCTGCGGCATCCTCTCCTTGCGCCACGTACTTGTGTCAGCCATGTTCTTGCGGCTGTGGAAATAAATTGCGTAAACCTTCATACTTTTCCCTCCTATAACTTTATTACTTCTGCACGCTCGTTGTGCATGCGCATCTGCACGCACAAATCGTCACACACCTGCTTTGTGTCTTGGAACAACACTACGCCAGCCACTACGACTGCCCACAACACGATGCTCTTCGGGCAATAGCCAGTGCCTACACGGACTGCGCCCTGCTTTTTAATCCTCGGTCTCATAATGCTTTTGTTTTAAATTGATACTACCAGTTTTCGCCTCCGTTTATGGGCGCGTTGCTTGAGTTCATGCGTATATAGTCCTCCGCCTGCTCTGCTACAGACTTTGCCCACCTATACAATTCTGGTGCCAAGTCCCTTCCGTCGCAGTCGTCCCAAGGCTCGTAGCCGTCCGCTGCTGCGTACTCGTAACTATCCATAAGTTCATGAGCTGCACGCAAAATCTGCTCAAACGGCTCAACACTACCATAAATTACACTCATACCTTTAATGTTTTAGTTAATACTATACCAATATCCGTGAAAATACTGCTCAATATGCCAGTCCTTCACGCTTGTATGCGTGCGTGCTGCAAATTTGTCGCGCTCCTGCAATGCCTGCAATAATGTTGCAAAACGCAACCATGTACCTGCACCGCTACCAAAATACAAACTATAATACTCCATTGCTTTTGATGTTTTGGTTAATACTATTTCGCTGACGACAGGGCGCACGTCGATAGTGAACGCGGACTTGCCCCGATGTTTAAATTTCCACTTCGCCTTCTCTTACATATAAACTATACGACCACCCGTTATTTACCCGTATCAGTCCGCGCACACTTCCGAACTCCGTTAATTCCGCGTATGCGTCCTTATTATAGTACTTTTCCAGTTTCCTATATTCCTGCAATACTTCGCACGTTGCGTCAAATTCTGTAAAATGTACGCCCATAATATGTGCCGAACCTTCCTTGTCGGCTGCTCCTTCAAATACACGCTTTACTGCGCAATAAATCTTTTGTTTCATGATGCTATGTTTTAAATTGTTTGCGACCACAAAGCGGGGGCACGTCGATAGTGACCCGCCCTCGCTTGTACGCACTATGCCTAACGCCTGTTTATGCACGCATAGTCGTGCCTGCCTGCTTACTTTGCGGCCTCGATGCTCTGTGCGAGCACCTGAAACACCTTGCGAGGAGTCCACGATGTCACCTTGCGCAGCACGGGAATCTGCACCTCTTTGTCGCTTGCATCCTTCTGCTTCTTCATGCCCCAGATACCCACGTAGTCGTTGCCCTTCTTATCCGTGCCGTGCAGATTCTTATGCACCTTCTCGAAGAACGCTGCTGGAGTCAGCTTTTCAGCGTCCACGTCCACGCCCACTGCTGCGAACACGTCGCGGTATCCTGCCTTCAGCAACTGGCTGCGCTGGATATCCTTCAGCACGCTGCTGATGCTGCGATACTCTTTGTCTGCACTACGCATAGACCCTGCTACGCCCTTCAATAACTCACTTGCATTGTTGATAAAATCGTACTTCATAATTGTAAATGTTTTAGAAATTCTGCAATATTGCATTGTACTTCGGGGCGCACTTGCGGCATACATCCATTTCCGATATTGTGGTCGTGTATAGTTTTATTGCAAGATTTTCGCACATAGTGCTACTCCTGATTCGCTGACATCCCTACACGAGAGACGCCTCCTGAATATACCCCACTTGCTGCACCTATCAATAGGAGTTCTTCGTTTCCAATCGGATATGATGCCCCAAAGTATATGTTAGTGCTACCTTTGTTTTTCCCATTTCGGTACTCTTTTCGTCAATGTTAAGTGCCCATGTGTACTTTCGTACGGACACAAAATAGCACAATACTTTTTCGCTTTCTCCGCCGTGGTGCACCGCATTCCGCTGCTCTTCCACTTTCTTTGCCCCTGTTTCGGGTTGCAAAGTGCCCACGCCTACTTTGCTATGGAATGCATTTCGACCCCGTCACTGAATTGTCAGCTCACACCACGGCTTATAATAAGCCCATTCTTTGAGTTGCGGGCAACCCTATAGTAATTGACGTTTACTATATCAGCGTACAGACGTATTTTTTCAATTTCTGTTGCCAAGCTCCGTCTGTCAGCTCCGAGTCTGTCGCCTATTTCAGGCACTCAATTTAGTTGCTTGTCTTCTATCTGTTTCGTATTATTTAATTTTCTTGGTGCAAAGTTACGACGATATTTGCACCCACACAAACAATTTCGACAAATAGGCGTATTTTCTCGACAAAATAACATATTTTATCTATAATAGGTATTTTTACCATGTAATTATTTGACAAAAGTTTAAATATACACTATAATAATATTATATAAAGTATTGATTATCAGATAGTTATATATTAAAATTGCACATTTTTCTATTTTTGTGCAAAATATTGACGGGTATATAAACTATAATAGTGTATTATTAAAGTAGTACACTTAATTTATATATAATAAGGTACGCGCGCGAACTTTTCTCTTTTATATATTTTCTCTTTTATAGTGTATAGTATAGATTTTCTGTTTATATATAATTTTCTGTTTATATTGTTTATTTAAGTAAATCAGTACAAATAATATATTATGGTGTAAAGATAGAATAATAGTAAATATGGAATAATGAAACATTATAAATAATCATCCGCCAAAACTAGAAAACGGCTAAATATGAATAAAGATAGAAAACGAAC
>Ga0310696_10006258_pt1 | contig 14159 bp, 15 predicted proteins | sample AusTroGonzalo_MG_4_FD_203885 | JGI IMG/M metagenome (GOLD analysis project Ga0310696, IMG submission 203885) | Bovine rumen microbial communities from tropical cattle in Woodstock, Queensland, Australia - Gonzalo_02 (v2) (version 2) | ecosystem: Host-associated > Mammals > Digestive system >...
ATCCTACCACGAGACCGACAAGGACTTCGCGGCCATCAAGAACAAGCAGAAGGCCGTCCGCAAGAAGAAGACCGACGCGGAATCCAAGAAGGCAGCTGACGACATCTTCGCCCGCTTCAAGAACGGCGACAAGCTCAGCACCGAGGACCTCATGGTCCTTCAGAAATCAGGATACCTCTGATCGAAAAACACATTCTGCGGGGCAACCCGCAGACCTATCACTTTTTTATCATTTTCAAGAACGTCGAATAGCACAAAATACCCGTTTTCAGTGCTAAAAAAGTAAAAAAGAGCCTGTTTTAACAACAAACTATATATACGCACTTAAGTAATCGAGAGATGGGAACTAAGGCTAGTTCTGTAGAGTGCATCCCATCCCTTCTGACTGGCTAGCCTCTTCCCGTAACTTTCCACATTTTGTTCGGTTTGGGCTGACGTTTATTTTATTAATACAATGGGCTTACGGTGGAACGATGGTCTTAGAAGGATTGGGAAAATCGCTCAGAGGCGCCATTGACCGTATCACCGGCGCGACTTCCGTCAACGAACAGCTGATCAAGGATGTCACCAAGGATCTGCAGCGCGCACTGCTGCAGGCCGACGTCAACGTTCAGCTGGTGCTCGAGCTCACGAAGAAGATCGAGGAGAGGGCACTCAACGAGAAGCCTCCTGCAGGAAAGAGCCCCAAGGACCACGTCATCAACATCATCTACGAAGAGTTGGTGAATCTCCTCGACAACGGCGAAGGTCTCATATTCCGCCCGCAGACCATCATGATGGTCGGTCTGTACGGTCAGGGTAAGACCACAACGACCGGCAAACTAGCATTGCTTTTCACGAAGAAGGGATTCCCCGTCGGACTCATAGCCGCCGATATCTACAGGCCCGCTGCGTACGATCAATTGTGCCAGCTCGGTGAGAAGGTAGGTGTTGAAGTATACGGAGAACCCGGAGAGAAGGTCGCCGCCAATATCGTCAAGCACGGTATGGAGCACTTCAAGAACAAGAAGGTCATCATAATCGATACCTCTGGACGTCACGCCCTGGAAGACGACCTCATTCAGGAGCTTAAGGACATCTCCGCCGCAGCGAAGCCTGACGAGAGGTTCCTCGTTCTGGATTCCCAGGTCGGTCAGCAGGCCGGACCTCAGGCAGAGGCATTCCATAACGCCGTCGGAGTCACAGGTGTCATCCTTACGAAGATGGACGGTACCGCAAAGGGCGGAGGCGCCATCAGTGCGGTCTCCAAGACCCATGCGAGGATCGTCTGCATCGGTACCGGTGAGCACATCCGCGATCTGGAACCCTTCGATGCCAACAAATTCATCTCGCGTCTGCTCGGAATGGGAGATATCTCATCACTCGTTGACATGGTCAAGGAAGAGATCGGGGACGACGAGGACGTCATGGCTGCCAGCAAGAGCATCATGACCGGAAAGTTCACCCTCAACGACATGTACCAGCAGCTCAGCGCCGTCAACAAGATGGGCCCGCTGAAGAAGGTAATGTCACTGATCCCCGGAATGAGCAAGATGGAGGATAAGATCGACTACGAGGAATCGCAGAAGAAGCTCGCCCTCTACAAATGCATCATGGACTCCATGACCAACGAGGAGAAAGAGGATCCGTCGATCATCAAGGCATCCCGTGTTCAGAGGATCGCCGTAGGATCAGGAACATCCGTACACGAAGTGAGGGATCTCCTCAAACAGTACAACCAGAGCAAGAAGGCCATCAAGGGCGTCATGGGCAACCGCAAGATGAGGAAGCAGCTCATGAAGCAGATGGGTATGACCGACCTGTCCGACCTGGACCTCGATACGGATCAGTGATCCTTTGATCAGATTCGTCGTCATAGGTCACCGCGCTTACACCACACCCGATTTCAAGCTCGATGACATATGCGGCGGAGCCGGAAGATTGGATGTCCTTTGCAGATGCGTCAATTCAGCATTTTTCTTAAGTCACGATCTCAGGAAGGACTCCGAGATCTACCTTGTGCTTCAGGGGGGCAACGATGCCCCCAAGACCGTCAGGTTCTACGGTCCCGAACTGAGATACCTGAATCCCGACGAAAGAAGCACGGCATCGCTGATCAGGAACGCTCTCATCAAGAAGCTCGGTGACGATGAGATAAGATCCTCTCCAGGAGTCTACATCTCCAGGATGTCCTTCGCCGATGTCATGAAGAAACTCTCAGAAGAGTGCAACTTCATCTACCTCAGGGAGGACGGCACAGATGTCAGAGACTATCAGTTCCCCGAGAACCCCTGCTACATCCTGGGAGACGACAGGGACCCCACCGAAGATGAGGAGAAGATAATGTCATCCTACCCCTTCGATAAGATCAGTCTCGGACCTCTGAGTCTTCACGCCAACCACTGCATGGTCGTCGTCCTGAATGAGATGGACCGCAGGAACCCCCAATAACATTTTTTAGATTCGTGACATATTGACGGATGATGTCCGCACCGACAGAGAGGATTCCTCAGCACAAGCACTGCGTTTACTGCGGTAAAGCATACATCTCCGGAGAGGGAAGGTACTGCTCCGAAGAGTGCAGATCCAAGAAGGCAGAGGAACTCAAAGGCACCAAGAGGAAACTCCTGTTCATATGGGCCATAGCGGCCGCCATTATGATCGGTGTGATCGCATTAGGACTGTTCTGATGATATCGGCAGCGGCAGGCACTTTCAACATCCTCCACGAGGGACACAAGGCACTCCTGGACAGGGCATTCTCACTTGGCGATGTCGTCTACATCGGCATCACATCGGATGCCATGGCATCCAAGGGAAGGGATTCGGTCAATTCCTACTATGTCAGAGAGAAGGCTGTCAGAGATTACGCTGATTCGAAAAAGAAGAAGTACGCGATCTATCAGATCGAGGACAAGTACGGTCCTGCGGAGATGATGGATTCAGTGGATGTCCTTGTGGTCTCCGAAGAGACCCTGGAGAACGGGAAGGATGTCGTGAAGAGGTTCTCCACAGACAGCAAGAAGATGGAACTGTCCGTCGTCAGCATCGTGAAGAAGGATGACGGAACGAAACTGTCATCCACAGACATCGTCAGAGGCATATGCTCAAGGAACGGCGACAGCAAAGCGATAGACATCGCGGTAGGTTCATTGAATCCCGTCAAGATCGAGGCCGTAAGGTCGGTCATGGAGAAGATCTACGGTCAGGTCAGGATATTCGCATCCGATGCTCCCAGCGAGGTCCCCGAACAGCCATTCGGAGAACAGACACCGGCTGGTGCCAAGAACAGGGCAAGGAACGCCATCAACGGCCATACCCTCTCCGTGGGTATCGAGGCAGGCGTGTTCGAGATGATGGGCACGCTTTATGATGTGCAGTACTGCGCGATTCTCGACAAGGATAGAAGATACACAATGGGAATGGGTTCCGGTTTCAGATACCCCGATAAGGTCGTGGAACTCGTACGTAAAGGAAAGACCGTCGGAGAAGCGATGAAGGAGATCTACGGAAATGATAACGTAGGCAAATCGCAGGGTGCTATCGGTATTCTGAGCAAAGGAATCCTGGATAGGAAATCGCTTACCGAACAATCCGTGACCGCAGCAATGATACCCAGGATATGGGATGAGAAATGATCGCATTCCTTTCCAACTCCGAGTCATATGACATCGATGAATCCAAATCGAGAGGCCATTCCGAAGGCGTTTTCATTCCTGAGAATTCCGAAGACATCAAAGAGATTTTGAAAAGAGCCAGACATGAGAAATTTCAACTGACTGTCTGCGGCAACCGCACCGGTGTCTGCGGCGGTTGCGTACCTAACGGAGGGTATGTACTCTCGCTTGAGAAGATGGACAGGATTCTCGGAATAGGGTACGATAGCGGATACTACATCAGAGTCCAGCCGTGCGTGACGGTCAGACAGATGGGCGATGCTCTGCTGACAAAACATCTTGGGAACATAGAAGATCTGACGGAAGGAGCATTCCAACAGTTCAGGGATGACCATAAGAAGTACTTCTATCCCATCGATCCCACCGAGATGAATGGTTCCCTCGGAGGGAATGCTGCAACGAACGCGTCCGGACCCAGAACGCTGAAATACGGCCCTACAAGGAACTGGGTTTGCGGACTTGATGTCATTCTGACAGACGGTACGGAACTGTACATCCCCAGGGGGAGATACTTCGCAAAGGGAAGGCACTTCGACGTGGACATCGACGGCTACCGCCTTGTTCTGGATATCCCCACTTATGACTTCAATACCGATGTGAAGAACGCAGCAGGAGTCTACTGTAAGGATGACATGGATCTAATCGATTTGTTCATCGGTTCCGAAGGACTGTTCGGAATATTCGTCAGCATCGACGTCCGCATAATCGAATGGCATCCGCTGATCTCCAATATCATGTTCTTCCCCGACGATCAGTCAGCGCTGAACTTCATCAGCGATATGAAGAAAGAATGCAGCCCCGAGTTCCTGGAATATTTCGACTGCGGTTCTATAGACCTGGTAAGAAGATCGTACTCATGCGACCCCAACATACCCGCACCCCCTAAAGAGAGGTGTTCGGCAGTGTTTTTTGACCTCGCCGATGAAGATGAATACAACACAATCTCGGAAATAGCGGAGAGATACGGCGGTTCACTGGACAACAGCTGGTGCAGTTCCGATAGAAGGGACAGGGAAGCCATGTTCAGATTCAGACATTCGGTCCCTCAGGCCATATTCGAGTATGTTGCATCGCTGAAAGGACACATGCCGGGTATCCACAAGATGGGTACGGACATGTCCGTTCCCGATGAGAGGTCGGACGAGATGATGGCCTATTACAAGGATGTCCTGGATTCCCATTCTCTGGAATATGTGATATTCGGACACATGGGAAACAACCACCCGCATGTGGAAATCATCCTGAAGGATATGGAGGACTTCGCCAAGGCGAAGGAATGTTACGATCTCTTTGCGAAGAAATCCATCGAACTTGGCGGATCGCCATCAGCTGAACACGGTATCGGCAAGATCAAGACCGATTACATCGCAATGATGTACGGCGAGGAAGGAAGGAGACAGATAATCGAGCTGAAGAGGAAACTGGATCCGTCAATGATCCTCAACATAGGGAACATGGTGGTACCGTGAAGATCGCCGTCATGATCAAACAGGTACCTGATTCCAAGCTCATCGAGATAGATGAGAACGGTAACCTCCGCAGGGACGGGGTGCCGGCAATGGTGGATCCGTTCGGATTCTTCGGACTGAGGTTCGCTGTGAAGATGAAGGAACTGCTCGGCGGGACCATCACTGTGATAACGATGGGTCCGAATCAGGCCGTAGAGGCACTGAAAAGATGTCTGGAATACGGTGCGGACGATGCCGTATTGCTGTCAGACAGAGCGTTCGCGGGAGCTGACACATTCGCAAGTTCCAGGACTCTGGCACAGTCGATTTTAGATGGAGATTACGATTATATCGTGTGCGGAATGCAGGCCACCGACGGGGATACAGGACAGGTGCCTGCTGAATTGTCCGTAATGCTTGGTTTCCAGCTTGTCAGCTACGCTTCCGATCTGGAGATTGATGACGGCAAATTGTTCATTAAGCAGAACTACGGCGATACCGTGAGGAAGGTCGCTGTGGACAAAGGCACAGTTATCTCCGTTTCCAGAGAGATCCCGGGCGAGAGACCTTTCCCGAGCATAAGGGAACATATCAATGCCAAGAACAAACCCATCGTGACCAAGGACAGAGTCGCCCTCAATCTTGGCGCATATTCCACAGGTATGAAGGGATCCTTCACCAAGGTAGTGAAGACAGCCACTCCGATCCCTGTGAAGAAACAGAGCACGATAATCGATTCTTCCGATCCCGAGGTCGGAGCATCGGAACTGCTGAAGGAGGTGAACCAATGAGCGACTGCGGAAGCGGCAGCTGTTCCACCGGAAGCTGCTCCAGCGACAAGGACAGACTTCCGCCGGGAATGCTCTCGGTTTATGACCTGAACCAGCAGACGGGTCTCGGTACTCTCGTCTGGGCAGAGACCGTGAAGGATGAGAACGGAATGAAGATTCATCCCGCTGTCCTGGAGATCCTTGGCAAGATCAAGAGCATCTCCGACGACAGAGTGTTCGCCATGATAACCGGTAGTGTGGAGATTAAACCCCTCTACAAGATACTCTTCGAACACGGCGTTGACACCATTTATCACATCAGGGACAAGTCAATGGAGACCTACGGCCCTGAAGCATACGCGGAATGCCTGGCAGATCTTTCTTCAAGAATCAACCCCATGTCTATAATCATCGCAGGGACGACAAGGGGAAGAGAAATTGCTCCTCTGGTCGCTGCAACGCTCAAGACTGGACTAACAGCCGACTGTACAGAACTCTCGATGGAAGACGGCAAGCTTGTGATGACAAGACCCGCCTTCGGAGGCGATCTGCTAGCTACAATCATCTGCGATAAACATCCACAGATGGCCACAGTTCGTCCCGGGGTATTCTCCCCATCCGAACCTGCGGAAGGCAGATCCGGAACGGTCATCAGCCGCCCGTTCAAGCCGAAGATACTCAAGGAAATAGCGAACGAGCAGAAGGTTCCCGATGACTACGACATATCGGAAGCGAAGATTCTGATATCCCTGGGCAACGGAATCAAGGATAAGTCCACAATCGAGATCGCCGAATACGTCGCATCGAAGATCGGTGCGAAGGTATCCTGTTCAAGAGCCCTGGCAGAGAAAGGATGGTTCGACCGTTCCAGACAGGTCGGACAGTCCGGAAGGACAGTTTCTCCGGATATCTATCTCGCATTCGGAATATCGGGTTCCTCGCAGCACATGGCAGGAATCCGTGCCAAGAAAATCATCTCAATAAACAATGACCCAGATGCGCCTATCTGTGCTCTTTCCGACAAGTGCATCATCGGTGATGCGACCGAGATCCTCAAAGCGATGAAGAGATCACTTGAGCAGTGATTTCACGGTGTCGTAGACGACCTGGACATGACCTTTCACTTTTACTGCATACCAGGCTGCTTCCACGTTTCCGTCCTTGCCGACGACGAATGTTGAACGGATGACGCCTTCAACATCCTTGCCGTACATCTTCTTCATTCCCCAGGCGCCGACCTTGGCCGTGAGCTCGTGGTCCTTGTCCGAGAGGAGTTTGATCTTCAGACCGTGCTTCTCGATGAAGTTCCTGTGCGACTGGGCGGAATCCCTGCTGACTCCGAAGATCGGGACGTTCCTGATCATCAGCTTGTCAGCGATCTCGCTGAAATCCTTCGCTTCGGTGGTGCATCCCCCGGTGTTGTCCTTGGGGTAGAAGTAGATGATGTACCTGACACCGTTCAGCATTGCTGAATCAACAATGTTCTCATTCTCATCTGGTAATTTGAAATCCGGGAATTTGTCTCCTATCTGCATCAGAACAGACCTCCGCTCATCTTCTCAGCGAATTCTTGTACGATTATCTCGAACATGATCACGGGGTGGTTGATCTCAAAGTCGGTGATGACCTGGGGCGAGACCTCTCCGAAGTATCCTACGACCTTTCCGTCGCAGATGATCTCCGCACCTCTTCCGGGAATGAATGTCTTGTAGTCCGAGGGTTTCAGCGTGTACTCAGCCTTAATCTCCCTGAGAATCGCCTCGGCGTAGGATTTCACTTCAGTGAATGACGTCTTCGAGTGCATTACGACTGCGCACAAACGGCGTTCCTTCTTCACATCGTTGATGACATCGCCGATCTCGAAAAGTCTCTGGGGGAGATCGCGGTGCTTGTTGCGTCTGAGCAGCCTCATGAGGCTGGGGAACAACGATGACCTCAGACATGTGTGGTCCTCGGTGATTGGGTTCATGACAGTGACGACTTCCCTCTCGGGAAGACCGGAGTATTCGAACTCCTCCTTCTCGCAGCTGAGCGTAAGCGTGACTGCCTCGGTGAATCCCATTCCGACCATGAGGTCGCGGATCTTCTCCGAGAACGATGTGACGGGATCCAATTTACCTGATGTCTGTGTGACAGTGCCAGGCTTTCCGAATCTCTCGAATCCGTAACCTGTTGCAACATCCTCGTAAAGGTCGACTACATGCATGATGTCCAGTCTTGTCGAAGGGACCTCTACGTGAACGGTGTCGCCCTCAACGAGGGCATCCAGGCCCATCCTGTTCAGTGATTTCACGGTCATCTCCGGACCGAGTTCGACTCCCAGGAACTTCTCGCATTCCTTCAGCGAGAACTGCCAGCTTGAAGGCGAGAGGTCGGGTGAGACGAATTCCTCCCCTCCGTCATGCATGTTGACGGAGACAATCTGTCCTCCGCGCTCCGCCATCGCAGTGCAGATGATGTCCAGTGCACCCTTGACCGCCTTCTCGTCCATGCCTGTAACGTCGATGAAGAGGTTGTGGGTGTCTGTTGTGACTGTAGTGAGCGAACCGTTGATGATCGGCGGGAATGAAAGAACATTTCCGTTCTTGTCCAGGATGATGGGGTACTTGTCCATACCCTTCAGAAGGTGGGCGTATGCAGTACCCTTCTCATGCTTCTGCAGGATCTCCTCGAGGTCCCATTCCTCATCCTTCGCCAACGGTACGAATCTGATGTCGTGGGGCTTCACCGCTTTGTAAGTGAACGGCGGTTCCACCTTGTCCAGGTCGTGTATGCCTATCGCCAGTTTGGATCTCTTCCTTCCGATGGTTATGTGCAGCTTCTCCTGCATCTCCATGATGGACCTCAGAAGAGTGTCGTCCACATCAACTCCGAGTATCACCGCGCAGCGGAAGTAGGGTCTGATGTCCTTGACGCTGTCGTCGACATATACGTCGATATCACTGTCATCCACCTCGTACTCCGTCATTCCGGGTTCGATGTCAAGGAATGCCCTCATCCCTCTGGCCAATCCCTCTACGCAGTAGAGGTCGGGACGGTCGGGGAAGAATTCAACGGTCATCTCATCCACTTCACCCTCGGTGTCGTGCATATCCGCACCGATCATCGGGATTCTGTCGAGAAGCGTCCTTCTGGGGACCTCCTCGCCCAGCATCGAGCACAGGTCGTGGTATTCGAAGTTAATGACAGGCATACGTGCGCGTATGCGTGACTGATATTAAAACAATCCCCGAACTCACATGCTGCGTTCGTGCAGTTTCACGATTACATACCAGACTGCGAACATGCCGATGATGAACACGGATGCCATCAGGACGCTGTGATCGTAGTTGCCGGCATAGCCCATCGTGCATCCGAAGATGTCAATAATATATGATACTGGCACATATACACTTGCATCAACGATCCTCTGAGCAAGCAGATCCTTGGGGAATATACCGCCGCACAGCAGGAGCATGGCTAACATTATCGAGGTATTGGCTGCGAACACCGCCTGACCGTTCCTGATTATCTCCGAGACCAGCAATCCGTAGGCCACCGTGAAAGTGGATGCCAGGAAGAGAGCGACTATCACTCTGGAATCGAATGAGACATCCAGGATGAAACGCATGGCTATGAACGTCATCACCAGGATTATGGCCGACGGCAGAAGCGCCCAGATGATCAACGATACAGCTTGTATACCCTTGTTGTACCTGGAGTTGCGAAGGACATCGTTCATCCTCTGCTGCCTCTCGTCGCGGATCACCACGACCAGGGTGGATGAGACTATCAGAAGGATCAGGGTCACGGTCAATCCGGGACTTACCTGTTTGATGAGATTGTTGTTCAGGGCCTTGAGCGCCCTCTGTCCCAAATTGGAGGAATCTGTGTTGGTGCGTATCGTTATGTGAACGTTACCGTCGTTGTAGTCCTCATCGATGGTCTTCATCATGTCCATGATGAATGACAGATTGTTGGATGTCAGCTGCGCCTGGAACTCCTCGCCCGTCGTGTACTTCTTGTAATACTGGAAGAAGTCGTCGGGAATGATGATGAACACCTTTGCCTGGCCGGGATACTTGGCATCGATCTCGTCTATCTCAGTCTGAGTATCCAGACTGCCGTCGATGACTGTTGCGGAATACTCGTTCACAAGAACGCTGACAAGTATCTGCGAATAAAGACCGCCGTCCTTGTCCTGAACATACACTGCGACGATGCCGTCGTCGTTGGGAAGGATGAAACCGACGATGTTGACGATCACCAAGGGGACGACGATCACCCACACTATGTTGGCGGGGTTGCGGACGTACCTCTTCAGTCTGACGATGAGGTCGTGGAACAGGATGGATGCAGCATTCATGGGGCATCCTCCCTGAATTCAGTCTGCACACCTTCTCTGAGATAGAGGGCCATGTCTGAATGGCTTACCGCATCATGCATATCGTGCGATGCGATGATGACCGTCTTGCCGGAGGCCTTCAGCTTAGCTATGAGTTCCCATAGTTCCTTGCATGAATCTATGTCCAATCCGGCGGTGGGTTCGTCCATCACCACCAGTTCTGGATCCACTGAGAGTATGCAGGCGATCTCGGTGCGTCTCTTCATTCCGCCTGACAGCGATGCATACTTCTTCTCCGAGAACTCACCGACACCGTATTCTTCGATTATCCTGTCGATGTCAGCTTCCTTCCCGTACATCGTGAGGAAGTACCTGATGTTCTCCCTCACCGTGAGCTCGTTGTATAGTGAGAAATTCTGAGGAAGATAACCGATCCTCCCTCTGATGCTCCTCGGGTCCCTGCCGAATACCGTTACCGACCCTGATGTGGGGTTGCGTATTCCTGAAATGACCTCCAATAAGCTGCTCTTACCGGAACCGTTGCCTCCGAGCAGTGACAATACCGTCCTCTCGGGTATGCGGAGGTTGATGTCACGGAAGGCGAACTTCTCGCTCCTTCTGTACCTCTTTCCGAGATTCGAAATGATTACAGCGGTATCATCCATTTTCAATCACGCAGATTCAGCGTCCAAGCTCCTTGTGGGCCTTACCGAGCTGTCCCGCGGCCTGTGCGCCCAATGTGGACAGTTCTCCTGCAAGGACGGTGACGGCGACGATCTCTCCGAGCTTGCGTGCCTTGCCCTCACCGAGACAGTCTATCATCTGCAGCGCAGCTGTCTGGGTGGGAAGTCTTGTTCCTCCCCCGACCGTACCTATCTCGACTGAAGGCATCCTGACTGCGATGTATAGGTCGCCGTCGACATTCTCGCAGGTTGTCATGCACATGCTCGCTTCGACTACCTGTGCGGGATCCTGTCCTGTGGCTATGTAAAGGGCAGCGATCATGTTCGCCGCATGGGCGTTGAAACCGTATGAGCCGGCCATGGCGCTTCCGATTAGATTCTTCCTCGTGTTCAGTTCCACGATGGCGTCCGTTGATGAATGTAATTTGGATTCCACGATGTCCTTGGGTATGGTGGCTTCGGCGATGACGTACTTGCCGCGTCCGCGGATCATGTTGATCGCAGCAGGCTTCTTGTCGGTGCACATGTTTCCTGAAACGGAGACGGGAACAGCCCCTGTGTTCTCCTCGATCAGTCTGCAGACTGCCTCCGAAGCTAGAGTGGCCATGTTCATGCCCATCGCATCGCCGGTCATGAAAGATAATCTGAGATGGAGGTTCCTTCCGTTGGGGAATGTCTCGATCTCCATCAGCTTGCCGTGCTTGGTTGTGGTCGCAACGGCGGCATCGATCTTGTCAACGTTCTTCCTTATCCACTCGATGACCTCGACGCTGTGATCTATCCCCTTGACCCTGAAGACGGGTGCTCTGGTCATGGCGTCGTCGAATACCTTAACCCTTGAACCTCCGGCTGCCGTAATGACGGACATGCCTCTGGAGACTGATGCCACCAAAGCACCTTCGGTGGTGGCCAGCGGGATCAGGAAAGGACCTTTGGCAAGATCCCCGTTGATCTGTACGGGGCCGGCGAAACCGAGAGGTATCTGGGTGACTCCGATCATGTTCTCGATGTTCTTCGATGCTCTCTCGGGGTCGAAGGAATAATCCGTGATGGGTGTGAGATCGGTCTCGGTCAGCTGTTCGACCGCTTTCCTTCTCTCTTCCACATCCGCAGACGTGTGACCTCTGTTCTTCAATCCGTCCTGTACGGCCATACGGGTGCATCGTTTCCTATCTAAAAAATAGTGTCGTAGTCAGGATTAAATCCACGGTAATCGTGGTCATATCGAGAGGTAGCAGATAAGTCCGTTCCGATCATCAGCACCTTAGAACAACCGCGTGCTCCTCAACAAGAAAACATGGACGGAACGCGTCAAGGCTCTCGCCCTTGCCTCTCACCCTTTGCTGTAGAATACCTTTCTCATCCACAGATGGATCAGAACGGCGAATCCCGCACCAGCCAAGAGACCTGTTGCAAGCCTTGTGAAAGGTATGTTCAATGACATCGAACGCTGAATGATCCAGTCAGTGAAAATCAGCAAGAATGATATGACGATGAAGGGCCTTCCGTACCTCTCCGCGAACACCTGTCCCATCAACGTCAGTAAAGAAGAACATCCGATGATGAACCCCAGCAGAAGTCCCACGTCTCTGACGCATACAGGCATCTCCGAACCGTTCAGGATGAACGTTCTGGCCTCCTCCTGATGGCAGACGATGTCACCTGTGGAATAGATTATGCAAGAGAACGGATCCTTTCCCGACCAGATGTCCCAATGGTCCATCACACCCGGATTGCCGTCCAGACCGAGGAACGAACCGTACGGTGACAGATAAGGTGCGATGAAGAAGCATACCGCCAGCACGGACGATATGATCAGGAAAGTCACGGTGTATGATCTCGGGTCCACGATGGTCGAACCGTCGTTCGGTTTTATTATTTCGACGTTTTTATATCTGAAATTCTCGGTTTACCGTCGATAACATGGAGAATGCCGAAAAAGGTCAATACGCGCTCTCAATCTTCCGCCTGCTCATCGGATGGCTTTTCATCTGGGGGTTCCTGGACAAGATGTTCGGACTTGGATTCGAGACTCCTCCGGAGGGCGCATGGATCAACGGCGGTTCCCCGTCATCGTACGTCGTCTGGGTTACCAAGGGCGTGTTCGCCGACCTGTTCAACTCCATGGCAGGTAACGCGGTAATCGATGTCCTCTTCATGGCCGGACTCCTGATCATCGGAATCACATTGATCCTTGGGATCGCTACGAAGCTCACCACGATCTTCTCGATCGTGTTCTTCATCGTGATGTACTGTCTCTGCGTACCGCCGACTGACAACCCTCTGATCGACTATCACATCATACTTGCGGTCGGAATGGTCGTCGTATACTATCTGGGCGGTTACGAGAAACTGTCGCTGTATGACAAATGGAAGGAGTTTTCGCTGGTCAAGCAGTTCCCGATACTGGAATAAGGATCAATCATAGATTTTGGATCTGTGTCCTATCTCGATGACAAGAATGATCAGTTTCCCTTTGTCTATCTTACTGATCATTCTTTAGTCGCCGATCCTGTACCTCCATAATCCCGTAAGGTTTTCGGTGAGGGCATGTCCCGATGAAAAAGGGCCATCGGCGTCGACAATGTGCTTTGATAACCAATTGAGGATCATCGTCCATTTATTAACATTGAGGTGAGGTACTGCGGCATGCACTACATCATAATGTAAACAGGGGAATGACACCTTTGTAGTGAGTACGCATCGAGATTATGTTGATGACACCTTCGTAATCTTCACCTTCATAAGGTTCTATCTCAAACACGATCCTGTCCTGTATGTTCACTCTTACCGAGTACAATCCCTTCGCCTGTCCCTTCAATGCCTTGGAATTGGGAGGGAACGGGGATTCAGAGATGGTCTTCAGGATGGATTCCACCTTATCCTCGTATCCTTGGCAAACGAGTTCGTCACGATGTTTGGATGCTGTTTTTGACAGTGTTACAAGATATGTCAATTCCAGACCTCACGTTCGCTGAGAGGCGTCTTTCTGGCCTCTTCCAGATTCTTCTGGAAATCCGGATCGCTCATAACGTACAGCGTCTCCATGATCGCATCCCAGTCCTCCTCGGAGACCATCACTGCATTTCCATCCTTGGATGTGATAGTCACGGTCTCATGGTCCTGAACCATTGAGACCAGATTGTAGAGATCCTTGCGGGCTGACGTCACGTTCACAATTGCCATACTCATATGTACTCCGTCCTTAGATAAAAACGTACGTTTTTACGTACCGTTATATCGCAGCACTCTTCCGTCTTCGATTCTTTCGATTTCGAT
>Ga0310696_10006260_pt1 | contig 14154 bp, 13 predicted proteins | sample AusTroGonzalo_MG_4_FD_203885 | JGI IMG/M metagenome (GOLD analysis project Ga0310696, IMG submission 203885) | Bovine rumen microbial communities from tropical cattle in Woodstock, Queensland, Australia - Gonzalo_02 (v2) (version 2) | ecosystem: Host-associated > Mammals > Digestive system >...
TTTAAACTGATATTATACTCCTGTTCCTTTTCATCAAAATTCTTCCACAAAGGTACGTTTAAATCGCAAGAGTTTTTTGCATAATTTTATATAAATAAAAAAGAACGAAAATATTGCTATACGCCACAAAAATCTTGGCACACAGCATATTTATAAAAAAGTTGAAAACTGTGAAAAAAAACTGTTGATTTAAACGTACCTTTAAATCGCAAGAGTTATGTAGTAAAAAATTACCTGAATACAAAGGGTTAATTTTCCCCCACGGGCTGGGTGCGGCGCAGCCAGAGGGAGGTTAAAGCATTGTGCCAGAATTTCGATTAAACGAATAAACCAGAATACCCCTTTCGTCACTTCGTGCCACTTCCCCGTTGGGGCAGAATTTATTCTCCCCCACGAGGGTCCAAAGGAGGGGCGGTGTTGTTGTTTTTTGTTCTGTAATGAATTGATGTTTTTAATTAGCGTAAAATAAAATTATTTGTTGCTTGACAACTTGGAAAAAATCTTATAAAATTTACCCGCGTTTAAGCAGTTTTGGCCCCATCGTCTAATGGTTAGGACACCGCCCTTTCAAGGCGAGAATCCCGGTTCAAATCCGAGTGGGGCTGCCAAAATAAAAAGACCACCGAAATGGTGGTCATTTTATTTTGTTTCACCCCCCGGGTTTGAAGCGCGGCTCACTATGAGTAGCAGAGCGATTTATCGCGATGCGTAACGAATGCCGCGCAGGCACAAAGTGCCGAGCGAAACATCAAATCGACCACAATGGTCGGTTTTTTATTACAGATTATATTTATCCTGATAATATCAAAAAAATTAAGCCTGCACTCTGTTGTGCAGGCTAATAATTTTTGTGGTGCCAGTTGTCGGACTTGAACCAACGACCCTCTGATTACAAATCAGATGCTCTACCAGCTGAGCTAAACTGGCAATGTACGTCATATGATATACATGTCGAAAAAAAATTCAAGCAAAAAATAATAAAAAACTTGCTTTTGTTAAAAACAAATGAAAAATATATGTATTATTTAACTACAACAGGAAACACAAATGGCAAAAATACCAGAACTGTTGGCACCAGGTGGTACTTTGGATGCTTTTAAAACAGCTATTTTATACGGTGCAGATGCAATTTATGCTGGATTGCCCGGTTTTTCTATGCGCGCAAGGGCTAAAATTACTGTGGATGAAGTAAAGCAAGGTATAGATTTCGCACATCAACATGGAAAAAAGGTATATTTGGCATTTAATTTGTTTGCTCATGACCGCGATTATGACAATATGCCACGTGTATCAGAAATTTTAAATTATCTTGGGCCTGATGCATTGATTGTATCTGACCCAGGAATTGTCATGTGGGTTCGTAAAAATCACCCTAATATCCCGATTCATATATCAACCCAAGCAAATATTTGTTCTGCATCTACTGTTAAATTCTGGCAAAATGCTGGTGCTGTACAATGTGTTTTAGCACGTGAAGTATCACACCAAGAATTTAAATCTATTCGAAAACAGTGCCCAGACATAGGACTGGAAATATTTATTCATGGGGCGATGTGCATGTCTTATTCTGGACGTTGTTTGCTGTCTAATTTTATAACTGGACGCCCATCTAATCGTGGTGCTTGTGCGCAACTGTGTCGTTGGAAATATGATGTGATTTTACGTGAAAAAGAAAGTGGTATTGAAATGCCAATCGAAGAAGATGAACGTGGCGCATATATCATGAATTCCAAAGATTTATGTCTGATGCCCAGATTAAAAGAAGTTATAGAATCTCAACCTGATTCTTTAAAAATAGAAGGACGCAATCGCAGCGAATATTATGTTGGTTCTGTGGTACGTGCATACAGAAATGCAATTGATGCTTATGCAAAAGACCCTGAACATTTTGACCCTGCACCTTTTATGAATGATTTAAATATTTTAGAATCACGTGGCTATACAACAGCTTTCTTTGACGGTCCCCTGCCCCCAGATGCACACGATTATGAACAAACACATTCTGTATCAGATTGGCAAGCTGCAGGTGTAATAACAAATATTGATGATAAAAATATTACATTTGAATTGCGCAATGAAATCAAAGCTGGCGATACAATTCATTTTATTTTACCATGCACCACAGATAAAGTTTCTGTTGTTTTAGATGAAATCATAAATGCCAAAAATGGTGAAAAATTACCGAAAATGTCAGCAGGTCAAAATAATTCGTTGCTGATATCTAAATCAAAGATACCTGTGCAATATATTGATAAAATAGTGCCATTTGTATTGGCTTATAAACACAAATAAAAATGCCCATTTGGGCATTTTTATTATTGATTTTCTGTTGTTGTGTCACTACGCATAGGTTGTATTTGCGCTATGCCATTATAATAAGCCAAGAAATAATCGCCACTTGCACATGCAAAGTTCGTCAAAGAATCATTGTATTCACGTATTGCGGTCACCCAACGATCAGAAATTTCTGATTGAGCGCCTTGATATCCAGTAAATCCACCCAATGCACCACCTGCTGCCGCACCAATCATTGTTGCTTTGGCACGTGCTTCGTTTGTCAAATCAATAATAGAACCATCTTGGGCATTACGAGCAGACGGTGTGAAAACAACCGTTATAATATTACCATTAGCATCCTTTGTTTGAACAGGCTCTCCTTCGACATCTGAATTAACTGTATTACGTCTATAATATTTAATACTGGTATCTTTTGATAAATTTGACCAATCAGATATTTTATATCCGAATGTTTTATGTGGCAAACTATCAAACACAGCATATCCTGGGTTAGAACCCGTCGATTCTATGGCATTAGATATCTTGTAAAATACATTATTATCATTATTTACACATTTTGCCATTACTTGTGCGTTTTCGTCATAACACTGCCCCTTTTCGGCACTGCTTAGACTACTCCAATTATCACTCGTATAACTATCTAAAAACACACTAGCAGTTTCCAGTCCCTCTAATTTTATGTTTAACAAAACCCCTGGAAATCGTTCAAATGTATATTTTGATGTATCTGTCACAGTTGGCTTTAAACAACGAATTTCGCCACCGCTACTGTTAGTCCATAATTCTGTACAACTTGCTTTCGTTTTTATTTTTTCGTAATCGGTTTCACCACCAATACTATAACGACCAATGACACAATCTTTTTCAACACCTTTGACAGTACATTTTGTAGTTGCCATAACACTGTTAGAGCCCATCATACCAGCCGCCATATTTCCAGCCATCATACCGGCTGTAGCATTTATAGCAGTAGATTTAATTGTATCACCTGCAACTTTGCCAGAAAAACTACTGGCTGCCATTATACCAGCAGCACTAACTGCACCCAATGCAGTCGTACCCAATTGTTGTTTGCCCGTACCTAACAATTTTTCATCGCCGTTTTGTTTGGGTCCCAACATATTACCAGCCAAACCACCGATTATAGCAGCAGCAGCAATCTTGAACCCTGCATTTTGTTTTTGCTCTTTGTTTAAAACTTTTTCAACGTCTTTCATTGTTGGCGCTTCATCAGCAGGCAATTCAACTTTTTCTAGTTCTACAGAATAACCTGATTCCGGAAATTCATCTATATTGCATTTTATAGAATCACCAGCAGCAACAGTTGTTGTTGCCAAAACAGCATTAGAATTTACATCAACCAAATTGACAACAGCCATACATTGCGGTGTCATACTTTTACGCAAACCGGATTCTGGTATTCCCCATTTAAATTTACCACGTATGTTAATCATGGAACATCTATCTAAATCAGATATACTGGGCGCACCAGGTTCATTATTCAAAATCTTGTCCGCCAATTTTTTATCTTCTACTTCCAACGGCAATGTTTGTGTCGCACTAGCAGTCTGAACCACAGGGACACTTTGTGCTTCTATGTATGCCTGTTGATCGCGAATTTCTGCAACCTGATTATATGCACCAGCATAAGACTGTTGCGCACGGGCATCAGACCAACCAGTAGCCCCCACAGCAACATCTGAACCCCCCGCAACACATGCTAAAACACTAGAAAACAAAGATATATTACATATTTTATTTTTCATATTCTCGCCTGCCCCTGAAATGCTATATTGACATTTAATTAAAATTCTAATCTTAATCTGACACCAACATCAATATTAGATAATCTTCCACTTTCAGACCAATTTGTATAATGGAATACACTGTCATATGGTGCTTCGTATTCATCACCGGCACCATCACTTAACCATTCAGTCTGGGATACCACCACAGATCCAGATGTTTTAACTTTTCCTAAATTGGCATATCTGATAAAGAAATCCACTTTCAAACCATCTTTCATATCAGTTGTCACACCTGCTTCTAGTCCGAAAGCAAACTGTTCCATCGTGCCACCATTATGATATGCATAAATATCAGACACAGCGGTTAAAAAACCCGCTTGAACACTGCCCGGCCCCGCACCACCAGTTTCATCATAGAAATGATTATCAAAAACAACATAATCAGCAATTGTATTCAAAGACAAACCAACACCTGCGCCGATATATGGTCGCAAAGAACCGCCAGCCAAATAACCAGTAAATGCATCTATGTTATAATAAACATTTAACATTGTTGCATTTGACGTAATCGCACCACCACTGACCGATGCATCCGCAAAACCATCTCCGGTTGATGTTTGAACATTAGACGCATATGAAGAGCCAGAATAACGCAAAAATGAAAAATCTACACGAACATCAGTATTTATTGCAGCACCAACCGATATTTGCAACGGAATCATAGAATCATGTTGAATATCTGAATCACGAAACGAACCTGGCGCTAAAAACGCATCTTTGGCGCCCGCATAATCAGCAGACATTGCACCAGAAACCATAGTACTGTACCCAGCAGACAAACCAATATACAAACCGCTTTCCGCCAATCTTTCATAATCAGCCGGCTGATAATACTGACGACCAGCATTTGTTGCAGAAGAACCAACACGCGGCAAAGCCCCCGTTATACGGTTTGGATTTGCCGCAGCCGTAGTGACCATTGGACGCCCATTCATAGCAGATGCAGCAGCCAATTGATTCGGCATAATATTTGTACGTTGTCCAGTTATTTGCATAGATGGTTGGGTATTATATCTGACAGGCATGCTTGGCATACCATTATTTGCATACTGTGGATTTATTGCATAACCCTGACGCGATAATTGTGTGGGGTTATACACAGGATATGCAGCACCAGCCACCAATGGTAACGATGACATAATTCCCGTAAAAAACGCCAAAAACTTAGCCTTTCCCATGATTTTTCAGATTCCCTTTGATTGACATTATATCACAAAAAGGCTATTAAAAAAAGCGTAAAAATATATTTTATTAAAAAAACAAAAAATTGCACACCTTTGGGGTGTGCAAATTGTCCAATATAAATGTTTTTTTGTGTTAAAGATTAGAATCTTGCGTTCAAACGAACACCTAATTCAGCCTTTACATCTGTTCCATTCTGAGATTGAATATGTGCATCATCAAATGTATATTCACCGAACAAAGTTAATTGAACAGTATCTGTCATTTGATAAGCAACACTTGCCTTTAATACAAATTCATCCCAACCATCATTCATGTCTTCCAACGCTGCAACTAAACCACTTGCAACTTGTTCTGAGGTTGCATTTGGCATAGCTGTGTGAACAGCTTTGACACCATTGTCAGCATGTTGAACATATTCAAAACCAAAACCAGAAGACCATGCTGCATTAAATTGATACATTGTATCTAAACCAGCAGTCACTTCACGTGTGCCTTTTAAATCAACATTGATTTCTTCAGGAAATTGAATTTGTCCCATGTTGTATGGTGTTCCTGTGATTGGAACATCTCTGTCGATTGCAATTTTATTGTTGTGATTTCTAAATGTTTGCAACATTTCTACGTGTGCAGCCAGTGTGAAATCATCCCATGTTTTACCAAATCTGGTACCAGCAATTACACCCCAACGACCGTTGGAATAGTTTTTGTAGTTAAAGCCATATTTTGTATATGTTCCCTTCATTGGTGTGACACCAGACATATATGCATCAGCATACAAATCTAAAACAAAAGTGTCATCTTGGGTCATTGCACGATATGTCATACCAATGCGCCCACGATGCATACCTTTGCGGTTGATATCACCGTCTTTTGTATAACCTAAACGGCCATGTATGTCCAGACGATCTGTGATACCATATCCAAAATCTTCTGTGAAACGCCATACTGGGAATTCTCTTTTACCATCAGCACCTTTTTTAACCAATGCTTCTGTATGGTCTGTTTCTTTGTACATAATACCGATACCTGTTTTAGAATAAAAATCCCCTTCCAACGGCATATAAAGCGGATTTTCTAAGTTTGACGCCAAAGCACCAGTTGATATGACAGATGCTGTTGCTGCAATCAAACCTTTCAAAGTTTTTTTCATCGAATACTCCTTTGTTGTTTGATGAAATAACCAACCCCCATTATTGGCAAGATTGGCGTTATATCCACACCACCCATTATTGGCAATAGTATGCTTTGCGATATAACAGCTATATTGTTATATAGAATAAGAAATAAGTCAAAAAATAAATTAACTTGACATATACCTTGAAATATGTCAGTCAAAACTTATATAACATTTGAGAAGAGAGGATTAGAGAGAAAACCGAGAGGTTTTGATATGGCAGACGGTAATTTAAACATAGATGCAACTGCTTTGAAAGAACTTGAACGCGATTACGCAAGGATGTGTTTTTATTTTGGTCAATCACATTTCTACAGGGGTTGTACACGTGGCGAAGCAACATGGAAAGCTTTAGAAAATCTGAATACTTGGGTACAAATAAAAACAAGGTATAGTCACCCTATGAATGAGAATTTAAAACAAATCAATTCACATTATCGTAAAACCGAATCTGAACGCATAATGAAAGATGAAGGTTCTAATGAAACTTTCATTGGTAATGATTTGATTAAAAAACGTTGGGCCCACGGTGCTGATTTAGAAGCTAAATCTGCATTAAGAAAATTTAATAAATTTTATGAACAATATAGACCTAAACAACAAGGCAATATTTATACCGATAAAGACAAACAAAACTTAATCAATAAGTTCAAGGAGTTACAAGCAAAAATCCGAGAACGCGGGCTTTGATTTATGATATAAAAAATGCTGAATTTAAATTCAGCATTTTTTACTTTATTTCTGATTTACTATATCTAAAACCCGTTTTACAATTTCATCAGATTTAACACGTTCTTGTTCCATTGTATCACGATAACGCAAAGTCACTGTACCATCTTCCAAAGTTTGATGGTCAATCGTTATACATACTGGTGTTCCAATTTCATCGTGACGGCGATAATTTTTACCAATATTACCAGAATTTTCCAGTTCAATTCTGCCAATTCCCAATCTACGTAAATCATCAACTATTTTGTTTGATAAATCCACTATCTCAGGAACATTGCGCACCAACGGAATCACAGCAGCTTTTACTGGTGATAACCAAGGTTTTAATTTCAACACGGTACGTGTTTTTCCATCACCTAAATCTTCATCTTCGTATGCTTCCAACATAACAACCAACATAGCACGATTTGTTCCCATTGCTGTTTCAATCACATATGGAATAAAATTTTCACCGGTCTGTGCGTCTGAATAAGACAATTTGATTGTGGAATCTTTGTTTTCCATAACTTTGGCAGATAACTTAAATTCATTTTGTGATTTAGTATGTGAGCCTAAATCAAAATCTTGGCGATTATGAATACCTTCTACTTCGTCAAATCCAGCCTCTGGAAAATCATATTCTATATCACCAGCTGCCTTGGCATAATGAGCCAATTTTTCATGTGGTTTAAAACGTAATTTGCTGGCTGGAATTCCCAAAACCTTTTCCCACCAATCCATACGTGTTTTCTTCCAATATTCAAAATATTTTTCATCGTCACTTGGATTTACAAAATATTGCATTTCAGCCTGTTCAAATTCACGCATACGAAATACAAACCCACGAGGCGATATTTCATTGCGAAAAGATTTACCAATCTGTGCAATACCAAAAGGCAATTTATGAGGTTTCGCATCCAGCACATTTTTAAAATTAACATAAGTTGTAGTCGCTGTTTCAGGACGCAAATAAGCATTTATTTCACCATCATTTGTTGCACCAATTGACAGCCCCATCATCAGTTGATAAGCACGTGGTTCAGTAATATCAGTACTGCCACAATTATCACATTTTGTGGGGTCTTTCATTTTATCTTGACGCATGCGTGCGCCACATTTTTTACATTCAACCAATGGGTCAGAAAAACTGCCTTCGTGACCAGAATATTTCCACATTAAACGATTGGTAATCACAGAAGCATCTAAACCTTCTATATCATTTCTAGAATAAATCATGGCGTTCCACCAAGCATTTCTGATGTTTTTCATCATTTCAACACCATATGGCCCATAATCATATGCACCACCCAAACCACCATATATCTCAGACCCCGTAAAAATAAAACCACGTCTTTTACAAAGTGCGATTATGTCATTTATTGTTTTTGCTGGCATTCTTATTTACCTCTAAACTATTTATTGCCGATATTTTAAATCGTTTTTATTTGTTTGCAACTTATAAATCTGGTTCAACAGCAGACATTGGGCATACAGAAGCGCAAGTTCCACAACTCATACATTTTTCTTTGTTTATAAAACATTTGCCATCAGTATCTATTTTTATTGCTTCGGCAGGACACACACCAGCGCAAGCATGACAGCCTACACATTTATTTTTATCAATTTTATAAGCCATTTTATATCCTTTTGATTTAAATATTTTAATCTCTACTGTTTAATAAACCCAAGATGTACTGGAACAAAGCAACAAAAGATATATACATATGCAATGCACCTAATACAGCCAATTGGTCTTTTTGTTTGCCTTCACCTAGAACAGCATACGCATTTTTCAATGTCTGCATATCGTATGCTGCAAACAAAGCAAATACTAATACGCCTATTAAGCAAACAATTGTGTTAAATGTTGCTCCTAATGGGATAAATATAGAAACAATGCCGACCAATATTAAACCAATCATACCCAAAAACAAGAATATTCCCAAAAAAGATAAATCTTTGACTGTTTTATATCCAAACAAAGCCATACAACTAAACATAACTGCTGCCAATACTATCGCTAATAATATGGAAATTGGACTGGATACCAAAATCATCGGAGAAATTACAACCCCCATCATCACAGAATACAAAAATAATAACCAAGCTGCACTAGACGGTTTCATAGAAAACACACGTGCCTGAGCCCAAATAGATACAGCCAACCCACCAAATGCGATAACATAATACGCAGCAGATAAATTTCCATCACGAATTAAATTAAATACCAGACCAGATGCAACCATAAAAAATGTTGTCAGTGCAGTTAAACCGACTGCCCCAGCCATCAAACCAAATATACGTTTAAAATACAACTCTATGCCACCAATTTTAGAAACAGATTTATTAGCAACCATAATTTTCTCCTTTGATTACTTATACTCAGACAAAAATATAGTATAAAATATTAAATAATTCAAGATTAAACGAATATAACATTTTTTAGTTGCAAAAAAATAATATTTAATAAAATATTTCAACATACAACCAAAGGAAGATATTACTATGGCTATTATTATAAATCCTATATCGCCTGTGGCGTTTTCTGTGTTTGGAGTACCTGTTCGTTGGTACGCATTAGCTTATGTTTGTGGTTTTGTGTTGGGTTTTTGGTTATTAAAAACATTAACACGCAAAGACAATTCAGAAATATGTTTAACCAAAAAACAGCTGGATGATTTACTAACATTTTTGGTTTTTGGGATTATCTTAGGCGGACGATTAGGATATGTGTTGTTTTACAATTTACCATTTTTCTTACATAACCCATCGGAAATTCTTGCAGTTTGGCATGGCGGGATGAGTTTTCACGGTGGATTATTGGGTGTAATAATTGCAACGTTATTATTTGTCAGAAAACAAAGGTTTGCTGATAAATCAATTATTCGTAATTCGTTAAGAGTTCTTGATTTATTAGCTGTTGTAGCTCCCATAGGATTAGGATTAGGCCGTATAGCGAATTTTATAAACATGGAAGTAATGGGACGTCCGACAGATGTGCCATGGGGTGTAATTTTTAAAGGGGGGCCTGAATATCCTCGTCACCCTAGCCCTTTGTATGAAGCAACATTAGAAGGATTGATATTATTTTTGATTTTATGGTTTTTGTATAAAAAGACAAATTTACGCCATCATCCTGGTGCAATCAGTGGTGCATTGTGTGTGTTTTATGGTATATTCAGAATCTTCTGCGAACAATTCAGACAACCAGATGCCCAAGTTGGATTTTTAACAACATGGGGTTTAACGATGGGACAGCTGTTGTCTGGTATAATGGTTTTGGTTGGTATAACTGTTTTTATAATTGCAATACATAAACATAAACCACAGTTTTAACATAGTTTGAAAATTATAACTATAATAATATGCGCATTGTGTTTTTATTGAATAACAAACAAAATTATTGTTCATAATGAATCCTTCTATGTAATGTAGCATACAAAAAAGAACTTAGTGATTTTATCAATATCCACCATCAACCGTTAAAATCGAACCATTGACATAAGAAGCGTCTTCACTGCACAGGAAATAAATCACTTTTGCAATCTCTTCTGGTTGTGCAAAACGTTCTAACCAAATATTAGTTTTTTCAGATTCAATTGTCTCTTTATCGACATTAATGTTAAATCTTGTATCAACCCAACCTGGTGCAACTGCATTTACACGAACACGTGGTTTAAATTGAAATGCTAAATCACGTGTAAGGCTGCGCAATCCCGTCTTTGCGGCGTTGTAATCCATACATTCTGGTGCAACAGTATCATTAGATGAAACGTTCACAATGCTTCCTTTGTCTGATATATATGGCTCTGCATTTTTAGCAACAATATATGCACCTATTAAATTAATATTTAATATTTTTTGGAAACGTTCAACTGTGCTATTGTCAAACGGTTCCCCATCATAAACAATACCAGCATTATTTACCAAAGCGTCAATTTTACCCCATTTGTTTACAATTGTTGCTATCATTGTTTTAACTTGGTCTTCATTGGATACATCAGCCTGACAAACAATGGCTTCTATGTTATATTTTTTTTCTAATTCTTGTTTTAAATTATTAGCATCTGTTTCAGCTTTGATATAATTGATAACCACATTATACCCATGTTTTGCAAATTCTATTGCTGTTGCACGACCAATTCCATGTGCAGAACCAGTAATTAAAACAACTTTATTGTTCATAATGAATCCTTTTACTTATTACTTACTATGTAATGTAGCATACAAAAAAGAACTTAGCAATATTTAATAAAATGCTGTTTATGTGGTTTATAATGATTCTGTATTATGAATATTTGTCCCAAAAGCAAGATATTAAACGATTAAAAGCCGGTTTTTGCACAGGTGTAGTCAAAAATAGAGATTTCATAAATAAGTTGAAATATCTTTTGGATATTTTATAATCAACACGTTGTATTTACAGAACTAAGGGGCTTGTTATGGAAACAAAACTTAAAGAAATCAATCTACATATTACGGACGTATGCAGCGCCCATTGTCCGATGTGTTATGAACATAAAGAAGGTATAGTAAAAACCCATGGAAATTTTGATACGCTAAAACACATAGTAAAAAACGCAATAAAAAACGGGCGTGTTGAGTCCTTTTGTATGATTGGTGGCGACCCATGTGCTCATCCAAATCTTGTAGAATTACTCAGGTATGTAAAAGAACAAGGTAGGGAATACGGGGTAAATACACACACTACAGTATTATCTAATACACATGATTACAAAGAAAACGGTAAATTGGTTGATATTGAATATGCTTCTCAATGGATAGACGAGATTGATGTAACCGTTCATGGCGCAACAGCAAATGAGCATGATAAATTTAATGGTGTTCCTGGCTCTTATGAATATGTTATGGCAAATATTAACAGATTTGGAAAACATAAAAACGAAAATCAAGATATTTGTGCTGTTATCAATATAATGCCTTACACAGTACAACATATTAAAGAAATCATGCAGGGGACAAAACAAAAACTGGATAACAAGTTAAACCGTTTTATGATTCAAAGAATTGCACCTATAGGAAGGGCTGCTAATACGGAAAAATATTTTATTGAAAAGCAAGATATAAACCCTTTGATGCAAATTTTTGATACAATGATAAAAAATGGAAACGAGATTGTATTTTGTGATGTTTTCCCTTGGTGTTCAGTAAAACAAGAATACAGATATATGTTGCCCGAAGGTGGTTGCTGTTGGGGATATGATACATGTGCTGTATTTATGGACGGTTCTATCAAAAGATGCGCTATGGGTTCCAATGTTTTATCAAAGAGAATTACAGATTTAGACACCCCAAAAGCATTTATGGACTGGTGGTTAAACGACCCAGAATTAGTAAAATTCAGAGCAAAATCTCATCTAGATAAAGTGTGTAAATCCTGTGATTTACTTCAACAATGCGGGGGTGCATGTGCATTAGGCAGACCAGGCGGCGACCCATATTCAAAGGTTCCATTTATTTTTAATAACCCAAACGATTTGAACCATTTAACGATTATCAATCCAGTTCTTGGTCATGATTATTTAGCCAAAGAAAGAAATTGATAATTTTATCAATATCCACCATCAACCGTTAAAATCGAACCATTGACATAAGAAGCGTCTTCACTGCACAAGAAGTAAATGATTTTTGCAATCTCTTCTGGTTGTGCAAATCTGTTCAGATAAATTTTGTCTGTTTCTGATTTAATATAATCCTTGTCCAAATCATCGTTCATCCTGGTATTAACCCAACTCGGTGCAACCGCATTTACACGAATATTGGGTTTAAATTGAAAAGCCAAATCTCTTGTCAAACTTTGTATGCCTATTTTTGCTATGTTATAATCTACACAATCTGGTTCAATGGGTTTTGTTCCATGAGTGGAAGAAACATTTACAATAGCACCATTATTCATATATGGATAAACCGCTTTTGATACAATAAACGCCCCTATGACATCTACATTCAGAGTTTCTTTAAATTCATCAATAGTTATATCTGCAAAAGGTCTGCCATAAACAATACCAGCATTATTTACCAAAGCGTCAATTTTACCCCATTTGTTTACAATTGTTGCTATCATTGTTTTAACTTGGTCTTCGTTGGATACATCAGCCTGACAAACAATGGCTTCTATGTTATATTTTTTTTCTAATTCTTGTTTTAAATTATTCACAAAAAAACACTTGACAATTATTATTTTTAGTGTTATGTTGTTAGTACAACGATTAACAAAGGATTTAAAAATGCGTTTTAAGTTATACGTTCCAAAAGCTAGTTGTCCAGAAGATGTGAAAGAGGACTCTTGCCCGTTATGCAAACGTTTTGCTAACGAATCTGGCATTACAGTTCACAAATATTCACACAGCCCCGCAACAAAACGTCTTGCATACGAAATTGTTGGTGATTATACAAATAAATATGGGGAAGCAAAGGCATTTAATATAATATTACGAACATGTGTCGAATGCCATAATGAACACGACAAATAATAACAAATGACAGAAAAAAAACAGAAAGATTTGATAGACAGGGTTGAATCCTTGTAAGAAAATATAAAGCTTGCGGATATAAATACGACCCAAATCTTGTGAAAAAATTACAGGAATTGTGTAAAAGCAATAAATGCTAATATAAGACAAACCCTGTTAACTACGCCTTTTATTTTACCATAAAACGTTCCACACTACGCAGAAATTCGCCACAACGCTCTACGCATACGGCTCAAAAAACACACCAAATTCCATCGCAAATAGATACGAATATGCCCCTTATATAAACGCAATTCTACACCCTGGCTACACCAGACGTTTTACACATGTTTTACACAGAACGTGTTTACACACAGTTTACACCAACTTTTCAACCCCGCAGAAAATCGCTACCATAATTCCTTGTTCTCGCTACACACGGTTTACACACTGGTTACACACAAAAGTGGTTTATACGATCAAAAAACATCAGGAACACGAACTCCCG
>Ga0310696_10006262_pt1 | contig 14152 bp, 31 predicted proteins | sample AusTroGonzalo_MG_4_FD_203885 | JGI IMG/M metagenome (GOLD analysis project Ga0310696, IMG submission 203885) | Bovine rumen microbial communities from tropical cattle in Woodstock, Queensland, Australia - Gonzalo_02 (v2) (version 2) | ecosystem: Host-associated > Mammals > Digestive system >...
GATATGTTGCTGATGAATTGACTTTATGTGATACAGAAAGAAAATTCCCCCAAAATGAGGTATTCATAGTTGATGATGTTTATGAAGAGATAGCAGAGCAGTTACCGTCCGTACAGCCAAAGACAGGGCATTGGATAGCGACAGAGGATGGATTTGAATGTTCCGAATGTGGTTGCATATCAAGGTCACGGGCTGATTTTTGTCAATATTGCGGTGCAAAAATGGAATAAAACGTAGAATAAATGAAAAGAACCCCATTGACGGGGTTCTTCTCTTTGCGTTATAAATACCTTACCGCTTACGCGGGTCGTGGCGTTATATTATCATAGCTTCCATAAAGATGCAAGCATTAATTGTCAATAGAATCAGCGAGCGTGTCCAGCTCTTTAATGATGGAGTAGAGTGCTTTGTCTACCATCTCAGGATCAACTATTTCTTCGTTGTGAGCAATAGCAGTCTTGCATAAGAATAAGTTAGCAGATATCTCTTTGATACGTTCCTTTATATCGTCCATAGTTTTCTCCTTAAAATCTAAAACACAATTTTTTGATAGCCCCGTAGGGTACTATATATAGCCATAAAATATCTTGTGGGCATTTCGCCCGGAAACCATATCAAAAACGGTCTCTCAAAATTATACCATAGTTTTTGGGGTAAAAAATCTCCCTTTTCAAAATTTTTCAGTATTTATACTATGTTTACTGATCCAGCGATTGCGGTTTCAAGCTGGGCGTCACTTCTGCGGATATATGCGCGTGTAACGTTTATAGAAGAGTGCTGCAGAAATGCGCACACTGCTTCTATGTCATGCCCGGTCTGTTCGTAAAGCTCGTTTGCGATTTTCTTCCTGAATGAGTGCGTGCTGGTGTTCTCTATGCCGAGATATGCCGTGGCTGCTCTGAGCTGCTTCCTTACTGCGTGGGCTTCGATATCGAATAACCTGCCTTCCCGGATGCCGTTGGCGGTGCAGTAGTGGTCTATAAAGTCCTTTACGGGCTTCGGCACTATAAAGCAGCGGTTCTTCCCGGTCTTCTGCTCCGTGATATTGATTTTCCAGATACCGCCGTCAAGTATAAAGCTGTCAGTTGTCAGCGATATAATGTCGCCTATTCTGCATCCGAGATTGCCTTCTAATACAAGTATGGTTGCTATTTGGTCATTAGGGCGGTGCTTTACTCCGTTATATGTGTAGCCTATACGGATGATCTTTACCAGCTTTTCAAACTCCTCATTGTCGATTGCTCTTGTAACGTAACGTCCCATTGTTTTATCTCCTTTCGTTTTCCTGCTTTGCTTCTTCGTCGTAACGTGCTTCGGCTTTCCTGCGGATGGGGCAATGCCTGCTGCAGATTTCGTTGCAATTAGCGCAAAATTCCTGCTGTTCTTTTTCGGTGATATACTCGTCAACTCTTTTCATTTTGTTCTCCTTATCAGATATATTAGTGTGATGATAGTTGCCATACTATTCCTTCCTTTCTCTTATCATTTCAAGTATTTCATTCCATTCAGCCTGATATTTCTTTTCTTCTGCATCTGTCCAGCCCCAGTTTCCGGCTGTACGGTCGCAATAGTAGTTGTATTTCTGACGCTCCATATATTCCAGATATGATAGTTGCCGCTCGAGTGTGTAGTTGTTTGCTTTAAATACTCCTTCTATAAATTCTCTTGTTTCAGGATCGTATTTTGCTTCCATGGCTTTCTCCCTTCTTAGTATCTTATCTCTTCAAGTATCTCCCGGGTCTCTTCTGGGCTGTGGTTCTTTAATAAGCTGCAGATGTAGTCCAGATCGCTTTCCAGCGTGTCACTGTAGTCTGCATAGTCCATATCTATAAGGTTTAAGTAAATACTCATTGCGGTGTCTCTCATATTTTTCTCCTTTCGATTTTGAAAAATCCAAATAAACCACAAATATATGATACCCACCGGGGGCGGCATTTTTACCCCGTATATTTTTTGCCGTTTTTTCAGATTTTTCGGTCGATTTTTCAGTACCCTAAAATTCTGATCCGATTTTTGATACCGTTTTTTGCCTAAAACCCTGAAATGCGCTTATTTACTGCGTTTGCACTGTGCACGCCGTTTGCGGCGTCTCTGCGGCTCGTGGCGGGCTTTTTGTGCTTCGGTGGGTGTTTCTTCGCCTGCTGTCGTTTCGTGCCTCTGTGGGGCTTGTGGCGCTTCCTGCGGTGCTTCTCTGCGTCCGTTCTCCGTGTCCGCTTTGGCTCTCTCTGTGGCTCTCTGTGGCTTGTTTTCGCTCCGGGTGTCCGTTTGTATGGCTTCGGGCTTTTCGTGCCGCTGTGGGGCTGTTTCGGGCTTCCTGTGGTACGGTTCGCGGCTGGTGCTTCTTTGCTTGCCGTGGGGCTTCTATTTTGCCCGTGGTGGCTCGTTATGATCTGCAGCGGGTTTCTGTATGGCTTCCGGCGTTCTGGGTCGCTGTGGGGCTTTCTGTGGCTGTCTGCAGATATTTGTTGATGGTTGCGGGCGTGGTCTCCTTTCTTTTTGGGTGTGCGGTCGCTGGCTGCCGTTCGGCTGCCTCTGGTGGTCTGGTTGTGTTGTCGCCTCTCACGCGGGCGGGGCGTGCCTTGTTTCGGTTCGGGCTTCCCGTGTAAAATCTGTTTGTTTTCAGCAGATTTACAAGCTGCTGCTCATGGATTCCGGCGGGGCGTCGTGGTTCTTCCTTGGATTTTATGAGCTTGTCAATCCCGCCGTTGTTGCTCTGTCTCTGGCTCTGTTCTTCGTTTGCTCAACATTTTTATAATGCGCTGGTTATTCTCGGCGCTATAAAAGCCCGCTGCCGTGGTGGGCGGCTGTCGTTCTCCGGGCGGGCTGGGTCTTATTTTGTAACTATTTCAGTATATATATATTTACCGTTAAAATAACTGCGGGCGCGTGCTTCTGTCTCAAAAACTGCACTATATTTAACACTGTTTATTGTCCAGCGGGCTTCTATAGGAAAAAAAGCGCTTTCTCTCTGGGATAATGTTATTTTGATCTTTTTAGGCTTCATTTTCTCCGGCTCTCCTTTCATGCTATGCGGTATAAAAGCCGCTCCGCCTGTCTGCGTGCGGTCTGGGTGTCGCTGGCTGTTGTGACGGTCTCCGTGGCTTTCCTGCTGTTGTATGATAAACAAAAAACTGCAGCTCTGCCGGGGTTCTGGTATATTGTCGCTGTTATGGTTTCGCCGTTGGTCTTCATGGATTCGAGTATAAAGCTGCAGCTTGTAAAAACTTCTCTTTTCATCTGCTCCGGGTCTCCTTTCATAATGACATTAATATGATCTTTAATATGTTGCGGGCTTCTTCTTCGGTGTATCCTGCTGCAAGTAAATTTGTGATTATTGTCTCTTGTTCTCTTTTCGTCATGGTCTCGGCTTCTCCTTTCCGGGTTTATAGTGTTTTCTCGGTGATGATCTGCAGCACGTTGTATAATACTCTGAAATAATCATTGTTATAATGATTTTGTGCTATTGCCTGCAGATAATACACGCCTTCTGATAATGCGCTTTGCGTCTCTGCTGGTGTGCCTGCTATGGTCTGCAGGGCTTCCGCTATTTCTGCGGGGCTGTTTTCGTAAAATCTCTGATATACTTTTAAATCTTCCATTGTTTTCTGTTCTCCTTCCTTTGTGGGTGGTTTATGGTAAAATCCCGCCGCCGGGATTGCTCCGGCGCTCGGCTGGCTTCCTGCGGGATGATCTTGTCAAGCGTATTTTCTGCGGTCGATTTCGTATATATACCGTCCGTCGGTCTCGTACTGGCTGCCGATATTATCAATTAAACATTCGAGATTATCCCGGGCGGCTTCGTCGGTATATGCTGCGTTATATTCATTGTCAAGGCTTCGGGCTATTTCTCCGGCTGCCGTGGTGATAATATTGTTAATCCATTTTTCAAGCTGGCTGTATTTGTCGTCGCTTATTGTCTCGTATCCGTTTCGGGCGTCGTTGTAAAAGTCTGCGCGGGCTTCGGCTCTGTCGATCTTGGCGGCGGTTTCCTCGGATAAAATACAGTAGTCTTTTGTCATGTCTTGGCAAGCTCTTATAAAATCCGGGTATGCGTGCGGCTTTACTGACATATAACTTCCGGGATATCCTATGTTATAATCAACGCCGTGTGTCCCTCTAAAATATGATAAAATCTCGCTTATGAAATAATCGGCGCTGTCGGTGGCTTGTTCTGTTGCCATTTCCTGCAGTTTTTTGTTTACGCTGTAAAGGTTCTGCAGCTCTTCCGGGGTCAAGTCTTCTAATAATTTCATCATGGTTTTTTTCTCCTTTCGTGGTGGGTTTTATTCGGTTTCGCTTCCTTCGTATCTGTAAAGCCTGACGGCTTCGCCGCCGTCGTCAAGTTCTACAAAAAGCGGTTTATAATATGTCGCACTGTCGTATCCTGATAATAAAACCGTCTCGCCGTCTTCGGCTTTGATCTCTGTCGGGCTGGTGCCGGGGTAGTTCACGCGCATGATATCGTCAAAATAATATCTTTTGTTGTCATGCCTGAAAAAAGGGCGGGCGGCTTCGGTGGGGGTGTAGTCAATTTTGATCCAGCGTGACACGCGTGTATATTTCTCTTTGAATGATCTGTTTATATAGTCTTTCCCGGTGTAAAAAAATGCTTTTTTTGCTCTCATGGTCTGCAGCTCCTTTCTTAGTTGATCCAGTTTTTTCGGGTTGCGTCGTATGTCGCACCGTTGGCGTCCTGATATGTGTCTTTGTCTGAGTATGTAAAAATATATACGGTGTCGCCGTTCATGGTCTCTCGGCGGGGTGTGCCGTTCTCCATTGCGTATTTCTCACGATATCCGGCGCGGGCTTCTGCTTCTTTTCTTGTTCTCTCTGTCATGGCTTTGTATCTCCTTTTATGCTTTTATCTGGTTTTTGTAATATTCCAGAGTTGCGGCGGCTTCTTCTGCTTCATTATTCCAGCTTGTTGTGGTGTATACTATCTCATGCGGGTAGTGGGTGTCAGTTGTATTTATTATCCCGACTCTATAACGAATTTTCCCGCCGGGGGTGTATCCGTTCATTTGTACGGATACAATATAATTTTCGTGTGTGAAGATACTGTTGTTATACTGTCTTTTTCTCATGGTTTCCGCTCCTTTCAAAAGTCAACTTTTCCGATTCTCTCCGGGTTGTATATCATTTCATAATGATATTTATTGTCGTATGTGTTCGGCACTCTTACTCGGCGTCCGTCTCTCCATTTTTCGCTGGGGCTGGCGTTTACAAGCTCGTTAAATATGAGGTTAGCGGCTTCGCGGCGGTCTTCGTTTATTTCTGCTTTCGGTTCAAGTGCGTAAAATTCATCTGTATACCATGCGTTGCTGAGGTCGTCCCGATACACGTCTTTGCTGTATTCGTTCCGGCTGTTTATCGGGGTTTTGCTGTACTCTAAGCGGTCGCTGTATTCTTTTGCGCTTACGGTGTAATAAAATCCGTTATAAGTAAAGTGTATATAACTGAGGTGTTCCGCGTCTCTCCGGCTGGCTTCGGCTTTTGCTTCAAGCTCTGCGGCGGTCTTCTCGTGTTCTGCTGCTCTGGCTTTGAGTCTTTCGACTTTCTCCGGGTCTTTGCAGTATTTCGAGTAGCTTACACAATGTTCTGCGTCGGTTCTCTCTTTCTCTGCTGCTATGTAAAATGATCTGTTAACAATCTGTCCGGGGTGCTGGGGCTGTACTTTTCCGCCGTTGTCCGTGATGATCTTTTTTAACTCTGCAAGGATTAATGCAAGATTGTATTCTATTGTTACGGGGTATAATGTCTCGTTGTCTCTGCTAAAAAACATGATTTTGTTCTCCTCTCTTTATCTGCTGCCCGTCCGGGCGTTTATGATCTTGTTTCGCGTTTATCGCCTGCGGGGGCTTTTGTTCGTCCGTTTTCGGCGGCTGCTGTCCGCTCTTGCGCGCTGCCGTTTACTTTTCCGGGCTGGTTGTGGGGTGGTGCTTGTCAAGCGTACTTTTTCGGGGTTTTGTTATACTGTCTCATGCTGTATATATTGCTTCCGTCCGGCTCTATTCCTTCATATTTGAAAACAAGTGTTTTATAACCGGGTTTTGATATGATGTAAAACGGGCGGCCGTTCGGATCGTGATATATTTTCAGCTTTGCGCCGTCTTTCTGCAGTATTTCGATTGACTTTTTGAGCGTGTCCCCTAAAATATATTTTTTCATGCGTTCGGGTTCTCCTTTTCTACTGTTACGCCGGGCGTGTTGTTGTATTTCTTTATTTCTTCCGGTGTGAGTGTTCTTTTTGCTATGGTGTATCCGTCAACTTTTATTTCATACATTGTTTTTTTCTCCTTCCTTTGTTTTGGTAACTTTTGGTAAAACGGGCGGCGGCTTTGCATCCGCTTCCCGGGGCTTTGATCCCCTCGCCCGCTTGCGTTTAATAGGTGCGCTAACTCCGTAAATTTTAAGCCGTTTACGGTCGCTGTGTCCGGTACTCTACGCGGCGCGGTCTCCGCGGGTTTTAGTGACTTTTCCTTGTCGGGGCTTTGAGGGCTTCCGCTCTCTTAGCTTGTCTTTAGTATAAATAAAAATATTTACATTGTCAATGAAAAATATATAAAAATATAGCTAAAATATATACAAATATTTATAATATAAATAGTGCAAAATATATAAAAATATTGATATTGACATTATATAAACGGCGATATAATATAAATGTATGGATATAAAGAATAAAAATATAAATGATTGTATAAAGATAATGGCAGCGGCGGCGGGGCTTTCTCTCGCTGACGTGGCGCGGGCTGTTGGCGATAGTCCGCAGTCGCTTAACCAACGTTTTAAAACTGGCAAGCTGCAAAAAGATATTGAGTATTTGCAAAAAGTTGCGGCGGCTTGTGGTTTTGTTTTTCGCTGGGACTTCATCGAGACCGACGAAAAAACGCCGGGCGGCGGCTCTGAGTGATTAAAAAGTGCTTATATTATGCGGTTTTTGCTTGCGTTATGGCTCAAAAAGTGCTATAATATAAGGGTGTAAAGGGTTAAAAAATCCGGGTGTATACTTCCCCGGGATCATATAAAAAAGCGGTGTATATTTCCCGCAGTTGTATGTGTATAACATACGGCTGCGGGCTTTTTGTTTTCAGGTGTAAAAAATGGCGGTTAGTATTCCAGAGATTAAAAAAGCGGCGGCTATAATATCGGATGTATACGGGATCACGGCGGCGGACTCTCTGCAGGTCGTGCGGGCTTTTGGCGGTGATGCAGATATAATCCGCGGTATATTGTCGGGTGACTTTTCCAGCGTTCCCGGTGCGGCTGCTTCCGTGGGTGTGGTTCTGGGTGATACGTCCGCAAAAGATCACACTCCCGAAAACAAAAAAGATGATACTCCCGCAAAAGATCATATAAAAGATATTACCCCGGGCGCGTCTGCTGCTGACGGGGTACACACTTCTAATATAAGCAAGTCCAGCAAAAAGCGGGCGGCTTCTGACCGCGTGACGGCTTCAAAAGATCATAGCATTATAAAAGATACTGTTAACACTTCGGGCGGCTCTGTGGGGCTTCCTGACGGTCTCACAAACTCCGATATTATACCCGCTATGGATGGCGATATATTACCCGCTGACGATATCGGCGGCGACTGTCTCCCGGTGGGGCTGGTCTCCGATATAGAGACATTTATACGAGATTACTGCATACAAAATGAGATAGACTCAAAAAAAATTGATCCCCGTCAATTTAAAGCTATATGTATGGTTATAGGTCAAGATATCATAAAACGCCGCAAAATATTGCGCGACTTTGAGCGGGAGAAAAAACAAGGCGGTATTATATATAACCCGGATAAACTCAACGCACTGCTTCAAGTATTTGCATACATATGTGACAAATATAAACAGCCTGCGTTTGATTTCGTCTTTTATCGGTTCGCGGGCGTCTCGCGTGAATACTTCCACGACTATTGCAAGCGGGGATTAACCTCTGCAAGTGGGCAAATACTCAAAAAAGCCCGGGATTTGCAGACTGAGTCAATAATACAAGGGATTGCGGCGGGCGGCGGTTCGTCGGTCTCTTATATTTTCTTAGGGAAGGCGCTCGCGGGACTGCAGGAGAACACGACTATAACTCATGTTACGGCGGCGGCTGCTCCTACGGTGGCGGCGCTGCCTGTTTTTGATAGTTCGGGCGGGCTTTTGACTGATAATGCGGTATAATATGCCGTTTTGGGTTACTATTTGTGCAATTTTGGGGACTTTTGGCGGCTGTCCGGGGTAGGGGTCGCGGCATATGCGGCGATGCGGCGGGGTAAGCCCCCCTCGCAGCTAAAAACCAAGCAGTGTATACACCCTCAAGCCCTCGTCCATAAAGGCTTTGCGGGTTTCAACGCACGAAAAGTGGGGTATCATTTCACCATAGGGGGAATACCGAAAGGAGACGAAAATGAAAGAAAGTAAATCAAACGGCATCGGTTTTACAGGATTGTTACAGATAGCGTTTATCGTATTGAAGCTGTGTGGAGTGATAAGTTGGTCGTGGATATGGGTTTTGTGGCCGACGTGGGTAGTGTTGGTATTGGTTGTAGCGATAGTCTTGATATGCCGGTGGGTGAATAAATAAAACCTCATATAGACACATCTTCGTGGTGGCGGAATAGGTAGACGCAAACAAACCTCACCAGATGGTCATCTAAGGCGCGCAGGTTGAAGCTTGATAACTTCATGCAAGGTGCAAATCCTTGCCCACGGAATAATAGGGTTGTAGCCAAACGGTAAGGCGCGGGATTTTGATTCCCGAGATTGATGGTTCGAGTCCATTCAGCCCCGTAGTTTTATAAGAAGGGGGTGATTGAGATGACCGTAGACGGTAACTAAGTGTAATAAGGGGGCGGGATAATTTAAGGGTTGAGACCGATAGGAACTGATTATCCGTGAAGCGTCCCCTTTTAAAATAGACTTTTTGAGTGTATACACCGAGGGAAATAAGATGGCGAGTACGAAAACGAGAACAAAAACGATCAGGATAGCGAATGAGACAGCGGACTATTTTGAGGATAAACCTCTGAATAGGATGGTGGAGTGTGTGCATGAGATGTTGGCGTCCGGGAATGTTGGGTTTGATGGCCAGCGATTCAATTTTTCGCCTGAAATGGGTGTGGACACCGCAGAAAAGAGTGTAGACACTATTAAAAAAGGCAAGGAGTTGACCGAGATTGAGGAAATGGTGACGCTGAGTGGGTGTACCCTCGAAAAATTCCTTAAAGATGTAGATATAGGACTGACAGAGGGGTATTTGCTTATAGATGGTGGACGTTTGGTGATGCCCGAGGTGAATACGGATGAGTTTGTGCGTATATGTAAGGGCAGACGCCTTGATCCGCAGGAAGTGTTGGAGAAAGCGACGCAGGCCGTAAAGAGGGGGCAGCTATGACAGAGAAAGTATTTGATTTTATCGTTGATTTTGCGCTGGAGAAGGGATACTTGCCGACATTTAGGGAGATCGGAAGAGGCGTAGGACTGAAATCGAGTTCTAGCGTAGAGTATCACATGATGAAATTAGTCGCAAGGAGACAGATAGAGCCTGTTGACGGATTGTCGAGGTATAAAGTGAAGGGGATGAGGTATCGTTATGACAGTTGAGGTAGTTAGAATAGGTGAGAGTCCATATAGAGAAAGTTATGTGGGTGTGGATAAGTGTGAAGAGACACCGACATTTCTGAAACTGACGGGGAATGGTCTGATAAATCTGATTCCCTTAAAAGATATATTAGAGGTGTTGATAAAGGAATGAAAGCGATTTGGGGAACTGATTATGACTATATAATGGATGAAATTTACCCGACTCCTGTTTGTCCTGAATGTGAAGAACCTATAGGGAAGATGAAAGATGGTCTTTATCATTGTTTTTCCTGTGGGAAGGTGGTGGAGATAGCTGATGAGGACATAAAGGATTGGTTTGCCGAAAGAGAGGGTGAGAAGACCGAAATGGAAGATTGTTTCCCGAGTGAAGTAAAAATGAAGAATGGGGAAACCTTAAAGATGGGCTGTGGCGGCAAGAAATGTGTAGAGACGCATTATCGAAAGAATCCCGTTTCTAAAGAATGGCAGACGGCATGGGGTGAGTGTACCCGTTGCGGAAGGAGATTCATCGTATGACACGATTACAAGGCGTGAGTATCACGGATTTTAAGAGAACGATAGAAACGATGAGAGAAGTATATCCTTTTGAGGATAGGTATACAGAGATAATCGAGACGTATGATCCGTGTTACTGCGCACATAACGTCCTAACCATACGGACACTGAATGTTGAGAAGGATGTATACGTCACATTGCATAGCAAAGTAAAGCACAAGGATGAGGTAGAAGAATGAGTCCTATGGGTATGCCTCAAACAATAGACGGAAAGCTGTATGTGGAGACAGAGGACGGGTATGAACCGATAGAGACGATTCCTGCGATAAGTCCTGTTACAACGGTAGATACCGTAGAGCCACCGTGGATGATGCCTGTTACTGAAAGTTTCACATTCACTTTGGAAACAAATAACCATAGAAAGTATCATGGCAGGCCATTGAGAAGGGGAAGATGTAATCCGAAACGGTGGATAGACAAAATATTCGGGGTAAAAAGATGATAGTAGGAATCCTATTAATGTATATCAGTATAAGAGAAGATTATCCGCTGTGGTTTGAGATAGCGAGTTGGTTTGTGACGATTATCGGTACGGCGAAGAACACATTACGGTTTATGGCATTTATGTCAGGATTGAAGGAAGGCTATGGCAAGTCCAGAACTGATAAGGGCGTATGAGTCTTACAAAAACTACATAGATGTAAAGGGAGTCGATGAGACCATACTTAAATATATGGTTGATGCGGCTGCTGTTGCCTATGAGACCGAGAAGGATTTGGAGTATGGAAGGCATATCTCTGAATTTAACCATCAGATGTTTGAGAGGTGGGTGTTTGAGCAGACAAAAGGCGGGAATTTCTGGCTGCTGGAAAAGTGGATGCAGGAGCATGAGAGACAGCATGACATGATTGATCTGGCGTATAGGCTGTTTAAAATCGAAGCACCGTATCTTTTCACGTCTTATATGTATTATATGGAGAAGAATAGACCGTATGAGAAGCGGTTTTACGTTCCCCGGAGAAAGACGTTGTGTGTGCCTGCACAGGATATGCAGGACTTAGAAGACGATAAATTGGATACTTATGGCTTGTCGATGCCGTCCCGAGTGGGGAAATCGACATTGTGTATATTCTTTTTGACTTGGGTAGGGCTGCGGAAGCCTATGAGCCATAATGCGATGGGTGGTCATTCAGGTCAGTTAGTCAAGAGATTCTTTAGAGGTTTGGAAAATCTGACGGATACAGAAGAGTATACGTTTTCTGAGTTGTTTCAGTATTATAACCCTAAAATGAAGAAAGTTGTTGAGAAGAAGTCGAGTGATCCTGCGGAACTGACTATCAATCTGGGAAAGAAAGATGAGTTTGCAACGTTTAGCTGCAGGAGTAGTGATTCGACATGGACGGGTGCTATTGACGTATCCCGCGATGGATATTTGTATGTAGACGACTTAGTGAGAGATCGTGAACATTCTATGAGTGCTTCTCGAATGGAGAATACCTATCAGCAGTATTTGAACGTCATGGTTGATAGAAAAAATGATGGCGCTAAAACGATTTTAGTGGGTACGCTCTGGTCTGTACTTGACCCTTTAGTCCGGGAAGAACAAGCGAATATCGGGAATGAGCGGGCAAGATTTAGGAAAATACCAGCGCTGAATGAAGACGATGAGAGTAACTTTCAGTATGAGTTTAATGGCTTCTCAACTAATTACTATGTTGATTTACGAAATCGTCTGGATAAATCAGAGTGGTGTGCTAAGTATATGCAAGCGCCGTTTGTGAGGGAAGGTTTGACGTTCCCGGTGGAAGAACTGAGAAGGTTCGATGGTGACGTGCCGGATGAAGTGTGTAAGACATGGGCGGCACTCGACCCTGCGTTTGGTGCGGGGGATTCACTGTCAATGCCTATATGTAAGGATTATGGCGAAGAGAAGTTTATCGTGGATTGGGTGCATGACAAGAGAACGGTAGCTTTTACCGTTCCCGAGGTCGTGGATAAGATAGAGGAACATACCATTACGAGGCTGAAAATCGAGAAAAACCGAGGGGGTGATTTATTCGCAGAGCAGGTGCAGAAGGAGCTGGATGCGAGACATATACATCATTGCAAGATAGAGCTGGAAAATGCGCCTGTGAAGATGTCAAAAGAGGATAAGATAAGTGGCTATTCAGACTTTGTGAAACGGAACTTTCAGTTCTTAGCGGTTCGGAAGTGGACAGAAGAGAATAACTATTTGTATACTGCTTCGGATCAATATAGAAAGGCTTTAGATGAGATGACAATGTTTTCCGCAGAGGGTAAAAACGTTCACGACGACAGCGCTGACGCGATAACACAGTTGGCGATGATGTTTGATAACAGAGAAAGAAAAAAAGCAAGGATAATGAGAAGTCCTATATAACAGGAGAGAAAATATGGAAGAAGAATGGAAAGATGTTGTTGGCTATGAAGGCTTATATCTTGTGAGTAATTTAGGGCGCGTTTGTTCTCTTGACAAGTATGCAAAAGTATGTGGCGGTTCATATAGGCTTGTAAAGGGGAAGGATATAGCAATAAACAAATATTCTAACGGATATTCATTAGTGATGCTTGGAAAAAATAAAACGTATTCGTCGAAGTTGGTTCATAGGCTTGTAGCGCAAGCATTTATACCGAACCCCGACAATTTGCCGCAAGTCAATCACAAAGACGAAAATATAGAGAATAACTGCGTTGATAATTTGGAATGGTGTACGTCGAAATACAACGCTAATTATGGAACGCGAAATTATAGATGCAGAGAAAAACATAGGCATCAATTCAAGCCTGTATATCAAATTTCAATAGATACAGGAGAAGTAATAAAGACGTGGGATTGCATGAGCGATGCGGGGAAAGCTGTTGGGATAAGTCCAGACACAATAAGTCGCGTATGCAAAGGAAAACTTAAAACAGGCGGTGGATACTATTGGAAATTTGTAAAAGAGGAAGGGAGCGAGGGATGACAACGAGAGACTATTTAGAGCAGTTAAAGGACATAGATGACGACATAATCAATATCGGCAATCAGGCGCAGAAGTGGATTGATCTGGCGACAAAAATGGGTCATGCGCCGAGTGGGGACAGAGTAGATTCATCCCCGGTGATAGATAAGATGGAGAACGCGGTGATAAAGGCTGTGGAGTGCTATGAAAAGGCTGGGAAGGAAGCGGAGCGGCTTATCAATCTGAAAAATCGAATTGAGAGTCAGATTATGGGTATGGCGAATGATGGCGAACGTGGCAGGGACTACTATAAAATTCTGTGGGGAGTGTACCATGATAAAAAGAATTTTGCAGAGGTATCTGTGAATATCGGATATAGTTATAGCCAGACGCGCAGACTTTTAAAGAAAGGGATTGTGCATTTTGAGAAAAAGTACGGAGATACCTATATAAATGGCTAAAAATGGTTAAAAATGAACACTAATGAACACTAATGACCTATTGAGTGCATTAGTTTGACATGGTAGAATAAGAATGGAATGAAATGCTATGCTTGAAGGATATAGTCGTACTGAGATCGAGCATTTAATTGACGAGTGGATTGTCGGTATGAATCATGCAAAGAGAAACCGTGAAATTATGCGGTCGAAAGAGATCGACGGTCTCACGTTTGAGGAGATCGCTGAGATGTACGACCTATCAACCGTTCAAGTTAAAAATATTGTATATCAGTGCAGAGCGAAGCTGAAAGGAAAGACCGTTTAGGCGGTCTTTTTTGGTGTTTAAAATGGCTTTCTTAGAGATAAATGGAATAGAGTTTCCTTGTCCGAGTACAGGCTTAGAAATAATCATAAGTACCGCTGTTAACAGTGCGAGAAACGCTAATGCCGAGGTTATAGGCGAGAAGGTTGGTAGAGACATTCTTAAATATAACAATCTGCATTGGAGCTGGCTACCCGGGGAAACATGGGAGCAGATGCTTACTGTGTTCTCTAACTTTTTTGTAACAGCGAAGGTCTGGGATATGTGCGGTGGTGAATGGAAGACGATAAAGATGTATCCCGGAGATAGAAGCGCAGAGGTCTATTGGATAGACAATGATCC
>Ga0310696_10006265_pt1 | contig 14146 bp, 11 predicted proteins | sample AusTroGonzalo_MG_4_FD_203885 | JGI IMG/M metagenome (GOLD analysis project Ga0310696, IMG submission 203885) | Bovine rumen microbial communities from tropical cattle in Woodstock, Queensland, Australia - Gonzalo_02 (v2) (version 2) | ecosystem: Host-associated > Mammals > Digestive system >...
TCACAGATATAAATAGTGCTACAACTAACCTACCTAATGGCTCACAATCTCTGACCAGTTATATGCTCTATGAGTTTAAAGTAGTAAATACTGGTGAGAAAAATATTCGTGCCATGGTAGATGTGAATTTTAAGAATGGCAATAGTGACGAGGGATGGTATTACCACAACCTGATCGCTGATTATAAGACTTTGAAAACTAGTAGTAATACTAGTAATTATTCTGAAATGGATGGATGTGTAGATATACTGGCAGGTGAGAACACGAGTAGTAAAGCTGGCGGATATGCCGTTGGCTCAGGTAGATTCTTAGTATGGGTGACAATCAATAATACTGGACTAGATGTAGAATCTACAGTGGTGTCTATCAAATTGACATTGCTGGGTGAAACTGCAGATAACGCTTATGATGGTACAGATTTACATAAGGGTCAATATATCGACCTGGATATGAGAGGAGATTCAGCAACTGAGACATATGAAGTGCTCAGTATCCGTGGATATAATGTGAAGTTAATGGCTTTGGATAATTATGGCTCGTCTGTTATTTGGAATAATTTGGATTCTGCAATGACTAATTGGTACAATAGTTGTAAAAATCCAGCAAAGGGTGCTATAGTGCCACAGTACATTCGCCGTTATACATACAAACCATATGATTATGCTAATGCTGCGTATACCTTCAAATTAGAGGGGCTATTGCAAGATTATGGGATAGACCTTGTAGGCAAGAGTAATGTGGGTAACAGATATGCATTTGCGGCAGGTTTAGAAGATGTATATGGCATCATTAGCAGTGGTGGGAGTAAAATGGAGTACACCGCCACTGGTAGCAGTCTGCGTACTGTATTCTGGCAAACTACTGGACACTTAGATGATGAGGTATGGCTAAATTCTGCAGTGCAGGGTGGAGGATATTGGGCGGTACATGGTCATGGTGAGAGTCTGTCGTCAGAGTTTGCTACTCTCACGAAAAGTGTACGACCAGTGTTTGTGATAGATCTTAATCATGATCAAATAACCTACACTAATAGCAGTACTACTAATACCACTATTACAACATTGCAGAAAGGTGATATTGTAGAAATAGACACTGATGGTGATAATACGGCGGAAAGATATAGAGTAATCAAAGTGCTATCGGATAATACCGCAGAATTTATGGCAATGGAAAGCCCTACAAATATCAAGTATTGGAATGGTAATATATCTTATAAAGCATTCTCAGATGATATATACAATGCTTATGGCGTAAAACCTTCGGATAAGAATTATGTCAAGTATGATGGCTCTACTATAGATACATACCTAAATAGTACTTGGTACGGATCGAGGTCAGATACATTTAAGGCTGCGGTATTTGCTCAAGATGTGGTACAAAGGGCTATATCTTCAACCAATGGGCTAGAAGAGCCGCCAGCAAATCCAAACAGTGACAAGTACAAAAGATGGAGATATAGGTTTTCGGGCCTGGGGACAATTTATGGCTTAACGAGAGTAGCATACAACAATGTGGGTAGCAGGTATGTATATACCATGAGTGTGGAGGACATTTATGATTACCTAGGTAAGTCCTTTGATAGTGGTGGTGGATATATAGACAGGGCAGCTGTAAATGATCTCTTTTGGGATAACACTACTGGTGAAACTGGGGCGATTTGGCTTATGGACACTGGCACGGACTATGATAAAGCCACTAAGACACGCACAGATGTAAAAACTGTGCTAGGTTCGAATTATAGTACCGAGGGCAGTTGTTTCATAAGTTGGGCATCGGCTACAGACTATACTCTGCAGGTAAGGCCAGTATTTGTATTGCAACTAGGACTGATACCAATAACTTTGATATCTTCTGAACCTAATTCTTAATGAATGATAAAAAATGCACGAGCGAATATACCGCTCGTGCATTTTTACAATATAAAGGCTCAGCCGAAGCTGAGCCTTTGTATGCAAAACAAATTAGGGGGGTTGTTTTGCTGTGGTGTACCCGAATTATAACACAATATATGTGCCTTGTAAATACCCAATTTTTTATAGAGTGTATAAATAATATTTATAGGTAAAAGCGTAGCAATAGGTGATAAGAGGCGGTATCTAGTAAGGGAAATAGAAAAATAGGCAACAAAAAAGCTGCGCATCTAATCTCGATTAGTGCTAACCAAACGGTATAGTGACAGTAAACTCCGCCAAAGCTCCCTCATGGCACATAGCAGGTCCTATTTAATGCTGCTTCATTCCTGACCTGACATGGTTCATAGATTGCTATTGCATAAGACTTTAGTATCATCATCACACGCCACTGCCTGCTTTCACTAACTCTAACCTCAATTAGCCTTCAGCCCCGCTATAGTGGATTTCGGGTATAGGGCACCACTAGCTCCCCGCTTAGCACAGCTTTATGTATTATACACCAATTTTGGCATTTTGACAACACTTATTGTAAAAATTTTTGTGGGATATGTGCTTTTATTTGACTTTTATAAGGTATTTATTTATTATATAAATGAATAATTATAAGTGGAGATTGGCATTATGGAACAAAAAACCGTTTCGAATTCGTATAGATTCATTGAAAGTTATAATAGGTTAGATAAGCATATTAGGGATATATATAATATCAAACCATCATTGTCATTTTCTGATGCTATACGCAAAGCTGCATCGGCCAGTGCTTTGGTCAAAAAATACGAAGATGACCTCATCGATTATGGGAGATTGCGTAACGCTATAGTGCATCGTAGCAATGATGTGCCTATCGCCGAGCCTCATGATGATGTGGTGGAGAAACTCGAGAAGATTACGAGGGTGATTTCCACGCCACCTCTGGCAATGTCATGTCTGAATAACAGAGCAATTTACACTGTAGATGTCAAACAGAAACTGGGTACTGTCATTACTGAAATGTACAAGACAGGGTACTCATGTGTGCCAGTGTATTCTTCGGGGACATTGGTCGGAGTGGTAAATCGTAAGATGATAGTAGACAGCATAGGTGAGGCGCTGCTTAATGGAGTGAAATTTGATTCCTTGCTAAAAAAACCTTTGGCAGAGGCACTGAATCTAATGGATATATCTAACTTCTATGAGGTGGTGCCAGATAGTATTACTCTGGATAATCTGTTGTATATATTCCAGCAGAATAGAAAATTGTCTATCGTGATACTCACAAAAGGTGGTAGTTACAAGGCTCAGCCATCTGGTGTGGTGGTATCTAGTGATACGATATTCATGCAAGAGATATTGGACAACTATTGATAAGTGAAAAGAGAGTGATGAAGAGGAAATATGTGGAAAGATTATGAGATAATCGCTACCGGCGATGGTATGAAATTGGAAAGGTGGAAAGACGTGATATTATTGCGTCCGGATCCCCAAGTCATATGGAAGTCTAGTATCAATATGTACGATTATAAAGGGCTGGCCGCTTACTACGAAAGACATAATACTGGCGGTGGTGAATGGAAATATCTAAAGAAAGTACCGAGCAGTTGGACAGTGTCTTGGAAGGATCTAAAATTCAAAGTGTGCCTGATGGGATTTAAACATACTGGACTATTCCCAGAACAAGAGAAAAACTGGGAAATGATGATGGACTTAATCAAAAAATCGGGGCGTGAGATATCTGTACTAAATCTGTTTGGCTATACTGGGGCTGCGACTGTGGCGTGTGCCAAGGCTGGTGCTAGTGTGTGCCATGTAGATGCCGCCAAGAATATGGTGGACAGATGTAAGGAAAATATAGAACTATCTGGACTGAAAGATGCTAAGGTTAGATACATAGTAGATGACTGCAAGAAGTTCGTGGAAAGGGAAATAAGACGAGGACACAAGTACGATGCAATAATAATGGATCCACCATCATATGGCAGGGGGACAAATGGTGAACTATGGAAACTAGAAGACAGTATATATGACCTCGTAGCACTTTGCGAGCAGGTGCTGTCCGACAAGCCACTATTTTTCCTGATAAACAGTTATACCACTGGGCTTAGCGGTGTCGTGATGGAAAATATATTGAGATTGACATTAAAGAGACCCGGAGAATATAAAAGTTATGATCTAAATCTGCCTACACTAGAAAATGGTGTAAAATTGCCTTGTGGCAACAGTGCAGTATATATAAACGCGACAAAATAATGATGTATGGAGAAGATATGGAACTGAGAATTTTACATGAAGATAATTCGATTATCGTGGTGGAGAAACCACAGAATGTGCCAACACAAGAAGATGAGTCTAAGGATATGGATCTACTGAGCATGGTGAAGGCACACATCAAGCAAAAGTACAACAAACCAGGTGAGGCATTTTGCGGATTAGTACATAGGCTGGACCGTCCAACTGGTGGCGTGATGGTCTTCGCAAGAAATTCTAAGTCGGCAGCCAGACTCACAGAGGAAATAAAAAATGGCGACTTTGACAAAACTTACTTTGCGGTCGTAGTAGGCGTACCTCGAGAAAAGAAAGGCTCACTCGTGCATTATCTCAAAAAGGACGATGCACGCAACATAGTGGAGATAGTGCCTAGGCTAACCGAAGGGGCAAAACGTGCCGAACTGGAGTATGAGGTGCTGGAGACAAAAGAGGGATATTCTCTGGTAAAAGTACACCTTCTGACAGGGAGAAGTCATCAAATACGTGTGCAGATGGCCAGTCTGAAGACACCAATATATGCTGACGTAAAATATGGTGATAAGAATACAAAAGGATTGATGAATCTATATTGTGTAGAACTCAGGCTATACCACCCAATCTCGAAGAAAAAGATGATATTTAGATCATATCCACCTGAGCAAGAGAATATGTGGAAACTATTTGATATGTCAAAATATTTGGAAATATAGACAAAAAATTGTTTGTGGAAAGGCAACCTTTGGTGTATAATTATATCTAATAGGAGGAATGTATATGTCTAAAAAATCTAATAAGAAAACAATTAAATTGGTGCTGAATATCACATCAATAGTGCTGGCCCTATTTGTGGTAGTGTCATTCTTTTGCATGCCAGTATTCACTAAGACTGTAACTGTCGAACTTTTGGGGTCTAAGACGACTTCTACTACACAGGTGACATGTCTGGATCTAACTTCTGTAGGATTTAGAGCAGACGAAGATGTATCTAAGGATATCTCTCAGGCTATACTAGATGGTAAAGATGTTTTAGCTAAAAATCTCGCTTATCAAATTCGCGAAAATGAGGATAGCAGCTTCGCATTTGGCTTGACTTTGATAGTAAGTTATGTGGCATTGCTATTCGCTGTATTGACATTGATTTTCTCAATATTGTCAATGTTTACCAAGACAGGTAATTTCCCTTTGATATTCGCTATTGGGTTGGCTGCTAGTCTGATCGTGGTATTTATCGGTGGACTGCTGATGGCTGGCGGCATGGGCAAAGATTTGTTGGCCACATATAGTGTAGGATTTGGCGCCATCATCACAATGATTGTGGGCTTATGCACTGTGGCAACGACATTTTATGCCAATAAGAAATAATAAAAAATAGCAAAGGACTATTCCGCGGAATAGTCCTTTTTATATACACAGAGGGATAGAGTGGAGCATTTTTTATTTGTATTTCCCTCTGTATAATACATAATATGCTAGTCAGATACATTGGGGTGATATATCCTGTATAAAAATTTGACGGTGAGCGTGAAATATTTGGAAAAAACTATGGCAAGTGGTACAATGTATATATGCAATGGACAATAGCAAAAAATGCCGAAATCACTGTGGAAGAAAAACGCTCTAAATTTTTGGCGTTTACATTTTATGTGAGTGGTGAAGATGGTGCGATGAAAATCCTGCAGACATTACGCAAAAAATATGCAGATGCGAAACATATCTGCTATGCATATACCATCGGAACGACAGAGATATATAGTCGTTCATCAGATGATGGTGAGCCGGCAGGCTCTGCAGGTATGCCTATGCAGAGCATCATACAAAAAGCAAAATTGACCAATGTGCTATGCGTGGTGGTAAGATACTTTGGTGGGGTGTTGCTCGGCAAATCCTTGCTCACACGTACATATGCTCGTGCGGCAAAAGAGGCTCTAGATAATTCTGGCAAGGTAGTACTATGTGAGGCAATATACTGCCAGGAACATCAGTCGTATTCGGATTTTGAGCGACTATGTGCAGAACTGGAAATGTCTGGTGCGTGGCAAATAACTAAGATATTCGATGCAGATGTAGTGGTTAGTTATTATATAAAAGCGAGTGACAAAGAGCGCTTTTATAAGATGGCGAACCAAGCAGGAAGACATATCGAGTGGCTAAAAACTGAATTGATGAGGATGAGCGAAAATGAGGAAAGATGATGCGATAAACGAAGAAGATTATTTGTTCAATAGAATGCTCGATTTGATTTCGAAGAAAAGTTATACACAGAGCGAAATAAGAAAGAAACTCGCAGCGAAGACTCAAGATGCGCATCTAATAGAGCGAATAATTGGAAAATTGAAAGAGTACAAATACATAGATGATGAGAGTTTCGCTCGCAAATATATTGCCGAACGAGAAAGATATAGGAGTCTGAGGGAGATAGAATTTAAACTGACAATGAAAGGCGTGCCTAAATCTATCATATACAAAACCATGGCAGATGTCGAAAAGAGTGATGAGGCGTGCAAAAATATGGCTAGCAAATATATGCGAGGTAAGACTGTCACAAAGGAAACATTGCAGAAATTGTATGCTTATCTATTCGGTAAAGGATTCGAGAGTGATGAAATTTCACGTATCGTGCGAGAATATAAAAATGAGATGAAGGAGGACGAAGATGATTAAATGTGGAATAGACATATTACAAGTGTCAAGGTGTGAAGATGCGGTGTCTAGAATGAATTTTGCGGATAATGTTTTTACTGATAGTGAGAAAGAATATATGAGTGGGAAACTCGAGGCTGGCCAAATACGAGGATACAAATTCTTCGAATGTGTGGCTGGGCTATTCTGTGCCAAGGAAGCTGTGCTAAAGGCTCTGGGCGTGGGTATAATATATATCGGCGTATTGAAAGATGTGGAAATAGGATATGAGAAAAGTGGAGAGCCGTATGCTAAAATTTCTGGCAAACTCGCTGAGAAATTTCCGAAACTAAAAGGCAAGAAAATAGCGGTATCCATATCTCATGATGGTGGCTTTGCTATTGCTGAGTGTGTGATAGATAGATAATATAACAAGTAGTTTAGGGCAGTGGGAAACCGCTGCCTTTTGCGTTGAGTAAAGTTGAGTGAAATAGAAATTTAGTGTCATATTAGTGTCATGTCTGTAATACTATACAATGTATTACATATATTAGTATTGTTCGCATATATATTGCGTTATGAATTTCGTTAAGGGTATTGACAGTGAACAGCAGGTGTGGTACAATAGCGGAGCAAAAAAGTAAAAATGAATATGTGTTAACCATGAATCGAAAGGAGGTTTTATGAACGTTACAGATGTAGTAAAAGGCATGGAATGGGGGAATCGTGAGCACGTGGCTGGTGAAGATGATGTAAAAACAGTGACAGACACAGGTGCAGGTACTGGTACAGACACAGGTGCAGGTACTGGTACAGACACAGGTGCAGGTACTGGTGCAGATACAGGTGCAGGCACTGGTACAGATACAGGTGCAAGTACTGGTACAGACGATACAACTGAAACCAGTACAGATAATAAGCCAGCAAAGAAGAGATCTAGCAGTAGGAGTAAGAAAGAGCGCTTTACTCCACCTACGAGAGAAGATGTAGAGGCTTATGCTAAGAAGATAGGCATAGAAAAAGAAGGCATAATAGACTATTTCTATGAGTCAGAAGTGGCTAATGGTTGGAAAGATGTAAATAGTACATTTAACTGGCACATGGCTTTGTCTGGTCTAGCGTTCAATGCTGGTGAAATCAAGATAGAATATAGAGAACCTAAGAGTTCAACAGAAGTAGAAGCAAGTACACCAAAGAAAAGTTGGACAACTGGACAAAAGGTAGCTACATTTATTAGCGGTGCTGCAGCGGTATTGCTGATTGCTTCATATGTTGGCAACTTTGTAAAGGCAGATGTAATTAAGAATCAAAGAGCTGCATTGGTTGAAAGTGATATCAAGATAGAAGATCTAGCACGTCAGTTAGAGGATGAAAGACGTAGCAATGCTGCACTTGAAGCAGCAGATAAGCAGATTAAGACACTAGAAGATCAAGTAGCTGGTTATACATTATTCATAGATATATTATCAGAGCAGTTAAAGAACGCTAGTGATCCTGCAGAGATCGAAAGACTGAGCAATATTATTTTGGAAAAAGATGCGGAAATAGACAGATTAAATGGCGTGATTGGTGATTTGCGTGGTCAACTAGATGCCACTAGAAAACAATATGATAAGATGGTGGCAAACTATGAGCAACGCATAAAAGATCTCAATGACAAAATTAAGAGCAAAGATGGTATCATAGAAAAGTTAGAACTATCTAACGAAGAGAAAGACCAGATTATAAAAGATCAGAATAATACCATGGGTAAAATGGCACGGGTTATCGAAGAGCAGAGAAAAATTATCGCAGGATACGACGATAGAATAATCGCTCTAAATCAAGAGATAGTAACACTGAGAGGCTTATTGGCAGGTGCAGATGATCCTGCATATGTGGCTTCATTGGAAGGAAAAGTGGCAGGTTTGCAGGCAGAAGTAGTGGCTCTAGGTACGGCCAATGTGGCTTTGCAAGCACAAGTAGATTCTCTAACCGAGATGAACAATAATCTGGCTACTGTAAACAGGAAACTGGGCGACCAGAATGCAGCCTTGATTAAAGAAAATAGTGGTATAAAGGCTCTTAATGCTAAGTTGCAGAGTACAATTAGTACATTGACAGAGCAGAATAGACAATTGGCTGAAGATGTCAGCAACAAGCAGGCTGAACTAGATCATGCAAATGAAGAATTGGCTAATGTGCAGAGAGAATTAAAGGTGAAGGAACAAGACTACGAAACACTATATCAGCAATATTTGGCAGCATTGGCGGGTGGCGCAAATACTGAAGAGCTGGAGAGATTAATCATCGAAAAGGAACAAGAGATATCTAATAATAGAAAGCAAATCGCAGAACAATCTGAAACTATAGCTACTCTAACTAGCGAAGTACAATCTGCTAGAGATGAACTGAGTGCTAGTCAAACTGCTCTGGCCGATGCAGTGGCAGAAAATGCAGAACTAAAGGCTGCTGTAGAAACTCTAAACAATGAGAATGAACAGTATAGAGTGGAGATAGTGAAGAAAAATGGCATAATTAATGGTCTGAAAATTACCATAAACGATCAAGCACAAGATATATCTAATCTAAATGGTACTATCACTAGCCTAAGAGATGAAATAGCTGAGGTAGTGGGTGCGAATACCATCCTAGAACAGAAGGTGGCTGAACTCGAGGCTGAGAATGATAGAATCGAACAAGAGAAAGAGGCAATACGTGCAAGCAAAGAATTGACTGAGAAGGAAAAGGATGATGCTCTAGCAGCTCTGGCTGAAGAACAAGATGAAAATGACCGCTTGAGAAGAGCATTGAACGATGAAACCACTAAGAATATGGCTTTGGTCAATGAAAAGAAAGAACTACTAAAGATAATCGCTAGATTGCAAGAGTCTGGAATAAATGCTAGCCTGGGTGATAACGATACTATCGTGGTAGTATTTAAAGACCTAGATCCTGTGGCAGAAGATGATACTGCTAAAAATCCAGTGGAAGGTGACAAAGGTGTTGATGAGGGTGGACGTGATGGCGAACCACTTCCAGGAGAAGGACCATCATTAGATTAATTACAAAGACGCAGATGATATCTGCGTTTTTACTTTCTATTTATAGATATAAGTTATGAGTTTTATAAAAATTATTGACATGAATGCCAATCTGTGGTATAATACTGACAGAAAAGATTATGGGAGGTAAAGGTTATGGTATATTCACATCAAAATAGAATGAGAAGAAATGGCGGAATGTCTACTGGAGCCAAGGTGACCATTGGTGTGGTATCTGGTGCTGTAGCAGTTGCATTATTGGCAGGAATTGGTTTTAGTATATATCAAAATGCTCAAACAAATAAGAGAGTTGATAAGTTAGAAAACAAAATGGACTCTAATCAAAAAGAGTTGATGGATACATTAAATACGATTGTAGGCAATCAAGGTACTCTGTCAGAGAAATTCGATAGATTAGAGGGTAAAGTCGGTGATTTATCCAAAAAGATAGATGATGTAGTGGATAATATGCAAGTGAGCAATAATACTAAGATTATACTCAAATTTTATACATATACTACTATAAATCAATTAGCACAAGATCCTCAGAGTGGTTTGTCAGATAAAGAAAAGGAAGAGTATGAAAAACAGGTAAATTACTGGAAGGAGAAATACGAGAATCTAGATAAAGATTATAAGAAATTGAATGACGATTATCTAGCTGCACTAAGAAGAATTGAGGAACTAGCGCAAAAAGGAGATTTGACTGACGCAGAGAGAAAAGAGTTAAATAAATTGCGTGAAGATAATAAGAACCTGAGAACCTTATTGGGAGAAAAAGATAAGACTATCGAGAAACTAGCAAAAGATAAGGAAGCTAACGAAAAGAGAATAGCAGAACTCGAAAAAGATAATGCGGCTAAAGACAAAACAATCGAGCAACTCGAAAAAGATAAGAAAGCCAATGAAAAAAGAATAAAAGAACTCGAGGAAGAAAAGAAGGCTAATGAAAAGAGAATAGCAGAACTCGAAAAAGATAATATGGCTAAAGATAAAAAGATTGATGAGTTGACTAAGAAATACAATGATGCATTAAAGAAAAATGCAGGTCTAATAGGTGAGATCGATATGCTGAATACCACAATAGATGAGTTGACAAGGCAAAATGGAGATTATGCAGCGATTATTGATCAATTAAATGCTCGTATCAGAGAGTTAGAGCAGCAAATAACTGATAATGTCAGTCAAATAGATGATAATCAAACGACTGTCGTAACTAATCCAGATGCTACTCCAGTGGCAGATAATGGTGAGGATCTGGGACCTGTAGAAGGCCAAAAAGATGTAGACAATGGTGGCCGTGGTACGCAAGTTCCTGATGAAAATGCAACGCAACAAGGCTATACAGATCCTGCTGATGATGAAGTGGGTACAGGCAATGAAGTGATAGACAACGGTGCTGGTTACGATCTAGATTAATAAAATAATAGGGTGGAAGGAATTCCACCTTTTTTGTATATTTTGTAATCAATGTGTGGTGAGATGCGAAAAATATTGACGAAAGCCGTAAAATATGGTATAATATATGTGCTAGATGAGGTGGCTGTTTAGTAATAGGAGGGGCAATATGACTGGTGGAGGAAGTATATCAAGACAAAATATCAGTTTACGCGACGCTGTTGGCGTAATAAAAGGTAAAATTAAAATACAAGATATGGATTTACCTCTCGTTAGGCGTGCCTCAAAATCTATGAGTAGGACTGCTGAGAAAGAAGCAGAGAAAAAGGTGTCAAAAGCTGCTTTTAGTGATTGGCAAAAAGAGAAAAGACAAGCTGAAAAACAAGCTACTGCGAATCGTAATAAGCGTGTAACAGAAATGTATCTAGAACTCGTGAAGCGCGGAACAAGATTGACCGCCGAGGAGCGAGAGGAATTGAATGCATTGTACTACGACTTGAGAGTGCAGGCACCATCATATTCAGAGTATGAGAGGCTATTGACTGAACTAGGAGAAGAGAAAAAAGAGAACAGTCGCATATGGACAGATATATATGGAGTGTTAAGTGGTCGTGAGTTTGCGTCAGCACGAAATGAACGATTGGAAGATAATAGACAATATGGTCGCGTAGAGGCTGCTAGATGTAAAGGTGCAGAAGATGTGTGCAGAAAACAAGGTCCGATGGCTGAAGTGGAATATAATGTAGAAACTCTCAAAGGTAAGCAGGGAGAATTGGAATATTTGCGTTTCGTGAATAGTGCGACACGTGGTAAGTATGCTAGAGTATTGCGGAAAGCTGAGATCATGCACAAAGAGTTTGATGAGTTTTGCGAGAAGATGCGAGGCGTGAAGGGTGTAAAAATATTGAATAAATATGCATATGATCCCAAAAAACCTAGTGATATGGCAGCACATGAGATAGTGCCTATCCCTATAACTTGGTGTGGTAGGAAGATGCGCGATTGTATGTATTATCTAGCAGTAGAGCCTGATAGTGAATTTTGGCAAATGTACAAGGTGGGCTCAAAGAATGCGAACTTGCCTTATGTGGTAGAGAGCGAATTGTCATCAAAGGGTGTGAAACAATACCGTCATCAGACAGAGAGATACTATAGAGGCGACAGGGCTGATGCTGCGAGGGAGAATCTAGATAGAGAATTTAAAAAGAAAAAACCTGCTGTAGAGGAAGAGTACGATGTGGCTGATGATGGTATACCTGGTACATGGGTGTCCTTTGGGGATAGTCGTGGAGCACCTATAAGAGATGGAGATGGTAAAAAGGTAAAACCAATATTTATGCCTGCAGAAGTAGACGGGAAGAAAACAGATAATGGAGAACAGTTTGGTGAATAATAAATAATATAAAAAAAGATGGGATACATTACCATCTTTTTTATTTAAAATAATTGTATAAAAAAATATTGTGCCATGAATAAGTTGACAAAGTAATAATATATTTATATACTATATTTGTAAATAATGGGGGGATTATGGACGATAAGACTTTGCAAAATCAGGGAAATGAAGTAAATGATGAAGATTTGTCGATCAATGCCGCTATTGCTGCGCTCAAGACAGAAGATTCAGATATAAAAGAAGAGGCTGTAAACTCAGATTATACTGAGGTAGATGCTACCACGGATAATCAGACGATAGATGAAATAGATGAGGCCTCAGAGTCTAGTGAAGAGATTGCTTCGGTGGAGAAAAAGCCCACAAAAGTTGTAAATGCCAAAGAAAATAATGTTGGCAATGTTTTGGGTGGCAAAAAAGGTCTACAACGTATGAGCGAAGAATTGAGTTTCTTTGTGGCTCTGCAAGATAATCTCACCAGTGAAATAGATAGATTAAAAGCCCTGCTAGGTGAAAATGATTTTGACGATTTAAAGAAGGCTAGAGTGATGGATAGAGTGGATACTCTGATGATCGCTTGTGCCGAATTACAGTATTCTACTGATTTATCTGATGCGCTATTGACACAATATAGTAATCGTATCAAAGATCTCGGTCAGATGCTGAAGAAGGAAACTAATAGGGAGTTGTCTGATAGTCTAAGGAAGCAGATCAGCACACTGAATACCCATGCGGAAGGTTTGGCGGATTTATTGGGCGAGGAGTGGGATGAAGATTTGGCAAGCATCGCTAGTGTCAGCACTCGTGAACAAATACAGAACATGGACGAAGATGAGATATCCGCTAAGAAAGTGAAATCGTCTACATCTCAGCCAGCGGAAAGTGAGTATGACGAAGAGGAATATGAGGAAGAAGAGCCTATAGAAGAGAAAACAGAATCTGAAGAGGGTTCTACTCGGGCTGATGATTTTGAAAATGCTTTGCAAGAGATAGTCAATGATGAGTCACTCAGTGAAGATGATATAGTGGCTCGCGTGGAAGATCTGCTCGTAGAATACAAAGATCTTAGAAATGATCCAGATATGAAGCCAATGATTGACTCTATAGTGGAGAATTTTGACATTGACTTAGCAGCATTAGATGCCAGAAGTGAAGCCGACGAGGCTGTCGAAGAAGCAGAGGAAGAGCCGGTGGAAGAAGAGCCTGATACCATGAATGAAAGGATGCGTCAATTCCAGGCTGAATTCGATAGAATATTATCTATTGAAGATGATGATAAGATAGCGGCAGGATTGGAACAACTGTTAAAAGATTACGAGGATATGAGTGACATCAAAGCTATGCAAGACGTGTTTGCTGAGATACGTGATGAACTAGATGCATATTACAAGCAAAGGGATAATGAGCCTCGTGAGAAGAAGTCTGACAAGGTGGATGTGGCCATCATGCCAAATGTCAGCATTGATATGGACAGGGCTGCACGCGCGGCAGAAAAAATAGATGAAGAAAGTGGTGAAACAGCCGATAAGAAGCCTGTTTCCACTCATAGTACTACGAGTGGCAATGTACTTTTTGAT
>Ga0310696_10006266_pt1 | contig 14145 bp, 9 predicted proteins | sample AusTroGonzalo_MG_4_FD_203885 | JGI IMG/M metagenome (GOLD analysis project Ga0310696, IMG submission 203885) | Bovine rumen microbial communities from tropical cattle in Woodstock, Queensland, Australia - Gonzalo_02 (v2) (version 2) | ecosystem: Host-associated > Mammals > Digestive system >...
CGACTTGGCTTTCCGTCATGCGGGCATCGAACTCGAATTCAAGGGCGAGGGTGTCAACGAGGTAGGAATCTGCGTAAAGGACAACAGACCTCAGAACTCAGCCACCGGCCATCAGACTTCGCTGGTCGGCAAAACCTTGGTTGCCGTCAGCGAGGACTTCTACCGTCCTACCGATGTGGTCAACCTCTGGGGCGATCCTACGAAGGCCAAGAAAGAACTGGGCTGGAATCCTAACAAGACAACCTTCGAACAGCTGGTGAAACTGATGGTGGAGCACGATATTGCCAAGGTGGCTGCCGAGGGTGCTGCTGCCAAGGTGCGCACTAACCTCGCTGAGTATCTGGAGAAGGGCATTGTGAAGTAAAGTTGAAAGTTAAGAGTTAAGAGTTAAGAGTGGAGAGTTGAGAGTGCTTGCGCTGGCGGAAGCCGAGCGGAGCGTTTGAACAGCAAATCATGGAGAAGAATTCAAAGATTTACGTGGCGGGCCACCGTGGAATGGTGGGTTCGGCCATTGTGAGAGAGTTGCAGCGCCAAGGCTACACCAATATCATCACCCGCACGCATAAGGAACTCGACCTAACCCGTCAGGAGGCGGTAGAGGCTTTCTTTGCGCAGGAGAAGCCGGAATACGTATTCCTGGCAGCTGCCAAGGTGGGCGGCATCGTGGCCAACCAGAGCGCGCTGGCCGATTTCATGTACGAGAACATGATCCTGGAGATGAACGTGATTCATGCTGCCTGGCAAAATGGCTGCAAGAAACTCGAATTCCTGGGTTCCAGCTGCATCTATCCCCGCATGGCACCTCAACCCATGCCGGAGAGCTGTTTGCTGACCAGCGCCTTGGAGAAAACCAACGAGGCCTACGCGCTGGCTAAGATTTCGGGATTGAAATACTGCGAGTATCTGAACAAACAGTATGGCACCGACTATATCTCGGTCATGCCCACCAATCTCTATGGGCCCAACGATAACTACCACCCAGAGCACAGTCATGTGCTGCCGGCCTTGATTCGCCGTTTCCATGAGGCAAAGGTGGCTGGTGCCGAGAGCGTGACCTGCTGGGGCGATGGTTCACCCCTTCGCGAGTTCCTGTATGTAGACGATCTGGCCAACCTCTGCGTGTTCCTCATGAACAACTACAGCGGCGACGAGACGGTGAATGCGGGTACGGGCAAGGAACTGACCATCAAGGCACTCACCGAACTGGTAGCGAAGGTGGTGGGTTACAAGGGGCGCATAGAATGGGACACCACACGTCCCAACGGCACTCCTCGCAAACTGCTCGATGTGTCGAAGGCTGAAAAGCTGGGGTGGAAATACAAGACCGAACTGGAAGACGGCATCCGACTGAGCTATGAGGACTTCCTGAACAATCCGATGAGAGCCGAGCGATAAGCAACGCCAACGAACTAGCGAATACAAAGTGGAAACCGTGGATTTTCAACGTTTAACCAACGATGCCGTGGCATTGCTCAGCAAACTGATTGTAGTGCCTAGCGTGAGCAGAGACGAACAGGCCGCTGCCGATGTGTTGCAGCAGCAGATGGAAGAATGGGGCTTGCATCCTCAGCGGGTAGGCAACAATGTATGGGCCAACGACCCTTTCCTGCACCCCGACAAACCAACCATCCTGCTCAATGCGCATATCGACACGGTGAAACCTGTTGCCACTTGGACGCGTGATCCCTTCCATCCTACCTTGGAAGGCGACCGCCTATATGGACTTGGTGCCAACGACTGCGGGGGTGGTCTGGTATCGCTTCTGCAGGTATTCCGACTACTCTGCAACGAGAAAAACCGCGATTTCAACGTGATTTATGCCGCTTCGTGCGAGGAAGAGGTATCGGGTAGCGGTGGCATGACGCTATTGCTTTCTTCAAACGTACTGCCTCCCTTCCAGGTGGCCATCGTTGGCGAACCTACGGGTATGCAGCCTGCCATTGCTGAAAAAGGACTGATGGTGATTGACGGCTATGCCCACGGCGTGAGCGGACATGCGGCGCGCGAAGAAGGGGTGAACGCTATCTACAAAGCCTTAGATGATCTGGTATGGCTGCGCGACTACCGTTTTGAGCGGGTCAGTCAACTGTTGGGAGCCGCCAAGATGACGGTTACGGTGGTGGAATCAGGCACACAGCATAATGTGGTGCCCGATGCCTTGCATTTCGTGCTCGACGTACGCCCCAACGAACTGTATCAGAACGAAGAAATCTATGATTTTCTATGCAGTCACATGCAGCATTGCGAACTGAAGGCACGCTCCTTCCGTTTGCGTTCTTCAAGCATTCCTGCCGATCATCCGCTCATCCGCCAGTGTGTAGCATTAGGCATGCAGCCCTTTGGCTCACCCACCCTGTCGGATCAGGCCTTGATTCCCGGCTGGTCGTTCAAGTTAGGCCCAGGGCAATCGAGTCGTTCGCACACGGCAGATGAGTTCATCTGCGTGAGCGAAATACGCGATTCCATCGAAACTTATTGGAAAATTATCGGCGCAGCCAACCACTTGGGTTGAGCAGGGTGCGACTGTTGCGTAGCTGGAACTGCATGGTGTTGTCGCTGCCCAGGCTACCCAACGCCTGACGCGTGGATACCTTCTGGTTTTTCTTCACACTGACCGAACGGAGGTTGGTATATACAGAGATGTAGTTGCCGTGACGCACGGTCACCACATAGCTGTCGCCAATCAAGTACACACCACTCACCACACCATTGAAGATACTCTGTGCCTTGGCACCGGGCTTACCTTTCAGGTGCCAGCCGTTGCTCACCAGCGTAACATGGCGCAAGCCTTCAGGCGAATAGGGACCAAAGCCTCTCACCAGCTTGTAAGAACCGCTGATAGGCAATGGCAGTTTACCTTTATTGGCTGCGAAATTGCTGTTCAACTCGCGGTCGGCAGCAGGCATGCTGTAGTCTTCATCGCGGTCGCGTGCGGCAACGGTAGTGGAAACGGTGGGTTCGGGGGTTGTATTGCGACTGGTGGATGCCGACGAGCGATCATTAGACGCAGCCGACTTACTACCACCAGCGGACGTATGACTCTTGCTGCCAGCGGTGGTGTTGCTCTTGTTGGCATTGTTTTCTGCCAGTCGACGACGTTCCTCCTCAGCGCGTCGCTGCTCTTCGGCTCGTTTGCGGGCAGCCTCGGCTTCCGCTTTCTTTCTGGCTTCTTCCGCCCTGCGCTTGGCTTCTGCCTCACGACGGGCTTGTTCGCGAGCGATCTCCTCAGCAATAATCTTCTCGATACGGTCATTGAGCTCAGCTTCCTTCTTCTGCTGCTCAATAATCAGCGCATTCACCGTGCGTTCCTGCTTCTTCAGCTGTTCCACCTGTGCTTTCTGCTCTGTTTGCTTGCCTTCCAACTTACGATGCTCAGCCTCATCGCGAGCCAACAGCTGACCTTTCTGCTGCTTGCTGTCCTTCAGCTCGTTCTGCTTCTGACTCACCTGTTCCTGTTTGCTCTTGATGGCTTCACCCTGGGCTTTCTGGAACGCAGCATACTGACGCATGAAGCGCATACGACGATACATCTGGTTGAAATTATCGGCACTGAACACAAACATCAGCTGGTTTTGTACGGTGCGGTTTCTGTGCATATAGCGCAAGGACTGACGATAGCGGTTCTTGCGATCGGTGAGCTCATCCTCCAGCACGTTGAGCTGTCGGTCGAGCAGGATGATATGTCCGTCGAGGGTGGAAATATCCTGTCGGATGGTGTCGATCACGCGCTTCTTCTGCATGATTTCATGGTCAATCACCATGAGGTTCTCCATGCCTTTCTTCACATTACGCACCAGTTCGGCCTGCTTTTTCTTGTTGGCCTCTACTGACTTGTGCACCTGCTGCTTCTCTTGCTGCAGCTGTTCCTTCTCGCTGGGCTTCTTCTGGGTGGAGCCTTTTCGCTTCGTCGTCGTGCGCTTGGAACCACTCTTCTGGGAAGTCGTTTGGGTGCGTTTCGTCGTGGTTTGGTTGCGCTTCGTCGTGGTGGTCTGTGTGCGTTTCGTGGTGGAAGATGTTTTCTTCTGCGTAGTGGTTTGCTTGGAAGCCGACCGATTGCTGCCCGTGCTCTTCTTCTGCTGAGCGGGCATAGCAAGGGCTGCCACCAAAACAATCATCAAAAAGAACAATCTCTTCATTCTATTCCTAATGTTCCTTCAATTTTTTGTAATTCCGTATCCTTCAAATCTTTTTACCTTAAAAGACGTTCTGCTACCTTTAAAAGACGTACTTCTTTTCCAGCGCCCTCCGATTAGATGGCCATCAGTCGGCGCAGGATCTCCTCGATAGGCACCTCACGGTACTTGTCCGACACCTTGGTGCGTGGCTCCCAGTTGTTGTCAGTACCCAGGTAGTTCAGCTTCACGCCCACTTTCATCTCCTGCAAGGGAGTGGTGAGGGTGACAATCATATCGCTGGGGAACAGCTGTCCGTTCAGGATACTGTATTCATGGTAATCCCAGTTCAGCTGAGAGTTGCCGTGTAGAGGGTCGCGATACATGATATTCGTCATCTTGATGCGTCCTGTCTTCTCGTTGGCCAGCCAACTGTAGTTGATCTTACCGTGATCCAGATAGATGATAGCCTCATCACCACCCATGCTGGTAGAGAAGTTCTTCAAGGCATCAACCTTCAGGTTGGCCTTGCCAGGAATGAACAGTTCATCCCAGAACAGCGACTGCATGGTATAGAAGTCAATATCGCTATTGCGCAGGAAATCGACATAGCGATAGGGCGCTCTCAGGAATTGCTTGTTGATACGGTCCACCACCAGCACCTCGTCCTTGGTGAACTCGATGCGGGCAGCCTCCACGAAACCGAAGGCCATGAGCTGAAGACGTATCACATCATCACGCTTCATACGCAGGTTGCCGGTCAGACGCAGGTGTTGTGCGCCGATCTCAACGGAGAATTTCAGCTTTGCCGATACATACGACAGCTTCTTATTGGTGGTAGAATGCACCAGTTTCAGGAAGTCTTCCTGACCTCTAATAGAGTCCTGTCTGGCAATCTCAGTAGCGGTTGCCGGCTTCTTCTTCAGCAGTTGGCACGAAGTGAGAAAGAAAGGGCTGGCCATTGCGGCCACCATCAAAAGTGTGGTTAGCTTCTTCATTTTATATATTTTTTTCGTTTGATTTTCCGTTGGAGGGTCTTCAGTCTCGCTTTGTCCGATGGGGTATTGCTGTCCGCATCGGCATCGAGCGCCTGTTGCCAGTATTTCAACGCGGTTTCCAGTTCGCCACATTGGGCATAGATATCACCTGCATGTTCCAGCAGCACAGTACTAGCCGTGGTGTCGTTCTGCAGCGTCTGGTCGATATAGATACGCGCCTCCTGATAGCGTTCCTGCATGAACAGGATCCAGGCGTAGGTGTCCAAATAGGTGGCATTCTTGGGTTCGGCCTTGATGGTCTTGAAACTCATCGTCTCGGCCTCATCGAGTCGGATGCCTAATTCGCTCAGATAGTAGGCGTAATTGTTCAGGCAACTGATATTATCAGGCTTCCACTGCAAACAAGAGTCGTAAGCGGCAAAGGCTTCCTTCACTCTGTTTTTCTGATGGAGCAGGTCACCCATGATGGCATAGAAATCAGAGGCGATGGCAGGATTGCTCTCATCGGTAATCACGCTGATACCGTTTTGGAAAGCCTCCAAGGCATGGTCTCTATCGTCCTTGCGGAAATAGGACATTCCCTGATAGTAATAAAAGGCCATTTCATCAGGATTATACTGACGAGCGGCCTGACAGAGCGACACCACCTGGTCGTCGTTATCGTCTTCCCACGCATATTGCACCAACTGCAAACGAGCCGAAGCATTGTCGGGAGCCAGTTGCAACACAAACTCCAGCATCTGACGGATGCTGTCGCGGGGCATCTTCTTCAAACTCATATAGGCCGCACAGAACTCCGCCATATCCGCACTGGGTTCGGGTTGTGCCAACAGTTCGTGGAACAGCATCATCACACGGGTGCTGTCACCGCCACTGGCCTCACTTTGACCAATCTCCTGACGCATCAGACTGATTTTATCCTCGATGGAGGTAACGGGATTCAGCAGGATACTGCGTGTGAGCGAGTCAGCACGTTCTTCGTCTTCCTCCCCCTGATAGTAGGTGCGCAACGACAGTTGGGCGCGATAGTTATTGGGTTCTTCCTGAAGAATGGCACGCAACACCTCGTAGGCTTCCTCGCGCTCCTCATTCATCATCAGCGTGTTGGCATAGAGGGTGCGATAGTTCAGGTCGTTGGGATATTGGTCAGAGAGCTCCCTGATTTCCTTCAAGGCTTTCTCCTGATCGTCCATCTGAATGTAGAGACCGCTCTTCGCCAGCGAGATCCGCTCACTCTTGCCGTCAATCGCCTCCATCCGGTTCAACACCTCGATGGCTTTATCGTAGCTGCGCAACTGCAAGTAGAGACGATAGATGGTTTCGAGTAAATCCTGACGACTCTTGTCGGCAGCATACAACTGCTCCATCGTTTCGGCAGCACGGGTATAGTCTTCCTTGGCAATATAGGCCTGCGCCAATGTTTCCATATAGGTGGTGTTAGCTGGCTCCAGCAAACAGGCCTTCTGAAAACAGGCTAACGCCTCGTCGTGCATCTTCATTTCCGAGTAGTACTGCCCCAGGAAATACGACACCTCAGAGGCATCGGGCTTGATTTCCCGACAGTGCAGCAATAGGTGGAAAGCCGCATCGTGGTTGCCTTTCTGCCGTTGCATCATGGCATCGAGGAAACACACGTCGTAGCGTCTTTTCTGCTCATAGTCATCGGCCTGACACCAAAGGGCTGGCATCAGCAACAAGAGCAGTGCATAGTATCTCAGTTCTTTCATGCTTACCGTTTCATCGCTTATTTCACGCCCGTATGACCATAGCCACCTGCACCGCGCTCCGTTTCATCGAGGGTTTCCACCTCGATCAAATCGGCCTTATCGTAACGGGCAATCACCATCTGGGCAATGCGCTCACCATCGTTGATCACGAAATCAGCATCCGACAGGTTGATCAGCACCACGCCAATCTCACCTCTGTAGTCGGCATCAATCGTACCGGGGGCGTTCAACACGGTAATACCGTGCTTCAAAGCCAATCCGCTACGGGGTCTCACCTGTGCCTCATAGCCTTCGGGCAATGCGATATGCAAACCAGTGGGAATCAAACGACGTTCCATCGGTTTCAGCACCACGGGTTCCGTCAGATTGGCTCTCAAATCCATGCCTGCGCTCTGACTGGTGGCATAGGTCGGCAGGGGCTGATGCCCTTTGTTCACTACTTCTATTTTCATAAAAAACGATTGTATCTTTGTGCCTTGGAGGTAATCTCCTATATTAAATAATGTGCAAAAGTAACGAATTCTATCGAAACAACCATATTTTTAATGCTAAAATGTGTTTTTCCGACGAAAAAGCAGTACATTTGCAGGCAAAACAACACCGAATCAATGATGATGAACTGGAATCAACTCATCTCCAACTGCCGTTTAGGACAGGAAGAGCAGCACAAAGCCATGCTTTCTGCAACAGGAAACGCATCGTCGCAAAGCATGCGTACGGAGTTCAAGCGCGACTACGACCGCTTGATCTTCTCGGCGCCCTTCCGTCGCTTGCAAAACAAGACGCAGGTATTCCCCTTGCCAGGCAGTGTATTTGTACATAACCGTCTGACGCATTCGCTCGAAGTGGCGAGTGTGGGCATGTCATTAGGCAACGATATCTATCGTCAATTACTCAAGAAAAACGACGGTTCCATCGGTCCGATGGTGGCTGATATCGGTCAGATCGTCGCCACGGCATGCTTGGCGCACGATATGGGCAACCCTCCGTTTGGTCACTCTGGCGAGAAAGCCATTCAGACCTTCTTCACGGAAGGAAAGGGTGCCTATCTGCAACAGAAGGTGTCACCCGAGTTCTGGGACGACATCACCCACTTCGAAGGAAATGCCAACGCCTTCCGTCTGCTCACTCATCAATTCCGCGGTCGTCGTCCTGGCGGCTTCGTGATGACCTACAGCACGCTGGCCAGCATCGTGAAATATCCGTTCTCTTCCTCGCTGGCAGGCAAGAAAGGTAAGTTTGGTTTCTTCAACAGCGAGGCGACTACTTATCAGAAAATCGCCGATGAAATGGGTATTATTCGTCTCTCAGAACCTGATCAGCCCTTGCGTTATGCTCGTCATCCGCTGGTCTATCTGGTCGAAGCTGCGGATGATATCTGTTACGAAATCATGGACCTTGAGGATGCACACAAGCTCAAGATTCTCTCGTTTGAGGAAACATCCTCCCTCATGCTCAGCTTCTTCGACGAGGCCAACCGCAAAAATATCCTGAAACGCATTGAATCGGAGCAGATTACCGACCCCAACGAACGGGTACAGTACCTGCGCGCCTGCGTGATTGGAAAATTGGAATACGAGTGCGTGCAGACCTTCATGTCCCATGAAACCGAGATTTTAGAGGGTCAGTTCAAGGGTTCGCTCATCGATCATATCTCCGACATACCGCGTGAAGCCTACGAACAGTGCACGCGCATTTCCAAGGCTCGCATCTATAGAAGCAAACCCGTACTCGACGTGGAACTCTCGGGTTATCGCATCATGGCTACGCTGATGGAACTGATGGTCGAGGCCATCGAGCATCCGGATCGTTACTATTCTCAGCAGCTGATTGGTCGTGTGTCGAGCCAGTACGATATCGAACATCCTGACCTGGAGTGCCGTTTGATGGCGGTCATCGACTATATCAGCGGCATGACCGATGTCTACGCCCTCGATGTGTACCAAAAGATCTGCGGTATCTCACTGCCGATTGTATAGTTCTCGCTTATTCGTACCCTTGAGCTTCGGTCGAAGGTACTTTCGCTCGACAGTAAAAAAGAAAAATTGATTTTTCTTTTGTATTGTTCTCGCTTATTCGTACCCTTGAGCTTCGCTCGAAGGTACTCACGTTCGGAAAAACTCAAATATATTTGGTTTTTCGCTCTCTAATTCGTACCTTTGCAGATAATTATGTACGACATTCAGAAAATACGCGAAGATTTCCCGATTTTATCGCGAACGGTCTATAACCGTCCGCTTGTTTATCTCGATAATGCGGCTACCACACAGAAGCCGCTTTGTGTGCTCGATGCCATGCGCAATGAGTACTTGAACGTGAATGCCAACGTGCACCGCGGCGTACACTACCTCAGTCAGCAGGCCACCGACCTCCACGAGGAAGCGCGCGAGAAAGTACGGAAGTTCATCCATGCGCGTTCCACCAGCGAGATTATCTTCACCCGTGGCACCACCGAGAGCATCAACTTGGTGGCACAAACCTTCTGCGAGGCGTTCATGCACGAGGGCGACGAGGTGATCGTGACCGATATGGAGCACCACTCCAATATCGTGCCTTGGCAGTTGCAGGCACAGAAGCACGGCATCGTGGTCAAACACCTGCCCATCAGCGATAAAGGCGAACTTTTACTCGATTCCATCGAGAATTTCATCACCGAACGTACTCGTTTGCTGAGCATTGCACACGTGAGTAATGTGCTGGGAACGATCAATCCTGTTGAGCAAATCATCGCCTTGGCGCATGCCCATGACATCCCTGTACTCCTCGATGGTGCACAGAGTGCGCCTCACATGCAGATCGACGTGCAACAGCTGGATTGCGACTTCTTTGCCTTCAGCGGACATAAAATGTACGGTCCCACCGGTATTGGCGTACTCTATGGCAAGGAAGCATGGCTGGAGAAAATGCCTCCCTATCAGGGGGGCGGCGAGATGATTGACCAGGTGAGCTGGGAGCGCACCACCTTCGAGCAACTGCCCTTGAAGTTCGAGGCTGGCACACCCGATTATGTGGCGACCCACGGTTTGGCCACCGCCATCGACTATATCCAGTCGTTGGGCATCGATGCCATTCACGACCACGAGCAACAGCTCACCCGCTACTGTATGGAACAGTTACGACAGCTTCCCGACATGCGACTGATTGGCGAGGCCGAAGAGAAAGATGCGGTGGTATCGTTCCTGGTCGGCAATATCCATCATCTGGACATGGGCACCCTACTCGACCGTCTGGGCATTGCCGTTCGTACGGGTCACCACTGCGCCCATCCCCTCATGACCCGTTTGGGCGTTACAGGCACTGTTCGTGCTTCGTTTGCCCTCTACAACACAAAAGAAGAGGTCGACACCTTGGTTGCTGGCATCGACCGTGTAAGCAAAATGTTCTGAGCCGTCATCCGACTCAGAACATTTCTCCTGTAATTAAAGATATAGAAAGAGGTGAGCTTTTCACCTCTTTTTTTTATTAGAAGTGCATCTTCACGTCTACACCCAACTGGAGGGGAAGACCGCGCTGACCAATCACTGAACTGCTGTTGCTGTCCATCAGCACGAACGAAGCATACTTGGTATCGGTGAGGTTACGTGCCCAGAAGTTCACGTTCACAGCACCCAGGTCACAGTTCACGTGACCACCCAGGGTCGCATAGAGTTTCTGATAGGCGGTGTTGGCATCGTTCCAGTAGGTCTTACCCTGACCCGCTACGTTCACACCTGTGCTGATGGCACGCAGCAAACCGTCGTTGCTGATAGGAAAACGGTAGTCGGCCATCGCGGTAAACATGTGCTGGGGGATATAGGGTACGTAGTTGCCGCTATAATCTACGAGGGTAGTGGTATTGCCCGTTGTCTCGTAGTCGGTATACTCCTTGAACGTAGAGCGGGTGTAGCTATAGGTAGCTGCCCATGACAGGTGGTTGTCGATGGCGCTGCCACGGAGCGACAGTTCAGCACCACAGCTGGCGCTCTTGCCTGCATTCACCGTCATACGACCGAAACCGTAGTCAGGAGCCATCACCGACAGCTGCTGGTTGCGCAACTGGGTGTAGAAGAAGGCAGCATCCACATGTACCATGCTGTTGAACAGGTTCAGGTGCGTACCAAACTCATAGTTCCAACTCTCTTCGGGCTTGTAGGTAATGGCATCCTCAATATTGGCATAGTCCTGCTCCGTATGAGGCACATCATAGTCACCCTGCTGTGCTTTCTTGCGAGCCACAGGGTCGTTCAGGTCGGCATTCAGGATGCTGGAGAACAACTGGATATTGTAGCCGCCAGCCATATAGCCCTTGCTCACGATGGCGTAGATATTATTGCCATCGTTGTCGAGCTGCCAGGTGAGTCCCACCTTGGGCAGCAACTGTGTGAACGTTGTGCTGTGGTTGTTGGCGATATGAGAGGTGAGCGTATAGGTCGCCAATTTCTTAGCGGTACCACCCGTGATCGACATATAGCCCAGCGCATCGTATTCAAGTTCGGCCTTGGTGTAGTCGAAACGCAAACCGAGGGTTGCCTTCAAACGGTTGGTCAGGTTGAGGTTGGTCTCGTGGTAGGCAGCCAGGTTGGTCACAGGCTGACGGAACAGGCAAGGCACGCTCATCACTTCGGCATTCATCACAATACCGGCTGCATCAACGGCTGCCTGTGCAGCCTTTTCAGCATTCGCTTCAGCAACGGCTTCAGGCATACCCTTATCAAGCATCTGCTGCTTGGTCGAAGCCTTGATACCTGCCTTCATCGCAGCTTTCATCGCCTGCTCAATACCCTGACCGATGGGATCGAGGATGGCACGACCGAAATCTACCGTTGCATCGGTGCGCAACCACTGGCGCGAGCCAAACAGACCGGTAACATGCTGCCAGAAAGCACTGTTGTTATCACTACGCAGGGTGATTTCCTCTGTCACGGCCTGCATTTTCTGACGCTGCTGCAGGGTCAACTGGTCCTTTGACGTATAGTCAACGTCCATATCCATGCAGTCGCGCAGGAACTGGTAACTGGTGGTCGAGGTGAGCAACATGCTATCCAACTGGTAGCTGATGTTCAGACCTGTGTTCACCATATTACGCTTGTAGCCGTTCATCATATTGGTGGAAGGCAATGCCACGCTATTGTCGGTAGCATCGTAAACGCCATAGGGGAATGCGTTCTGATTCGTGAACTGATAGTCGCTCGTCAGGTCGATGGTCAGACGGTCGGTGGGTTTCCAAACCAGGCGCATCTTACCGCCAGCCTCGTTCGTCTTGTCGTTCTTCTCATCCAGATACTCGTTCTGGAAGAAACCGTTCTGTCCACGATAGAAACCAGCTACGCTGAAGGCAAAACGGTCAGAAACGCGCTGGTAATGCGACAGTTCGGCATGACGCTGAAAACCGTTGCCTACACCCAGCGACACATCAGTACCCTGATAGTTCATGGGGTTCTTGGAGTAGATGCGCACAATACCACCCTCAGAGTTGGCGCCATAGAGCGTACCCTGCGGACCACGCAGCACGTCCACGCGATCTACCATATGGAAATGACTGTTGAACATGCCCGGTGAGATGAGGGGCACATTGTCATAATACACGCCGATGGCTGAATTGCTGATACGGCTACCCAAACCACGGATATACATCGACGAGGTGAGGCGTGAGCCGTACTGAGGCATGGCAAACGAAGGTACATAGCTGGCCAACTGGCGCAGGTCTTCAATATGCAAACGGTTCATGTCGGCAGCACCATAGAGGTTACTGCTGATGGGCTGCAGGCGCAGACGGGTATTTTCCTTGGGCTGAGCGACGATGAGCACTTCATCGATATCAACCACTTTTGACGAATCGTTTGCTTCAACCAGATCGGTTTCAGAGGTAAAGTCATTGCCTGCCAACACTGCGAGGGGCAGTGCAAGCAGCGCAATGACTACAGAGAGATGTTTATTCATTTATATCTTGTGTTTATGTGTTAAGCGGGTGCAAAGGTAGCGGTTTTTCCTGATGCGTACAATCCCAATTTATTATGATTTTTCGCTATTTGCACAATTTGCAGCCTTCACATTTGCTTAACTCACCGCGAAAACGCTTGTCAATCAGGTGGTGCAGGCGGTCGCGTAGGGGAATGAGTTCTATTTGGTCGACCACCTCGCGGACAAAGGCCACCTGCAGCAGCATGCGTGCCTCTTTCTCTGGAATGCCGCGCTGTCGCATGTAGAAGAGGGCGGCATCCGACAGCTGACCAACGGTAGAACCGTGGGCGCATTTCACGTCGTCGGCATAGATCTCGAGCATGGGTTGTGTATACATGTGGGCCTCGCGGGTGGCCGTCAGGTTCTGATTGGTCATCTGCGAAGCGGTCTTCTGTGCACCTGGTGCTACATACACCTTACCGGCAAAAGCACCCGTGGCAGCTTCGTCGAGCACATACTTGTAGAGCTGGTTGCTGGTACAATGGGCAGCCTGATGGGTGATGAGCGTGTTGTTGTCTACGTGTTGCTGCTTGTCGGCAATCACGCAACCATTGCACACGCACTCGGCTCCCTCGCCTTTCAACACGAGGTCGAGCTTGTTGCGGGTGATACCGTTGTGCAGGGTAATCACATTATGACGCACCCTGCTGTTGCGTTCCTGTTGCACATAGACATTGCTCAGTCGCACGTTCTTGGCGTGGGTCTCCTCCAGACAGTACAGATCAATCTTGGCATTGTCCTTGGCGATCACCTCGATCACCTGAGTGGTCAGGAAATGGCGGTCGTCGGCGGTATGGTCGCAGAACAGCAGTTTGACTTCTGCACCCTCTTCGGCCACGATGAGCACACGACGGTTCACCATCAGGTCTACATCACTTCGCAGGATGTTGATGATCTGGATGGTCTTGTCCATCACCGTGTTCTTGGGCAGATAGATGAGCAGTCCGTCTTGGGCCAGCATCGTGTTCAGCTGGGTGATGGCATCGTTGTCAGCACCCGCCACCTTATTATAATAAGAGGCCACGAGCTGGGCGTTGGCCGCCAGCGAACCGATGATCACTCCCTCGGGCAGTTGCTTCTTCATCTGCTGTTTGGTGTAGAAGGCATCGTTCACGAGGAAATAGAGCAGGGTCGACAGGTTGGGCACATCGCATTTGAAGGCCTGGAAGGGGTCTACGGGAATCTCGAGACGCTTCAGGTTCAGTCCGTAGTTGGGCTGCATCAGCGTTGGGATATCCGTATATTTGTAGCGCTCCACCTTCTTCGTGGGGAAGCCCTGCGCCTTGAACTGCTCGAAAGCGGCATCGCGCACGGCGTTCATCACGTCGCAGCTGTGCTCGCAAATCATCTCGCGCGTTTGTTTGAATA
>Ga0310696_10006267_pt1 | contig 14143 bp, 15 predicted proteins | sample AusTroGonzalo_MG_4_FD_203885 | JGI IMG/M metagenome (GOLD analysis project Ga0310696, IMG submission 203885) | Bovine rumen microbial communities from tropical cattle in Woodstock, Queensland, Australia - Gonzalo_02 (v2) (version 2) | ecosystem: Host-associated > Mammals > Digestive system >...
GGGAAGAAGCTGGAAATCGTAAAAATACTCTTCAACGGGATTGTAGGAAAAGAGCGGGTCGTGCTTGCCGAGGCCGTATTTGTCGCTTCCGCCGATAAAAACAGGGAGGATGTCGCATTTCGCATGGAGGGCGATACGCGCGGCACCTTTCTGATATATGTTTCTTTTGAAGCGCGGAGTGCGGGTCCCTTCAGGAAAAATCAGGACGTTGTTGCCGTTGTCCAGGTCTTCTTTGCACGCCTCGAACAAATCGTCGTAATTCTCGTCGTTAGTGATGTAGATCTGGCTGATTATGCCGACATAAGGAGTTTTTGTGAGATTTGCGCGGACGATGCAGTTAGCGTTCGGAACAAGGGCCGTCATGCAGACAAAATCAAGGAGCGACGGATGGTTCGCGACGATAACTTTCCCTTTCAGGTTACGCAGCTTCTCCATTTCCGGCACTCTCATCTCGACGATATCTGTTATTTTGAGCATGAAAAGGAAGCGTTTGAAAACGTTGGAAACATACCTTCTCGCCTTTACATAAAAATCGTTTTTATCTTTCGAAAAAAGCCTGATGAAGGGGAAAATGATAAACCCGATGACCATCGAGCCGAAAACGATGTAAAGTATCGCCGCGATCTTGCCTAACGAATGGTAGCAGTAGAAAATTTTATTCCTGATTTTGGGCAGATTTTCGGGAATCTTAAACATCGCTCCTCCCCGCTTCAAGAAGGCGTTTCAGAAAAATTTCCGGTGATTTCATGCTCTCGAAATCATCGATTTCTACTGAGGTTTCCGTTTTTTCAGCGCTTACTACCGCCGCGAATGCAAGCGGAGTCGAATCGACGCCGTAACACTCGGGAACAAGCTCGTCGGCATAGACAAGGACGATTTTTTCTTCATCCCCGCATAAAACTGGGGCAAAAGCGTTTTTCAAAGCCGATGAAAAATCACTTTTTGAAGGATAGACCGCCGAATATCCGCCCGTGAGACCGAAAGCTATCGTTGCAAGTGCTATTGGAGTATTGAAGACCGAAAGCGAAAATCCCGCCGGCAGGATCATGTTTTCACTGATTATCCCTTTGTTTATCGAAAATTCGCGGGCAATTTCTCCGCGAAGCGAGACAAAAACAAGCTTTGTATCTTTGTCAAAACCCTCTTTTTCAAGAAGTTCGTGGACAACGTGGACCGTCATCTTCGAAATCTGGCTCAGCCTGCGCCTGAAAAGCGGATCAGTGTATTCAAGTTTCGGCGCGGAAGTCGATTTTTCGATCATATCCTCGCCTTTCAGCCATTTTTCCCATTTTTCGGGCTTATCTTCAAGTCCTGGTGCCCACATCACCGGTTTTGAAACAAAAATTCCGCTCATATTTTCTTAAAAACAAGCAGTGAATAAGAGTTCGAACCAAGATTATGATGCGCACATTCAAGTTTGAAGCCCCCTTCGCAGATTGCGTCGCAGAGCTCTTTGAAGCGGTACATCTTGCTGTTTCCGTTTGCAATGCAGGTGAAGTAAAGCGATGTTGCCTGTAGCGAATATGCCGCCGCATTGAAGCGCTGACAGTCCCAGAGCGGTTCAAGAACGTAAACTTTTGTCTTAACGCCTGCCGCTTCGTGTATTTTTTTCATGATTTTCGTGATCTGGTGGAGCGAAAAACAGTCAAGGAACTGGCTCATCCAGAATGCGTCGGGATTTTCCGGGAGTTTTGTCGATTCACGCAGGATGTTCCCTTCGCAGAAAGAGATCCTGTCGGCAAAGCCAGCCTTTTTCGCGTTTTCGGCAGCGACTTTCGTCTGCCCCGGCAGATCAACGATCGTCATTTTCACCGTTTTGTCGTAGTTGCAGCATGCAAGCGACCATTTCGCTGTGTTGCCGCCGATATCGACTATCGTTTCCGGATTATCTGCAAAAACTATCGGAAGAGCCTCAGGAAATGCGATATCGGAATAGTAGTGGTCGAATTCGAACCAGCTTTTTTTCGCCTTTTCTGGCAGGGTTGAAAGCGCCTCGTAAACAGTTACCCACTTTTCTCCGAAAACCTTGAGACCTTCCGGCCTGCCGTTTTTTATCGATTCTTCCAAATCAAAGGAACCTTGGAAGCAGATATCGTTCGTGAAGCGGAAATTTACGCGGGTAAGATCGTCTTCAAGAAGCATCCAGCCTATTTTCCCGAGGATAAATTTCTCGTTTTCAGGATTTGAGTCCGCCGAAAGCTTGAGGACATTCATTCCGAGCGCCATTTCGCAGATAACCGAAAGACCGTATTTCGAAATTCCCGATTTTTCTGCAATTTTTTCGAGAGTAATGCCGTCATCGCCCGCATCCTCGATGATTTTCATGACACCGAGCTCAAGAAGCGCATTTACTGCCTGGAAAGAAAGCGGAGAAAACGCGATCTTCTGTGCCTCGAACTTTGCATCGACTCCGCGAATTTTGTCGGTTTTAAAATTTTCGTAATTGAAAAAAGCTTTATCCATGCAATGACCTCCTATAAATCGCGCCCTAATATAGCAATATTTTCACTTTTTCAAATTAAAAAAATAGAATAAATTTGCAAAGTGTGCTTTTTTACTTAATATAATCCGCTTTTTCCGGCGGTTAATGCCGCACATGTTGATTTTAGACAGAGAGGTACTTATGGAAGAGCTTAAAAACGAAATAAAAAAAGTGATCATTTCGTCTTTGGAACTTGAAGACATCAAACCTGAGGACATCGTTGACTCTGAACCTATTTTTGGAGAAGGACTCGGTCTCGATTCGATTGACGCACTCGAACTAGGAGTCGCTCTTAAAAAGAAATTCGGAATTAAATTTTCCTCTGACAATGCCGAAAACCGTAAACATTTCGCATCAGTAAACGCTTTAGCAGAATATATTGCAGCAACAAGGGAAGAAACAAAATAAGGGGCTTGAAATGAAAAAAGAAGAAATTTTCAACGAACTCAAAAAAATACTCTCCGCGGAATTCGAGATTGATGAGAACATTATCACTCCGGAAGCCGATCTGAGAGCAACTCTCAACCTCGACTCAATTGACGCAATCGACCTTTTCGTAAAAATGAAAGAGTACATTCCGGCAGGAAAAGGCAACATTGATCCGATGATTCTGAGATCTGTCCGCACAGTTCAGGATGTCGTTGATGCGCTTCATCCCTACCTTGCAGACGAAGAACTGCCGAAAGAAGACGGCAAATAGTTCTTTCAAACTTTCCAGATGAAAAAAGTGTTCAGAATATTTTTCTATGTTCTTTCAGCACTTTACCCGATTTTAGTTTTTGCGCTTTTAGTTGTTTTCAAGCTTCCTTTAAAACTCCTTTCGCTATGCGTTATCGCACTTGCGGCGGCACTTTTCGTGAGTGTTTCGGCCAAAAAAAAGGAGAAAAGCATTGAATGGAAACCGCTTGTAACTTCTGTTCTCTTTTTTCTGGCAGGACTCCTCTGTTTTCTAACAAACGAATCTATTTTTCTTAAACTTTATCCCGTGGCTATCAATCTGATTTTACTCATATTTTTCGGTTCAACTCTGATTTATAAGCCTAACATGATTTTTCGTTTTGCAACTCTGGCAGACAAGTCGATAAAAGATTCGTTTCACGAAAAAAGTGTCGAGAATTACTGTAGAAAAGTAACTTATGCATGGTGTATTTTCTTTATTTTCAACGGAACTGTCGCAACTCTCACAGTTTTTGCTGAAAAATTGTTCGGATTTCCGCCCGATCAGGCTGATAAAATATGGTCGCTTTACAACGGCGGAATATCGTATATCTTAATGGGAGTTTTGTTTGCTGCTGAATTTATTGTGAGAAAATTCGTGGATAAAAAAATGGTAAAAGTTTTTCCTTTGACAAAATTCAAAGCCGCTTCCAGAGCGCGTGACGCAGTCGTCTGCTACGACGGAAAATGGTCTGACAAATCGTTCAAAACATGGGGCGATTTTCTTAGTGACACGGCCAAAATGAGGCATTTCATTGAAAGCCGCGACACAGATTCATACATTCTCCACTGCGGCGATTTCTGGTATTTCGGTGTAACTTTCACAGCCCTTCTCCAGTGTCAGAAAGCAGTCCATCTGACGCAGAATATTTCGGAGAATTTCCTTGCCGAAGCGCTTCTTCCCGGGATGGAACTTTTAACTGACGCCGAAGTTCGGAATTCACTTTATATTCCTGAAATTATTGAAAAATCAGAAGATGCTATAAAAGAAGAAATTGAAAAAACTCCCGAAATAAACGGCGAAACTACGCGCATTTTCCTCTTCACTTCGGGTTCGACCGGAAAACCGAAAGCGGTCCCGCAGAGAATGAAGGAATTCGAAGAGGACAACGCCTTCATAATCTCGAAGTGGCTCGACAAAATTTCGGAAAGAAAGTTCGTTTCGACCGTAAGCCAGCACCACATTTTCGGATTTCTTTTCGGTTTTTCGCTTCCGTTTGCAACCGGCACGCCGTTCAGACGCAAAAGAATTGAATTTCCTGAAGAATTTGAGACACTTGACGACGAAAAATACTTAATCGTGGCAACTCCCGCTTTCCTCAAACGCACAGTCGAGATCGTTGAAAAACTCGATATGCGCGATCCCTGGCTTTTCACAAGCGGCGGCGCGGTGAGCCCCGAACTTGCAGTGAAAACAAACAAAGTTTTCGGGATATACCCGCTTGAAGTCTACGGCAGCACCGAAACTTCGGGCATTGCATACAGGATGCAGGATAAAGACGGGCTCGTCTGGACTCCATTTGACAACGCAAAAATCTGGCTCGGCGATGACGGATGCCTCCGCATAATCTCGCCTTACATCAAGGATCCTGCAGGTTTTGCAACGGCTGACATGGCTGAAATGCTTGAAAACGGAAAATTTTTACTTAAAGGGCGCAGCGATTCGATCGTCAAAATCGAGGAAAAGCGCATCTCTCTCACCGAAGTCGAGAACAGACTTCTGGAAAGCGGGTTCATCGAAGACGTCAAAGTGATCGCCCTTTCAAACGACATCAGGCAGTATCTCGCGGCGGCTCTTGTACTGAATCAGAAAGGAAAAGAACACTTCGCGGGAAAGGAAAAACTCGTTATGAACAGATATTTTCACGATTTTCTGATGCATTACTTCGAAAACACGGTAATCCCCAAAAAATGGCGCTTTTTAGACAAACTTCCGACAGACATCCAGGGAAAGAAACACAAAGAGGAAATCGCGGCTTTGTTTGAGGTGAAATAATGGAAAAAGATCTTCACGGCATAGTTATTGAAGAGGAAATTCTTAAAGAAAACCAGCATATTATCTTAAAACTCAATATTAAGGAAGAATCCGATTTCTTTGACGGTCACTTCCCTGAGTTCAAGCTTCTTCCGGCTGTAGCGCAGTTTGAAATCGTGACAAGACTCGCCGGAATTTACTTCGGCACAAAACGCTTTGTCCCCAACATCAGGCGGATAAAATTCTCATCCCCTATCCTTCCGGGTACAGTTGCGCTTCTCGAAATGAAATACGACAGCGCGAAACCCTCCCTCACCTACACGATCTCAGATTTTACACTGCAGAAAATGGTCTATTCGACCGGCACTTTTGAAGTTCACGAGGCGTAATGGAAAATAATTTCGGCTTTGTCATCCCGGTTTTTAGGCATGGAGCGGCATTGAAAGGCGTTTTGGCAGAACTTGAAAAATACAACTTTCCGATAATTGCGGTCGATGACGGAAATGACGATGAAAATCAAAGACTTATAAAAGAAGCAGTCGACAGCTGCAAAAACGCGGTTTTAGTAGTCCGCGAGAAAAACGGCGGCAAAGGTGCGGCTGTATCATCCGGAGTTCTCAAAGCTTACGAAATGGGGCTCACCCACGTTTTCCAGCTTGATTCAGACGGCCAGCACGACACTTCGAAGATCCCGCGCTTTCTTGAACTTTCGCGTGAAAATCCCGATTCTGTCATCTGCGGCTGCCCCGAATACGATGAAAACGCCCCGAAAAGCCGTGTCAGAGGGCGTGAATTCGCAAATATGTGGATCCACATCGTCACCCTTTCGCGCTCGATAAAAGATGCAATGGTGGGTTTCCGCGTTTATCCGGTCGCCCCTTTTGTGAGAACTTTGAAAAACACGCTTTACATCAACAAAAGAATGGGTTTTGACATCGAAATTTTAGTGCGCCTTTTCTGGGCGAATGTGCCCATAATCTCTGAACCTGTGAAAATTTCATACCCGACTGACGGAATTTCAAACTTCCGCTTGTTTTGGGATAACGCAGGGATTTCAGAGACTTACACACGCCTTTACCTCGGAATGATACCACGTCTTCCGATTATAATTTACCATTCACTTACGAGAAAAAAATGAGCGGAAACGGGCACTGGAGCGACAGTCAGGAAGTTGTTTCCACCAGCAGACCGCTTAAATTCACGCTGCTTCTGATAAAGTTTCTCCCTGCGTTTTTAGTCCACCTGATTGTATTTCCAGTAAGTTTTTTCTTTTTTCTCTGCGCCAAAAGTGCAAGAAAACATGTCGAAAATTTCCAAAAACAGATGCAGCTCTACACAAACGGCGAAACTCCTAAAAAGATAAATTCTTACCTCACGATCTTATCATTCGCCCTTTCCGTAGTCGAAAAAATGGAAGGGTGGCTCGGAAAAACAAAATACAAAAACCTGATAAAACACGACGACGATCTTCAGGATTTAATTTCGCTTCTTGAAAGCGGCAAAGGAGCCTATTTAATCGGCTCGCACCTAGGAAATATCGAGCTCATGCGAAGCCTTTCAAGTTTCTGCGAGACCGGAGTTTCCAAAAAAATCAGCGTTACGACGATCATGTCGATGAAGGTCACCAGTCAGTTCAACAACACTTTGAAAGAGATAAACCCAGAAGTCGTTACAAACGTCATCGATCCCGATTCGATAGGCCCCGAAACGATTTTCTCACTTCAGAACGAAGTCGAAAACGGCGGACTTGTCGTGATCACAGGCGACAGGACTTCGGCGCACAGCGGAAAACGCTTCATAGAGCACGAATTTTTAGGGAGAACGGCAGAATTTCCTTACGGAGTATTCCTTATCGCCTCGCTTCTAAAAGTACCGGTATATTTCGTTTTCGGCCTTCGCACAAAAAGCGCGGCACTCTTTCCCAGGAACAATATGTTCGTCGAGAAAGCGAAAACCGATTTCAACTGCAGCAGAGCCGAAACTAAAAAAAGAATCGCGGAACTCTGCGGCGAATATGCTGAGACTCTTGAACAATACTGCATAAAATACCCGAACCAGTGGTATAATTTCTTTGATTTCTGGCAAAAAAACGGAGGTGAAAATGGTTAACGTCTACTGCTCGGAAACAACTGAATTCAAAGTCGCCTTTTTCGACCTCGACCCGATGAATGTCGTCTGGCACGGCAACTACGTGAAATATATGGAGATCGGACGCTGCGCACTGCTCGATAAAATCGGCTACAACTACACCGAAATGGTGAAATCGGGCTATGCCTTCCCCGTCACCGACATAAAAATCAAATACGTGAGGCCGCTCTACTTCGGCGAAAACGCAAAAATAGTCTCAAGCCTCCTCGAATACGAGAACTGCATCAAAATCAGATACGAAATCTTCAATGAAAAAGGAGAGTTGACCACTAGAGCCGAAAGCACCCAGATGGCTTTCAACATCTCGAAAATGGAGTCTGAATTCGTCTGCCCTGAAGTTTTCGTGAAGAGAGTCAATGAGATGATCAACAGCGGAAAGTAAACTGCCGATAGATTATTAGAACCAGTCTTGAATTTGTAAATTCGGAATTTTCTCGAAATGTTTTGTGTTGTGCGTGACAAGAATCATGTTTTCAGCGATAGCGGTCGAAGCAATAAGCAAATCCATATCATCAATAATTCTGCCTGTTTTTTGAATTTTGGCTTTAATTTCACCGAATACATCCATTACATCGGATGTTACATCAACCAGCGTAAATATGGATTTTATATATTCTACGGTTTTCAGATTCTTTTCCACTGAACCCGATTTTTTAGCACCGAAAACAAGCTCACCGTAAGAAATGACGGAAAGCGACATCTCATCGTCTTTGTATTTCAGAAAATTATCTTTTACATTTCCGGCGTTTTTCAGGCTGTAGATAATGATGTTTGTATCAATCAAAAAGCGCATTGTTTTCTCCGAAGCGTTCTGAATTGACGCGGTTCTGCCCGATGTTTTTCAAAATTTCATCCGCACTCTCGTTTCCATCCCATGATAATTTCAGGAATTTTTGAGCCGGAGTTTCATCATCTTCCCTGGAATTCAGTTTTCCAAGCGAAACAATCAGGTTGTAAACAACCGTCTGCTGCTCTTTTGTGAGTGTATCCAGTGCTTTTTCAAAAATTTCGTAGCTCATTTTGCACCTCCATTCAAAAAACCTGTAATTATACCACAATTTTGAATATTTTCAACCGGTTTATTTCATGTCAGAGCACGGGCGGCTCGCCGACTCTTCTTAGCTCCTCCTTTGGGAGAGCTGTCGCAGAGCGACTGAGAGGGCAGTTTGGGTTGCAGTACGGATCAAAAGCCTAAAATTTATTGATTTTTCAGCAACAATAAATAGAAGTTTGCGTTTTTTTGGAGTTGTATCATGGACAAAAAAACACTGAAATTCGTTACTTACTGCATTGTTAAACTTTCAGCGATTTTGAATCTGTCTCACCGGACGTATTCTATTCGAAAAACTTACGAAATTGAAAAGTGTTTCGAGTAGAAATATTGCCGCCGCCGCACGCCGCACCTACCGCACTTAAATTTAAACTTCAAAAGAAGTCGCAATCAGGTTGATTTCTGCATAAAAAACAATATTATTTCAGGCTTTATTTGGGGGGATAGAGATGAATCAGGAACAGATGCTATGGAAAAATTAAGATTCAGTGATAATAGAGAAGATTAGAAAACATACAAAAAGATGGACGGGAAAAGTATACAGAAATATTTTCAAAAAGAAGCATTGTCAATGCTTGATGCTTATAAGAATTTTGAAACTCTTATTCCTTCACCGAAAGGTGCCGGAGCAGAACACAAAGGTGAAGATGGTAGATTTGTGGAGAATCTTATCCGCAGTTTCCTATCCAAATATCTACCTAAAGAACTTGAAGTATTAACAGGCTTTATTGTCCGTCCTGCTGTAAAAGTTGGGAAAAATGACAAAAGCAGGAAAAATGAAAAAGACAGCCATTCAACTCAACTAGATATAATAATATACAATAGTGCACATTATCCTGTGTTTCTAAGGAGTAATGACACTGTTATTGTGCCGCCTGAAGGAGTAATTTGTATCATTTCCGTAAAGAAAACCTTAAATAAAGGTGATATCAAACACGAATTAAGTGCTCTCAAAGAGGCTTCAAAATTGTGCAGAATTGATGGTTTAAGAGGACCATATCTTGCATTGGTTTCAATGGATAATAATATATGCAAACAAAACCCTGATAAATTTGATTGGATTAATGAGATGAAATCAGTGTACGATGAAGATAAGGATTTGGCTTTTGATGACATGGTTGGTTACATTGGATCATTCAAGCACTGGGGCATTTTTAAAGCTAGACCCACAAAAAGTGAGCCCTATAATGCAAGATATGTGATGTTTAAACATGACGAAAATACAGAAAATCATCTAGGATTACAATTTCTCCTAACCGGAATTCTTAGTGTTTATTATGATAGCTCACGAACAAGCGTCGTTAGGCCGGGCTTTACATCATTTCCTAGTAACAGACCACATGATAAAGAACTTGGTGTAATTGTTTCTAAAATTCCAGCAAAAATAACAGATTAAAATAACAACATATCTGATTGACGGAGATCCGAAAGGAACTCAGTATGTTTTCATCAGCAATAAGATTTGCCAGTATTATGTTGATCTCCCTCACGATGAAGATCTCGACAGATGGATCGAAGAACAGATTACTAAAAATCCGGATATCACGACTCAGGAATTGGCAGATTTATCTCAAAGAAGCTCGAAAATCATTAAACGGCATATCTTAAAACCTCCGCATATCCAACATAAAGGAAGCGAAATACAAAGACACCCAAGCAAACACATTTAAGAAAAATAAAAAATAAATTAGAAAAATTTTTCATTTTATCTTGACATTTTTATTTTCGTTCATATAATTCGCAAATGTAAGGTCTCCATTAACCTGCGGGTTACCGCGAAGAGATGAAGATTAACGAGGGCTGCTTTCGGGCAGCCTATTTTTTTTGAGGAAAACTGTGTTCTCTCTGAAAAATAATCTGAAATTCATTTCTATAGATCAGAAATATTTGAAATATCTTCACGATTTCTGCAAGGAAGTATACTGGCAGCCTGTCGGTTATGAAACAAAACCTTATCTTGGAATTCTTGTGGAAGACAAAGGAAATGAATATGTGATTCCGCTTTCTTCCGCTAAGGAAAAACACAAATCATGGAAAAATGTCGATATCGACCGTTTTCTAATTTTTGAAAACTGCGAAAAGTCTGAAAAAGCACTTAACGGCATCTATACGGAAAATCCCGACGGTTCGCTGAAACACATCATTTCAGTCATAGATCTGAAAAAAATGATTCCTGTAAAATCAGGACTTTACTCCGAAATAAACTTGAATTTTTCTCCCGATGATTCGGAAGATATGAAAAAATACAAGGTCTTGTTAAACATCGAATACTCTTTCTGCATCAAAATTATCGATTCTGTTGTTCAAAAAGCCTCGAATTTATACGATAATCAGAAATCAACCGGCAAAATCGCGAAATTCTGCTGCGATTTTAATCTGCTTGAAGAAAAAAGCAGGGAATACGACACTAAATCATAAAAACCCGATGCCTCCTACTTACTCATTCTGCCGCTGTAACAGGAAATTTTGCAAAATACACGCGGTTTTATATATTCCGACGGTTTTTTCGGGAAATGATCTCCTGAATCAGTTGAAAACAGATAAAAACAGAGGTTAACATGAGAAATTTTTCAAAAATAATGCTTTTTTTGGTTGCGATCTTCGCAATCTCCCCTCTCTTCCCTGCTGAAGAGCTCACATTCGAGACGATATGCAGGCACCTTGCCGCATACAAGAACACGACGGGCGAATTTACCCAGATAAAGACGACGGCTCTCAAAAAAAGCCTTAAATCTTCGGGAACTTTCATCCTCACTCGTGACGGTGTAGTCTGGAAAACGCTGAAGCCGGTGCCGTCGAAAGTCGCGATAATCGACGCCTACATGATAACGACTGACGCGAAGGGGAAAAAGACGGCAAAAAGTATGCTGAACAGCGACACTTTTCTCAAGGTAAATTCGATAGTTTCATCTCTTTTCGCAGGTAACTCCACCGAAATAAACAAGAATTTCAAAGTCAGTTTCAAGGCGAACGGAGCTGAAAAATGGGAAGCGGTACTTGTCCCGAAAGACAAGACCATCTCTTATGCTATCAGTTCGATGAGCATGAAAGGAACTTTCGTCAAAGGATCGGTCTCGATATTCATGGCTGAGATATACTTTGCCGACGGCGGCAGCATGAGCTACATTTTCGAGCACCAGAAACACCCCGAAAAACTTACGCAAGAGGAATTGGATGAATTCAAAAAAGACTAACCGTAAATTCCTCCTCTCCTGGCTCATCTTCCACATCGGAGTCGCGGTTTTATTAGTAATTTCTTACTCTTACGAAAACGGAAAATTCTCTCTGGATTCCGATCTTTTCAACATGATGCCGAAACCATTCGAAGAGGAATCGCTGAAAAAAGCGAATGAAACGCTGATGCAGAAACTCAGCAAAGTAGCTATTGTCCTCAGCGCCGACAAAGATTTCGAAAAGGCGAAAGCTGGAGCCGAAAGGATATACGAAAAACTGAACGGAAGCCCCTGCTTCGTTTCGGTCATGCTCAACACAGACACCGTTGACATAAAAGAGATAGGTGATTTTTTCTACAAATACCGCTTTGATCTGCTTGATGACGAGACGATAAAGGCGATAGAAAACGGAGGCGCGGAAGACTTTGCGCAGGAAGCGGTCTCCAGGATATACAGCCCCTTCACGATGCTTCCGCTCGACAACATAGACAGCGACCCCTTCATGCTTGCGGAACATAACCTGCAGAAATATTTGGAAGTTTTAGAACATTCAGGCACCGCTTTAAGGCCGAAGGACGGCGTTCTTGCGGCGGAAAAGAACGGACTCTGGTATGTCATGATAAAAACGGAACTTTCACCAAAAGGGGCGGCTCTTGCTTCAATGGACAACGGAATAACCGAAATTTACGATATATGCGGAAAAATAAAGGCCGAAACAGGGACGCGCTGCGTAGTTTCCGGCGGCACTTTCCACAGCCACAAAAGCTCAAATTCAGCTTCCGAAGAAATCAAAACAATCTCAATAATTTCAATGATTATCGTAATTCTGATGCTGACTCTTGTCTTCCGTTCGGCAACTCCGATAATCCTCTCTCTTATTTCGATATTCTTTTCGCTTTTTTCGGCTGCGGCACTTACTTTCGCAGTCTTCGGGAAAGTACACTTAGTCACGCTTGTTTTCGGAACTTCGCTGATAGGTTCGTCAATCGACTACAGTCTTCACTACTTCGTCCACGCTTCCGGAAACATCAACCTGAAATCGGGCGGAGAGATCAGATCTAAGCTCCTGCCGGGACTTACGATGGCGATAATTTCATCATCAGTCTGCTTTTTAGCCCTCATTTTCGCGCCGTTCAACCTTCTCAAGCAGATGTCACTTTTCTCGGTGACAGGACTCGTAAGCTCATTCCTCACGACGACCGCAATATTTCCCTACGTTCCCCTTCCTGAAAACAGAGTTGTCAGAGGAGTCGGACTTTTTGAAAAAGGGTTCGCTCTCGTCAAAAAAATCAACGGAAAAGCGGGAATATGCGCAATGGTTGTGCTCTCCCTCATCCTGCTTTTCGCTTTCAGAGAGAATTTCGGGATAGAGAACGACCTCAAAAAACTCTACAAAGAAGAGGGTGAGCTTCTTGAAAACGAAAAAGAGGCTTACTCCGTCATATCTTATGCTCCGGTCAGCTGGTTCATCGTAAGCGGCAGTGACGAAAACGAGGTCCTCAAAAAAGAAGAGAATCTGCGCGAAAGGCTTAAAACCATTGATAAAAACGGCGACGGCGTAATGTCAACATCCGTATTCATCCCGTCAGTTGAAAAGCAGAAAAAATCGCGCTCGGCGGTCGAAAAACTCCTTCCTTTTACCGAAAAACAGTTTGAAACACTGGAATTTGACGGAAACGAAGCCGAAAACTTCAAAAACACCTTCAGAGAAGCTGAAAAAACGCTCCTTTCAGTCACCTCCGACGACTTCCCTTCTTCAATAAAGGAAGCTCTCGCGTCCTACTGGCTCGGGAAAGTTAAAGACAAATATTATTCCATAGTTATCCCTAATTTTACGACTGAGACCAAAGTTTTCAGAAGCATCATCGAAGGAGACGAAGGGGTCTATTTCGTCCACAAAGTCGAAGACATAAATTCTGACCTCGACAAAGTGACGACCATCGTCCTCGAATTCTTCCTTGCCGCATATTTACTCATGTTCATCGTCCTCAGATTCTTCTACAACACGCGGCAGTCGCTCAAAATCATCTCGATCCCGTTCATCGTCATTCTTGCGACATCAGCTGTTTTCGCGGCGACGAATACAAGACCCGAATTTTTCTCAGTCACCGGCATAATTCTGGTTTTCGGGCTCGGTCTCGACTACATAATTTACACACAGGAAAACGAAAAGACCAAAGACCCTGTTGAAAAAAGGCTCGAACCTTTCGCCATTTTCCTTTCGTTTTTCACAACGATAGTTTCATTCGGCGCACTCGCACTCAGTTCCTTTCAGCCCGTTCATTTAATAGGTTTCTCAATATTTACAGGGCTTTGCGCCGCATACCTGGCCGCACTTTTCTACACTTCGGGAGATAAAAAATGAAAATATACTTGTCACGTCCGGGAGTTTTTTCGGCAGCGGGAAAAAACGCGGAAGAACTCTGGAGATCACTGCTGAACGGAGATCAGAGCGGGATAAAACGTTATGAAACATTCTCCGGAAGCACTTTTTTCGCGGCCAGAATCGATGGATCGAAGCTGAAACCATCATCCGGCAGATTCGATATGAAAATAATCAGGATCGAAGAGGCAGCACTTGACCAGATCGGCAGCAT
>Ga0310696_10006269_pt1 | contig 14141 bp, 32 predicted proteins | sample AusTroGonzalo_MG_4_FD_203885 | JGI IMG/M metagenome (GOLD analysis project Ga0310696, IMG submission 203885) | Bovine rumen microbial communities from tropical cattle in Woodstock, Queensland, Australia - Gonzalo_02 (v2) (version 2) | ecosystem: Host-associated > Mammals > Digestive system >...
AGAAGAGATAAGAGCCGTAGCAGTAAGGGACACTGCTTGTTATGAGCATCAAAAGTATTTTGAGCAAGGCGCACAATGGGCAGACCAACACCCCTGCACCGAAACCCTAAAGGACTTCATCATCAACAACGGTTACGTCAACCAAGACAAACTCATCCTTGAGTTCATCACCAACGTCACCGAGTGGATAGACAACAACATTGATAAATACTATACGTCAAGACACGTCATCCCCATGTTCCGAAAGTCCGACTTCATCAATGGCTTGAACAAAGCAATGACAGAGACAAACAATGACGATTGGTGGGACAACTACATCAAACAAATCAATTCAAATAATAAATAATAAAACATACATACTATGGAACAATCACAACTTACCTTCATACAGACATCATCAAACCCTAACGAATCATTCTACATAATACCGACACTTCTTGACACCACACTCAATGATGCAATCAACCTTATACTCAAACAAGGAGAACTCCATTGTGAACACGGTGAAATCAAAATCATTCTCCCCAATGTACATATCACCACCGAATCCATCGGTACAATAAACTACAACCCCTATGTCATACTCTCCTACAACAACAACGTACTGAACACAACACCTAAAGACCAACTCTACCACACACCACAAAACTTATTCAAACAGAACCTCAACAAAACTGTCCAATTAGCTACCGCTTACAACACTTACGGCAACCGAACCGACTACGTCATCCACTTAAATCAAGACAATCTATCTAAATAAACTATTATTAACATAACACACATAAAACAGTAAACACTATACAATAACCAATAAAACATACATACTATGGAACACATATTAACACTCACATCAGTAACCCTAACCACTGTCGCAGTACTACTGTTCATAACCGACCTAATCATACTGCACCTTTTCTGCACCGCAGGTTTCTACGGATACCCCGACACTTGGTCTAACCCTAAAGCGGAACACATCCACTTCATCATCGCACCTATATACACTTCCCTTTTAATACTTACCACTCTAATAATGATTTTTACGTGCTTAACTTATTGACAATCAGTTTTATAAAGAATTTTTAATCAACATTTAATCTAAAAATTATATTACTAAATAATATTTTTACTATAATCGCAGTCATATTTATACTAAAAACGTTATGCTTTATGAGTAAAAGAGTATTACTTGAACAAGAAGAACTGCTATACATACCTACTTCGGAACTGAAACACACTTTCAACACCCTGTCCGAACCTAATCAGTCTGCGGAAAACTCCCTAACCATCACTAACTTGAGAAACACCAAGTCTATGGTTGTCAACTTCACCGCAACACTGAATGATAATGACACACTAACTCTCAATCTTAATTGGTGCGAGGATAATATACCATACACACAAACACTCACTGTCAACAGAATGCCTAAACACTTCGTTAGATGCTTTACATACTGCTATTACTTCAAGGTTGATGATAAACAACTCGTAAGGCTCTATCTACACGAACACGCATTCAAAACACCTAAAGACTGTAAATGCAGACTTGAGAGCCGTTCCACTTCAAAGGAACAACGTATGCTTAAACTACTCCAAAATCCACCTAAACACAATGGTAAGAAAAAGGTTAAGGCAGTCAAAGGCAAACTCACCAAATACGGCAGAGCCTATGAACGATACCAAATCAAACTTAACGACTTCTTAATGGCTATGTATGACCTTTCATCAAGCGGACAGAAAGCTCAACTCGACAAGTTTATGCAATGGTCGGAAACACTAAAGGAATCAATAAAGAACATGGAATAACAATCTATATGTCTAACTTATAAATAACAACAACTATGAGTACAATCAATCTAAACAAACTGTCAATCGGTTTCGGCTCAACGTGCGAGCAGGACACCAACACCTTCACCATTCAAGGTGACATCACAATCCAAGCAACACAAGGCGATGGTTTTTTCCTAAAACCCTTCACCGTGTTCGTTGACAAACTCACAGTGGTCTATAACAATGACGGACTGCTCGGAATGGTCAGCAAGGAGAATCCAATCGTTGACGTAATCCTTGACGCAGAACACTACTTCGTGCCACAAGACATTGAGTACACCCCAGACTGCTTGAAGGGTTACAGGCTCAAGACCGATGGGAACAGTATCGAGTTGTACGGTGACTTCTCCATATTGGATGAGAGCGTGTACTGAGTTTTTGTTTTCCATTCTATAGGGATTGGCGGTTACGTTTCTGCGTTTCCGCCTTTCTTGTTTTAAGGGGTTTGTGGTAACGTTTTTGGGATTGGGTGGGGGATTTGTACTCCTTATGGGTTGGAATGCGTTAGAGCGGCTAAAAAGCGGCTTGTAAGCAAAAAGATGTCCGCCACCACGCTTTTGGGGTTGCGATGGTGGCGGACTTGGGATGGCGTGATTGTTTATTAAGCCTTTACGTTTTGAGATGATTGATATACGATATTTGGAAAAGAACCGCCATCCAAACTTGAATAATTTTGAAACACTGCGGCAAATATAATGGAAAAGTTATTACGTTGGTGCGGATGATGGGATAAAAAGTGGGGTTTTAGGGGATGGTGCTGCTTACGATTTGAAAGTAATATAGGGGTGTTTGCTTACAGTCGAGAAAAATTCCCAAGAGAGTGGAAAGTTAAATTGTAAGCGGAAAGGGGGATTTGCTTACAGATTGTAAGTTTATAGGGATTTTAGGGTGCGGAGTGTTATGAATGGGTGGGTTGGGGGTTTTAATTATAATGAATCTGTCATAATTAGGAATAGGGTTAAGTGGTCGGATTAAACCGTTTTAAGCATAAGATATTGATACATAATTTTATTAAAAAATCTTAACCAACTTTATATGGAAAGTTTTAAAAAATATTGGACTGATATATAAGTTTATTAAAAAATCCTTATATTTGCAGAGTATTTAAAAATGAGTATGCTTATGGATATACAAGTGGGAGATTACGTGGTGCGGCAGAGGGAAGACGGAATGTATAACGCAAGACATCTGCTTGACCAATGGGTGGAGAGAACCAAAAACAACAACACCTTTATGAGTTTCTATTTCGGAAAGAAGACCACAATGGAACTCATCAAGGGTTTGAGCGAAAGCGGAGAGACCGCTTTGGTTACGAGTTATGAGCGAGTGAGGAATATGGGCAGACCTGTCAAGGTTGATTGGATGTGTCCGTATCTGTTTGTGGACTTTATGTTATGGTTCATGTCACCGAAGGAGTACAAGATGATTAGTAGGGTTGTGTTTGAGCGTATGGTGCTACAAGACGGAATCAAGACCAAGACGGAGTTGTTGAAGGGTGCGTTAAGCGGTTGTGGCGGATACAATGAGAACAGGCTGATGAAATGGCTCAACTACACAATGTTCGGTGATGCTGACAAGAACGTGTCCGTAACGGATATGGATGGTGATACGCTTGAGAGTTATGACAGACTGTTGAGCGGTCTGTTGTTTATGGTCAAGGTGGAACTGATAGGTGATTTTGACGCTCTTGGGAACACATTGAAGTTGTTCCACGAAAAGAGTTGATATACAAGTTTATAAATGTTTTTCTAATAAAACTGATAATAAGACATTTCCAATTCCCTATAATTTTGGGGAATTGGAAAATATTGATAATTAATTTTTTAATATTTTTTTAAATAAATTACAATTATGAAGACAAGCGTAGTGATGAACAGACCTATGGGTGTGTTTAATGTAGAGCAGAGAACCAAAGATGGTATGTTTAATGCCACATCTTTGATAAAGCAATGGAATGAGATGAATGGTACTAAAAGAGAGTTGAAGGATTACCTCAACAATATAGGTACGCAGTTATTCATTCAAGAATTGAAAAATGAGTTGAAAAACGATATTGATAATCAGCAAGTTCCAAATAGGGACAATTCTCCCCATTTGGAACTAATTAAAAATGAAACAAATACGATTGACCTTAAATCCGACAAAGATGACCTTAAAATGGTTATACAAACATCAAAGGGAAACAAAGGTGGAACGTGGGTGCATCCATTGATGTTTGTTGATTTTGCGATGTGGTTGAATCCGAAACTGAAAGTGCGAGTTTTAAAGTTCTTGCAAGATGAACTTATATCGTTGCGTGATATTGCAGGTGATAATTACAAGGTTCTCACTGCTGCCGTGTCTTTGTTCAAGGATGACAAGAATTACGCACAAGTGGCGGTTGCGTTAAACCATATTGTGTTCCATAATCATTATGAGGGTATAAGGCAGAATGCAACAGTTGAACAATTGAGGGAGTTGAAGGATATTCAAAGCAACCTTGCGTTTGCTATTAGAATGGGTTATATAAAAAACTTTCCAAGCCTTATTGAAGAAATGAGAAGAATGTATATTGAGAAATATTGTAAGTTTTAATGTTGGGGTACTTTAAAAGTATCTCATCTTATAAATTGAGGGGGCATACCTTTAAAGTACACCCTTGTAATAATTTAACCCCAAAAAAAGAGATATTATGAAAGCAAACAAACCGAACACCATCCACTATGATAAGGGTGCAGGTGATGAGAAGACAACCATACGAACCATTGAGTTTGACGGAGAGTTGTGGTACAACGCATCCGACATCAAGAGCCACTTGAAGGCACTTACGGATGATGTGGTAGGCATTAAGGAGTGTGCGGAACAACTTAACAACGAACTGAAGGAGAAGTTGCAGTATGAAGGCTGACTTGATAGTGCTGCACCACAACAAGCAGACGGTGTGTGCGGTTGACAAGGACATTGATTTGGTTGAGGTTCGCAGAGAGGAAAGCGGATGGTTCTACGAGCATTGCGGACTGCTGATACTGCGTGACGAGTGGAAGGACAGGGATATGCTGAACGTTTACATCTACAAGGACAAGTATTACCGAGTTAGGGGTGAGTACATCAACGAATCGTACAAACTGATGATAGACGGAAGCGATGATATAAGCGGTTACTTTCAATCCGTAAGCAAAAAGGGGTAAGTTACTTACAGTTTTTCTTTAGTTCCTTATAGGGAATTAAAATTTTTTGTAAGCAGAAGTGGGGGATTTACTTTCAAACTGTAAGTTAGGGTAGAGTTTATATATTAGAATATAACTTATTAAAGCGCAAGGATTTTATGAAGACGATAGTTTACAACGAGGACATAGCGTCAATGATTACGCAGGAGCAGTTCGACAAGATAGAGGAGAAGATAGACGATTGCGTGTATGCTGCGGTGGATGACAACTTGGACACGAAGGGATGGACACGGCACTATAATGTGGACTACCATAGTTGTGACGGATATGTTGTGATAGAGGAAGTAGAGCCGTTTATGGAGATTGACGGAGTTGGTATCGTACTCTATGCGGATATTAAGTTCAAGTTCGATATGGAGAGTGGCGGAGGCGGATACGAGGAGAGATGGGATAAGATTACCGAATATTGTTATGACGGTGAAGTGATGCTCACTGATGAGGATGGGGAGGAAATAATCAATTATGAAGTCTATAGTGGTTGGAAGAAATACTAAACAATATAACCTATAACATTGATGACAGGGTGTGCTTTGAAAGGTACACCCTTTATTTTTTTTGAAGATTTATTTTGCAGTTTAATATTTTCATATACCTTTGCGGTGTGGTATGGTGTAACTGCGTAAGCGACATCGCCCGTGACCCACAAATTTAGCCACTTATTCCGAGTGGCTATTTTTTTTGTCAAAAATCTTCCCCACCCTATTGCACGTAATAATATTTTTATTACTTTTGTGTGTTTGATATAAAAGAGTTGATTATGGATATAGCAGAAAAGGACAAGCAGATTAAGGACAAGGTGTATGATGCGTACAGAAACATCATACCGATGTTCGGTGTGGAGTTGCAGAAACTCATAAGCGATGTGTTGGACTTGAAGAACGAGCATTTCAAAAAGATGCTGATGGATGAGTACGATAAATGTGTTGAGGAGTTGGCGCAAAAGAAGGCGGATGAGAAAGCGAAGGACATCAATGGTATCCCTGTCCGCACGTTGGTAGCGAAGGACATACTGACCACAATTATAGGCAGTGGTAATCTTAAAAGTGAGTTAGGTAATGCAGACCTTGCGAGAATTTCAGTAGATATGACAGATGAGTTATTGAAAGCGTTAAACAAATAAATAAAGAGATTATGGACAAGGATTTATTAAACAAGTTGAAAGCAGACTATGAGTTTGAAGTCAGCCTGTATATTGACAAGGGTGGTGATGTAATCACCTTTGAGCAGTGGTTAAGTTTCAAGGGGATTGAGTTATGAGTGAGATAGTAGATTATCTTGATGGTGTTGGATTCACGGACTACGCTGACGGATACAAGGCAAAGTGTTATGATACGTGGGGGATATACATTTTCAATGTAAAGGAATCCAAACTCATAGACAAGCACTTGCACGATACGGTGGAGTATAAGGTGGAGAGTGTTGAAGACGTGAAACGAATATTGGAGAAGAAAGGGATTATGAGCGCAACGAATAGTCTGCACTATCAACTATGTGTTGAGGGTGCGAAGTGGTTAAGGAGAAGGAAGCACGATTACAAGAAGTGTGAAAAGAAACCATGCCACAAGGGGGAGTTCTGCCGACACTGTTTGTCGTTCAAGTATGTTGCGGTTGAGTTGAACACATACTGTACAGAACAGACCGATGTGTGGGGATATGATGGGAACGTCACTGCGGTCATAGAGGTCAAGACATCGCATTCCGATTTCTTGGCTGACAGTAAGAAGTGGTGGCGGAGTGATGAGAGTAAGGAGTGTGGGTTACAGGCAGGGATGTTGAGATGGTATCTGTGTCCGAGTGGGGTGATAAACGCTGACGAGTTACCGAGTGGGTGGGGACTACTCTATTGGGATGGAAAGAATATAGAACACGTAGTTGCACCGACACCCTTTGAAAACACGTTGAAGTCCGATATGAGGATATTGTACAGTCTGTTGAGGAGAGAGGGTTTCAAGGAGAAGATATACAACTACAGGGGTACTAACACAACGATTAAGCCGAAGGCGGTTCTTGATGTGGATGAGATGAAACCGCTTGATTCGGATATAAGCAATATTGTAAGTGAACATTTATTTGATATGGTATGAGTTTATTCAAGATTATGATGGTGCTTATGGCGGTTAACGGAATTGCGCTATTGTATATGTTGGTGTTCCATTGTAACACGGGTTGGGATGGATATAGTATGAAGTGGGACAGTGACAGAAGTAGGAGGATAGCGAATCTGTTAGTTGTGACGTTGTTCTTGATACTATTCGGATGCGCAAAAATAAAATGTATGACGGTATGAGTGAGAAGATACACATAACGATAGAGGACGGGATAGAGCCTGCGGTTGCGTTAGACCACGTAAGGAGTGTGGTTAAGCACGGAAGGATTAGCAAGTATGGTACTTTGTATTGTTACTTGACGTTGTTCCCAGACGGAACGATGGTGCGGACGAATGATTACCGAAAGAGTGATTGTTTCGTGGTGTGCAAGGATAAGCACAGAGTGTGATTTTTTTGTGTCTGTTTGTTGGAAGTAACAAAATAGTTATTACTTTTGTAAAAGATAACACGTTAAAAGAAAAGATGTATGGCACTGATTGAGATAACGAAAAGAGAGCGAGAGGTCTTGGCTGATATGTGTTATTGGCTACAGAACTACATAGACTACTTCGGAGATGAAGTGTCGGCAGACGGAGACGAGACCGATGCGCAGAGGTTCGGCAAGATGCTGCCCGTGCTGAAAGGGTTGCTGACGAAGAAGGAGAGCAAGCCGAAGGTTAAGAAGGTGTGCGTGGAGAGGGAGTATAAGGACTACAATGATATAATCGACCTTATAGACAGAAACCAAAGTTTGAAGGGGTATATATACACAAGTGTTAGGATGGCGAGGGAGAGCATCAAGCCGTTGTATAAGTATTGTGTTTGTGACGGTGGTCTGCTTGATGATTGTTGTTGGGTGACGGATGACATAGGCAGAGCGATGGAGTTTGGAGTGTCGCAAGCGAAATCGAGAAACAGAATGTATAACGTGCTTTCAATCAAGAAATGTCAAGATGGCAGTTATAAGACATTCATAGATGGTGTATGTGATACGAGCGGCTATAGTGAGAGTAGTGGTGGTACGAGAGATTATCTTCATTTCGATTACATAGCGCAAAGATACGGATATGACAACATTAAAAAGATAGAGTGATATGAGTAGGAAGATAAAGTTGATGGATGATGCTTGTGAGTGCCATTTGAAACGGATGGCGAGAGCGGAGATGATTGAGAAGTTCTGTAACAATGTGGCACGATGTGGTTGTTATGTTGAATGGAGTTACGAGGGCGGAATTTGATTTCGTGTCAGTTACAAGGGGAGAGCGAACACATAGAGAGGCTTGCGGATAATTGTCCGTTTAAGGAGTTGTTTGAGAAACATAAAAATAGTGAGTGATATGAAAGTACCGACAAGGAAGAAAGTCGATTGGGACTTGAAAAGAAGAAGATTCAAGTTGAAGGAACGCATAAGACGCTGGTGGGATAGATTAACCCGCAGAGAGTTGATTGGAAGATACATCAGCGACAATGAGAGTGATGTGGTTAAGGCTATCAGTTTGAAGGGAGTGTACTCAATAACATTAGATAGTTGGACGTACTACAATGAAGACTATATTTACGCTTACAAGTTGATAGCGATGAGATATGGATTGAACTTTGATATGATTGAGCGGAGTAATGATGATGTGGGCTTTGGATATAACGTTGTTTTAAGTATAAAAAAGTGATACTATGGAAGTAACGAGTTTAGAGCAGTCGAAGGCTCTGTTGGAGAGCGGACTGAAAAGAGAGAGTTGTGACTTATGGTGGATAGAGTGTTATATGGGTATATGGGTTGGAAACGATGAGGATGGAAAGAATCACGAATACGTGGATGAACCCATATACTATTTGAGTTTCATTAACGAAGCGATACACGATACATCACAGGATAAGAAGTCAGCGATACCTGCTTGGAGTTTGGGCAAGTTGGTCAGTATGTTCAAAGGTGGGGAGTGCGAGCCTGTTTTCACATTATCAAAAGGCGGATATGTTAAAGGCGCACAAGGCGATGAATGGACAGACAGATGGTTTGCGATGTACGAGCAGATTGGGGATGGTGAATTTTATTATTGTGAGAACGATGAGAGTGCTATTGGTGCGGTGGTGAAACTGATACTGAAACTGAAAGGGGAAGGGATTGGGATATGAAAACAAGGTTGTTGAGAAGGCTACGAAGAAAAGCGCAGAGAAACGTAAGGATAGAGTATAACAAAGATTACACACCATATTTGGTGATTGGGGTTGTGTATGAGAGATTTTTGTTTATAGCGATAGATAAGAACATATACTTGACTTCGGAGGGGAAGTTGGAATCGGAGTTAAGGAATATGAGGATTAGGTACATTCAAAATAACGCTGAAAAAATAAGAATGCGCAGATTGTACAATAAATTGAGGAAGTTATGATTAACGTATATAGGATGACGAAGTGTGTCACCACGTTGGGAAGTATGAGATACAGTATAGAGCGGTTCAGTCTATTCTCGTACATACGAGTTCGTGGGATACGGAACACATACAAGGAGTTGAGGGGTGGTGTGCTATCGTTCAGTCCTTATAAGATTAGGAGAGCGATAAGGAGATTACAGAAGTTGGATATGTGGTTTTACAAAGAAATGATGATGAGTATGATAAATAATGGGGGAAGGGAATCATGGGGAAAGAAGAAATAATGATAGGAGTATTGTTTGTGATGGGGATAGTGTACGCTGCGGTGGTGTGGTGTACGATGTGGTTGTTCAAGGGATTATGGATAGGGATAACCAAAGTGTTTGAGTGGATTGACAAGGGATTTGATTTAATATTAAAATAACAACAACTATGAGTATGAGTGAATGGGCGGAGAGAGAGTGCCGTATCGCCTGCGGCAGAGAGAACAAGGATTTTGACTTTGATAGTGACGAGTTCGACTACGGATGTTCGTGCTACAAGTCTGCGTTGAAAGCGTACAAGAGTTTGATGGAGGACGGACACAGTGGTATGAGTTTCGGTTTCACCAAGAACATCTTGGTTAGGCTGATGGATGGTTTACCACTGACACCGATAACCGATGAGGATTTCTTCAAAGGGGAGAATCTACGGTGTTTGGAAGACGAGGAGTATTTGAAGGAACAAGGTTTGAAGTCGAATATACAGTGTCCGAGAATGACAAGTCTGTTTAGATATGAGACGTTGGATGGTAAAGTGACTTACCACGATGTGGACAGAGCGTATTTCGTGGATATTGAAGAACCATTGGACACGTACAGTTCAAATGACAGTTTCTTGGACGAGATGTTTCCTATAACCATGCCTTATATGCCGAAGGAAGGAAAGTATGTCATATATGCGCAGACGTTCTTGACGGATAGGAAGAATGGCGATTATGACACAAGGGGGATAATGTATGTGGTGACACCTGATGGCAAAAGAGTTGAGTTGGGGTTGTACTATACCGTGATGGATGGTAAGTGGACACAGATAACGAAGGCGCAGTACGAGGAGTTGTTGGAGAAACGCATTGATAAGTTGAGCGTTAAGGTTGCTGACAAGCTGATATGGACGTTGTTAAACTATTTTTGGGACGGAGAGGAACGTGCAAGGCGGAATATCGCTTACAATAAAAAGAGTGATGAGTGGAAGGTTAGGGTGCGTAATTATTTGATTGAGTTGTGCGAGTTCTTTGATAAGGATGACAACTACAAGTGGAATACATCCAAGACGATAGAACGGTTGTGTTTTGATGCAGCAGACGGATTGATTAATGAGAGTTATAAGGATGTAAAGCCGTTGGAGGATATTACTTCACATTTGAGAGTGATATTGGAGACATTGCATAATACTATAGTCAGTGATGATGAGGTTAAGGAGTATTTGAAAAAGAAATTTTAACTTGGCATTAAATATTTGATTAAAAGTTTTTTAAAGCATCGGATGATTAGTTCGGTGCTTTTTTTTGTAAAAAAAGTAATAGAAAATGTATTACGTAATAAAATTTGTATTACATTTGTAGTGTCGATATTGACGCAGAACGTTTAAAAGGATTAAGATTATGAAAAGGATGAGTTGGTATGAGAGAGCATTCGCATGGGGTGCGTTTCTTTACTTGATGTTCCAAGTGAGCCGTATATGGATAGACTACTCGCAGTATGAGTTTGTGTGGGAGAGTTGGTTTTAAAGAGTTACAGTTATGGCAAGTGATAGAAAGGAATACTACAAGGCTTACAACAAGCGCAAGGGGGACAGGCACAAAAAGGGGTACTATACAGAGTACAATATGAAGCACCCGGAGCGTTTGAATCGGGGATTCACAAAAGGGTACGTTAACGGAAATGTGTCGGAGGGCAGATTGGATAAAAAGGAGTGGTTAAACAAGACGTTGGGAGTTTATGTTGTCGGACACGATGAGTTCGGTATGCCGATAACGAACGATGCGATGACCAACCTGCTGATTGAAAAAGAGTGGCAGTGGCACGATGACGATTGGTGTGAAGGAATAAATGATGATTGAGGTTATGGAGAACGGCAATAATATGTTAGACACCTTAAACGAGGTAACAGAACTGCAAAGGAAGTGGCTTGACAAAGCGAGAGAAGATTATCTGAACGCTCAAAAAGTTTTTGAGAAATGGGAAAAAACACATCCTGTAACCACAAAAGAGTTCAAGATAGCGTGGGCTTATGCAAGGAACAGGATTCCTATGGGTTCTACGCAGTTGAACAAGTTGAAAGAGAAGATGACAAAAGAGGAAAGAAAATTTTTAGGGCTTAAATAGTTATAGAGATTATGGAAGCTATTGAGTTATATGAAAGGAAACTGAAAGCCTATTTCAAGGCGAAGGCTATGGAGTATGCAGGACACAGTTCGTCAGTGGATAGTATGATATTCCGAGTGTATGAGGAGATATATATGGACTTGTTCGGAGAGCATATCATTGAGTTGCCGAACTACGGACAAGGTATGAGTAAAGAAGATTTCGATAAACTTTTGGGGGATTGAGTTATGGAAAAATGTAAAGAGAAACGTTCAAGTGCCACAAAAGAAGAACGTGAGCATTTTGAGCAGATAGCGATGGCTTTTGAGCAACAGTTGAAACAAGGGACTAAAAACTTGTTAGACGCTTATGAGTTGTATAATCATTATGACCATAATATTGGTATGTGTTGGAGAAATGATTGCAAGCGTTGCGGAGAGTGTTACAGATTCAACTCTTTGATGGAGTATCACGATTTAAAGCATTATTTTCCAATAGATGAGTTGTTGGCAAGAGTGGAGATAGGAATCGCAAAAGACACACACAATTTTTCTTATAAACCTAACATTCTCAATTATAGGAAAGCGACAGAAAAGTGTCCGCATTTCATTAAAGATGAAATCAAGGATGATGCAATAGTTGAAAGAAGAAGAAATATAAAGTTTACAGTGCGTTATAATAATTGTGGTATTATCATATAAAAAAAGATTATGGCAACGATAGAAGTCAACACAAGAGTTACCGCAGGTGCGGTAAAGGAAGCGTTGGGGAAAGTCACGGAAACAATTTCCCACAAGTTCTGCTACCGAGTATGGGTAAAGAGTTACTATGATGGTGAGAACGCTGACAGGGTTGAGGAGGAGTTCGGAATGTACGAGAGGGTGTTCACGGAGAGGTCGGATGCGGATGAGTATAAGGAGAAGGTGGAGTATGACTTGAAGGTTTTGGGACACCATCCGTTTGAAAGTGCTTACAAGTTTTATGATTGTGCGGTGATGACTTCAACGATAGTGTTCAATTGGAACAACGTAAGATTTTGGTAATATGGTATTCTACAATATAAACACCGTTCCTGTTGACAAGGACACGTTTGATGGTACAATGAAGTTCTGTGATGACAACGCACTTGCGTATTGTGTGTCAAGACGTAATGATAAAAGCCATAACTACTATCACTATATCAATGTGAACAATGATGTGCTTATGGTTGTGATATTAAAGAAATTATTAAAAAATAAAGAGTTATGAGATACATACACGACATAGCGCACTGCAAGGCAGACACTTGCAAGCGCAGGGAGAAGTGCTACAGGTGGAACGCATACCAAGAGGTAACGGAGTATGTGAAGAAAGAGAACCCAGAGATATTCACGGTGTCAGTGTTGTTGGTGAAGAATCCGAGTGAGTGCAAGAATTTTATGAGTGATGATACGATATGATAGAGAGAGTAAGGATAACGGACAACACCGACACACCGCTTTGGTACTTGAAGAATCTCCCTGCGTTCAAAAACGGAACGGAGTACAAGTTCACCGATGGGGTTAATGTTCTTGTTGGAGAGAACGGAAGCGGTAAGAGTACGCTGCTAACACTGATTAAGAAATACTTGATGGTGGAGTACGAGTGGTGTGACAAGGGTGCGTTCAACTCCAACATTAGGGGTGTATATAAGAAAATCTCGGTCTTTGACGGAGAGAAAGAGTTTTACAACGGAGTTGATGTGTATGCTGACTATGTTAACAACACGTTCAATTTAGTTCCTTACGAGCAGAGACACAGTGGAAGCGGATTTATTGACGCAGACCATCCAATTGATTTGGGAAGGAATTTGGCATTGCAGATGGAGTTCAACGAAATGAGCAAAGGTCAGCAGATGAACTTGGCAATATGCTCGTTGTTTGAGAAGATGTTTGAGAAGAATGCGATGCTCAAGTTCGATTACGAGGGAACGTTTGACAGATACACGGAGTATCTTGAGTATATCAAAGAGCATAGGATAGAGAGAAAGGATGTGTGGACTATACTGATGGACGAGCCAGACTGCTCGGTTGATATTGAGAAGTTGAGGGAGTTGTACGGAGTATTGTCCTACAAGAAGGAGAACACGCAGATAATAGCGGCAGTACACAATCCGTTCTTGATATTGAAGTTAGCCAAAGCGAAAGGTGTGAACATTATCGAGATGAGTAAGGGGTACGTGGAGAAGGTGAGAAAGGAAGTTGAACAGTTTAACAAAATGTAAGATGTTTTTGTACGAAGTGAATGTCAAGTCAAAGAATTGTTTCGGAGATAAGTCTATAGACAGAG
>Ga0310696_10006270_pt1 | contig 14140 bp, 14 predicted proteins | sample AusTroGonzalo_MG_4_FD_203885 | JGI IMG/M metagenome (GOLD analysis project Ga0310696, IMG submission 203885) | Bovine rumen microbial communities from tropical cattle in Woodstock, Queensland, Australia - Gonzalo_02 (v2) (version 2) | ecosystem: Host-associated > Mammals > Digestive system >...
TGATTACACTTGAGTTAGGATGGTTAAATGAAACTAATGGTGAATTAACAAATATTGGATTTGCAGTTGTTTCACCTTTAGATGAGAGAAGAATGGTTAGAAAAGTAACAAACATTTCTAACATAGATATTAATATGAGGGCTCAACCGAATGGAGATTCATCTGCTTTAATTACAACTTTACCTCCTCAAGGAGTGTTGTATGGAGAATTAGAAGATTTGTATCCTGATACTCGTCCAGGAGTATCATATGTTTGGCAAAAAGTAAAAGTTTCTGTTTCTGGCGGAGCAGTACAAGAAGCTTATATTGCTATTTCTGATCCTGAATACATAACAAGTAGAATATTTTTTGTTGATGTTAATTTTGATATGGTTAATAATTTATAATTTAATTATAATTTTAATAGGAGAATAATCTATGGCAGCCGGTGGATATGTTTATGAAAAAGAGACTGCGACATATAGTTCTTTACAATTTAGCACAAAATTTGATTGGGCATATTATGTTTTTAGAAAACAAATTTATGCGTTTTTAGCAGCATCTAAACGAAGTGCCACTGTTAATGGTGATGCTCATCAATATTGGGATTTAGATGCAACACGATTAAGTGATGTAATTAGTATTCCCCTAGAAGGTACTAATCAAGTTCATACAGACGCAGAATGGAGATCTGTTTCTGAGCTTATGACAAGTGAAAATTATGATGCGACTGATATTGAACCTATTATGACTTATACTTCTGACACAAATTATCCAGCTTTAGGATGTTTCTTTGTTGGCCGAGGTGGAGAACATCTGTTTTTTTGCAACTGCGTGAAATCTGGGTATGGGACGTCTTTAAATTCAACGGCTATGAAATGGTATATTTCTAGTGACTACACATCAACTTTAGAAATATTTAGACCAAACCCAACCTCTGATGCTTATAATACCTGTTGTTTTAATTTGCCTGTTGGATTCTCGGTGATGTTTAGTCCTAACTCAGATTTTAATGGCAATTATCCTTACGTTTCCGGATTTAGACCTAGGTCATGTTTACCTCCAGTAAGTATAAAAAGCTTTACAGATCACACCCCCACATCTTCAGATGCAGACGCAGCGACGAATGTTATTATAGGGAATACTTACGGTTATACGTTTACTTTTGGATTTTGTGTAAAAAGAGATCAAATAATTTACATGCAAAAGAATGATGGAACATGGTATAGTACTATTTATCATTTCATAATATTTGGTAATATTCTGGAAAATTTAGCCCAGGAAGATGATACAAACAGACAAGCTTCTATCGTTATAAGAAGTAACCCTAGCGAAACCGAAGTATCGAGAATTGCTAATTCGCATACTGTTCCGCCTGTCGATTTTGACTATTATGATGGAAATGGCGCTCAATTCCCTGTATGGTTCGCTGATGCGAACGGTGATGGTGTTTTTAATATTAATGGCTACAAAAGAGCAGAGTGCATTTTTAAAACATTATCCACGACAATTCCTCCTTTTTCATCATTTGATTCTGCCGCAATACCATATTCATCTCTTTACGTTGGATGTAGTTTATTTAGAAACTTCTCGGACTCTTCAACGTTAGTAAAGAATGGATATGGCTTTAAAGGGTTTGTTAGTACGGATATATTAAGGGTTATACCTGAAATAAAACAATGGGATGGAGGTTCAAATGTTGGAGGATTTACGTTTCAAAATGGAAAATTTCTATCCTTGTGCCCATATTCAGTGTCTAACATAGACCAATCTTTTCCAACTCCAGTTCTATCGCAAATTATAGGCTGGGATCCTTCAAACGTTTTATAATTTATATTATTATATAATAACAAGGAGTTTACTATGGGATTTAAATTTAAAAGATTTGATTATGTCGGTGGTGCAACAACATCAACATATGATTGGGGTGGAACATCAACAGATATAACGAGATCACAAGGTGTATTAAAAGACATGGGTAATTGGTTGTTACAAGATTCTGGTTTGCATTGGCAGCTAGATTCGACGCGGCATTCAAATTATGATTCAAGCGTAGGAATACAAACGACAGATTTTTATAATGTACCTGTAAAAAATAGTTCAGGAAGTTTAATTTCTAACGTATATTACCCTGGTTTGTTTTTTACAAACTCACAATCCGGTTGTAAATTGTTTTTAGCGATAATTGGAAATCCAAGTCGTTATATATATTGTGATTCAGATTTTATAACCGGTTGTTATGAAACAAACCATTTGTTGTGCGGCGTTATTGCTTCAATTATACCAGAAAGTTCTACTCAAAATTTTGGGGATTTTTCAACAAGTAGTTCTTTCTTGCCAACACAAGCAACAAGATTAATAGGAACTATTCATTTTAGTTCTTATAATGGATCGAATATTCCGTTGATTTATTGTAATTATACCAGTCATAATTATTTATATAGTATTATAGCTAATGATTATTGCATCGGTATTGGTGGTAATTTTTCAGCAAATACAAATGTACCTGTAACTCGTTTCAGATTCTTTACTGGAAGAATTTTAGGTACATTAGCAAATGTTGAAACAACACCGCAATCGAAATATGGATGCTTTTCTTATGTCAATAATGATACAAGCAACAACAATGGAGAGTTTTATCGTGCTGAACCTTATTTTAATGCAATGAGTGGGTCTGGTATGTTTAGTGTAAATTTTTTTGGAGTTAATTGTTTCGAATATTCAAATTCAATTTTATATTGCTCTGTTTTTGATGCTCAAGGTGGTGTCTTAAATTCAAAACAATATAAACGTGTAAATATTTTCCCAGACGGAGCACAAAAAATTTCTTCGGTGAATACGCAAGAAGCTATTAGTGGAAAACAGAGGTGGGTACCTGCTGCTGTTTGTTTAGCATCAGATGATTTATCAACATACTATGTAACTCTAGGAGATGGTTTTAAAGGTTACTTAGACACAGATTTGTTCCGTTATGCAATCTGTGATTATGGTAGAACTTATGGCAATGGTACGTTTATTGGTTTATGGAATAATTTTTTAATAGGTTGGGATCCTTCAAATACTGATTCTCTTTGAACTACCCACCTACTAAAGCCCGTGGGTTTTCATGCTCGCCGTTCTATAAAAAGAAAGCCACCAAAAAAGGTGGCTTGTTAGGCGTTCTAACATCCTCTTCTTACAATTAAATATTATATAATTTAATTTTATATAAATTAAATATTTTCTATTCCTTTTGAATAGCTGTAGCTGACAAATATTGCTACACTTGCTCTCAATTACACGGAGAACGCTACCAATCTGCCATATAAGTAGTATATTCAATTATATTAAAACTACTATATAATAGATATAAGAATAGCCCGAAAGAATCGGGCTACATAGTTCACTGCTATCTAACGTTATGTGTTTACGATTTTCTTAAGATTTGCAACTTTATTTTGCAACGCATCAGCTTTAGATGAGATCTTTTTCGTTGCAAACATAAGTTCGTCCAGCACCTCTAAATTTAGTGAATTATCTGAAATTAAATTGCCGTTTATGTCTTCCCTAAAATTCATAAACACACCGATTAATTTACTTGCATGCTCTAACGTAGTTTCTAAATAACACATTAAAGAATTAATATCACAGACAGACGCATCAAGAACATTTTGACTTAACTTCACCATAGAATTCCTCCAATTAATATAATTGTAAGAATGTAAGTTTACCAATATACACCGGCAACCCTACTGTGTTGACTAAAAAGAGAACCCTGTTTCTTATAGATATAATCTGCTTTTTAAGCAATAAATGCATCTAATTTTTAGTTAGACGCTTTTTGTTTATAATAATTAAACTTTATCTTGTTATTCTTCTACGATGTTTTATACGACTTTTGCAAAGCTTATAAACAAAATTAGTTATTTCCATTGAGTCTTTTATGAAAATAGCAACTGAATCATCGTCGTATCCATCTTCTTTTTGTTCATCAAAAAGTCTCCAACAAGATTCATAAAACAACTCAATTGCTTCTTGTCCTCTTGCTATAATCGTTGTTTCTTCTTCTGGATCAGAAGCACTTTCGTCTGCAACCATAAGAACAAATTTAGATTTATCATTTCCAAGACATTCTTTAATATCATTAAGAAATTCTATATAATCTATTTCATCACCAGAATATACAAGACCTGCATCACCATTTTCAAATGGATAATCTTTTATTAAACGTTCAAAATACTTTTTTCTTTTCATAATACTCTCTCCAAAAAAATTACACTAACAAAAGAAATACTTATTAATTATAAGTATTTAGTAAAAAACCAGACATCTAGTATTAGATAACAAAAATATTACTAGTGAACCACATAACATTAAAAATCATGTCATCGGCAGTTTCATGAATAACTCACATCTTCCAAATCGCCATCATACTTACTAAGAGATTCAATAAATTCGTGAAATTATCCTCTACTACTTATGAGAGATGTCAAGAATAACGACATCATCCTCTGCCGTAACGTCCTCTTCGTCAAAGTCCTCAAGATCTGTCCAAGCTGATCCAAAAGCATCGCCATTCAAAAACTGAATGAGAACCTGCGAGTCTTGTTTCATAAGAACCGCGAGCAGGAAACCCACGGGCTTTAGCCCGTGGGAGGAATGCGAGCAATCAAACTACCCTTGATTCTCTATGTAATGTCTGGCTGTTTCAGTAGAAATCTCTCCAACACTACAAGCAAAATACCCATCAGACCAGAATATGTACTTCTTCCAATATCTAGGACGAAGAAAATAATAGAACTTTTGCCATAACTCCCATGTGGTTTCTTGTTTAAGGCAAAGCACTATGTCTGAAACCCTTTCAGTGGCATCATAACACAACAGCAAATGGATATGATCTCTGTCTGTTTCCATAGCTACAATCTCCCATTCGTGCCTCAAACATAGTTCAGTAATCTTTTCTTTAACACAAGTCTCTAATCCAGCTACTAAAATAGGTCGTCTATATTTGGTTACAAAAATCAGATGTACTTTTAGGCTGAACTTTCTACGATTCTTGCTTGTGTATCTTTTGATCATTTTCTACCTCTCAACACTTGACTTTCAACAAATTTGATTATACTATCTACACTAATGAAAGTCAATCTGTTTTGCTTTCTTTTTGAGGTGGTTTTATGTCGAAATTGGTTGTCACAGCTAAGATTCAGATACATCCTGAACGTCAGGTGCATAAATCACTAGACGTTTCAATGGAGCAGTATTCCCTAGCCTGTGACAGAATTGCGGCTTATTGCTTTGAAAACAAATGTCTCAAAAGAGAAACAATCCATAATGATCTTTACGAAGAATTGCGTGATAGATTTGGTTTGAAATCCCAAATGGCTTGTTCTGCCATTATTACAGTGATCTCCAAATACAAGACCATCCTTGCAGAAGAGCATCAGTGGATTCAACCGAAATTTAAGAAACCTCAATTAGACCTTGTGTGGAATAGGGATTATTCTCTTGTTCAAGGCGTGTTCAGTGTCAACACTTTGGACGGTCGGATTAAAGCTCCCTTCGACATTAAAGGAATGGAGCATTACTTCAACAAAGACAAGTTTAAGTTCGGAACAGCCAAACTTGTTTGTTCAAAACGTAAATACTACCTACATATTCCTGTTACATCAGAAGTAGAGGAATGCGAGGTTTCTGAAATTTGCAACGTTGTTGGCATTGACCGTGGTATAAACTTTCTAGCAGTCAGTTATGACTCAAAAGGGAATTCAACATTCTTTGATGGAGGAAAAGTAAAGCATAAAAGGGCGCAGTATAAAGAATTAAGAACAGATCTTCAAAAACGTGGAACCGCATCAACACGTAGGCGTTTGAAGAAAATTGGACAACGAGAAAACCGTTGGATGAACGATGTAAACCATTGTGTATCGAAGGCACTCGTTACTAATAATCCTTCAAAAACTCTATTTGTGCTTGAAGATTTAACAGGAATTAGAGGTGCTACTGAAAAGATTAAAAGAAAAGACCGTTATGTCTCAGTGAGTTGGTCTTATTATGACCTTGAACAAAAGCTGAAATATAAAGCACAACGAAATTCTTGTTTAGTAATCAATGTTGATCCACGTTACACGTCACAGTGTTGCCCTAAATGTGGGCACATCGAAAAGTCCAATAGAGACAAAAAGCTCCATTGTTTCTGTTGCAAGAACTGCGGTTATCGTTCAAATGACGATAGAATAGGAGCGATGAATCTGTTTAATCTTGGTCTGCAATGGATTAAAGAGCAAATAGAAAACATTGAGGGTATATCCCTTGATGTTGGGGTGCAGTCAATCACCCCACGATGTAACGACAGCCAATCTTTGGTTGGTAAAAAACGTAGTAGAACCTCAAAAGTTCGACCAAGAGCTACGGGTCAGTTACAAGCCCACCCGCTTTAGCGGGTGGGTAGTTGACAGTTCTTAGCTTCTTAATCAATTCTTTCGCTGTCATGTCGAAGTCTCCTTATAAGTTTATTGAATGTAACCATTTCTTCCAATTTATGAGACTATTCTAACATGGATTTGAGATCATATAAACAAAAATCACCAGTCTTAAATTTTTGGCGTGTACCATGCTTAAGCTACAGATTATAGACATCAGACACGGGGTCAGATAGGAATCGCCATTGACCCATTGTACCCTTCCTATCTGTTACACGACGCTGGAATTCCATGATAGGTGCATTATCATAGTCTATGAAGTTGTATTTGCCATCTGACTTAAGTAAGCAGTCATACAGTGCTTGCCTAAAATCATGATCAAACTCATTATTGCTAGGAAATACTTCAGATTCATATTCAACGTCAATTACGTTGTCATAGTCATCTAATTGAACTAATCTGAACTGTTGCATATTTGTATCTCCATATTAATCATGACATTTCCATCTGCGAGATCGTTCCCCGTCACTCTGATCAGGCATATGATTAGTCAGAGCAGTCAAAGCGAATGTCCAAAAACTCAGACTTTTTGCCGTCTTTTGTCTTCCAAACTTCAGTTTGAAATACAGCGTAACCTATTTCTAATACGCCGCCATCTGGCGAAATAATCACTTCTAAGTTCTCATCAAATAACTTTAATTTCTCGATCAATTCTTTCACTGTCATGATGTTTTTTCCTCTATCATTACTCTATAAACAAAGTTCATTTAAAGATCGTCTTTGTTCATGCTTTCTAACATTCGATAAGCAACTAAATATTTATTTAAACGATATAAATCTTTTTCTTTCAATATATAGCATTCTCTATTTCGGAGATCGCTCTCCTTAATATCCATTCTCACTTGACATAATTCTTTAAATCGCAGAATATTCATGTTATGTTCAAGATCATATAACTTCACTACTCTGGATAAACGATTTTCTCCGCATCTGCGAATATAATCAAAATAATCCTCATTTTTTTTTCTTGTACACGCTTTTACCGCTTCTATAATATTATCCGAAAAGCCTTGTTCCCTGAGTATATCATCTGTTATTCCACAATCTTCAATAACATCATGCAACAAAGCAACAATCTTTTCTTCTGGTAGCTTGCAGCATTTGGAAACCCAAATTGGGTGATTGATGTAATCACGACCGACTTTATCCTTTTGTCCTTTATGACACTGAGTGGCAAAAGAAAGTGCTTTATTCTCCAATTCTTGTAAGATTACCATCTTTTCTCCTTTAAATCCTTTGAACACTCATATCCGCTCCATTACTGCCCCGTGGCGAAATGCTATGTGGGATTTCTTTATCTTCTGTTAAAAAATCTGATCATGTATTTTATCTTTTTTTTATAATTATTTTTTGCTTTTAGTTTTAGTTTTAGTGTAAGAACAAAAGCTAGATTAATAGCATTTGCCTTTTGTATTTCTTTTTCTGATGCGCCAATAGCTTCTATATATAGAAAATCACCAATAGAGATGTTTTTTGCTTGAAAATATTGTTTTTTTGTAAGACAGAATAAAACTTTTTCTGGTTTAGACAATCTATAACCATTCATTTCAGAACAAAGTAATTCAAAAACGTAGCTATTACTTCTTTTGTCAAAAAAGACATTTTCTGAAACTTCACCAAGAAAAGTAACTTCTTCGTCCGGTTCAATAACTATCATAGCACAACTCCTTGTTTTGAATGACTCCATTGTCATCGCGAAACAAAGATTACTCCATCTGAGAATTTTTTGCAAGTAATTTTTAGAAAAAAAAAGCCTTAGCATACAGCTAAGGCTCAGAGTAATAGAGTATTTAGCGATTTTAGTCTCTAGGTGAGAACATAAACTGAGCGCATTCTTCTACCATTTCTTCGTCATCCCAATCGCGGAAAACGAGCATATGTTCATCGCCGGGTTCTCCATCCACCCATTCAACAGCCATATAGGTATGACCATCATCTAGCCAATCTTTTGCTTTGTCACAGAGTTTATCAATACTAATTTCTCTGTAACCATTGTCGCCGCGAATAACCAGACTGAAATCGCAATTAAGCTTATCAGCACCATCCTCAATTTTTCTAAGTGCTTCTTTAAGAGTTTGTACGGAATCAAGTTCACGATCCGCTAGTTTTGCACAAACATCATCAAGTGCTTTTCCAAGTCGAGTATCGTTTTTGGTTACAAATTCTTTTAACATCTTTTGTTTACGAAGATTTTTCATAACAACTCCATATGTAATATATGTTTATAACAACTCTCTAAGAGAGAGAAAAAAACAACTTGTTTTTAATAGATAATTTGTTAATCCAATAACAATCTAATATCATTAACATATAAACTATTCATTATTTGTTTTGTTTTGTAGATTGGAACAAATTCGATGAGCCATTTTTCTGCTTCTTTTTTTGTTTTTAGTTCAGGATATTCTAAATCCAAATAATTGCAAATTATAATAATGTATTGTTTTTGTTGTGCTGTTGGTTTTTCCGTTCTCAATCTACTAAAATCCAGTTGTTGTAATTTTTGTTTAGCAAAAAAGACTTAATTATAATATATTAGATAGAATTTTCTTTTTGCAACTTTATTTCTAAATCTGAAAAATCAGCTTTGAAATGATATTTCATGTCGTCTAAAAGTTCCGAGCAAGAATTATATTGGTCTCCAAGCTCTAATAACAAATCAAATGCTTTTTTCATTTTTGTGAATTTAATAAAATCTTCAAAAACATTCTCATCTTCGTTATATAATCTTTTTATAAAAATAGCGGGAATCTCTGTTATATCTGGTTCGTCTTGTAAACAATTATACATTTTTGATAGTGTTAAATAAATGTAATTCTGTGCTTTATATAGCTTCTCATTCTGTTCATTTTTTTTATTATCTTTTTCTGTTTTTGTTTGTTCAAAAATAACATCATTATTTTCTACGGGTAGTTCTTCAATAACTTTATAAGTTGAAGGTTTTTGGTCTTTATAAAATTTTCTTATACATTCATATACTTTTTCTTTTTGATCATTAACATGCTTATAAACATAAACATGATGTCTATAAGTTTCATCTTTTTCAGCATATTCATTTGCTTTTTTGATGAAATAATCAAGGTTGCCTAAAGATCGTTTACAAACATCAACACCACTGTCATCTTTAACTGAATAAAGAATCACATCATAAAAACCATTTTTTTCTACATTGCATCGTATGATTGTAGAAATAACATCTTCTAATACTTCTCTTTGAAGATTAATTTCATTGTATTCATTATAAATATCTTCATCGCAAACTGTTTTTTCTGAATAAAAGAGATATGGTTTATAAAAATTGTCGATGCGCAAATCGCATAAATAAATATCTTTTAATTCAATACTATCATGTTCTTCTGTAAACATAATATCTTTCAGATAACAATTAAGAGGAATATTGATAAATGAATTTATATAGAAGTGTTCATTAATATATTTAAGTTCTTCATTTATACTTTTTCTAAATATTGTTTTAATATTTTCTTCCGGTGATGATTGCTTTTTATTCAATGTTAATTCCATTAAATGATTCAACCCTGTTTCTATGTTTGAAACAAGCCATCCGTCTTCTTTTGTTGAATCATATAAATAAATATCACAATAATTGTTGTCGTAAACAGAAATAACAACAGTTGCTTTTCCCATAAAAATCCTCCATTGGAATGTATTATCGAACGATAAACAATTTTTTATCGCTCTTTTTTTTAGACTATCAGTATTAACAAAAAAAGTCAATGCTTTTTTGAACCAAAAAAATATCAACACAAAAATATTCTTGTGAAAAAATAAAGAATGAAATATAACATACAGCGACGAAGCGTATTAGTTTCTTTGTTCAATCAGGAGTTTGACTATCATGCTCAATAAATCAAATCAGCGAGAATTAGCTTATATTGTAGAAGTAACAAACACAGAGGAACTTAAGGGGTACAACAAAGTACATTATATTACTGTGTTAGGGTGGAAGTGTGTAGCACCAACAACAATTCACACAGGAGATAAGGTCGTTTATTTCGAGGTTGATTCTGTGCTTCCTTCAGATGATTGTCGATTCTCTTTTCTTTCTAAAAACAAATTTAGAATCAAGCCTATTAGAATTTGTGGTGTAATATCTCAGGGACTTGTTATGTCTCTCGAAGATTTTCCTGAGATAAAGAAAGCAAAAGCAGGTGATTTCCTCACAGATAAACTAAGAGTAAAGTTATATGATGCAGATGAGACTCGAAAAAAATATATTCCAAAAGACAAAGTAGATGCTTTTACAAAAGCAATGGATAGACATAAAAGATTTTTCAAAAATCCGATAATAAAATTCCTAATGAGGAATAGTCTTTTTAGACGTTTGATGAAAAAAATCTTTATTCATAAGAAAGATAAAATTGCATGGCCAAAATGGTTGCCAAAGACTGGTGCAGAAAGAATACAGAATCTACCTTGTTTGTTTAATGATGAAAACAAAGATGTATATATTATATCAGAAAAAGTAGATGGAATGAGTTCATCTTTTATATTAGATGAAAAAAATACATATATGGTTGGGAGTCATAATGTTATTGTTTATTCATCTAAAGTAAAAAACTCAGAAAAAATTGCAGATGGAAATAATTATATAAAAACAAATGTGTGGTTAGAAATGTCTGATAAATACCAGATAAAAGAAAAACTATATGAATTAAAGAATAAATACAAATTAAAATCAGTCGTTATTCAAGGCGAAGTTTTTGGATCACATATTCAAAAGCGAGATTATTCATTAAAACATGATTCTCATAAATTAGCTGTATTTCATATTTATTTTGATGAAAAGATATTACCAATAAAAAGAATGATAGAAATTTGTGAAGAATTAGAACTTCTTCATGTAAATATCTTTGATTGGAATTATCAATTACCAGATACAGTAGAAGATGTAATATCTTTAGTTGATTCAAAAAAATCCGCAATAGATGGGGGTGATATTGAAGGATTTGTTTTATATACACAAGATGGACAACAACACTTTAAGTGTGTGTCACCATCTTATCTAATTAAGTATCATAATTAAACAAGCATATATTAATATGCTTGCTTTTACAAACAAAAAAAGGAGATATATCATGGAAGTTAAACGTGAATTAGATTTTAATGATCTTGATGATTTTTTCTGGTCTGGCGCGCGCGATAGATGGAATGATGCTACTGATGATCAAAAAGAAAGAGTTTGGGATCTTATTCAGGATGTTTTCATGGATGAAATTCCAACAGAAACAGAAGTGAATGATTTCGTATGGTTTGACTGTGACGATATCTTTAATGAAGAAGAAGATGATGATGATGATGAATTTGAATCAGTTCGTCGTCGCCCTAAGATTGGTCGTTTGATTGAAAATTATCGTCGTCATCATAGAAGATAGAAATTTAAAATTCAATTTGATTTTTTTTGTTAAAAATACAATTTATATATTGTATATTATAACAAAGAAGGATATAATCAAAACAAAGAAAGCCTCATAGCATAAGCAACTAGCGAGGCTTTTTTTCTAGTATTATTTATAACAAAAAAAATAATTTTTGTTATAGATTTATTGTCTTTATTTTAAATCTAAATTTGGGGCGGGTTTTATGACAAATCAAGATGTCAATTCGGACAATATTATTGCAGATCAATTTAATGATATAAAAACAGAAGAAGATGAATTTGTAAAAAACAAGATAGCTTTTATTAATAAATATAAAAAATCATCAAACACAGCAAATAGTACAGTAGATGACAATAGTAATGTTGCAAACAAAAATATTGCAGTTTTAAATTCAGAAATTCATAAACCAGAAAATATTAAAATATCTCGTGCAATGATAATGGATAAACTAAAAGAACTTTATCCAGATTTTAATGCGAAAAGATATGTTCGTGATTTAGAGGATCATATTATTTACAAGAATGATGAATCTTCTTTTGCGGGTGCTATTTCACCTTATACATATTCTTCAAAAGAGGTAGTTTATGTAAAATATAATGATAAACCGTACTTAGTTCCATTTGATCTACTATATGACGGAATTGTTACAGAACCGGAAGTATTAGTTGATGAAACTAATATAGTTTATCAAAAGTATCCTGAAAATTTATATGTTTGTGACGATAATGATGAGTGGTCACAAGTTACACATTTAACTAAAAAGAAGCGACATCGAGATTTAGTTCGTGTTAAAACATCATTTGGTGAAGATTTAGTAGTTACTGATAATCACCCAATGATTATTGATAAAGATAATATTAATAATACAATTAGTGCAATTAACTCAGTAAACCAGAAACAGTATAAAACAGATACAAAATATAAATTTGAAAACAATTCAGAAATAGACTTATCACTTTGCTTAGATAAAGGTGAAGTATTTAATTCATACATTTTATATAATAAACAACCAGTAAAGCGCTATATTAGTATTGACCGAGATTTCGGTTATTTTATAGGATTTTTTATTGGTGATGGTAATTATACAAATACAGATAAATATGTAAACTTTACACAAAAGGATGTAACAGTTTTATATAAGCTAAATGATATTTTATATACTCATTTTGGTATTGTAGGTAATATTATTTATAAATCAGATAATAGTAATTGTTATAATCTTTTTATAAAGAATAGAGCTTTATACAGTTTATTAAAGTCATACTTTTTGATTTGTGATAAAGCACAAGGGAAAACATTACCCGCCAATATATTTTCATTTAATGAAGATTTTGCATTAGGTATATTAGAGGGGTTGCTAGATTCCGATGGTACTGTTTATAATAGTACAATCTATTATAGACTTTCATCACGTGCTGGAATACTACAAGTAAATGCACTGCTTAAGTATTTTGGCTATTCAATTAAAAACGCATATCAGCAAATACCATTTAGCCAAAATGCTAGTTATAAAATAAATTATTCAGTTTGGGGTGTAAATACAACATATAAAAGCAATCTACCTGCGCTTACTAATTCGTTTAAATTTAAAAATATAGTAGCTTGTAATAGTACATTAAATTATAAACCAGATGGTGAAACAACGATTTTTAGCGTGACTAAATTAGATAATAGTGATTCTTTTGTTTTATTGCAAAATGAATTTATTTATGATATAACTACAGAATCGCACACTTTTGCATTAAATAATATTTTGGTGCATAACTGTGTTTCTGTAACAATGTATCCGTTTTTGTTAGAAGGAATAAAGGGACTCGGTGGTTTATCTGCTTCACCAAAGAATATAAAATCATTCTGTGGAATATTCTGCAATATGATCTTCGCAATCAGTAGTCAGTTTGCTGGTGCTGTTGCAGTTAGTGAAGCACTATTATACTTTACATACTTCTGCAAAAAAGAATGGGGAGATGACTTCTATTTACATTCTAATACCGTAGTAGAAACAACCAAAGAAGGTAGACAGCGAACCATACTAGATGAAATTCATCAATACTGGCAACAGATTATTTATACGATAAATCAACCTGCTGCTGCTCGTGGTTTCCAGTCTGCATTTGTAAACTTCTCATATTTTGATAAACCATTTTTTGAAAGTGTATTTGAAAACTTCTGTTTTCCAGATGGAACAGAACCAGACTGGGAATCATTAAAATGGATTCAAATGGAATTCATGAAATGGTTCAATGCAGAGCGTCTTAAAACAATTTTAACATTCCCTGTAGAGACTGTTACTCTTTTATATAAAGA
>Ga0310696_10006273_pt1 | contig 14136 bp, 11 predicted proteins | sample AusTroGonzalo_MG_4_FD_203885 | JGI IMG/M metagenome (GOLD analysis project Ga0310696, IMG submission 203885) | Bovine rumen microbial communities from tropical cattle in Woodstock, Queensland, Australia - Gonzalo_02 (v2) (version 2) | ecosystem: Host-associated > Mammals > Digestive system >...
GGAGCGGACGGTTTCCGGATCTATGTCTTCTATGCTTCCGTTGAATTCTTTATCGTCAACTATCAGGAGTGGCTTTTCACCCTCCGGCAAGGCTCCCTCCAACTCACTTATTGAGAATCCGTTGGACTTTACGGTAAGGCTGCTGGTACTTGTTGCATGCGGCTGTTTGTCGGTCTTGATGTTATGCTCTTTGATTACCCCTTCGGTTGAGTTCTTGTAGTTTATGTCATACTTGACGATGGTCTTTGAGACCAGTTGAGAGCCATCAAATGCAGTAATGGTCTGACCGTCTATTACATAGCGGTTGATGGTGTCGGTCGGGGCTGCAATTTCATTGGAAACTGACAGCGCAGCAAACAATGCTGAGATTAATAACGCGTTCATATTCAATTATTTATTAAAGTTAGTTTAATGCAGTGAATGATAACGAACTGGCATCGGAATTACACGTCATGGAGTAGCTTCTTTCCTTGCCGTTAGTGAGTTTTACGGTAATGACAACCGTGCTGCCCTGAGGTTCGGCCTTAACGGATTCAATCTCTCCCACCTCAATCTTGGAGATCATCTCCATACCCTCCAGAATCTGCATGGTGCTGATAGCCGTCTCAGTCTCCGGCTGAATCTGCTTGTGGCCGATATGCAGGCTCACAAGCATCAGTATGATTGCAGCCGCAGCCACAGAACTCCACCTGAGAATCATGTGTGCAGGCCTCTTACGCGTGGTTATGCGGTCAAAATCGGCCGTATCGATCATGGCCGATGCGTTTGGATGCGTCTCGCGAATGAGAGCCGCAATCTGCTCCTCATCGGCATCAGGCTGGTGCGATGCATAGTACTGGGCCAGCATCTGCTCCTCGCGGATGGTAGTATCGGCATCCAGGTATCGCTCTGCAAGAGCCATGCGGAACTGTTTGTTTTCAAGCATAGTATTCATAAGTCCTTCTTTATATGTTCCATCAACAGCCTGCGGGCTGCTGAAAGCGTTGTTTTAATACTGGTTTTGGGACATCCCGTCACCTCCTCCATCTCATCAAGAGAGAGTCCCATCTCATTCCTAAGATGCAGATAATGCCTCTGCGTAGGAGTAAGCTTTGCCAACAGAGACTCCTTAACAGCATTCACATCGGCCTCATCAGTCAAATCCGATGCCGAAGGACCTCCCGCCAAATCAACCCCGTCAATAGGCTGCATCACCGCCCTGCTACCACGCAGATGAGCAAGACAAACCTTCTTGGTTATCGTAACAGCCAAAGCCTCCGGATTCAGTATCTCATAACCGTTCTCCGTCTGACTCCAAAGCAAGAGCAGCGACTCCTGAACAATGTCCTCCGGAGCATCCCTCAAACCTGAATCCTTCACAAACCGACCGGCCAAAGCCACCAGCCTGCTGCGAATAAGGATAGTCAACTGTTCAAATTCCTGTCGTGTCATAATCGCGTCTCTACCCCATAGTTGCAGAAAACTCCCAAAAGTAAATCGAAAACCCGAAAAAAATCCCCAAACGAGCAAAGGTTTTCTTTTACGCGGAGCCGGACTACACCCCTGTGGGACCATCAGTGCAGCGACGTTAAGCGTAGCCCCCTGGAGGATCCCGTTAAGAACGGCGCTTCGTTCAACGACTGTTAGACCCCGTAGGGGGCTAAAAAGGAGGCGATCGCCGTTTAGGGTCCGGAAGGGAGGCGGAGTAGTCGCGGAACGTTGCGTCCCACAGGGGTGTAGTCCGGCGTAGTGTAAAAGAAAACCGCTTCCCAATAACGAGAAGCGGCTTTAAAAAATATCACGCAGGTACGTTCGTATTATTTAATATCAACTTTAAGCTGAAGTTCATCAAGCTGAGACTGGTCGAGCGGACCGGGAGCGTCGAGCATGACGTCGCGACCGGAGTTGTTCTTGGGGAATGCAATGCAGTCGCGGATGCTGTCCAGACCGGCAAAGATGCTGACAAAGCGATCCAGGCCGAATGCCAGACCACCGTGAGGAGGGGCACCGAACTTGAAGGCGTTCATCAGGAAGCCGAACTTGGCCTGAGCCTGCTCGGGAGTAAAGCCCAGAATCTTGAATATGGTAGCCTGTGTCTTGCTGTCGTGGATACGGATAGAGCCGCCACCAACCTCGATACCGTTGATAACCATGTCGTAAGCGTTAGCGCGTACAGCAGCCGGATCAGTATCAAGCAGAGGAATATCCTCAGGCTTGGGTGATGTGAACGGATGGTGCATAGCCATGAGGCGGTTCTCCTCGTCGGACCACTCGTACATGGGGAAGTCAATCACCCAGAGGCACTTGAACTTGCTCTTGTCACGCAGGCCAAGCTCATCGGCCACCTTAAGACGCAGTTCTGAGAGCTGCTTGCGTGTCTTCATGGCGTCATCACCGCTAAGTATAAGAATAAGGTCACCAGCCTCAGCGTTCATGGCAGCCTTAAGCTGCTGAAGAACCTCCTGAGAGTAGAACTTATCGACCGATGACTTAACGCTGCCGTCAGCCTCAACGCGGGCATAAACCATACCCTTGGCACCAATCTGAGGACGCTTTACATACTCTGTAAGAGCGTCAATCTGCTTGCGGGTGTAAGTTGCGGCACCCTTTGCGCAGATACCACCTATGTAAGCGGCACTGTCAAACACACCAAAACCATAACCCTTGAGAACATCCATCAGTTCTACAAAGTGCATGTCAAAGCGCAGGTCCGGTTTGTCACTGCCGTAGTATTTCATTGCATCCTGCCAAGTCATACGCTGGAAAGGCTCCTTGAAGTCGATGCCAAGGATGCTCTTGAACAGATGCTTGGCCATAGCCTCAAAAATCTGCAGGATATCCTCCTGCTCCACGAATGACATCTCGCAGTCAATCTGTGTGAATTCAGGCTGACGGTCGGCACGAAGATCCTCATCACGGAAACACTTGGCTATCTGGAAGTATCGGTCAAAACCTGATACCATAAGCAGCTGCTTGAGAATCTGGGGACTCTGAGGCAGAGCGTAGAACTGACCGGGGTTCATACGTGAAGGAACAACAAAGTCACGTGCACCCTCAGGAGTTGAATTGATAAGGATTGGAGTCTCAACCTCCATGAAGTTCAGGTCATCCAGGAACTTACGTATCTCCATAACCATCTTGTGGCGCAGTTCCAGGTTCTTGCGGACACACTGGCGGCGAAGATCAAGATAGCGGTATTTCATACGCAGGTCATCACCGCCGTCGGTATCGTCCTCAATGGTGAAGGGAGGCGTATCGGCCGCATTGATAACGTTCAGATTATTAACCAGAATCTCTATGTCACCTGTAGGAATCTTGGAGTTCTTGCTTGAACGCTCGCTTACCTTACCGGTAATCTGGATAACGTACTCACGACCCAGACGGCTGGCCTGCTCGCAAAGGGCGGCATCGGTAGCATCGTCAAATACAAGCTGGGTAATACCGTAGCGGTCACGAAGGTCAACAAAGACCATACCACCCATTTTTCGTACTCTCTGCACCCATCCGGCCAGTGTCACGGTCGTGCCTGCATCGGTCAGACGGAGTTCTCCACAAGTTTTGCTTCTAAACATATAGTCAGTTTCCTAAAAAGACCTGCAAATTTACCCCTTTTGTTTGATACTTGCATAATATTCGTGACTGATTTGTTCTTTGCGCCAAACTCTGGACGACATTTGTAAAAAATGCTTAACTTCGCACGGATTAAACCATATTACAATAGGTAACCCATTCCAAAAAGTATGAAAAAGACTATTATCCGTTTATCAATGGTACTGGCTACAGTACTTGTATTATTTGCATCTTGCGGTAAGGACGAAGAGTATGATGAGGACCTTCTTATCGGTTCATGGAGTGCCACAAACAAGTGCAGTTACGTTTTCTTTGAAGACTACACCGGTTTGTACACAAACAAGGACGGCAGACAAAGAGATTTTACCTGGAGACTTGACGGTGATGAACTTGAACTGGAGTTGCAAGGTTATAAAGACGGATCTTCAACCATTATCACATTCACGGTCTACATTGTAGAGGATCTTACAGAAACCAGAATGGAGGCTTACGATAAGCAAGACGCCTCCAAGACTGTTATCGTATTTACCAAGAAATAATGAAACCTATAATCAAAAAGACTCTTAAGATCTCAGGAATAACCCTGGGGTCTATCGTGGGTCTTCTGCTCATATTAGTCCTGTTGGTATGCTGGATGGTTTTCTCATCGTCCAGTCTTACCAATATTGCGGAGAAAGCCATAGACAAGTACTCCCCTGCTCGCGCCAAGATTGATGACGTGGACCTGACGCTTGTGGGTTCCTATCCGTTCCTTGGATTCCGTCTGAACGGCCTGGTTGTGTACGACGATATGGAGACTTCGCCGTATGATACGCTGGCCGCAGTCGATGAATTCACGGTAACCGTTGATTTCAAGACCCTCTACAAGGAGAGAAAGATCATTCTTACCAACCTCTTCATAGACGGAGTGAGTGCCAACCTCTATACGGCAGCCGACGGAAGTTCCAATCTGGACGTGTTCGGAACCGGAGAGCCTGAGCCCGAGCCCGAGCCTGAAAAGGAATCAGGCGACCTTGACATTTACGCCGATCTCCAGAAGATTAAGATTGATGGCATAAACGCTTCATATACAGATCTTTCATCCGGTACTCTTGCAGCTGTAAAGGGATTAGGAGTGGAGCTCAAGGGACTGCTCAACTATGACAGTCTGGAGGCCAAGACATCCGTCAAGATAGCCTCAATAAACGCTTCAATCAACAATGACTCGACAGACCTGTCATCAGGTATCAATGATTTAAGGATCAACGGTAACCTGACCAAGTTCGGTGATGACGTCAATGCAGACCTCACCCTGAACATCAAGGAGACCAAGGCCGCCATGGGTGATATAAACGCTCAGATTGACGGCATAAAGTTCATTCTGGACAAGTTCAGCTGCTCATTGGGCAGCGAGGGCATGGGAGATATCACTGCCGGCCTCAATGTCAATATATCCGATGTCAAAGCAGCACTTCCGGGCATATCGGCCTCAACAGGTGCTATCTCAATGAAGACACCCAAGGCTATATTCACCGGTGACAGCGCTCATGTACAGGACTTTACGTTCAGTACCAGTGCCATTGCAGTTGAGATGCAGGATACCTCAGGTGTCATTACCAAGGCTGATATTAATAAGGTTCTTGTAGGACTCAACTCAGGACTCAAGCTCGATATGAGCAATGTGGCTGCCGCCGTGGCACTCGCAGTCGAGGGCCTTACATTTGATATGGGAGGCGAGACACCCATCAACGTTCAGTCTGATGAGATAAAGCTTGACCTGAACGCCGGACTCAAGACCGATGACCTGACTGCCGACACCAAGCTTACCATACCTTCAATTGAGGTTGTGATGGGCGGCGAGACATATGTCCCGGGCTGGTCAATGGGCCTTACCCTACCCCTTGAGGCCAAGACTGACCTGACACGCTTTGCTGTACTAAACGGCGCCAACGTTGATATAAACGGACAGCGCATAGGATTCAGCGGAAACGGAACCATGAGCGGAACAAACAACATCGCCGGCCGAGTACGCATCAACACAATGGAGGACCTTGACATTGACCGTCTTGTATCCATGATTCCGGAGTCATTCCAGAGCTTGCTTGACGGAATTGACGTTCACGGCACCGTAGGTCTTGACATTAACGTCAAGGGCGGCATGAACGATAATGGTCCTGTCCTGAATACAGCTACGGCCGATATCAAACTCAAGCAGCTTGATGCATCGGTCAATGACTCGCTTAAGGCTGCATCGGGCAAGCTGACACTCCATGCCAACTACCCCAGCACCATTGCTGTTGACAAGAATCGCCAGACTGCCGACGTCGCTCTCCAGGCTACAGACCTTCAGGTTTCCATGATAGATTCCACTACTATTAACGCTTCAATTGAAGGCTTTGGCCTTAACGCATCGGTAGCAGGTCTTATGGAGGCTGTGGACAAGATGAACGTCCTGGTAGACATAAACGCGCGTAAGATTGAGGGCGATATGGACACCATATTCGGAACTCTTACCAACACGGCTGTGACACTTAACATGGCACCTGCCGACGGCACCATAGCCATGAAGGCCAATGTGGCATTCGACGGTCTTACTGCCGGAATGGGTAGCATGCTCTCTGCAAAGTTGGGCAGCACATCCCTGCAGGCTATGGCGCAGTATGACTCTACCAAGGTTGAGATCCTGAACCAGTGGAATCCTCAGGTCAGGATGAAACTCAATGATGGTCAGGTGGATATGATGGCTGATCCCATCAGCCTCAAGACACTGGACTTTGACTTCTCACTTGGCAGGTTCAATATCAATGAATGCCGTGCTGAGATTGACGATTCTGATCTCCAGTTGTGGGGCGATATATATAATATAGGTGAGTTCCTGGACAACAAGGGCCTGCTTACAGGCGAGCTCTATGTGGAGTCAGACCATGTGAACGTAAACAAGCTCATGGCCCTGACAGGTTCTACGGAGGCCGATACCCTGGCAATCGAACAGGCTGCCCAGGAGATTGAGGCCGGTCAGGATACCATCACAGCCTCACCTATCATGATACCCAAGGGAATTGATCTGACCCTCTACACCAACCTCTCGAATGTAGAGTTTAACAACCATGCATTCAACAATGTAGGTGGTGATGTGTCTATCAAGGATGGCGTGATCATTCTCCAGGAGCTTGGTTTCTCATCCAAGGCCGCCGAGATGCAGCTCACTGCCATCTACCGCACACCTAACGTAGAGGACCGTTTCATGGAGCTTGATTTCCATCTGCTTGATATAGAGATTGATGAACTCATTGACCTTGTACCTGCAGTTGATTCAATCGTTCCTATGTTGAAGTCTCTTTCAGGAAAGGCTCAGTTCCATCTGTCGGCCCAGACATATCTGGAGCCTGACTATGTCACCCACGGACCGTTGTATCCGCAGATGTCTTCACTCATAGGTAATGCCGTGATTGAGGGAGCCAATCTTGTGGTTCTTGACAATGAGGTGTTCAACAGCATCAAGCGTAAGCTCCTGATGAGTAAGGATGCCAGTCCTGTTATAGACAGTCTGGATGTGGAGTTGCAGGTATCGGATGAAAAGGTTGATCTCTATCCTACCCGTATCAAAATGGACCGTTACGAGGCTATCATAAGCGGCCGTCACAATATCGATGCGGGATTGAGCTGCAACTACAATATTTCTGTAACGCAGACACCTCTACCTATCCGTCTTGGTGTAACATTAAGCGGCCCGCTTGAGGATATTGCCAACTTCCCCATCCGCCATATCAAGGTGGGTAAGGCCAAGTACAGCAAGCTTTACCGTCCTGAAAAGTCCGGTGCTGTGGAGGAGGCAATTCTGCGCCGTAAGAATACAATTCTCAACGCCGCCCGCTCCAACGTGCGTCCCCGCTCATCGGCCAAACACGTGGCTCCACCCAAGGATGAGCAATAAAAAAAAGGCCTCGATTGAGGCCTTTTTTTATTCTATATGATTATTACGCATTCAGTCCCACAAGAGCCTGAGAGATATTGATCATAAAGTCACCCATGGTCTCCATCTCCTGAATAAGGTCAAAGTAGTAAACACCTGCGGTATAGTCATATGACTTGTTCTCCATCTTCTTGAGGTGCTCCTCACGCAGACGGTCACGCAGATTGTTAATGGCATCCTCAGCCTGATATGCGTTGGTGATATCGGTCAAATGAGGATCTGACATATTGGCGTTCATAACATCGTAGGCATTCTGCATGACATCCAGCATCTCTGTTATACGCTCCATCATGTTCTTGTCAAACACCTTCTCATGGTCGCGTTTACGCTGCAGCAGACGTGAAATGGCCTCACCTGAATCACCCAGAGACTCAAGCTCACCTATAATCTTGAAATAGGCCTTGACCTGGATACGTGCCTGCTCTGATATGTCATTCTGGCTCACCTGGTTGAGGTAAGTGGCAATCTCAAACTCTATACGGTCTGTAATCTCCTCATACTTGACCAGTTTCTGGCGCAGTTCCTCAAAACCGTCAGATTCTGACTCCTGAATAGCCTGCCGTACATATCCGAATCCCTTTGTGCAGATCTCTGCATAGTGGTTGATCTCCTTGCGTGCCTCAGTAACGGAGAGCTCGGCCAGATTTGCGTTACCCTTGCCGATATAAACAAGGTGGAACTTCTCTTTCTGATCCTCCTCCTTGCTGGGAACCATCTTCATAACCAGTTTCTCAAGCTGCGGTATGAACCATACAAGGATGAGTGTGGTGATGATATTGAACAGGGAGTGAACTATAGCCACACTGTACGGCAGGCTGCTGGCCAGGGTTGTCTGAGCCTTAAGGGCTTCACCCTCCAATCCGCTCAGTGACAGTATGGTAAAGTCCGATGTAAGAGGATTGGGGAATCCCAGAGCCTCTACGATATGGGCATTGAGCAGCATATAAGGCCTGAACAGCAGTATAACCAGCAATGAACCGAACAGGTTGAACACCAGGTGTGCCCGTGCTGTGCGCTTGGAACTGATATTGGTTGATGTTGCGGCCAGGTTTGAAGTGATTGTTGTACCGATGTTCTCACCCAGGATGAATGCAACTGCATTGGGGAATGTGATTACGCCGCATGCCAGCAGCAACATGGTGATACTTGTGGCGGCAGCCGATGACTGCAGGCAGAATGTCATCACTGCACCTATTATGATGAACAGTATGGTGCTGAACTTCATGTCTGTTATGGGAGCCAGGAAGTTCCTTACGCCCTCACTTGACAGCAGCGGATAAGATGTATCCTTAAGCATGCTCAGTCCCAGGAACAGGAATGCGAATCCTATCAGGAAAGAACCAAAGTCCTTGAGCTTCTGTTTCTTGGAGAATGATGAGAATACAAATCCCACAAAGATGAGCGGGATTGCAACGGCACCCAGACTGAATGACCCGTCCATGCTGACAGCAAAGAGCCATGCCGTAACCGTGGTACCGATGTTTGCACCCATGATCACGCCTATTGCGCTGCGCAGGGTCATCAGACCTGCGTTCACAAAGCTCACAAGCATGAGCGTGGTTGCCGTTGAAGACTGTACAAGTACGGTTACGATGAATCCGGTAAACAGGCATTTACCTGTGTTGGATGTCATTTTCTCAATGAATGAACGGAGACCGTTACCTGCAAATTTCTGAAGTGAGCTGCTCATAAGGCTCATGCCCCAAAGGAAAAGGGCAAGACAGCCGAGCATAGTAAGAATCTGATAGAATAGTGAATTCACCTTTGTGTTCTGTCAATTGTCGCACAAAGGTAACATTTTTTTAATGCAATCTTAATGAAATTGTAACAATTAAAAAGCCTCAATCACGAGTCCGTCGTATGCAAATTGCACGTGTTCCGGGAACTTGGCGTTCATAATGGCGTGCATTCCTGCACGGTGGCTCATATGGATGAGATACGCCTCTTTAGCCCCCACCCGTTCAGCAAACAAAACCGCCTGGCGCACATTCTGGTGAGTAGGATGCTCCTTGGTGTGCAACGCATTGACAACCAGAGTCTCAGTACCCTCAATAAGCCCAAAATTCTCATCGTCAATACTCTTCATGTCCGTGATATAAGTAAGGTTCCCTATCCTGAAACCCACAATAGGCAGATTGCCGTGCATGACACGTATGGGAAGGATCTCCAGATCTCCAACCTTGAACTTCTTGCCCGGTTGAATCTCACGCAGCTCCATATGAGGCACACGAGGGCTTACAACCTTGCTGAAACAGTACGGCATACTCTGCACGATATGGCTTATCACATTGCTCTCCGCATATATGGGAATGGTGTTTGTGGTGCAGTACGGACGCAGGTCATCAAGGCCTCCTATATGGTCATAATGCTCATGCGTAACAATCACTGCATCAAGCTGTTCAATGTCAGCTCTTAAAGCCTGCTGGCGGAAATCCGGACCGCAGTCAATTATAATTTTTGTAGTGTCTGACTCTATCAGGGCCGATGTGCGCAGACGTTTGTCATGCGGGTCAGTAGACATGCATGTCTGGCAGTGGCAGCGCATCTCTGGTACGCCAATCGAAGTTCCGGTTCCAAGGAAAGTCAGTTTCATATATAGTTCACTTCGGTCGAGAGGGTTATTCCGAATTTCTGTTTTACATCCTCAATAATGGTGTCGGCCAGGCGCTTTACATCGGCCCCGGTGGCACCGCCCTTGTTCACCAGTACCAGCGCCTGCTTGTCATAAACGGCTGCGGGGCCCAGTGAGCGGCCTTTCCAGCCCGATTTCTCAATCAGCCAACCAGCGGGAACCTTTACGCCGCCCGGTGCGGGATATGAGGGAACATCGGGATAGTAACTCCTTATTATATTGAACTCCTGCTCAGATATTACAGGGTTCATAAAGAAGCTGCCGGCATTGCCAAGAACCTTGGGATCAGGCAGCTTGCTCTCGCGTATGGATATCACGGCCTGCCTTATGTTGGCCAGTGTGGGACCGCCCAGGCGCTCCACCTCCTGCTCCAGCGCACCGTAACCCAACCTGGGCTGCGGAACCTTGGAGAGCGTATATATCACGTATGCAACGGCGTACTGACCCTTAAGTTCATTCTTGAAAATGCTCTGGCGATATGCATAGTTGCACTCCTTATTGCTGAAATCGCGCTCGCTTCCGTCGGCCAGGCAAATGGTCTGGACGGTGTCTATAACGTCCTTTGCCTCAACTCCGTAGGCGCCTATGTTCTGGACTGCGCTGGCTCCCACCTCACCGGGAATGGCCGAGAGGTTCTCCACGCCCCAGAATCCGTTAATGGAGCACCAAGCCACAAAATCATCCCAAACCACACCTGCGCCCACCTTGACGTGGATATCCTTATCGGTGCTGGCAATTATCTCAATTGATGAAATCGTTGAGTGCAGGACGGTGCCTTTAAAGTCGCCCATGAACAGCAGGTTGCTGCCGCCGCCTATCATCAGAATGGGCTTACTGATATCGAGTAATGCGTTTTTGAGCTCATCGGTCGATGCCCAGTCAATCAGGCTGTCAGCCCTGACATCCATACCGAATGTGTTCCTGTCCGCAAGTGAACAATTGTCTCTTACTGTCATGCTGCAAAAATACTCATTCTAGTTGGTGTTCCACTCATTTTTTGCTAATTTTGCACTCCGAAAAACAGTAACCGCGATGTTAGAGAAGATTGAACAGTTAATCGCCGAGATAAACGGACTCAAGGTACAGTCAGCTGAGCAGCTGGAGGCCCTGAGACTCAAGTATTTAAGCAAGAAAGGCGCCATCAATGACCTTATGGCCGATTTCCGCAACGTTCCCAACGACCAGAAGCGTGAGATCGGACAGAAGCTCAACGAGCTCAAGAATCTTGCTCAGGATAAGATCAACAGCCTCAAGGAGGCCTTCGAGGCCAAGAAAGCCGTTGACGAGAAGCCTGACCTGACCCGTACCGCCTATCCTGTTGAACTTGGAACCCGCCACCCGCTGAACATTGTCAAGAACGAGATTATTGAGATATTCTCACGTCTTGGATTCGTTCTGGCCGATGGTCCCGAGGTTGAGGATGACTGGCATGTATTCTCATCAATGAACTTTGCCGAAGATCACCCCGCACGTGATATGCAGGACACCTTTTTTGTAGAGGCACATCCCGATATCATCCTGCGCACACATACATCATCCGTCCAGAGCCGCGTAATGGAGGTTACAGAGCCCCCTATCCGCATCATCTGCCCGGGTCGCGTATACCGTAACGAGGCAATCAGCTACCGTGCACACTGCTTCTTCCATCAGGTTGAGGCCCTGTACGTTGACAAGCATGTAAGTTTTGCAGACCTTAAGCAGGTACTGCTCTATTTTGCACAGCAGATGTTCGGTCCGGACACCAAGATCCGTCTGCGTCCCAGCTACTTCCCCTTCACAGAGCCATCGGCCGAGATGGACATAAGCTGCAACATCTGCGGCGGTAAGGGCTGCCCCTTCTGCAAGGGTACCGGTTGGGTTGAGATTCTGGGTTGCGGTATGGTTGACCCCAACGTACTGGAGCTCAACGGCATAAACAGCAAGGAATACTCAGGTTTTGCTCTTGGAATGGGTATTGAGCGCATAACCAACCTTAAATATCAGGTTAAGGACCTGCGCATGTTCTCTGAGAACGATATCCGTTTCCTCAAGGAGTTTGAGTCAGCAAACTGATAACCACAGTCCCTTATGAAAAAGAGGGAACTATACGATAAATGCAGCGAGAGACTATCTCAGGCGTATCCTGAGGCAGCAACCGAGCTGCATTTTTCATCTCCATATGAACTGCTGGTGGCCGTCATGCTGTCCGCCCAGTGCACTGACAAGCGTGTCAATATGGTCACCCCCGCCCTTTTCAAGGCATTCCCCACGGTTCAGGACATGGCCGATGCCACACCTGAGCAGATATTCCCTTACGTAAAAAGCGTATCATACCCCAACGCCAAGGCCGCTCACCTTGCAGAGATGGCCCGCATGGTTTGTGAAAGGTTTGACGGCAGGATTCCGCAGGATATGGACAGCATGACCTCACTCCCCGGCGTAGGCCGCAAGACCGCCAACGTCATGACCGCTGTCGCATTCGGTGGCCAGGCAATGCCGGTTGACACGCATGTATTCCGTCTCAGTCACCGCATAGGTCTTGTCCCCAAACGTTGCACCACACCTCTGAGCGTTGAGAAGGAACTCGTCAGGTATTTCCCTGAAAATCAGCTGTCACGCGCCCATCACTGGCTCATACTGCACGGGCGTTATGTCTGCACCGCCCGCGCCCCCAAGTGCGGAAAATGCTGTTTGAGTGACATTTGCCCCAGCTGTAACAGATAATATCGTTATTATTGTGTAATTTTGCGGTCTCTAACCGCAAGGCAATGGATAATAAAGACATTTTTGAAAGCATCAGGGACGTAAAAAAGTCTCTGCAGAAAGCCGATAAGTACATCCCCAAGGTTGAGGAACGCTCAATTGACCGCGCCGAGATAAAGGAGGCAGTCAAGCTGTTCCGCCATGTGGTGTTCGGCAATTTTTTTGGAGCGCTTGACCTCTCCACGTCTTTAAGCCGGCTCTATACGATCCTTTCACATCAGATTGATTATTTAGGCCGAATTTTCCATGAGTCAATGCCTTGTTGTGCCGAGGAGATTTCACAGCAGTTCATAGAGAGCATACCGGAGCTGCGCCGCTTGCTTGGTACCGATGTCAAGGCAATCTTTGACGGAGATCCCGCTGCGGTAAGCCATGAGGAGGTAATCCTGTGCTATCCGTCACTGGTAGCCATGTATCATTACCGTATGGCACACCGTCTGCTTGAACTCGGCGTGCCTATCCTGCCCCGCGTAATCACAGAGCTTGCCCATTCACTTACCGGTATCGACATCCATCCGGGTGCCAAGATCGGCGAGTATTTCAGCATAGATCACGGCACAGGCGTGGTTATCGGCGAGACTGCAATCATAGGCAATCATGTTCAACTCTATCAGGGAGTTACGCTTGGCGCCAAGAGCTTCAAGTTTGATGAGAACGGCAATCCCATCAACGTTCCGCGCCATCCTATCATTGAGGACAATGTGGTCATCTACTCCAATACCTCAGTGCTGGGTCGCATTACCATCGGACATGACACCATAATAGGTGGTAACGTATGGCTTACGCAGGACCTGCCTCCCTACTCCAAGTTCTTTCAGAATAGAGAGAAATAAATGGACAAAGTGACAGATTTTGACTAACTTTGCGAACCAAAATAAAATTGCAACAATTAACATACAAACACTATGACAATTGACAAATTCAACTTCGCCGGAAAGAAAACTTTCGTACGCGTAGACTTCAACGTTCCTGTTGATGAGAACTTCAACATTACAGACGATACCCGTATCGTAGCTGCAATGCCTACCCTCAAGAAGATCATCGCCGATGGCGGTCGTCTTATCATCGCTTCACACATGGGTCGTCCCAAGAAGAACCCGGATCCCAAGTACTCACTCAAGTACATCCTCAAGCATGTATCAGAGTGCCTTGGTGTTGACGTAAAGTTCGCTGAGGACTGCGCTAAGGCTCAGGAGCAGGTTGCCGCTCTTAAGGACGGTGAGGCTCTGCTGCTTGAGAACGTTCGTTTCTATGCTGAGGA
>Ga0310696_10006274_pt1 | contig 14134 bp, 11 predicted proteins | sample AusTroGonzalo_MG_4_FD_203885 | JGI IMG/M metagenome (GOLD analysis project Ga0310696, IMG submission 203885) | Bovine rumen microbial communities from tropical cattle in Woodstock, Queensland, Australia - Gonzalo_02 (v2) (version 2) | ecosystem: Host-associated > Mammals > Digestive system >...
AAACGTATTCGAGATAGTTTCCGATCGTGTCCGGAGTGACCTTTCCGTACCCGTTGCTTCTGAGGGCGGAAGCAATCTTGCTTGCGCTGACGTACGAGCCGATATTGGAACAAAGAAAATCAACGACCGCGAAAAACAGATTTTCCTGCCGTATTCCGTGGCGTTCGATAATATCTCGCCCGACGACGGTGTCGGAAATCATTTTGAGATAGTCTGCCTTGTTTCGGTTGTTTGGTTCGGAGAGCAGGTAGGGGAGTCCACCGTAGAGCAAATAATTGTTGAAGCATTGTCGTTTGTCTTCACCGTAATATCCGTAAAACTCCGAGAAAGAAAGCGGATATACCTTGATTTCGATGCTTCTTCCGCGCATTTTCGTATTGATGTCCTTGGAAAGCAATTTGGAGTTGGACCCGGTGATATAAATATCCGTGTTATAGTCAACGCGTAAACCGTTCAAAACGTCTTCAAAACCGTCGACCGTTTGAATCTCATCTATAAAAACGTAGTATCGGTTTTCATTTTTGATTTGATCCGCGATATACGAATAGAGCGCGTCCGCATTTCGCAAAGACGCAGAATTTTTCGTCTCCAGGTTGATCCGAATGACGTTCTCGCGATCAACTCCGACGTTCAAAAGATAATCGTAATAGATCTCGGAGAGTAAAACCGATTTTCCGCAGCGTCGGATGCCCGTTATAACCTTGATAAGATCTTTGTCTTTATAACTGATCAGTTTGTCTAAATACTTTTGCCTTTGAATATACATCGCGGTAGCCTCCGAATGTTTTCAATACCATTCTACTCGAAAAATTTTCTTTTGTCAAGAGTTTTTCGAGTAGAAAAAGGGGGGTTCCCCATCCTTGTTAAAGGACGACTCGATCGTTATTATTTCCGTTTTCTTAAAAAACCAACCCGTTTCCGCGTTTTTTGAACGACGCAAAACGGGCTTTCATTCGCAAAAAATAAAGATCCCCCACGCTATGCGGGGGGATCTTTATTCGTCGCGGTTATTTGTTCAGGGTGCCGTCGGTACAGCGGACGGCGTAGTTTCCGGTATTGTCGTTGTAGCCCGCGCCTTTTTCGATCGCGTTCCATTCCGCTTGCGTGCCCTGAAAACGGATCTCGTTCAGGAGCGTGCAGTAGGCGAAGGCGCCCTCCCCGATCTTTTTGAGGCTCGCGGGGATCGTGATTGAGGACAGATACGCGCAGTAGTAAAACGCGTAATCGCCGATTCCGGTCACGCCCTCCGGGATGACGATCGAATAGGGCTGCGCTTTCATATTGGCGGAGAACGAATAACCCTCGACGGTCGTGACGCTGCCGTCGGTCGGGATCACGCTGGAACTGCATCCAGAGAGAAGTCTTCCGGAACTGACTTCGATCAGGCAGTTGCCCGCGACGCTGTAGTATTCGTTGCCGTCGGCGACGGTCAGATTCTCAAGCGCCGGGCAGCTGGAAAAGACGCCGAGCCCGATGGAGGAGACGTTCTTCGGGATCGTAAACGACGTCAGAGCGGCGCAGCCGGTAAACGCGACGTCCCCGATCGAGGTCACGCTCTGCGGAAGGCGGAGCGAAGACAGCGAGATACAGAGAGCGAAGGTGTTGGCTTCGACCTTCGTAAGATCGCCCGGAACGGTGATCGAGGTCAGATCCCTGCATTCGTAAAACGCTCCGGCGGGAAGCTGCCCGCCCGTGATCGTGACCGATCTCAGCGAGGACGGGACGTAATAGGTCTCTTTCGTCCAGTTTTCGGCGTCCTTCCGATAGATCTGTTCGCGCGCCGTGCCGCCGGCGTACCCCGTCTTCCCGAACACGTAGCCGAACGGATACTGCCCCTCGTCGCGTTCGGTGAGCCCCGCCGTCGCGCCGACGAACGGAAGCGTGATCGCGGTAAGCGACGAGCAGCCCGAAAACGCGCCTTCGCCGATACTTGTAACGCTGTCGGGAACCGTCATCGAGGGCAGTGCGGTACAGCCCGAGAACGCGGATCTGCCGACGCTTTCGACGCCCTCCGGGATCGTGACCGAAGAGAGTGCCGTACAGCCCGAGAAGACCGAGTCTCCGATCCTTTTTAAGCCCTCCGGGATCGTCACCGAGGAGAGCGCGGTACAGCCCGAAAACGCGGCGTTTCCGATGCTCGTCACCCCTGCCGGAAGGGCGATCGCGGAGAGGGACGTGCAATGAAAGAACAGGTTTTCCGCGATCCCGGCGATCCCGTTTCCGAGTGTGACCGATTTGAGTTCGGTACACCCGCGGAACGCCGCCTCCCCGATGTTTGTAACGCTGTCCGGGATCGTCACCGCGGTCAGCGATTCACATCCGTAGAACGCAAACCGTCCGACGTTTTTGACGCCCTCCGGGATCACGACCGACTTGATCGTTTTGGCGGCGGGGAACGCGCGGTCTTTGATCCCCGTGACCGGATCTCCCGCGGGGGATTTCGTCGGGATCACGACGTCGGCGTCGGTACAGGCGCCGATCCCCGAAACCGAACAGGTCCCGTCCCCGTTGGAAACGAACGAAAGACCGACCGACTCGGCGAGCGGTTCGATTGTCGTCGCCGTTTCAGCCGCCGCGGTCGTCGCAACCGTCGAAGCCGCCGTTTCGTCGGCTGTCGCTGCCGTTGCGGCGGGATCGCTTTGGAGCGCGCTATCCTCTCCGGCGCGGGTGCCTCCGCACGAGGCGAGCGACAGAACGGCAAGCAAGAAAAGAAGTGATAGGACGGACAGGCGGATGGGTCTCATATTCGATTCTCCTTTTCGGCGATTTTCGGAGAAACTCTCCTTTTCCGATTATATATCAAAAAAAACAAGTCGTTTTATACGCTATTCCGTCTTTTTTCGGAAAAACTCTTTCAACGATCTTATTGTAACAGATTCCTCTTTCAAAATCAAGCCCCGAAAAGTTTTTCGCGCGGGCGCTTGGGTGTCGGCAGACGGCACGAAAGCGGCGCCGATCTCCGCGGTCGCGTTTATGAAAGAGCAAAACGGCGCCGGGGCGCCGTTTTGCTCTTCCGTATTCCGTTATTGAAGTTCTTTGCCGCGCTTTCCATACCGTCGTCCGCGTTGAGAGCGGACGACGCTCGAAAGAAAGCGCGCGTACCCTTCGTACCCCTTTTTATTTTCCCGTCACGACGAGGTTGGCGTCGGTGCCCATAAAGCCCTCGACGAGGACGTCGCCGGGTTTTACGGTTTCGGGGGCGGCGTAGGCGCGGATAAAGTCCATCGCCGGGAGCAGGAGTTCCTTCGCGATCGGGCGGTCGGTACGGACGGCGATCACACGGTCGGTACCGCGCAGGGCGACGGTGGTCGTCAGGGTCCGGGTCGGATGCGTGACCTCCGCCACGCCGTACGCTTTTCCGCGCGGGCAGCCGTTGCCCGTCACTTCAAGCGATCCGGTATCGACCGTCAGTTCGCACCCCATCGGGCAGACGGTACAGGGGAAACGGCGGATCTTTTCGACGTTTTCCATAATCTTCACTCATTCGCGCCGGATCGGCGCGATCCTTTCTTCGCTGTGATTCGACAAATCCCGCGAGCGGGGAAGCGGGGCAGGGAAGCGGGCGTTCAGCTGTTCCCTTGCGGGGCGACCGAGAGGGTCACTTCCCCGACCAATTTTTCACGCGGCAGATCTACCCGCTGCATCTCGCCCGGCACCATCCGGCGCACCTTCTTCGAGAGGATCACGCCGTTTTCGTTCTCGGCGACGAGGGTCGCGTCGCGGAAACTGTCCGACACGCGGAAGAAGACGGTCACGTTCTTCGTCTCCCCTTCGCCGATCAGTTCCGGCACCGTATAGCGCACGCCGTTCTTCGCCGTGACGCGCGCGACGGGGGCGGTTTCGATTTTTTCCTGTTTTGCAAGGTAATCCGCGGCGGCGTTCCCCGCGATCTCGCCCTCCTCGGACACGAAGTCGACGAGGTCGTGGACGTGCAGCACGTTGCCGCAGGCGAAGACGCCGGGGATCGAGGTTTCGCGGTTCTCACGCACCGCGGCGCCGTTGGTCACCGGGTCGATTTCGATCCCCGCCTGTCTTGTCAGTTCGTTCTCGGGGATCAGCCCGACCGAAAGGAGGAGCGTGTCGCACTCGATCCTGCGCTCGGTACCCGGGATCGGGCGGCGGCGTTCGTCGACCTCCGCCACCGTGACGGCGGTCACGCGATCCTCGCCCTCGACCTCCACGACGGTCGTCGAGAGGTAGAGCGGGATCCCGAAGTCGTCGAGGCATTGCACGATATTCCGGCGCAAACCGCCCGGATGATCCATCACTTCGCACACCGCTTTCACGTGCGCGCCCTCCAGCGTCATCCGGCGCGCCATGATCAGCCCGATGTCCCCCGACCCGAGGATCACGATCTCGCGCCCGGGAAGAAGACCCATCCGGTTCACCATCTTCTGCGCGCATCCGGCGGTATAGATCCCGGCGGGACGGGTCCCCACGACCGGAAGCGCTCCGCGCGGCCGTTCGCGGCACCCCATCGCGAGGATCACCGCGTCGGCGGCGTAGACCTTCATCCCCGACTCGGAGAGAACCGTCACGCGCCGGTCGTTCGACAGTTTCGTCACCGTCGCGCCGTACTCGATCCTGATCCCGCGCTCTTCCGCCATCTTCTCGTAGCGCCCGGCGTACTCGGGACCGGTCAGTTCCTCGCCGAAGCGTTTCAGACCGAATCCGTTATGGATGCATTGCGGGAGGATCCCGCCGGCAAAATCCTGCCGTTCACAGATAAGGATATCGCGCACGCCGCGGTCGTAGGCGGCGACGGCGGCGGCAAGTCCCGCGGGACCCGCGCCGATCACGAGCAGTCCGACCTTCACTTCGGGCAACGCGGTTCTGATCTCGCTTCCCATTATCGGTTGCCCCCTTTCGTTCTCTCGTGGGCGACGAAACTCTCGCCCTCGTTCTTTTTCACTTCGGTCTCGTCGATCCCGCGCTCCCGGCTCAGAAGCGAGAGCAGCGACGGGGTGCAGAAGCCGCCTTGGCATCTGCCCATCATGGCGCGGGTGCGCCGCTTGATCCCGTCGAGGGTCAGCGCCGGCGGATTCTGCCGCAGCGCGTCGCGGATCTCGCCCTCAGAGACCTCCTCGCACCGGCAGACGATGCGCCCGTAGGCGGGGTCGCGCCGGATCAGCGCGTCGCGCTCAACGTCGGTCATCTCCTTGGGACGAACGACGGTGCGGATCGGATCGAACCCGCTCGTCGGCTTTTCGGGGAGCAATCCCGCCTCGCCGAGTTTCTCGCCGATCAGTTCCGCGATCGCGGGCGCCGCCGAAAGCCCCGGCGACTCGATCCCGGTCAGGACGACGAACCCGTCGTTATAAGAGATCTCGAAATCCCCGCTCTCTCCGACGGCGCGGAGCCCCGAGAACGAGGTGATCCGTCCGCCGAGCGGCACCGACGGCACCATCGCCTTCGCCGTCGCCATGATCTTGTCCTGCCCCGCCGCCGTCACCGCGCAATTCGCGCCCTCGGGCAGATCCTCCGCCGTCGGACCGAGCAGCAGGTTTCCGTCCGCCGTCGGCGAAACGAGAATGCCTTTTCCCGCCTTGGTCGGGAGGGTGAAAACGGTGTGCGAGACTACCCCGCCGCAGGTGCGGTCGAGCAGCAGATATTCGCCCCGGCGCGGGTGCTGTTTCAGTCCCCCGATCCCGGCAAGCGCCGCGACCTTATGGGCGGCAAGTCCCGCCGCGTCGATCACAGCGGGAGCATAATAGATCGAATTGACCAAATACCCCCCTCCGCACTTCTCGATCGAAGTGACCGGGGTGTTCCGGAGCAGGGTCGCTCCGTTGTCCATCGCGTTTCCCATCGCGGCGATCGCAAGCCCGTAGGGGCAGACGACGCCGGAGGTCTCGGCGTAGAGCGCGCAGTCGAGGTCGGGCGACAGATTCGGTTCGAGCGCCCGGAGCGCTTCGCCCCGCACGATCGAGAGCCCGGCGACCCCGTTCTTCCGTCCGCGTTCAAGCAGGATCGAGAGCCCCGCAAGCCCCTCGTCCCCCTTCGCCGCCACAAGAGCGCCGATCTGACGGTAACGCACCGAGAGATCGCGGGTCAGACCCGGCATCATCGCCGAGCCGCGGACGTTCAGTTTCGCCTTGTTCGTTCCCGTCTCGGCGTCGAAACCGGCGTGGACGATCCCGCTGTTTGCCGCGGTCGTTCCCGCCGCGACGTCGGATTTCGCCTCCAACACCAGCACCCGCGCGCCGAGCCGCGTCAGTTCCCGCGCACAAAGACACCCGATGACACCGCCGCCGACGACGATCGCGTCGTATTGCGTAATCGTGTACATCGCTTACCCTCCTTCGGCAAAACGCGCGCCTTTCGCGCATTTTTTCGCCGTTTTCTCTTTACTTTTTTATCCGCTTATAGTATAATCGATTTGAAAAGAAAATGCAAGTTCGGCGAAAAAAACGGCAAATAATCCCCGAATAATTGAAAAATGCGCAACAATGCGCAACTTTTTGCGCGACTTTTGACCGAACTGCGGGAGGGGCAAACGATGAACGGCTGGGAAAGAAAACGAGAGATCCTGCGACTGGCGGAGGAGAACGGATACGTCAAGGTCGACTATCTCGCCCGTCGCCTGCACATCAGCGAATCGAGCATCCGGCGCGATCTGCTCTCGCTCGAAGCCGAGGGCGAGATCCGGCGCACCTACGGCGGTGCCGAACCGGCGAAAGGGGGGTCGCGGCTGATCCCCTACGATCTGCGCGCGCACCAGAACGAAGCGCAGAAGCGGACCGTCGCGAGTCTTGCCGCCTCGCTCGTCTCGGACGGCGACGTCGTGTTCCTCGACGGCTCGTCGACCGCCTTCTACCTCGTCGATCACCTGGCGCGTCTGCACGGTCTGACCGTCGTGACCAACGGCCTATCGGCGGCGCTCGCCCTGTCGGGAACGCAGGTGCGGCTGCTCTCGACGGGGGGAAGACCAAATCCCGACAACCCCTCGGCGCTCGTCGGATCCTACGCCGAACGCCTGATCTCCGAAATGCACGCCGACGTCGTCTTTTTCTCGGCGCAATCGCTCTCGCTCGACGGCGAGATCACCGATTGCTTCGAGGAGGAGATCGCGCTTCGCCGCCTGATGTGCCGGCGCGCGTCCCGGCGCGTTTTCCTGTGTGACGGGAGCAAACTCGGCAAAACCTCCCCCTTTTCGCTCTCCGACGTGGGGGATGTGGACGTCGTCGTCTGTGATCTCCCCGCCCCCGCCGGGCTGCTGAACGCCTATCCCGGCGTGCAATGGCTCGATCGCCCCGTTTCACATCGGGGAGATGGAATCTTTTCACAAAAATAATCCTGTATTTTTGTTGAAATATGACGAAAAATGTTTTTTTGCTACAAACCCCCGTGCATTTTTCTTCATAATATGTTATAATAATGATATAAAGGGTGAAAGGGGGGCTTTCGGATGTACGCAATCGGCGACGCGGTACTCTACGGCACCAACGGGATTTGTCGGATCCGCGACGTTACGCGGATGGAATCCTGCGGGACGGTCGACGACTACTACGAACTGAAACCGGTGTCCAGCGAAGCGACGACGGTGTTCGTCCCGCTCGAAAGCGAGGTCCTCCTTTCCCGGATGCACCCGCTTCTCTCTCCCGACGCGATGCGGGAACTGCTCGACGGGCTTGCCGCGTCCGCCCCGATCTGGGTCGAAAACGAGAACCAGCGCAAGATCCTGTTCCGCGACATTATGAACAGCGGCGACCGACTCGCCATTTCGCGCGTCTATCTGACCCTGCGCCGGCTGCGCGAGGAGCGCGAAAAAAAGGGCAAACATCTGCGCGTTTCGGACGAGCGCGCCTACCGCGAGACCGAGCGGATCTTTTTCGACGAACTGTCGCTCGTGCTCGGCTGGTCGCGGGAGGAATGTTCCGCGTTTCTCGACGACCTCCCCGCCCCGGTCGAAGCCGCCGAGGTGTAAAAAAACGACCGCCTGCCGTTTGGCAGGCGGTCGTTTTTTATGACAGGAGTTCTTCGGGCGTGAACCGAAGGATCTCGGGCGGTTCGTCGGAGGTACAGGAGAGGAAAAAGGCGCGCCCGTCCGCTTCAAGTCTGACCGAGGCCACGCCCCCGATCGGAAGGGCGACGAGGTTCTGTCCGATCCCGCGCCCGTTCTCTTTCGCCCGCGCCTCGCGCTTCGTCCAGAGTTCGACGGCGAGGTCGGGATCGCGTTCCGCTCGCCCGATCTCCTCCGGCGTACAGAATCGCGGGAGCAGCGCCGCGCGCAGCGGGCGGATCAATTCGACGTCAAGCCCGATCGGACGGTCGGAAACGGCGGCGGCGCAGAGCCCGTCGGAATGAGAGAGCGAAAAATGGAGGGACGAGCCCGGAAGGAACGGTTTTCCGTGCTCTCCCGTCGCCCAATCGGCGGGCGTAAAGGCGGGGTCGGCGTCGCCGAGCGCCTTTGATACGAGCAGAAAACCGACCGCCGCCGCCGCGCGGTCGAGCGCCCGTTTGCAGCGGGCGGCGTAGGCGCGCCGTCCCGGAGGGAGCGCCGCAAGAAAACGCGTAAGGACCGTTTCGGCGATCCCCGCGCAGTCGCACAGATAGACCTTCACGCGCTCACCTCCCTTTTTCTTCAGTATAACAGGGCGGAATAAAAAAAGCAAGTCCGCCGTGCTTTTCTTTTTTTGCTTTCTTGCTTTTTCCCTTTCGGGATGGTATAATTACAGTTGCATTTCGGAAACGAAAAGAGGACTGTCGGATGAAACGCGAATTTCGGGTCACGGGAATGAGCTGCGCCTCCTGCGCGTCGCACGTCGAGAACGCCGTGAGGGGCGTTCCCGGGGTTTCTTCGGTCGTCGTTTCGCTGCTCACCGACAGTATGACGGTCGAGTTCGACCTCCCGGCGGACGAAGACAAGATCATTTCCGCCGTAACGCGCGCCGGCTACGGCGCCTCGCTGCCGGAGGTCGGCGGGGAACTCTCTTTTGACGACGCGCCCCGCCCGACGGGCGGCAGACGGCTTCTTCTCTCGGCGCTCCTGACGATCCCGCTCTTCTGGTTGGCGATGGGGCACATGATCGGGCTTCCGATCCCGCCGTTCCTTTCGCCCCACGACCACCCCTACGCCTTTATCGCGGTGCAGGCGATCCTCGCCTACGCCGTCGCCGTGATCAATTCCCGCTTCTTTACGGGCGGTTTTCTCGCTCTGATCCGGCGCGCCCCGAATATGGATTCGCTCGTGATGCTCGGTTCGGGCGCGTCGCTGTTGCACGGGACGGTCACGCTCGTTCTCGCGATCGTCGGGGGCACCGAGCAGGCGGTCGAACTCTCTATGTCGCTCTATTTCGACGCGGCGGCGATGATCCTGACCCTCGTTTCGCTCGGTAAGACGCTCGAGGGACGGGCAAAGCGAAAAACGACGGCGGCGATCCGCGCTCTGACCGCCCTTTCGCCCGATACGGCGACGGTGCTGCGGGACGGGACCCCGACCGTGATCCCGACCGACGAACTTGCCGTCGGCGATATCCTGATCCTCAGAACCGGCGACCGGGTCGCCGCCGACGGGGTCGTCGTTTCGGGCGCCGGGTGTGCCGACGAATCGTCGCTCACCGGCGAGAGCCGCCCGATCGATAAAGCGCCGGGCGACAAGCTGGCGACCGGATGTCTCGTCTCGGACGGCTATCTCGAAATGCGCGCCGAGCGGGTCGGCAAAGATACCTCGCTCTCGGCGACCGTCCGGATGGTGCGAGAAGCCGCGGCGTCCCGCGCCCCGATCGCGCGGCTCGCCGACCGGGTCAGCGCCGTTTTCGTTCCCGTCGTTCTCGGCGTCGCCTGCCTGACGGCGCTCGTCTGGTTCTTCGTCTCGGGACCCGCCGACGCCTTTCTGCACGGCGTCAGCGTTCTCGTCGTCTCCTGCCCCTGCGCGCTCGGACTGGCGACCCCGACCGCGATCATGACCGCCACCGGGCGGGGCGCCGAACTCGGCGTGCTCGTCAAGAGCGCCGAGGCGCTCGAGGTGCTCGGACGGGTGAAGACCGTCGCGCTCGATAAGACCGGAACGCTTACCCGGGGCGAGATGAAGGTGATCTCCGTCGTCCCCGCTCCCGGGGTCGATCCGAAGCGGCTCTCGTCGGTCGCCTTCGCGCTCGAATCGCGCTCGACCCACCCGATCGCCCGCGCCGTCGCCGCCGCGTTTGAAAAAGAAACCGACCTTGATCTTTCGACCTATTCCGTTCTGCCCGGCAAGGGCGTGTACGGTAAAATCGACGGCACGCACCTCTTCGGGGGAAACGCCGCTCTGATGGAGGAAGACCTGGAACTCGATCTTTCCCCGCTCTCGGATAAAACCGAGGCGATCCTCGACGTCGGCGGCACCCCGGTCTTCTTCTCGGAGGGCGAGACGCTGCTCGGCGTGATCGGCGTCGGGGACACCGTGCGGGACGAGGCGGCGGACGCCGTCGCCCGCCTGAAAGGGATGAAGATCGCGCCCGTGATGCTGACCGGCGATCACCCGCGCGCCGCCGCCGGCGTTGCCCGGAAGATCGGGATCGACGAGTTCGAGGCGGGGCTGCTCCCCGACGGGAAAGCCGCCGCCGTCAAACGGCTCTCCAAGGAACGGGGACCCGTGATGATGGTCGGCGACGGGATCAACGACGCGCCCTCGCTCACCGCCGCCGACGTCGGCGCGGCGGTCGGGGCGGGAACCGACGTCGCCGTCGTGTCCGCCGACGTCGTCCTCCGTTCCAGTTCGCCCGCCGACGTTACGACGGCGCTCCGGCTCGGGCGCGCCACGCTTCGCAATATGAAGGAGAATCTCTTCTGGGCGCTCGTCTACAACGCCGTCTGCATCCCGATCGCGGCGGGGGTCTTTTCGGTCCTCGGACTGACGCTCGCCCCCTGGATGGCGGCGCTCGCGATGTCGTTCTCCTCGGTCTTCGTCGTGACCAACGCTTTGCGCCTGCGCAGATTCCGCTGAAAAATCCCCCGGACAGAGCGCCGGGGGATTTTCGTATGCGCCGGGACGATCCCCATATGCGCCGGGACGTTTCCCGTATGCGCCGGGACGTTTCCCGTATGCGCCGGGACGTTTCCCGTATGCGCGCGAATAAAGTAGAAAATATAGTAATTACCGTTGACAAAAAACCGCCCGGATGCTATAATTCTTGTTGAAGAAAAAAGAGCGACCTGTGTGACAAAGACCCGGGTCGTCTTTACTGTCAAAAAGAAACTGCAAGGAGGACCTATCGTGAGACTTTTCAGGATGAGCGGCGTGCACGTCCCTCACCGGAAGAACACGGCGGGAAACGCACCGACCCGGATGCCGCCTCCCGCGCTCGTCACGATCCCGCTTTCGATGGGGATCGGGGCGCCGTCGACTCCGATCGTTCAGCCGGGGGAGAAGGTGTTTCTCGGTCAGAAGATCGCGGAGCCGGGGGGATTCGTCAGCGCGGCGATCTTCGCGTCGGTTTCGGGAACCGTCAAGAAGACCGAGACCTACCGTGACGTGTTCGGGCGGGTCGTATCCGCCCTCGTGATCGAATCCGACGGCGAGATGGCGCCCGATCCCTCGCTTTCCCCCGTTTCGGTCTCGTCGGCGAAGGAACTCGCCGACGCCGCCCGCGCCTGTGGGCTGGTCGGACTCGGCGGCGCGGGATTCCCGACCTCGGTCAAACTGGCTGCCGACCCCGCCAAGGTCGACTACGTTCTTTTGAACGGCGCCGAGTGCGAACCCTACATCACCTCCGACACCCGGACGATGCTCGACAGAACGGAGGAACTCGTCGCGGGAATGAAACTGCTCCGCGACCTCTACTCCGCCTCGGTCGTCGTCGGGATCGAACGCAACAAGCCCGAGGCGATCAAAAAGATCCGCGACGCGATCGCGGGCGAAACCGGGCTCTCAGTCAGGGTGCTACCCGGCAGTTACCCGCAGGGCGGCGAAAAAGTGCTGATCTTCAACTGCACGGGTCGCGTCGTCGGAGAGGGCAAACTTCCCCTCGACGTCGGCTGCATCGTCCTGAACGTCTCGACGACGGTCGAACTGATGAAGTACCTTGCGACCGGGATGCCGCTCGTCGAGCGCTGCCTGACCGTCGACGGTTCGGCGGTCGCGAAACCGCAGAACGTCATCGTCCCGATCGGGACGAGGATGCAGGACGTCTTCGATTATTGCGGGGGTTTTCTCTCGGAACCCGGCAAGATCCTCTACGGAGGACCGATGATGGGGATCCCGGTCCCCGACGCCTCTTTCCCGGTGATGAAGACGACGAACGCGATCGTCGCCCTGAACGAACGGGACGCGATCCTCCCCGACCCGACTCCCTGCATCCGGTGCGGCAAGTGCGCGAACACCTGTCCGCTCCACCTGACGCCCTTCGCGATCGGCGACGCGGTGAAGAAAAAGGACGCGGGGGAACTCGCCAAACTGAAAGTCATGCTCTGTATGGAATGCGGATGCTGCTCCTTCATCTGTCCCGCGCACCGTCCGCTCGTTCAGCAGAATAAACTGGGCAAAGCGATCCTGAAAGCCGCCGCGCCCCCGAAAGGAGGAAAATGACCGTGAACGAACAACTGTCGGTTTCCTCCTCTCCCCATATCGTCACGAAAAACGACACCCGTCGGGTGATGCTGGACGTTCTGATCGCGCTTTTGCCCGCCGTCGTCGCTTCGGCGATCTTCTACGGCTGGCGCGCGCTGGTCCTGACCGCCGTCTGCGTCCTCGCCTGCAACCTGTTCGAGTTCGGCTTTACGAAACTGACTCGCCGTCCGACGACGATCTTCGATCTTTCGGCGTCGGTCACGGGCGTTTTGCTCTCGCAGAACCTCTCGGCGACCTTCCCGATCTGGATGGCGGTCGTCGGTTGCTTCTTCGCGATCGTGGTCGTCAAGCAGCTGTTCGGCGGGATCGGCAAGAACTTCGCCAACCCGGCGATCGCCGCGCGGATCATGCTCTTCCTCTGCTTCGCGACCGAAATGAACAGTTTCGCCGTTTTGAAAGAGGGCAAACTGGTCTCGGAGGCGACGCCGTTCACGCTTTCGCTCACCGGAGCGGAGCCGCTCCCGTACTGGAAGATGTTCCTCGGCTTCCACGCCGGAGCGATCGGCGAGACCTGCAGTCTCGCGCTGCTGATCGGTCTGGTTTACCTGCTCGTCCGGCGCGTTATCACCTGGCATATCCCGGTTTCCTTCGTCGGTACCGTCGCGCTGCTCTCGCTCTGCTGCGGCGCGGATCCGCTGGAACAGGTGCTTTCGGGCGGATTGCTCATCGGCGCGATCTTTATGGCGACCGACTACGTCACCTCGCCCGCCTCGCCGCTCGGTAAACTGATCTTCGGCGTCGGGTGCGGCGCGATCACCACGCTGATCCGCCTGGCGGGTCACACCGAGGGCGTCTCCTACGCGATCCTGATGATGAATCTGCTCTGTCCCTATATCGACAAACTCACGATCCGACGTCCGATCGGCGCGCCGAAACCTCCGAAGCCCGAAAAGAAAGCAAAGGAGGAAACGGCGAAATGACGTATAAGAATATCGTAAAACCGATCCTCGTTCTCACCGTGATCTGCCTTGCCGTCGCGCTTCTGCTCGCGGTGGTCAACCACGTCACCGCCCCCGTCATCGCGGAAGCGACGGCGGAGGCAGAGAGAAAGGCGCGCAGCGAGGCGCTGCCCGACGCGACCGACTTTGCCGAGGTCCCGCTCCCCGAGGGGACGCCCGAAACGGTCGTCTCCTGTTACCGCGATAACGGGGGCAAGGGTTACGTTTTCCTCGTCAAGGGCGCCGGCTACGGCGGAAAGAGCAATCCGATCACCCTGCTCGTCGGGATCACGCCCGACGGCAAGATCGCCGGGCTCAAGATCACCGACGTCTCGGGCGAGACCGCCGGTATCGGCGACAAGGTGAAAAAGAAAGACTTTACCTCTCGTTTCCCCGACGTTGACGCCGCGGGCGTCGAGGACGTCGAAAACGTCAGCGGCGCGACCTACTCGTCGAAGGGCGTCAAGCAGGGCGTGAAGGACGCGTTCACGGCGTTTGCCGCCGTGACGCAGGAATAAAGGAGGTGCCGAAATGACGAAATTGCAGAACTTTCTCAAGGGTCTGATCAAAGAGAACCCGGTCCTCGTTCTGATCCTCGGTACCTGTCCGACCCTCGCCACCACCACTTCGATCTTGAACGCCCTCG
>Ga0310696_10006277_pt1 | contig 14129 bp, 14 predicted proteins | sample AusTroGonzalo_MG_4_FD_203885 | JGI IMG/M metagenome (GOLD analysis project Ga0310696, IMG submission 203885) | Bovine rumen microbial communities from tropical cattle in Woodstock, Queensland, Australia - Gonzalo_02 (v2) (version 2) | ecosystem: Host-associated > Mammals > Digestive system >...
CTCCTGTAAGACTGTCAAAGGTTTCCATTTCACCTTTTGTCTGTGCCGTCCGATCCGCGCGTTCCGCCCGGCCTGTAAGTTGAGCCTCTGGCTTCGGTTCGAATCTCTTCCTGTATGCAGCAGTACCGCAGATGCATTTGTATGTGAAACTCTCTGAGGAGACGTTTCCCTATTATTTCGATTCTTTTGGTCGGCTCATGCGGAGCGTTCAATATCCCGCGTCCGACGAGATTTCCAAGACACGCCGCTGTTCTTCCTTTTCCTTCTTCTGCCGGCGGTATAGCTCCTGCTGCTGGGCGTATTCCTCCCGGTAGCGATGGGTGCGGTCCGTCCTTGCGGAACCGGCCGGATACTTGTAGCCTAGGCGGCGAAGGACTTTATTCCATCCGCCAAAACGCTCCGCTATCGCGCGGGCGCCCGGGACCTCGTTCATCTGCGGTGCGTAACCCAGAGCCTCCGCTCTGCCGCGAACGCGGTCCAGCAGTTTGCTTGCGTCTTCCCCCGCGCAGGCGGCCTCCGCCTGCTCGTCCTCCTTCTTCAGCACGGCGCGCGTACGGCGGTCCATCTCCCGCCGATACCATGCGCTTCCGTCGAAACGCCACGTTCCCTTTCCCATGCGCACCGATCCCCCTTGTTTCGGATGGGGGCTGTGAGGAACTCGCCACAGAAAAGCAGAAAACTGCCGTGTCCCCAAGAGGAACAGCGACAGTTCATCCTTTCGATCCCACGTGGATAGCCCGTCCACTGTTCACATGCCTGATCGCGGCGCCGAATATTCTGACTTGCGTTCCGGGAGCTGTTGAGCTCCCACGTCCACGACCTGCCTTCTCATGGGGCACGCCCCACAATGACGGATCATCTCCCAGCCCTTATGCAGAGCCTCGGTCATGGCCTCACGCGCACAGCACCGGTCGTGTCGGGATCATGATTCCCTTCTTCCTCTGCGCCGCAGGCATTCATTGTTCAGTTTTTCCTATTTCGATATCACCTTACCATAACCGGCGTAACCGACCCGTAACTTTTCGGGCCGTCTGCGCTGGCTTTTTTGCTGTTTTTTCCTATAATTTGCATAAAACTAGGATCTCTACCGGACAATGACGCTGCGGTTCAATTCCCGGAACGAAATCGTCAGCCCGGCTGAGATCCTTGTTTTACACAGGCATGCCTGTGTCGCGACACCTGGTTTCGGAAATCGCGGATTCCCGGTAAAAACCTAAGTGGAACTGTCGACCGTCAGACCGGCTTCAGAAACGGTTCCTTTTCCCAATGGATGTCCGGGATAAAGGAATCGTTGGCCTGTCTGCGAAGTATCGATCATCCTGCGTGCCTTCGGCGCGCTTCCCAGTGTCCCCAGGAATCGGCACGATCTGAGACATTCAGCCAGGACCGTTACGGTATCATGGTTCAGACTCCGGGGCGTCCTGCCAGGGTTCGGCCCCTATGTCCTCGCCCAGGCCAACGCAGGTATAGCACCAGACGATCACGTCGCCGTCGCTCACAGCGTAGCGCGCGCTGCCGAAATTGGGCAGCCACCCGTTGACCTTGTACATCCAGCCGGACTCGGGTCCGCAGGCCCGCTCCGCCAGATCTCCGATCTGCTTCACGTAATATCCGCTGAGGGCTACGGCGTAGCTGTACTCTATCTCTATGTCCGAGGACAGGCAGGTACGCCGCAGCACGTCGTAGACGGAATCCCCGTCCGCGAAGCTCACTGCCGTCGGAGGAAGGATCACGCCGTCCTCCGGCATCAGCGCCACCGTCTCAGGCAGGAGCTCGTCCAGGTGGTCCAGCACGGTGTCGCATCGGATCTCCAGCGTACAGGTCATGCCCTCACCTTCCTGCGTCACCGCGGTCTGCTCCGTCTCTTCCCTGCGCCTGTCCAGCACGGCCTGCAGCTGGCTGTTGTCGAAGATCAGGCCGCCCCTGTCCATCAGCCGCCGGATCAGGAAGCCGCGAAGATCGGCGGCCAGGGCCCGGTGAAAGCTCAGGCTGTCCGTCCCCGCATCCACGTCCCGTATCATCACGACCCGGTCCCCGGGAAGAAGGTCGTAGACCTTTCCGGCGTAGCGCAAGATCGGCGTACCGCGGAACACGCTGACGGTCACCGTGCCGTTATATGCCTCCACCGACAGTACGGATCCCGCCTCCGCCTCCACGGTGCAGCCGTCGGCCGTCATTTTCAGCACCGCCTGGGATGCGTCCTCCGACTCGAACAGGGCCGCTCCCTCCGCGACGGCGATCTCCGCCGACTCCTGGGACAGGGCCGTCAGCTCCATCCGGCCTCCTTCGCCAAGGGCCGCGTCCGCTCCGAAAGCGAAGCGCGCCTGGCACTCCGAACCAGGTCCCGCTGCCAGCACGTCCCCCGCCCGCAGGCTCACGCCCTTTTTCAGCACGTAGGCCATTCCGTTGCGAAGCACGCTGACGTCTCCGGACACCTGGCTCACGTCTGCCCGGGAGGCGTTTCCGCCCCGGAACCAGCCCCTGAGGGGGCCGAAGATCACAGCGCCGGCGATCAGCACCGCCGCGGCCAGTACGGCCGCCGTCAGAAGACGATATCTCCTCTTTTTCATCGTTCCCTATCCCCTGCCGCTTCCGGCTCCGCCGCCCGGTCATGATCGGAGCGGAGCCGGTGGTTTTCTTTCTATCAGCGTATTCCGCGGGATCACCGCAGATCGTTTCTCTCCTGGTACAGAAGCTCCAGATCCGCCAGCGTGTTCTCGCCCCAGGAGTAGCTGGACATGTATTCCCCGCTGTACTCCTGCCAGTCCCGGTCCCGCAGCAGACGGTACAGGTCGCATTCCACCAGGGAGGTGTCCAGGTATTTTCCCCCGGCCGAGCTTTTCACGATATCCGCCACGCCGGCCTTTTTCAGTTCCTCCCGCAGACGGCCCATCGTCATCCGGTACAGGCTGGTATCGCTTCTGTCCTTCTCCGGCCAGATGATCTCCATCGCCTCCCGGGCGGTCAGCGGGGCGCCGCGCTTGTCCACCAGCAGGGCCAGCAGTTCCTTCGGCTTCTCCCTCTGGAAGGGGTACGGCACGCCGTCCACGTACATGATGAAGGGGCCGAAGGTCTGGAACCGGACGCGTTTCTGCAGCCTTCCGGACAGCAGCTTCACCCGGTCCAGCAGATCGCGCACGTCCTCGACGGTATAGGGCTTGAGGACGTAATAGTCAGCCTTCATGCTGATGAAATCCTCCAGATAGCGCTTATGCCCCGTGAGAAAAACGATGATCACCCCGGGGTGCAGTTCCCGCAGGCGGCGGGCCAGCTCCAGCCCGTTCATCCCCGGCATCTCGATGTCCAGCAGGGCGAAATCCACCGGGTGCTCTCCGGCGTAGCGCAGCGCCTCTTCGGAGGACTCGAACTCACCCACCAGTTCGATCTCCGGCCGGTCCTCGCACATGATGCGGAACTGGAGCATGCTCCACAGTTCGTCGTCAACCAATATCGTCTTCATCGAAATCCTCTTTTCCCATCGTTTGCAGTTGCACAGTACCTGCTTTTCGGATATACTACTGTCAGAAAGGGGTGACGCCAATGCTTCCCTATACGGTCGAAGAGATCGCAGCGAGAATCAGGCCTGCAGCGGAAAAACACGGGCTTCATGCCGTTTATCTGTTCGGATCCTATGCCAGAGGCGAAGCAACTTCAGACAGTGATATCGATCTGCTTGTCGATACGACCGGTTTGGATATTCACAGTCTGCTTCAACTGGCTGAGATCCTGAATGATTTTGAGGAAGCCCTTGGCACGCGGGTCGATCTGATCACCGTTGCGGGTCTTGAACAGCCGATCCGTCTTCCCAGTGACGTGTATTTCAGAGAAAACGTCATGCGCGAAAGGAGGATGATCTATGCTGTCGCCTGATCATCAGTGTCTGTCCAGGATCCGGGATTACTGCACAGTGATAGCAAACAGTCTGTCCTCCGTCGATAACTCATTTGATCTCTTTTCCAATAACATTGACATCCAGCAATCCATTGCCTTCAGCATCCTGCAGATCGGCGAACTGGTATCCAGGCTTTCCGCTGAATTCAGGAATTCCACCGCCGATCAGATCAGCTGGCCAAAGATCAGGGGTATGCGCAACATCGTTGCTCATAATTACGGAAGCATTCAGCTGGATACGCTTTGGAATACGGCAATGAAGGACATTCCTGCTCTTAAAGAATTCTGTCAAAGTCAGCTTGAACCATGAACCTTTTCAACGGTCCCTCCCGCGGGAGGGGCTGTTCTTTTTGTCTCACCCGATATCGTCTTCATCGAAGTCCTCCTCCCTCAGCTTCGGAACGGAGATGGTGACCGCTGTCCCCTGTCCCGGGGCGCTGCGGACGTCCACCGTGCCGCCCACCATCATCTCCAGCCGCTTCATCGCGTTGTTCAGGCCCACGCCGTGTCCGCCGCGGCGGTCGTACGGCTGAGAGGTATCGAAGCCCACGCCGTCGTCCTCGACGGTGATCACGTAGGCGTCCTGCGCCTCCTCCGACCGGATGGTCAGGGTGCCCGTGCCCGTCATGGGCGCGATGCCGTGCTTCACGGCGTTCTCCACGAAGGGCTGCACCGACAGGGGCGGGATCTCGAAATCCTCGGCGCGGATATCGTAGACGACGCGCAGCCGGGGACGCAGATGCGTGAGTTCTATCGCAAGATACGTGCGTATGTGCGTGAGCTCCAGGGAGAAGGGGCACAGCTCCGCGCTGCCCAGCGCGTCTATGTTGTACATGAGGTACTTGTTGAAGCTGTATACCATCTCCTCGGCCTCGTCCGGGTCGTACCGGATCATGGACCGGATCACCGTCATGACGTTGTTGATGAAATGCGGCCGGATCTGACTGATCATCAGGCGGATCCTGCCGTCGTTCAGTTCCCGTTCCATATTCAGACGGCGCTCCAGCTGGTCGAAGGCGGAGAACAGCCCGGCCGTCGTGTTCAGCAGCACGAATATCAGGGCACCCAGCGACTCCGGCCGCACGGCGTGCAGCGCTTTCACTCCCAGATGGGTGAAGGCGCCCAGCAGCGTGCCGGCGATCAGCGCGGCCAGGGCGGCCGCGCGCAGCACCCGGTCCCTGAGGCGGCGGTCCGTGGCGTGACGGAGGTCGCCGTACAGGCACAGCCCGAACAGCGCGCAGAAGGCGATCCCCGCGGTAACGCGCAGTACTGGGGCCAGCGCCGCGGGGCCGAGGGTCCACGCCGCCGTATACACCGTGGCCCAGACCAGGCCCGCCCACGCGAGCGCCATGTACCTTTTCCTGCGCTGACCGGCGACAAGGCTTCCGGCATACAGGCAGTAGACGGAAGGCAGCAGGCACACCGTCACCCTGCCCGCCGCGTACAGCACACGGTACAGTTCCGTCGGCTCGTCAGAGGCGGGAATCGTCACCACGACGCTCATGCCGAAGAGAATGGCAAGAACGCCGAGCAGTCCGTCCGCACCCGTTCCCTCCCGTCCGGCATAGGCGGCCAGGGAGAACAGGAGCGTCAGAAGCCCCAGCAGCATCATCGTCAGGCCGATCCAACGGTCGAACGAGCTGGAGGCGGATATATACATCATCAGTTCGCCGTAGGAGCCCATCAGGACCTCCCGGACCCTGCCGACGGTAAAGGCGTCGGTTCCGGAGAAGAGCAGCGTGATCCGCTGCCCTGCCAGGTCCTGGTCCAGGCGCATGAAATTCCAGCGCGGCATCGTGAAGGCTCCCGCGGAGCCCGCGGTGGAAAACATTTCCTTTCCTTCCGAAGACACCGTCATCTGCTCCTGCCCGGAGTATACGGCCAGATAGGTGCCCGCCTGCAGCATGCGCGGCAGCGTGTTTTCCAGCGAGACGGCGCCGTCCTCAGGGCGGATCACGGCCGGGAGCCGGACTTCCTCCCCGCCGCCGGCCGGGCGCCAGCCTTCATACAGGATGAGCGCCTCGTCGTACATGGCACCTGCGCCGCCGCCCGTCCGGCCCCTGCCCGCCGCGACGGGAAGGGCGAACAGCGCAAGGACGAGCAGGGCGGCAAGCACTGCTTTCCATCTTCTCCTCATGGCAGGCTCCTTCCCGAAAATGAAAACAGGCAGGTCACCGGCGACGCCGGGTGACCTGCCTGTCCATCCGTCTGGCAGTTGGCGCGGCCTTCCGGCCGCAAGGGATCCTCCGCGCAAAAAGGGCGCAGAAGGTCCACGCACACAGGTCAAGGCATGTGTATGGACGGTTCCTCCTGCCGGCGTGTATCTGACTCATCTCCCTGACGGAGCATCACAGTACCCTGCGTGCGGGGCTTCTCACCCCATTCCACATTGAACGCCCTATTACCGGGCGTACCGGGCAGGAAACGTTATTCGAACGGGCGGGCGGCCGCAGAAAGCCGCCCGACGTCATTATATGTCACAGTCAGTCAAAAATCCAGTTCATATTTGCGGGAGCACAGGGACGCTGTCCGTCCGGGACGGAAAAGAGAAGGTCCCCTATTCCCTTTCCTTCAGCGAAGCAGCATGCGGTCGTTGTCCAGCGCCGCTCCGGTCCTTGCCCGGAACAGATCCATGAGATCGGCCACGGTCAGGCGTTTCCGCTCTTCCCCGGAGGTATCGTAGATGATCCTGCCCGCGTCCATCATGATCGTACGGCTTCCCATGTCCAGGGCCGCCTGCATGTTGTGCGTGACCATCAGGCACGTGAGGTTCGACTCCTTTACGATCCTCTCCGTCAGTTCCGTGACCTTCTCCGCCGTCGCGGGGTCGAGAGCCGCCGTATGCTCGTCCAGCAGCAGGAGCTTGGGCGGGTTCACCGTAGCCATCAGGAGCGTCAGCGCCTGACGCTGTCCGCCGGACAGCAGTCCCACCGGCTGTTTCATCCGGTCCTCCAGTCCCATATCCAGTTCGGCCAGCCTCTCCCGGAAGAATTCGCGGTCCTGCCGGGATATCGTCCCGAACCATCCGCCCCTCCCCGAGGCCAGAGCCAGATTCTCCTCGATGGTCATGCCCGGCGCGGTCCCCCGCATGGGATCCTGGAACAGGTGGCCTATAGCTGCCGCCCTTTTATGCATAGGCAGCCAGGTGATGTCCCTGCCGTCCAGAGTGACGGTCCCGCTGTCGGGATAGAACTCTCCGCACACGGCGTTGAACAGGGTGCTCTTGCCCGCGCCGTTGCTTCCGATGATGGTGATGAAATCCCCCGGGAGTACGTGCAGGCTGAGCCTGTCGAGTGCCGTCTTGCTGTTGACGGTGCCGGGGTTGAAGGTCTTGCTCACATTGTCAAGCACCAGCATGAGAGTCCCTCCTTTCCTTCCGGTCCGCTGTGATCATCAGGATGAGGAACACGGCGCAGAGCAGCGCGAGAAGGATCATCAGCGGCCGTGATCCCGAAGTGAATACGGAAAGCAGGATGAACAGCACCGTCAAAGCGGCGAAAGCCGCCTGGAGGATGCGGTACAGGCTGATGCCACGCGTGCTGAGCCTCCGGTTCTGCAGGGCGAGTGCCCGCACCACCGTGGGATAGGAGATGGCCACTGCCACGATCACGGCGCTGACCAGTTTCAGGGCCGTTGCCGGCATGTTCAGCCGCAGTGCGACGGCGACGACGATGCGGTAGATGACCGCCCCGATGACGACGCCGACGGCTCTCCACGGCACGGTCTTTTTCCCGAAGATCGTCTCCCCGATGATCAGGGATGCCAGGGCGATGGTGACCATGCCCGTACCCATGTTGATATCGCAGGTCTTGTTGTACTCCCCGATCAGACAGCCGCCCAGCGCCGTGATGGCGTTGGAGCAGCACAGCCCGATGGTGATCATGGTTGTGGGATTGAGCGACGAGGAGCGGACCATGTCCTTGTTGTTGCCTGTGGCGCGGATGGAAAGGCCGAGCCGGGTACGGAGGAAAAGCACCAGGAACAGCACCGTGAGGATGACGAAGCACAGGGCGACCACCAGTTTGTAGCAGTCGGCCAGCGGAGTGCCCGCCAGCACTTTCTTCATCCAGGTGAACACCGTAGGAGCGTCGTTCAGGCTGACGGTCGCTTTCCCCAGGATCATGATGTTGATGGTGTAGAGTCCCGTATTGACAATGATCCCCGCCAGCAGGCTCTCAATCTTCATCCTCGTCTGCAGGAAGGCCGTCACGAAACCGGAACAGATGCCGGAACCGATGGCCGCGAGAAGCGCAAGGACGGGATGCCCGGTAAGCGCCACCATGCTGCCTACGGAACATCCGAGCGTATAGCAGCCGTCCGTGGACAGGTCGCATACGTTGAGCATGGAATAACTCAGGAACAGCGCCAGCGCCACCATGGAATAGATCAGGCCCAGTTCCACCGCGCTCTGTATGATGCCCCAGCTGATGAACATGAGGTCCCCTTCCTTTCGTCAGTTGCTATCGGTCCCTTTCCGGTCCGCGGTTCAGTCGAATTCGGCCTGCGTGGTCAGTTCCCTGAACTCAACGGCGATCTCTCCGAACGCCTTCTTGATTGTGTCCAGATCGAACCCGATGGCCTTGCAGGTCTCGATGTTCACGGACACGATGCCGTTTTCAAACGTCTTGACGGGATAGGAGGCGGGATCCTTTCCGTTGACAAGGATATCCACCACGATATCCGCCGTGGCGGTGCCCAGCACGGCGTAGTCCACGCCGTAGCCGACGAAGCCGCCCCACAGGGCGAAAGAATCCGCTCCGGCATAATGCGGGATGCCCGCGTCGGCGAACACGCCGCTGATCGCCTGTTCGGCCGCCATGATGGTATTATCTGTCGGCGTGAACACGGCGTCCACTCCTTCCGCCACCAGCGCCTGCGCCGCCAGCAGCACTTCGTCCGTCGTGGATCCGGTCTTCTCAACGACTTCTATGCCCTTTCCGCCGAGGATCTCACGGGCGGAGGCGATGGCGGCCGTGGAAGCATCCTGCGCCGTATCGTACAGCAGGCCTACCTTCTTAAGATTGGGATCCGCGGCCAGCATCAGGTTGATCAGGGCGTTGGCATCCAGGCCGTCGGAGGTGCCGGTCACCTTTCCGCCGGGTTTTTCCATGTCAGCCACCACGCCGGAACCGACGGGGTCGGAGACGGCGGCGAACACGATGGGGATATCCGTATCCTCCGTCGCGCTCATCATGGTCAGAGCTGTGGGAGTCGCTACCGCGACGATCACGTCGACCTTGTCCGCAACGAGGTCCGCGCCGATCTGGTTCAGAACGGCGGAATCCGCCTGCGCGTTGTCGTAATAGGGCGCGTAGTCGAACACGACGCCGAGTTCCTTGCCCTTCTTGTCCAGCTGGGCTTCCAGATTGTTGACGATCTGATTCAGTGAAGCGTCATCCACATAGTTGACGATGCCTACCTTGTAGGTCTTTCCTTCGGCGGCGGGCTCGGTCTTTCCGCCGTCGGTCTTGCTTCCGCAGCCGGCCAGCAGGCCGAAGCAGAGCAGAAGCGCCAGTGAAAGTGCGATGATCTTTTTCATTTCTTTTCTTCCTTCCTTTTTCTGTTCGATCTCCCTGTGAACATTAACGCAGGCAATAAAAAAGCCCCTGCTCCCCCATGGGGAACAAGGACAGGAAAACCTGCGGTGCCACCTTGTTTGCCGCGCGGAAGCGCGACCTCTCACGGAGAGCTGCCACTCTCCTGCCCGTTAACGCAGGCTCACGTCAGCACATACTCGGGTCTCCCCTTTCCGGCTGCCCTCGGCGGCCCATTTGCTGCCCCGCTCTCACCCTGCTCCCAGCCATGGCAGGACTCTCTGAAGACGCGCTGACAGTTTGACTTCCGCCTCATCGGTTTTTTGTACTTTACCACCGTACTCGGCTGATGTCAAGGTTTTTTGAAAAAGCCTCTCCTGCCGGCCGGATCCGGCGCGGATGAACGCCGTATTCCACAGCCTCTCCCGCGCCGTCCGATCACAGACATGACCCGATCTCCGTCCAGCGCCTCCCCGGGACAGAGAAAGCCGCGGATACCGCCGGTCTGAAGGATCCGTTCCCCCATTTCCGCCGCCTTCCCGTATCCGGCGGCCGTCATTTCTTCGCCGTTCGAACAAATTCGATCTAATGTCCGGCAAACTTCGCCGTACGGCTCATTCTGTTGTGTCCTATCAAATACTAAGCCGTACGGCTAAGCTAAGGCAAGCGGTGCTTGCATTTTCATCCGGATGGTATATGATATAAGGGTTTTTGACAGTCGAATGAGGTCACATGCCATGCTGTTTTCCAACAGAGATCTGAAAAAACTGCTGCTGCCGCTGATCGCGGAGCAGATCCTGATGTCCCTGATGGGGACGGCGGACGCCATGATGGTGTCCAACGTGGGAGCCGCCGCGCTTTCCGCCGTCTCGCTGGTGGACGCCATCAACACGCTGATCCTGCACCTGTTTTCCGCGATGGCGACCGGCGGGGCCGTCGTCGCGTCGCAGTATATCGGACACCGTGAGGAGCGGAAAGCCAATCAGGCAGGCCGGCAGCTGCTCCTGTCCGTCACCGCAGCGGCGCTGTTCCTTACTGTTCTCCTGCTCGCGGTGAAAAGGCCGCTGCTGAAGATCATCTTCGGCAGGATCACGCAGGAAGTAATGACGGACTCCCTCACCTATTATTCCATCACCGTGCTGAGCTATCCCTTCATCGCCGTCCAGTACGGCAGCGCCGCCCTGTTCCGGGCAGCCGGGAATTCCCGAACGCCCATGCTGGTCACCGTCGCCGCCAACGCGCTGAACATCCTCGGCAACGCCGTGCTCATCTTCGGTTTTCATATGGGCGTAGCCGGGGCGGCGATCGCGACGACGGTCTCCCGGATACTGGGCGGCGTCGTCATGCTGCTCCTTCAGCGAAAGCCCGGGACAGTGATCACCTTCCGGGACTACCTGAGCGTACGTCCGGATTTCCCGACCATCCGCAGGATCCTGTCCATCGGGATCCCTACCGGTGTGGAAAACGGTCTGTTCCAGCTGGGAAAGCTGCTGATCCAGAGTACCGTATCCACTCTCGGCACCGCCGCCATGGCGGTACAGGCCATCACGGCCCAGATCGAGCTGTTCACCTCCATGCCGGGCATGGCCGTGGGCATCGGCCTCGTCACCGTCGTCGGGCAGTGCATCGGCGCCGGACGCCCGGACGAGGCGGTGAGATACTCGAAAAAGCTCACGCTGATCTCCTTCCTGTGCGTGGCGGGCTTTTCCGCGCTGTCCATACCGGCGTGCCCGCTCATCACGCGTCTGGCCGGCATGGATGCTGACAGCGCCCGGCAGGTCTTCCGTCTCATCGTTCTCATCGCCTGCGTGAAGCCCGCGATATGGGCGCTGGGCTTTACCCCGGCCTACGGCATGCGCGCCGCGGGGGACGTCAGGTACTCCATGGTCGTCTCCTCGGTCATCATGTGGATCATGCGGGTCGCGCTGTGCTGGTATCTGTGCCGCCATGCCGGTTTCGGAGTCCTCGGCGTCTGGGTCGCCATGTTCTCCGACTGGGCATGCCGAGCAGTGCTGTTCAGCATACGCTTCGCAAGCAGAAAGTGGCTCATCCACAAAGTGATCTGAATCATGACCACCCGTTGAACGGGTGGTTTGGCTAGGCCCTATAAGGGCCTATCTCCTGTGGTTGCCCCCTTAAGGGGGCACCGAGGAGGCCCGACAACCACACCATTATTACTGGCAGCCCCCTACTCGGGGGCTGTTACTTTTTGCCCTCTTCCACGGGCTTACCCGTGAACGGGTCCACGAATTCTTTGATACTTATCTGGTCATTCGCGATATCTTCCTGCAACTGATTCTTGATATATTCCTTTATCGCTCCCTCGTACTTCCCTACGGTATCCACGTAATACCCCCGACACCAGAAATGCCTGTTGCCGTATTTGTATTTCAGGTTGGCGTGGTGATCGAAGATCATCAGACTGCTCTTGCTTTTCAGATACCCCATGTATGACGACACACTCATATGCGGCGGTATTGACACAAGCATATGGATATGGTCCGGGCAGCACTCCGCTTCTATTATTTCTACTCCTTTTCGCTCACTCAGTTCCCGCAGTATTTTTCCTACGTCTGCCTTGATCTTTCCATAGATCACCTGTCGCCGGTATTTCGGTGCGAATACTATGTGATACTTGCACCGCCATTTGCTGTGTGATAGACTCTGTACGTCATCTTTCATGACAAAACCTCCTGTTGTTTTTCTCGTGGTTGTCAGGCCACCTGAAGTCTACCACAGGAGGTTTTCTCTGTCTTTTTCTAAAGATTTCTTTATTCTCCCCCAGTTGAACTGGGGGTTCATTTGTCTCTAAAGAGCCAAACGCAAAACAGGCGTGACCGACAGCGGTCATGCCTGTTTTTTGTTCTGCCCGGGTTTTTGATGGATAAACCTGTCCTTGATATAGCCCTGTGCGCGTCGTCACATGTTCCGTATCGTCCGTTTCGCCGCGCTTCCCTTCCTCAGATGCGGAGGCTTCTGAGTCAAAACAGGGCAAGAGAGGGATATGCCGTATCAATTTATTATCAAAAAGGACGGCACAGCGCCCTGATCTCTTTTCCGGTCATCGGATATTCCTCCAGCATTGCTCATCAGTAGCGGATGATGTAGTAGAGCACGTAAGCCCAGCTGAGAAGGCCGTGGATAATGGCCCAGCCGATGGAGTGCCACGCGGTATAGCTGATGACCATAGCCAGGGCACTGCCAAAGGTAATGCCGGTTTTTACGGTTTTCTTCACAATAGTTTTTTTATCGTCTTCCATTTTATATCTCCTTCTTCAGATTCTGTTGTCATTGATACGGAACAAAGGCGGATGAATGCAGCGCCGCACGATGATCATCATATCCACCCCAGATTTGTTCGGATATAGGTGATATTCAAGATACAAAACTGTGCTCGGGGTACCTTCCTTACGGAGGGTGCCCGAGGGAGGACGTTTTTATTTATCCCTTTCTGCCATATAACGGGCAAGCCATAAGGGAAAATCCGGACACGGGAACACGCCGGTCAGGCTCTCACACGCGTGCTCCGTCAGTTCACGGATCATCGCGGCGCATCTTTCCTGTCCGTACAGCGTGACAAAGGTGGTCTTCCCGTTGGCCGCATCGCTCCCGACGGGCTTTCCCAGTTCCTCATCCGTGGAGATCACGTCAAGCACGTCGTCCCTGATCTGAAAGGCCAGGCCGACGTCGGCTGCGTATGTCCGGGCCGCCTCCATCTCGTCCGGACCGCCGCCCCCGGCGATCACACCTATTTCGGCGGCTGCCGTCAGCAGGGCTGCCGTCTTGCCGTGATGGATGCGCACCAGCTGTTCTCCCGTCAGCGGCTGTCCTTCAGCCGCCAGATCCAGCGCCTGCGCGCCGCAGATACCGTAAAGCCCGGCGGCCTGCGAAAGTGCCCTTGCCATCGCGACCACTCGTTCGGGCTCCATCCGGCTGGACAGGAGAAGCGCGAAAGCCTCCGCCTGCAGGCAGTCGCCCGCCAGGACGGCCGTTCCTTCTCCGAACACGATGTGGTTCGTCGGCTTTCCCCGGCGCAGCTCATCGTCGTCCATGCAGGGCAGATCGTCGTGGATCAGGGAATACGTGTGCAGCAGTTCCAGCGCGCACGCGGGGTCGAGCGCCGTCTCTGCAGGCGCGCCGCATACCTCGCAGAAAGCCATGGCCAGGACGGGACGAAGCCGTTTTCCGCCGGCAAGCAGGCTGTAGCGCATGGCCTCGTTCAGCCGGGCGAACGGTTCATCCTCCGCAAACAGGTTCTGAAGACGCGCGTCCGTCAGGTCCCGGAGTTCCCTGTAATGGTCATTCATCCAGCTCATCGGCCCGATCGAACGGCTCCTCCACCGGAGCGCCGTCCTCCCCCTTCTTCAGCTTCACGATCTTCTGACGGGCGGACTCCAGCGTCACGGTGCAGAAACGAACCAGCGCCGCCGCCTCCTCATACAGTTTCATGGACTCCTCCAGCGGCGCGTCCCCCGTTTCGAGATCGTGCACGATCTGCTCCACGCGGCGAAGCGCCTGCTCAAACGTCATCTGTTCCACGTCCGGGGCTCCTTTCCGTGATCGTTTCCACTCTGCAGGACAGCTCTCCGTCCGAGAGCGTCACAGAGATCTTTTCCTTCTCCGACGTCTGATCCACAGACGTCAGCGCCTTCCCGTCGGGGTCGCGGACGACCGCGTATCCTCTGGCAAGTACCTTCAGGGGAC
>Ga0310696_10006282_pt1 | contig 14126 bp, 8 predicted proteins | sample AusTroGonzalo_MG_4_FD_203885 | JGI IMG/M metagenome (GOLD analysis project Ga0310696, IMG submission 203885) | Bovine rumen microbial communities from tropical cattle in Woodstock, Queensland, Australia - Gonzalo_02 (v2) (version 2) | ecosystem: Host-associated > Mammals > Digestive system >...
CATGTATGTCTCCAGCGGCGGCACCGCAAACAGCACCACCGTCAATTCCCGCGGCAGTATGTATGTCTACGGCGGCACCGCAAACAGCACCACCGTCAATTCCCGCGGCTACCTGGAGGTTTCCGGCGGCGGCACCGCGAACAGCACTACCGTGAATTCCCGCGGCTATCTGGAGGTTTCCAGCGGCGGCACCGCGAACAGCACCACCGTCAATTCCGGCGGCAGTATGTGGATTGATGGCGGCACGGCGGCAGCGATTATTGAAAACGGGGGGTATGTCGGAGGGTACGACGCGAATATAACCTTTGTTCCCAATACTTTTTCCGGACTGGTGTTGTTCGATGGAGTTACAGTCCACTCCGGCACAACGGCCGCCGGCACCACCCTGTCCGGCTGCGATATGTATGTCTGCAGCGGCGGCACGGCCAACAGTACCACTATGTCGGGAGGCAGCATGATCGTCTCCCGGGGCGGAACGGTCGACGGCGCCACCGTCAATTCCGGCGGCGCCATGTATGTCTGCAGCGGGGGCACGGTAAACTCCGCCGCTGTCAGTTCCGGCGGCTATATGTATGTCGAAAGCGGCGGCACGGCGTTGGATATCGATTGGACCCCCTTTGTCGGGAGAGTAATTGTCGGATACGACGCGACCGCGACGTTTGCCGGCAGCTGCAGCGGCGTATATTTCGGGTCCGACACTCTTCTCTCCTCCGCGATGGTGATGGGAGGGATCGTTATCTCCGATTACCACTCCATGTACGTGATGAGCGGCGGCACGGCGAACAGTACAGCCTTGTCAGGAGGCTGGATGATCGTCTCCAGCGGCGGCACGGCGAACAGCACCACAGTCGATTCCTGCGGCAGGATGACTCTCTCCCGCGGCGGAACTGCCAGCAGAACTGCCATCAATTACGGCTGCGAGATGGATGTCTCCAGCGGCGGCACGGCGAGCGTCACCACTGTCAATTCCTACGGCGAACTTTTTGTCTCCAGCGGCGGCACGGCGAGTGTCACAACCGTCAATTCCGGCGGCAGGATGACTGTTTCCAGCGGCGGCACGGCGACCGATGTCATCGCCTCCAGCGGGGCTTTGCTGGAACTTTTTGTCGTGCCCGATACCCGCGTCAAGGGAACCTTCGCGGGATCCGCGTTCGAGATCAAAGACGCCAGGTTTTCCGGATGCACGGTTCGTGGCGGAATCGTTGCCACTGTAGGCAGCGGCGGCACGGCTGACACCATCACCGTCGATAGATACGGCGAGCTTTATGTCTCCGGCGGCGGCACGGCGAACAGTACCACCGTCAATTCCGACGGCAGCATGACAGTTTTCGGCGGAGGCTCCGCGAACCGCGTCACCGTCGATTCCGGCGGCGAGCTTTATATTTCCAGCGGCGGCACGGCGACGGATCTCGTCGTCATAAGCGGGGCCTGTATGGAGCTTATCGTCGCCCCGAACACCTGGATCCGGGGAACGTATGCCGATTCCGTATTCGAGATGAAGAACGGGATGATCTCCGGTTGCACGGTCACCGACTATTGGGATATGTTTGTCTCCAGTGGCGGCACGGCAAACCGCACCACCGTCGGTTCCGACGGCAGGATGTACGTCTCCAGCGGCGGCACGGCAAACAGCACCACCGTCAATTCCGGCGGCAGGATGGTTGTCCGCCGCAGCGGCGGCACGGCGAACAGCACCACCGTTAATTCCGGCGGCTCGATGAGCGTCTGGAACGGCACGGCGACGGCCATCGTGGAAAACGGGGGGTACGTCGATGTTGATGACGAAGCGGATGTCACCTTTGCTTCAAATGTCATCAGCGGACTGGTGCTGACGGATAAGATGTCAGTGCACTCCGGCACGACCGCTGTCAGCACTGCCATCAGTTACGGTGATATGTGTGTCTTCAGCGGCGGAACGGCCAACGGTACAACTGTCAACCGTCACGGAGGGATTTATGTCGAGAGCGGCGGCACGGCGAACAGCACCACCGTCAATTCCGGCGGCGAGCTTTATGTTTCCAGCGGCGGCATAGCAACCGGGCGCTTGGAGATCGCAGGCGGCGGCATTGTTTCTGCCGAAGAGGGCGGCATCATCGACTTCGACGTTTCCGGTATCGCCCCGGGAAACACGGTACTGGTCAACGACCTGTCAAGGATCGAGGGGGCTCCCTCGTACACCCTCACCGTCTCCGGCCGCCAAGCGGCCGGTGCTTACGCGCTGGCCGGGGGCGCGGCGAACTTCGCGGCAATGGTCTCTGTCGGAACTGCGACGGAGGACTTCGGCATCGCCGTCATCAATGGCTCTCCGCTTTCGCACAACAACTGCACCTATACCCTGACCGTGACCGACAGCACGCTGACTTTGCTGGTTGAAGGGGGCGGGATCCCGCCGATTGCCGTTTCCGGCGATCTCAACGGCGACGGACGAGCCGATGTCATCATGTCCGTCACTCAGTCCGGCCACGGCGCGGAAGGGGCCACGGGCGCCTGGCTCATCCAGAACGATCAAACCGCCGCGTGGGGCGACCTGAGTCAGCGCAACCCGGGCTGGGAGATCTTCGGCACGGGCATCACCGACGCGGGAAAGGCGACCAATGACGTCTACGTGAAGAGCTCCGACAACATCATCGGTGCGTGGGTCACGAACAATTCCGGCCACGTCGCGGGCTGGACAACCATCGGCCAGTTCGACGACGCCACCCGGATCCTCGGCCTCGGCGACTTCAACGCCGACGGCCAGACCGATCTGCTTCTCCGCAACGTCAACGGCGCCGTGGGATGCTTCTTCACCAGCGGCGAAACCACAGGCTGGAACTACTTCCAGAGCCTCGGCGACGAGTGGAAGATCACCGCCGTCGGCGACCTCAACGGCGACGGCCGGGACGACGTGGTCCTGAAGCACGACGCGGGTTTCGCCGGAAGCTGGCTCACGCAGTCTGACGGCACCATGGTCTGGGCCGATCTCGACACACTCCCGGCGGGTTTCGCTGTCGTGGGATGCGGCGACTTCGACGGCGACGGCGTCGACGACGTGCTGTTGAAAAAGGATACCTACTACGGCGCATGGCTGGCCCAAAACGGCAGCGTCAAGAGCTGGTTCGGCATCGGCGACCTCGGGAACGTGACGGTCGAACAGATCGCCGACTTTGACGGCGACGGCAAAGACGATCTGCGCATCCGCACCTCCGCGGGCGATCTCGGCGCTCAGCTCGTCCGCGCTGCCGACACCCTCGAGTGGCGTTATTACGGTTCCGTCGGCGCCGAGTGGTCGACAAGTCTCGCCGTCATCTGACGGTCGGGACTGCAGGCGATGGGCCTGTGTTTTTCCTGACTAAGTTTTTATTTGCAACGACGGGTTTTTTGCAGGCGGAACGGATTTTGTCCTTAAAAACAGGCGCGGTAAAATTTTTTTTCGGCTTGCATTTTTTATTTCCCGGTGTTACATTAATACGCAGAAAAAAATCTGTTCGCGCGTTTGAGCGCGATTTTTTGGTAAAGAAAGTTAGCGTAGACTAATTTTTTTTGTTCAGGTAAATGCCGTCCCCCGGCGCGGGAAAGCCAGTTTGACAAGGCCGCCGCGGAGACAGGCGTTGAGAATTTACGGGTCAGGGAGAGTTTTCTATGAAGACGCTGAAGGATGTCAGGATCGGTGAGACGGTGAAAGTCGTCAGGATAACGGGCAGCGGCCCCCTCAGGCGGCGGATCATGGACATGGGGATCATCCGGGGGACCGATATCTTCGTCCGCAAGATGGCGCCGCTGGGCGACCCCATCGAGGTGACGGTCCGCGGCTACGAACTGAGTCTGCGCCGGGACGACATCGACATCATCGAAGTGGAATAGTTTCAATACGGGGATCTGTGCGAAATGAGCGGGGGGAAAACCATCCGGATCGCGCTGGCGGGGAATCCCAACAGCGGCAAGACGACTCTCTTCAACGCGCTCACCGGTTCCAACCAGTTCGTCGGCAACTGGCCCGGTGTCACGGTGGAAAAAAAGGAGGGCGGGCTGAAAAAACACGATGATGTCATCATCACCGATCTGCCCGGCATCTACTCCCTTTCTCCCTACTCCCTCGAAGAGGTCGTGGCGCGCAGCTATCTCCTCGACGAGGAGCCCGAGGCGATCCTCAACATCGTCGACGGGACAAATCTCGAGCGGAATCTTTACCTCACCACCCAGCTGGCCGAGCTGGGGATCCCCATGGTCGTGGCCATCAATATGATGGACGTTGTCCGCAAAAACGGCGACCGCATCGACATCGAGGCGCTTTCCAAAGCGATCGGCTGCCCGGTGGTGGAGATCTCCGCGCTGAAGAACGAGGGGACCGTCGAAGCCGCCGAAGCCGCCATCGCCGCCTCGAAGCAGGGCCGCGTCATGCCCATGCACACCTTTTCCGGCCCCGCGGAACACGCCATTGCGCACATCGAAGAGGCCGTGCTCCACGATATGCCGTCGGAGAAGCAGCGCTGGTACGCCATCAAAATCTTCGAGCGGGACGAAAAGGTCCTGCAGAAACTGCAGATCCCCGAGAAGACCCTGAAACATATCGAAGAGGACATCGCCGCGGCGGAGAAGGAGCTGGGCGATGACTCCGAAGCCGTCATCATCAGTGAACGCTACGGCTTCATCGCGGGCGTCATCGAAAAGTGTCTGCACCGGAAAAACGCGGGCGGTCTCACGACGTCGGACAAGGTCGACCGCATCGTCACCAGCCGCTGGTTCGGGCTGCCGATCCTCGCTGCAGTCATGTTCCTGATCTACTACATCTCCATGGTGACCGTGGGGCAGATGGCCACCGACTGGGCCAATGAGGGCGTCTTCGGCGACGGTTTCCACCTTTTCGGCGTCGGTTCTTCCGCTTACGAACAGGATTCCGAAAAGTTCACCGCGGCAAAAAATGCCGTGGCGGCTTTTGTTCCGAAAGACCTTGCCGCAAAACTCAGCGGCGAAAGTGAAGATTTCAACGCGGGAAACGCCTCGATGCTCCTGCGGAATTTCGTCAAGAGCGTCCCCGAGGAAAAAACGGCGAAGATCAAGGTGACGAGCAAAGAGGATCTCTCTTCCGAAGAGATCGAATTTACCGGAGAGAACTTGGCCGAAGCCGTCCCCGTTATGGAAAAATTCGCCTTCCGCGCCCCCGATCCCGCCAGGTACGGGTGGTGGGTCCCCGGCGTTCCCCGGGTGACGGAGTCCCTGCTGGACAGAATGAAGTGCGCCCCCTGGCTCAAGGGGCTGATCCTCGACGGGATCGTCGCCGGCGTCGGCTCCGTGCTGGGCTTCGTGCCCCAGATGCTGGTCCTGTTCCTTCTGCTGGCCTGGGTGGAGGCATGCGGCTACATGGCCCGGATCGCCTTCGTGCTGGACCGGCTCTTCCGCCGTTTCGGCCTCTCCGGCAAAAGTTTCATCCCGATCCTGGTCGGGACCGGCTGCGGCGTGCCCGGCATCATGGCCTCGCGGACTATCGAAAACGAACGGGAACGCCGCATGACCATCATAACGACGACCTTCATCCCCTGCAGCGCCAAGACGCCTTTCATCGCCCTCATCGCCGGGGCGATCTTCGGCGGATCGCCCTGGATCGCGACCAGCGCCTATTTCCTCGGCATGGCCAGCATCATCATCTCGGGCCTCATGCTCAAAAAACTGCGGATGTTTTCCGGTCTTCCCTCTCCCTTCGTCATGGAGCTCCCCCCCTATCATCTGCCCACGCTCGGCAACGTTCTGCGGCCCATGTGGGACAACGGCTGGAGCTTCATCAAGCGCGCGGGAACGGTCATTCTGCTCTCGACCGTCTTCGTCTGGTTCGCCTCGCGGTTCGGCTTCGTCGACGGCTCTTTCCGGATGCTGGCCGAAGACCGACTGGACCTTTCGCTTCTGGCGCGGATAGGCGACGCCTTTTCCTGGATCTTCATCCCCCTCGGCTGGGGCACCTGGCAGGCCGCCGTCGCCTCCTTCTGCGGCCTGATCGCCAAGGAGAACATCGTGGGGACATTGGGCGTCCTCTACCAGTCTGGCGCGGCGGACAGCGTCTACGGCAATCTGGCGCTGGTCTTTTCCCCGCTGGCCGGATACACTTTCCTCGTGTTCAATCTGCTCTGCGCGCCCTGCTTCGCGGCCCTCGGCGCCATCCGGCGCGAGATGAACAGCGCCAAATGGTTCTGGTTCACCGTGATCTACCAGTGCACCTTCGCCTATGTGATCGCCCTGCTGATCTACCAGACGGGTTGCCTCCTGCAGGGCAGGGGGAACGCCGTTGGCGTGACCGCTGCCGCGCTTCTGGCCGCGGGCATGATCTTCCAGCTGGTCCGCCCGGACAAAAACGCCTGACACGGATCCGGGAAGGCGGCCAAAATGTACGACTGGCTCTGCGAAAACGGGGGGACCCTGCTCGTCGGATCCCTGCTGATCGCCGTCATAGCGCTGATCGGCGTCAGCCTCGCGCGGAAAAGGCGCTCCGGAGGGTGCGGGTGCGGCTGTGCTTGCTGCGATAAAGACTGCCGGCGCTGAGCCGATCAGTTCAGGAAAACCGCCATGGCTCCAGCGAGGTCACGGAGCAGTCTGTTGAACAACGGGGCTTTTTCCTGAGCCGTCGCCATCACCTCTTCCTGCGTCAGGGGCGTTTCGGAGATCCCCGCCGCCATATTGCTGATGCAGCTGAGGGCGAGGACCCTGTACCCGCAGTGGCGGGCGGCCGTCGCTTCCGTCACGGTGGACATGCAGACGGCGTCGGCTCCCATCGTTTTCAGGAAACGGACCTCCGCCGGCGTTTCGAAGTTCGGTCCGGAGGTCTGGACGAGCACGCCGTGACGGAGCGGGATCCCGGCCCGTTCCGCCGTGGAATCGGCGATGCGGCGCAGATCTTTGTCATAGACGCATGTCATATCGGGGAAACGCGGTCCGAGGAAGTCCGGATTTTTTCCCCGCAGAGGGGAGGGGACCAGCAGGGAGATATGATCCTCGACCAGCATGAAATCCCCGCATTCGAAATCGGTGTTGACGGCTCCCGCGGAATTCGTCAGCAGCAGGATCTTCGCCCCCAGCATCCGGAGCACCCGCAGGGGCATGACCGTTTCCCGGACGTCGTACCCCTCGTAGAGGTGGACTCTGCCCTGCAAGACGGCCGCATTGACGCCCGCCAATTTGCCGAAAACGAGTTTTCCCGCGTGGCTCGGCGCGGTCGACACCGGCATGCCGGGGATCTCTGCGTAATCGATGACGGCAATTTTCTCCATCGTCTCGGCGAAGCCGCCGAGGCCCGAACCGAGGGTGATCGCGATATCGGGACGGAAGGGGGTCTTCTTCTGCAGAAAGTCGAGAGCCGTTTTCAGTTTCTGTTCGATCATGGCTGTTTTTCTCCTTTGCCGATGCGCATGGCCGATGCGAAGATTCTGGGATAGGCCGGGTCCTCCGCCGGGGAGAGGTGCCGGACGACGTGCCGCCACGTTTCCGTCTTCGCCCGAATCATGGGATCCAGCAGCATCGCCGCCGCTCCCGCGAGGGAGGCGTTGCCCAGTTTGACGAACCGATCCTGCGGCAGACAGGGGAGAAGCCCCGCCGCGATGCCGTTGGCGATGTCCAGATGTTCCGCGAAACTTCCGGCCAGATAAACTTTTTCCACGTCTTTCCACGCGAGCCCCGCATGCCGGGCGAGCAGAACGAGGCCGCTTTCCACGGCGGCTTTGGCCGTGACGAGTTCGGCCATGCGGGCGTTGTCGGGCAAGAGCGTTTCCGGGAGGCCCGGGGAACGGACCCATCTGCCGAAATCGTCGATGAGATCGTTCCTGCGGCTTTCGGCCAGCAGGTCCGCGAGGGCCGTGCCGCAGAGGCCGGAGGGCGTGTCCGTTTCCGGTGTCAGGAACCACTTGCGGTCCGCGTAACGGATGTGCCGGACGCATCCCGCCTGACCGGCGCGGAGATTCGTCCGTTCGAAGGCCGGTCCCGCCGCCGCCGACAGCGCGGTGTACCGGCCCCGGTCGTTGAGGACCATCTCGCAGTTGGTCCCGATATCCATGTAAAGTTCGCGGGCGTTTTCCGCGCCGAAGCCTGAGACGGTCATCCCGGCGGAGATGTCGCCGCCGATGAAGCCGCAGACAAGTTCCGCGCCGGAAACGGGTGTCTCCGGGCGCAGTCCGGCAAGACCGCACGCCTGCGCCGTCGCGGAAAAATGCATTTCTTCCGGTGTGAAGGGGGCGCATCCCATGGAGGAGGGATCGGCACCGAAAAAGAAATGCGTCATCACCGTGTTGCCCGCGGCGGCGACGGCTTCGATCTTTTCGGGCGAGTCGGTGAGGCGCCGGAGCAGCGGCATGACGGTCTCCTCCAGCAGAGCGCGGCGCAGTTCCGCCGTGCCCTCTCTCCGGGCGGCAAAGGCGATCCGGTCGATGACGTTGTCGCCGCACCGTGTCTGGGCGTTGAGCATTTCGGCAAAGCGGACGATCCGGCCGTTTTCGATCAGGACCGCGGCGACATTGGTCGTGCCGAGGTCCAGTACCGCTGCCGTTCCGGTAAAGACGGGCCGGATCCTTTCCAGTCCGGGAAGAACCGGGAGCTCCTCATCGAATGCCGTTTGCGGTTCCGCGGGGAACGCCGCCGAGCCGCTGCCGCTCAGCAGATACAATGTGCAGGCTCTTTCCTCAGCTGGATGCGCCGGAGAGACCTCGAACACCCGGCCTCCGGAAGAAAATGTGCCGGAGATAAGTTTGATCGTGCATCTGCCGCAGCGGTTTTTTCCGCCGCAGGCGAGCGCGACGGGGACGCCGCCGCGCCGGAGGGCGGAAGCGACGGTCTCCTGCGGGAGGACCGGGATGCTTTTTCCTTCGAAGACCAGCGTCGGCATGATGTGTTCACTCCAGCCGGATCCGGGGATCGGCCCATGCATAGGCAAGGTCGGTCAAGAGGTTGATGACGACGAAGAGGAACGAGCTGAAGACGACCAGCGCCTTGAGGAGCTGGATATCCGAGTTGTACAGGGCGTCCACGCCCGCGAATCCCAGTCCGGGGATGCCGAAAAAGGACTCAAGTAACAGACTGCCGGTGAAGAGGAAGGGCAGGGAAGCGCCTGCCCGTGTGATGATCTGGATGGCCCCGTTGCGCAGCAGGTGCCGCCCGTAGACCCGGGCGGGGGAGGCGCCTTTTGCGACGGCGGTCCTCAGGTATTCCCTGCGGAGTTCGTCGGAGAAGACCGTCCTGAAAAACCGGACATTGGTCCCCGTCCCGCACAGGATGCCGATGGTGACGGGCAATCCGAGGTCCGTCACGCTGCCGAAGCCCCAGATGGGGAAGATCTCGAGGTAATACCCGAGAAACCACTGGCCGAGGATGATCGCGGTCAGATAGCTCAAACTCATGCCGGCGACGGAGATCAGCACCAGCAGCCTGTCCGGGAGCCGGTTGCGGAAAGCCGTGGCGACCAGGGCGAGGAAGACGCCGAGGCTCAGTTCTCCCAGAAAAACGGGGAGCATCAGCATGAGCGAGGGGCCGACACTGCGTTTGAAGATGTCGCCGATCTTCTCCCGCGTGGTGACGGTCCGTCCGAAGTCCAAAGTCAGGATCTCTTTGACGGCGCGGAGGAACTGGGAGTTGAAGGGGGAGCGTTGGAAACGGAAGAACTCCGCGCTCACGACCCGGTCGCCGGGGGGCGCCGAGAAGCGGATCTCCCAGGTTTTCCCGTCGATGGGCAGTTCCCGGCGTCCCGATCTTTTGCAGCGGATCACGGCGACGCCCTTTTCGGCGGGGAAGTTCCTCTTGATGCGGATCGCCGCCGAATCGCCCTGCCATGCGGGAAAGGCCTCCGTGCGGCATTTTCGGCCGAAGAGCAGGGGCAGATCGCTCCCCAGTTCCCTTCTCAGGGATTCGATCTCCTCGGGTCTTGCGTTTTTCCCGAGGACCGCCGCGGCGGGGTCGCCGCTGCACAGATTGAAGAGGACGAAGGTGAAAAAGACCACGCCGGCGATGATGAGAACGGAGTATCCCGTGCGGCGGATGATGTACCTGACAAGCGTTGCTGACATGAGGCTTACTCCCGTTATCTCGGCGCTTTCAGAGGCGGCAGTCCCCGGGAGGCCAGTTCTTCCTGCAGTCTCTGCCAGAGACCGGGGTCCCGGAAAAAGTTCTTTACGAGCGAAGATGCGGAAACGCCCAGATGCGCGGCCGTTTTCCGGTAATCGAAATCGTTTTCGGCAAAGGCATCGAGAACGCGGGCCAGCCACAGCGGATAATCCGGGCTGGTCAGGGCGCAGGCCGGTCTGTCCGGGGGCAGGGCGGGGGAGACCCGGCGGGTCATGGCGAGTTCAAACCTGAGTTTCCGCAGGGCGTTGGCGCGGTTCCGCGTCTGGCTGCGCTCGGTGCAGTCCGTCGCCGCGACGTCGAATCCCGGCAGAAGGACCCGCACCGCGCTCGACGTTTTGTTGCGCTTCTGGCCGCCGGGACCGGTGCCTTTGAAGAACTCCAATTTGCAGAGAGCGGAGAGTCCGGCGTCATCCAGACGCAAGATGTCATCCCTTTCCGTCATGCTATTAATATTCCACGTCCGGGGCGCAAATACAATCTTTTCCGCGAAAAAAAGCGGAGGAAAAACACCGGAAAACCTTGAAAAAATCCCCGTTTCAGTATAGTTTATAAAATAATCACCCCGCGGAACGCGTTATACGGACCGAGGAGAGCGGCCGGAAAGGCCGCTGTGATTTCGAGGAACTTTTCAGGAAGGAAAGCACATATATGAAGATCGTTTCGAAACTGATCGCAGTCGCGGTGATCCTTGCGGTCGCCGCGGGAGTCTGGTTCGGGTACCGCAAATTCGCGAAACCGGAAAACGCCGTCCAGTTCCGCACCGAGGTCATCGAAAAGGGCGACCTGATGAGCGTCATCAGTTCTTCCGGGACCGTGGAGCCTGAGGAACTGGTCAACGTGGGTGCCCAGGTGACGGGCAAGATCATGGCCTTCGGGACGGATGTCGACGGCAAAACGGTGGATTACGGTTCCCGGGTGAAGAAGGGCATGGTCCTCGCCCGCATCGACGAGGTCCTGTACGAGGCGGAACTGCGGGAAGCCGAGGCGGGCAAAGCCAAGGCCGAAGTCGCCATTTTGAGCGCCAAGGCCAGCATCCAGCAGTCCAACGCGAAACTCGTTCTGGCCACCCTCAACTGGAACCGGGCCAAGGAGCTCCATCCCAAGGGCGCGCTTTCGAAGAGCGACTACGACACCAATCAGGCGGCCTTTCTCTCCGCCAAGGCCGATCTGGCCGTTTCCGAAGCCCAGCTGAAGCAGGCTGAAGCCCAGCTTCAGGTCGCCGAAGCCGCGCTGGTGAAAGCCAAACGGAATTTGAGTTACTGCGTCATCACTTCCCCCGTGGACGGCATCATCATTGACAGGAGAGTCAGCGTGGGGCAGACCCTTGTCTCCAGCATGAGCGCATCCAGCATCTTCCTGATCGCCACCGATCTGCGCAAAATGCAGGTCTGGGTCTCCGTCAACGAGGCCGATATCGGCAGCATCAAGCCGGGGATGAAGGTGATCTTCTCGGTGGACGCCTATCCCGACGCGGAGTTCGTCGGACAGGTCCACAAGATCCGGCTCAACGCCACCATGTCACAGAACGTGGTGACCTACGTGGTCGAGGTGACCACCGACAATGCCGACGGGAAGCTTCTTCCGTACCTGACGGCCAATGTCAAGTTCGTACGGGCGGAGTGCAAAAACGTCCTGATCGTCTCCAACGCAGCGTTCCGCTACACGCCCGACGTCAACTCCGTCGCGCCCGCGTACCGCAAGGAGCTCGAGCAGGAGCGGACCGACCGTTCCCGCAGACTGTGGGTCCCCGCCGGGAAGGGGCTTCTCAAACCCGTGTACGTCAAGACCGGACTCAATACCGGGATCTCGAGCCAGATCCTCTCCGGCGACGTCAAAGAGGGCACCGTCGTCGTCAACGGGCAGTCGGAGATCGCCGCTGCGCCGGGACCGGGCGGCAGCGCCCAGCGCAGTCCCTTCCTGCCGCAGCCGCCCCGCCGCGGCAACCGCAACCAGAACCGCGCCCGCGCAGGACGGTGATTTTTTCCGGAGAACTTCTGCAAATGCCGCTTATCGAACTGCGCAACATCACCAAAACCTATTTCCTCGGCGAGATGGACGTTCCCGTCCTGAAGGGCATCACCCTGGACATCGACAAGGGGGATTACGTGGCGCTCATGGGCGCTTCGGGCTCGGGCAAGAGCACCCTGATGAACATCCTCGGCTGTCTTGACCGCCAGACGGCGGGCGACTACTTTTTCGAGGGTGAGGAACTGGGCCGCGCTTCCGGGGACCGTCGCGCGGTCGTCAGGAACAGAAAGATCGGATTCGTTTTCCAAAGCTTCAATCTTCTGCCCCGGACGAGCGCCCTCGAGAACGTCATCATGCCCCTCTCTTACACCGCCGGCGACTTGAGCGCCAAAGAGTGCCGCAAACGGGGGCTGGCCGCGCTGGAAAAGGTCGGTCTGGCCGACAGGGTCGGTCACTATCCCTCGCAGCTCTCGGGCGGGCAGCAGCAGCGCGTCGCCATCGCCCGGGCGCTCATCAATCATCCGCCGGTCCTCTTCGCGGACGAACCCACCGGCAACCTCGATTCCCATACCAGCGAGGAGGTCATGGCGATGTTCGGAAGCCTGAACGCCCAGGGCATCACTGTGATCCTGGTGACGCATTCGCTCGAGATCGCCGCCTTCGCCCGGCGGGTGGTGCGCATCTCCGACGGCGAGATCAAAGAGGACTACCTGAACGGGAAGGAGGGCGGAAAATGAGTTTGTGGAACACGGTGAAAGTCGCCCTCCGGGCGCTGATGAGAAATCCCTCCCGGGCGCTTTTGACGACCCTCGGCATCGTCATCGGCATCGCCGCGGTCATCACGATGATGGAGATCGGCAACGGCTCCTCCACGTCCATCCGGCGTTCCATCGAGAAGATGGGGGCCAACTCCGTTCTCGTTCTGCCGGGCTGGATGCGGCCCGGAGGCGTGAGCCAGGGAGCGGGGACGGCGGTGTCCCTGACCCCGGCGGACGCCGAAGCCATCGGCCGGGAGTGTCCTTCGGTGGCCCATTATTCGCCCATCGTGCGTGCCGGGAGCATCCAGGTGATCTTCGGCAACAACAACTGGGTCCCCTCGCAGATGTACGGCGTGAGTCCCGACTACATGAAGATCCGCAACTGGGAGCTGGAGGAGGGGCGTTTCTTCTCCGAGCGCGAGGTGGAGCGCAACGCCCGGGTGTGCCTCGTGGGCAGCACCATCGTCAGGGAGCTTTTCGGCGGCAGATCGCCGCTCGACTGCGAAATGAGGATCCGCAATTCCACATTCAAAGTCATCGGCGTTCTGAAGACGAAAGGCGCCAATATGATGGGCATGGATGAGGACGACGTCGTCCTCGCGCCCTGGACGGCCATCCGCATGCGCGTCACGGGCCGCCGCAGCGGATCGGCGACGAGCACCTCCCGGACGGCGGCTTCGACCCCCGGAGAACTCTTTTCCGGTTCCGGCGTCGCGCTTTACCCGGAGCAGGACAGCAGCCTGACCAAAGACAAACTGCTGGTCCCGCGTTTCACCTACATCGATCAGATCCTCTTTTCCGCCGTGTCGCCCGACAAGGTGTCCGATGCGGTGCGCGAGGTCACACGCCTGCTGCGCGAGCGGCACCGGCTCAAGGCCAGTCAGGAGGACGATTTCCGGATCCGCAATTCGGCAGATTTCATGAAGATGCTGAACAACACCTCCACGGTGATGACCAATCTGCTGCTGGTCGTGGCGCTGATCTCTCTCGTCGTCGGGGGCGTCGGCATCATGAACATCATGCTGGTCTCGGTCACGGAGAGGACCCGGGAGATCGGGCTGCGCATGGCTGTCGGCGCAAGATCCCGGGATATCCTCAAACAGTTCCTCATCGAGTCCATCGTCCTCTGCCTCGTGGGCGGTTTCACGGGGATCATTCTCGGGCACGGTGCGGCCCTGCTGGTCGAAAGCCAGCTGAACTGGCCCATCGAGTCCAGTCCCGGCGCCGTCGTGTCCGCAGTGATCGTCTCCGCCGCGGTCGGCGTCATTTTCGGTTTTTACCCCGCGTGGAAGGCCTCGAAGCTGGATCCCATCGAAGCGCTCCGGTATG
>Ga0310696_10006283_pt1 | contig 14125 bp, 13 predicted proteins | sample AusTroGonzalo_MG_4_FD_203885 | JGI IMG/M metagenome (GOLD analysis project Ga0310696, IMG submission 203885) | Bovine rumen microbial communities from tropical cattle in Woodstock, Queensland, Australia - Gonzalo_02 (v2) (version 2) | ecosystem: Host-associated > Mammals > Digestive system >...
TATTTGCTTTTCCGTAAAAAAGACGGCGAACAGCAGACGGCATTGTCAGATCTGGAAAACGAGCGTATCATGCTGGATATGGCGCTTCAGAATGCCGATTGCATCGTTATAGGTTCTCCCGATGAACTGATGGAACTGCAGCCTATGCTGCATCCTGAGGATTCGGATGCATTTGCCGAGATACTGACAAAACTGGCATCAGGCAAAGAGCTGTCAACCAAGGACTTCCGTCTTTCAAAAGATGGTGGCGAGACTTACCGTTGGTGGCAGTTCAGACCCAATGTCACATCCGGTGACAGCAGGACCGATATCCTGGAATCACTTTCAGGTATTGTTATAGATATCAATGACTCGGTACTCTATAACGAATATATGACCGAGGCTGCACTCGTGGCCGAGGAGATTACCAGCAAGGAGTCGTTCCTTATGAATATCAGTCATGAAATTCGGACTCCGCTCAATGCCATCCTTGGATTCGCACAATTGCTCAGTACCGATGACGGACTGATTGAGGGCAGTGAAAGGGAGGAGATAGTAGGGCTGATACGTGAGAATTCAGCCTTGCTCGGTGAAATGATTGAGGATATTCTGCAATTTTCGCGTTTTGAGAGCGGAAGGGTAGATGTCAATCCTGTTGAAACAGAGATAGCTCCGCTTATGAGACAGATATTCGACAATTGGAAAGAAAGTGCTCCGGCCAGATTGAACTTCAGGCTTGAGTCGGGACGTGAAGGTATCTTTGCAATGATTGATCCGGTTAGGGTTGAAGCCATCATGGGTCAGTATATCAAGAACGCATTCAAGTTTACCGAGAAGGGATCGGTATGGATGAGCTGGCGTTACAGTCTGGATGACGGAACGGTGCGCTTATCGGTAGATGATACGGGATGCGGTATCGAGGAGCGCAGATTGGGTAAGGTCTTCAATATCTTCTGGAAGGACAACATGTTCAAGACGGGTGTCGGACTGGGATTGACCATAGCCAAGATGTTTACCGAGAAGATGGACGGAGAGGTTGGTGTGGAAAGCAAACCCGGTGTGGGCAGTTGCTTCCATTCCACATTCAAGGCATATATAAAAAACTGATTTGAAAGCTTATGGGTATGAAACGTCTTGTTGCGCTCCTTATGATTGCCGTTTCGGTCTGTGCATCGGCCCAGATCCGTAACCGTCTCGGGGTTGGCAATGAACTGTACCTTAAATATGCGAACGGCCGTATCAGACAGTTTGACGAGTCCAACATACTGCTTGCGGATTCGATTTACCGTTACGGAATCCATAAGAATGATTCCCGTATCAGGATGCTGGCTCTGTCTTTGGAACTGCCTCCGCGGTTTATTCGTGATGAAAGGGAGCGTGTCGCGGAGATTGTAACTGAACTCAAGTCCATGTCCGGTTACAATACAAGCATGCGTGAGTTCTATTTCCTGACCATGTATGATTACTGTAGCATGCTTATTCTGGCGGGACGCATCCAGGATGCGATGCTGGAGGCCCGAAGCATGTCGTCTTTGGCGGCCAAATCCGGAAGCAATCTGGGACAGATGTATGCCCATAGGGTGATTGGGCTCATTCAGTCATATCGGTCCAATTCAGAACTGGCCGTCAGCAATTTCAAGAAAGCCACGGAGTATTGCGTTAAGGCCAAGGAGGAGCAGGAGCTCCCGGTCATTTATAATATGATTGCCCGCGAACTTATCAAACTGGGCCGGTTTGATGAGGTTGAGGAGTATTGCTCCATGGCCGAGGAGTTCCAGGATTTTTACCCCTCGTTGCGCGTCAAGACCCTGATGACCAAGGTTTACCTTTATGATGCCCAGGACAGGGCCGATGATTTTGACCGTGTATATCAGGAACTTGTCCATAATCCGCTGTACCGTTCGCAGACAGACCGCGACACAAGGCTTATGATAGAGATTTGCTGGCTGCGCTCCCGTGGCAGGCTGCAGGAGGCCCTGCTTAAATCTGACTCCCTGTCCACTGAAAAGGAGCGTTACGGGCAGAAACATCTCATTTACGCCCTTGACAATGATTATCTGAACGCTTACGGTCAGCTGAGCGGTCTGATGGAGGCCAAGGATTCCATTTACATCGCTGTTCAGAATGAGGATATGGCCATTCTTGATGCCGAACTTAATAATGCCCGTCTCAGGCTTGAGGCACAGCGTCTCAAATCCCAACAGGAGATGTCCATAATGTTCGGATTCATTATCCTGTTCATGCTCGTGACTGTAGCGATACTGTTCTCGCAATGGAATCTAAAAAGTAATCTGGACCATATGCGTGAACGTAACCGCCGTGAACTTGAGGCGCGCAATGCATACCGCAAGGCCATAGATTCCAAGGAACTCGAGAATGAGATGAAAACCAATATATTACAGAACCGTCAAACAAACATGCTGTTATGAAATCGGGAATTAAATCATTTTTTGTCAAGAACCATTATATAGTTGTCGCAGTGTTGTGCTTCCTGTCTGGCGGAATTCTGGCTCTTATGAGCATCATTCAGAAAGTGCCTCTGCTCTTGGGGGTACTGGGTGTTGTGATACTTACCGGTGCAATGTTTTTCTACTGTCTCAAGCTTGTGACGGAAAAGACATATCGTGAATATTATGAGGACAGTTACAAGATAGAGCACGAGACAATTGAGGAGGAGATCAAGAAATCAGTCACGTATCACCGTTATCAGGAGGCTGTCCTGAACAGGTATGAGTCGGCATGCCGTGACCTGGGCATGAGCAAAGAGCAGAGCGAATGGCTCCTGATGCTGCTTATGGATGAAAAGAAGAAGGCGGATACCGAGATGAAGGAGAAGGGTATCCACATCTGATTATTTGGACGCCAGCTCCACAAGCTGCAGCTGTGTAATCACACAGCTGGTCAGTTTTTCAAGGATAATGGGTTTGGTGATAAAGTCATTGGCACCCATGTTGAATCCCTTTACGATATCCTCATTAGAATTCAGTGCAGAGAGGATTACCACCCTCAGATCCTTTGTTTCAGGGTTTTCACGTAAGCGTCTGAGAACTTCATAACCATCTATCTCCGGCATCATCAGGTCTAAAAGAACCAGACTGGGCTTTTGCTTGGCGATGAAGTCCAGGGCCTCCCTTCCGTTGGCTGCGGTACTGATGTTGATATTCAGTCTTGACAGAATCTTGCTTATAAGCAGCAGGTTCATCGGGATGTCGTCAACTGCCAGTACTGTATGCTTTGAGAGATCGATGTTCTTGGTGTCTGTGGGTGTCATAATGTAGTCCTTTATCTTATCTATCTGTGGCAAATATAGTCAACAAAACGGAATAATCAAATATTGTCCAACTGGGATGTTACGCTTGACAGAAGAATATCCATGATAACAGGCTTTTTGATAAATCCGGAGGCACCCAGTTTCATTGACTGTTCAATGTCTTCGGGCGATGTATAGGCTGATACTACGATGATTACGGTGCTCTTGAGTTTGGGATCCTCCTTTATGGCCTTGAGAACCTCCCAGCCGTTCATTACGGGCATCTGAATGTCTAAAAGTATAAGTTCTGGCCTTTGGCTGCGGACTATATCCAGGGCCTCCTGGCCGTTTGTGGCAGTCAGTAGCCTGACGTTTGTCCTTGTGAGCATTGTCTTAAGGAGTATTATGTTGACAGGCAGGTCGTCAACAATCAGTACCGTATACTTGGAATAGTCTTTTTTGTTATTCGTAGTCTGCATGATGTTGAAATTATGAGTTGGTGGCCAGCCAGACCTTTGGGGTGACACCTGTTATTTTCTTGAAAACATTGTTGAATGCCGGTGCGTTGGGAAAACCGCATGCAGTTGCAATGTCCGACTGCTTGGCGTCGCGGTGATGAAGCAGGTATTGCTCGGCATAGTCTATCCTCAACGTATTGATATAGTCTGAGAAACTCATGTTGTAGGTGTTGTTGACCAGTCTTGACACATAAGTGCGGTTTGTATCAAGCATTGAGGCAATATCGGCCAGACGGATGCCTTGTTTGAGGAAAAGCTGTTCAGATACTATCAGATCCTCAAATTTGATTCTCAGAGTTTCTTCGTCGGCAGCTCCCTGATGGATGTCGGTTGTCTTCTCCGGTGTGTATTCTGCGGTTCCGTCCGGTGTGAGTTCTGTCTTTTGTTTCTTCTCTTTCTCTTCGCGGAATAATCCGGAGTAGGAGAGTGTGAACAGGATACAGGTCAGTATGACTGATATCGTTGCTTTGCCCCATGTCGGCCATGCCTGTATGACCGATATCTCCATGACCGCATAGATTACGGCTGTGGCTGTTGTGTTGATTAGCCGGATGTTGCGGTCTCCTTTTATGAATTTAATGACAGCGAAGAATATGAATGCAGTTATTTCGACAGCGAGAATCGCGTAGAATATCCGGAAAGAACACAGATATATGATTTTTGCTGCTTTGTCAGTTGCATTTGCTGTCGGATCCTGGATGCTGCCGATAAAACCCTCGGCTCCGGTGAGAACAAGCAGGATGATCTGCGCTACTATCAGTGAAAAAGGAATTGCGATAAAAGCCTGCAGGTATGATTTCTTCTCTCTGCCCTTTGACAGTGAACGTATATATGCCAGAGCGACCGGGATTATGAGTAGTGCTGAGAACTGCTTGATAAGTAATAATGACAGCAAGGTGCTCCCTTCCGTGCAGGTCAGCCCGGCATCGGCAAACAATGCGATTCCGGTTACAGCCAGAAAAAGTTCAAGCGCCCTGAACTCGTTGTCTTTTATGTGGATCAGCGGATTCAAGGCAAGCCAAAATATGCATGTAATGCATGGCAGGAACAGCAATACCGTTATCATAATGTTTTCAATCAGAAGAAATCGTTGTCTTCATATATCTTGTTCTCTCCCCAGACGCTGTTGATATCGACGTTGTAGCTGTTCTCCCAGTTGCTGACCGTAGCGGAGAATTCTATCGGTTGGTACAGTGTGGCAAGGTCAAGTCCCAGATGGAAAGTGTACTGCTTTCCGCAGATGCTGCTGTTACCGGGCAGGACGCCGTACAGCGGAAATTTCTGGACCTGGTCTTTCAGTTCTCTGTAATGCTGTCCGTTATAGTCAAAAGCATCTACGTCAAATACCACCTCTATATATTGCTTTCCCATCTTGATGTCTTCAGGGATTGCGTAAAAACGGCTGCTGTGCGCGCGCTCCGATACAAGGTGGTTCGAGCCTACGAAAAGCTCGTTGTCCGTTCCGACTCCAACTCTGGCATTTCCATTGAATACACCGATTTCGTCACGAATGGTTTTCTGTACCCAGCGTCCTCCGTTGTTGCCGATGGAGTCTATGTAGTAGCCTTCTGTTGCAAAGTTGTGGGCTGAAACTTTCTTGAGACGAATCAGGCCTTGCATATCCGGGTTGTATGTTATGTCGCAAATCCTGAAACCTATGTCATTGGTGATATGACGGAACACAAGAGGTATCACATCCAAGTATGATGCCCTGCGCTCGACGGGATGGGATACAAGGGGACCGGCTTGTGTATCTTCGGCAAGGTAGGGGATGATATACGCTTTGTTTCCGGACATGAACTCAGTCTCGTTTGCATATGGATAATATGCGCTTAAGAGAATGCTTTCAGTGCTGTACCAGTTGCGCGAATCAAATGTGGCAGACCTTATTCCTGCGGTTTCAAATACACGTTCGTTGTTTATCAGAACTTTTCTGGTCTGTGCATCTACACCCATCAGTCCGAAGGGCTTGGTGGGATCCAACCTGGCTTCCATGTCCTGCTCTGAGGAGTAATTGTCGTAGCCGCCTCCTCTTGTCCTGATCTCACCGTCCCTTGTGATGGTTATGTCAAAGCTGACGTCCTGGCTCTTTTCAAAACCGTCAAACGACTCGAAGTCGTCCTCCGGGGTGCATGAAATGATTGCGAGAGCGGCGATAATCCCTGATAATGTCCTTTTTATAGTTGTTCTTTTCATATTGATCGGATATGATTCCCGATGCAAATATAATACAATTTTACGATTCTGCAAAAATTATTACGAAATTGTAAAAAATAATTTTTACGATATAAAAATAAAGCCTGGCCGCATAGCCAGGCTTTATTGTCATATGAGTGTTCGTCTGCTTTAGCAGAATCAATATGCGAACATCGGATAGTTCTTCATGATGCCGTTTACGCGGGCACGTACCTTTGCTATTACAGCCTCATCCTCGGGAGCGTTAAGAACTTCCTCAATCATCTCGGCGATGGTGACCATCAGGTCCTCCTTGGCACCGCGTGTGGTGATGGCGGGAGTACCGAAACGCAGACCTGAGGTCTGGAATGCGCTGCGTGAGTCAAACGGAACCATGTTCTTGTTGGCGGTGATATCGGCGGCAACAAGTGCTTTCTCTGCAACCTTACCGGTCAGGTCGGGGTACTTTGAACGCAGGTCAACCAGCATGCTGTGGTTGTCGGTGCCGCCTGATACGATTGTGAAACCGCGCTTGGTCAGCTCCTCGGCCAGCTTCTTGGCGTTCTTCTGGACCTGGATCTGATACTCTTTGAACTCGGGCTGGAGAGCCTCGCCGAATGCAACTGCCTTGGCTGCGATGACATGCTCCAACGGGCCGCCCTGTGTGCCGGGGAATACGGCTGAGTCAATGAGCTGTGACATCATCTTGGTCTCGCCCTTGGGAGTCTTGCGGCCACGGGGATCCTCAAAGTCCTTACCAAGCAGGATGATACCGCCGCGGGGTCCGCGCAGTGTCTTGTGGGTGGTTGAGGTGACGATGTGGGCGTACTTTACAGGGTTCTCGAGCAGACCGGCTGCGATGAGTCCTGCGGGATGAGCCATATCGATCATCAGGAGAGCGCCTACCATATCGGCAATCTTGCGCATACGGGCGTAATCCCACTCACGTGAATATGCTGATCCGCCACCGATGATGAGTTTGGGCTTTACTTCAAGTGCAAGCTGCTCCATCTTGTCGTAATCGACGCGTCCGGTCTCAGGATTCAGGTCATAACCTACAGCATGATACAGGATACCTGATGAGTTTACTGCTGAACCGTGTGAGAGGTGACCGCCGTGTGCAAGGTTAAGGCCCATGAAGGTTTCACCCGGCATGAGAACAGCCTGAAGGACTGCAGCGTTTGCCTGGGCGCCGGAGTGGGGCTGTACGTTGGCGTACTCGGCTCCGAACAGCTTCTTGATGCGTGCAATTGCAAGGCTCTCGGCCTCGTCAACTACCTCGCAACCGCCATAGTAACGCTTGCCGGGATAACCCTCGGCGTACTTGTTGGTGAGGCAGGAACCCATGGCCTGCATAACCTGGTCGCTTACAAAGTTCTCTGAGGCAATCAGCTCGATGCCTTTAGCCTGGCGCTGATGCTCGCGCTCGATGATGTCAAAAATCTCTTGATCTCTTTTCATTTTATTATAGTTGTTGGTTACTTTCAAAACAGTATTCCGTATGAGAATGACATGATACCCAAACGTCTGTCCAACCTGTATTCAGCGTCGGGATACGTTTCGTTCAGATCCTTAAACGGTCCTGAAACGGTATTTATGGTTGCTTCATATTCAAAATCCAGAAAGGTTCTTCCAATCTGAACGCTCAATCCGGCGGTCCATCCTATGATCCATTCGGTGGGTTCCTCTGCAAAATCAAACGGTTCCAGAGTGCTGAACTGGGCCGAATAGAATCTGTCCGGCGTATATCTCAGACGCGGGCCGGTAAAGGCCGACAGACAGTAAGGCGGACGGTTGACTATATGATAACCCACCTGCACCGGAACGGTGAAGGACTTGTATGTGAATGAGCAGGAAAAATCGTTCTTGGACTCGGCTTCGGGGTCCCAACTGTTCAGGTCAACATAGAAATGTGATTTGTTGCAGCTCAATCCGAGTCCGGACTGAAAGAACAGGGTTCTTGAGTTGAGTCTGAAAAGGAAGGCTGCAAAATTACCTACCTGGGTGTCCTGGATATATTCGGTCAGCTCATGCTCGTTGATGTAGGCGTCGGTGACATATGATGCGGTGGCGGCAAAACCGAGTCTGGCTCCCCAGTTTGAGGAGAAGGCCGGCAATGAACTCCGGCTCCATATCTGCGCATAGGCGTTCATGGAGAGAAGCAATACCGCAATTGTTGTCAGCGCACGCGACTTCATCATCACAGGAGTTTTATATCACCTTTATGTATGTCCTTGTTGCAATAGCGGCAACGCAATGTGCCGTTTTCCTTATCGACTACATCGAATACGGTCATCATGGGCTCGTGGTTGGTGATGCATTTGGGATTGCCGCATTTCACTATGCCGCGAACCTCATCGGGCATTGCGATCTTCTTTTTTTCAACCACCTCATAGTCCCGGATTATGTTCAGTACGATATTGGGAGCTATGACTGATAGTTTGCTGCATTCCTCCTCTGAGAAATATCTGTCCGCAATCTTGATAATGCCTTTGCTTCCCATCTTGCGGCTGCTCAGGTTTGCTCCGATGGTTATGGGGGTATTTATGGCAGTAAGTCCAAGCAGGTTGACCACGTCAAACACCTTGTTTGACGGGATGTGGTCTATTACGGTGCCGTTTTCAAGTGCTGCTACCAGCAGTTCTGATTTTCCTGTTTTTTCCATAGCGGTCATTTAAGAAGGTTCAGAGCGTTGCAGATAAGGGCTTCGCGAACAAACAGACCGTTCTTGGCCTGCTGGAAATAGTATGCGTGCGGATTGGCATCCACATCCTGCGCTATCTCGTTGACTCTCGGGAGCGGGTGCAGGATCTTCAGGTTGGGCTTTGCGCTGCGGAGCATGTCATTCTTGAGGATGAACATGTCTTTTACGCGCTCATACTCCATCAGGTCTGTGAAACGTTCCCTCTGGACACGTGTCATGTAAAGTATGTCGGCGTCAGCGATCGTCTCTTCATCAAAACGGGTGTGCTCTTCAAACCTGATGCCGTTGTTGCGGCAGTATTCCTTGTACTCTTCCGGCATTTTGAGTTCATCGGGAGATATGAAATGGAATGTGGGGTTGAAGAATCTCATTGCGGTGAGCATCGAATGAACCGTACGTCCGTACTTGAGGTCTCCCACAAGATGAATGCTAAGATTATCCAGGCGGCCCTGGGTCTTGAGCATGGAGTAGAGGTCAAGCATGGTCTGAGAGGGGTGCTGGTTGGCTCCGTCGCCGGCATTGATGATGGGCACCGGAGACACCTCGCTTGCATAACGTGCGGCACCTTCAAGATAGTGGCGCATTATTATGAGGTCCGCATAGTTGCTTACCATCATAATTGTGTCCTTGAGTGTCTCGCCCTTTGACGAACTGGTCGTGGCGGCATCGGAAAAACCGATTACGCGTCCGCCCAAACGGTTGACGGCGGTTTCAAAACTAAGCCTTGTCCTGGTGGACGGCTCAAAGAAGAGTGTCGCTACTATTTTCCCGTCAAGAATCTTGCTGTTCGGGTTGGCTTCAAATTTGGCTGCATGCCCCAGAAGCCAGAGAATGTCTTCTCTGTCAAGCCCTTCGAGCGAAATCAGACTTCTGCCTGTTTGGTCCATTTGAATATAGTTTGTTCGGGAGTCCAAAATTACTAAGAAATTAGCAACTATAAGAGTGTCTGTTCATAACTTTCCATAAAATGCCAAATTTTATAGGATGAGTTTTTTCCGTACTGTCTTTTTGTGTTAAATTTGTAGGATTAAGCATATGTTTCCGTCTTTGATGGCGGAGTTATCCTGAGAAAGAATAATTGGAATGAGCAAGACAGTTAAGCGTATTCTGTTGGGATTATGGCTTTTGTTCGTGGCCGGAATCCTTACCGTATATCTGATTTTCAGCGGACTCAGTAAGGGATGGATAGGGAATACTCCGTCAGTTGAAGATCTGGAAAATCCCATAGATAAGTTTGCGACCCAGATAATCTCATCCGACGGTGTGGTTCTGGGCACATTCGCCCGTAGTGAGGACAACCGTGTGTGGGTGGATTTTGAAGAACTGTCCCCGTATGTTGTCAAGGCTTTGGTGGCTACAGAGGATGTGCGTTTTCAGGAGCATTCGGGAATAGACCTTAAGGCTCTTGTGAGAGCTATCGTGAAACGTGTCATCCTGCAGCAGCGCAGCGCCGGTGGCGGCAGTACGCTTACCCAGCAGCTTGCCAAGCAGCTTTATACCGAGCATGTCGCCCGCAGTTCCGTACAGAGAGCGTTACAGAAACCTACAGAGTGGGTGATAGCTGTCAAACTGGAACGCTATTATACCAAGGAGGAGATACTTACCCTTTACCTGAACAAATATGATTTCGGCAACAATGCCATCGGAATCCATACCGCTTCAAGGACATATTTCGGCAAGCTCCCTTCTGAGCTGAATGCGGAGGAATCGGCCATGCTTGTGGGTATGTGCAAGAACTCTTCGCTCTATAACCCGTTGCGCAGGGCCGAAAGGACACGCGAGCGTCGTAACGTGGTGCTGAGTCAGATGGAGAAAGCGGGTTTCCTCGGAGAGGCTGAGACTGATTCGCTTCAGGCGACAGAGTTGGGTCTTAACTATCACAAGGTTGACCATGCCGTAGGACAGGCTACATATTTCCGTGAGTATCTGCGTTCAGTCCTGCGCAAGAGCAAACCGGAGCGCAAGAACTATCGCGGATGGCAGATGCAGCAGTTCTATGAGGATTCCATCGATTGGGAGCAGGATCCTCTGTTCGGCTGGTGCAACAAGAATCTCAATCAGAACGGTGAGCCTTATAATCTCTATACTGACGGTCTGAAGGTCTATGTTACCATTGACTCGCGTATGCAGCAGTATGCCGAGGAGGCTGTTGCGGCCCAGTTGCAGGATTATCTGCAGCCTGATTTCTTTGAGGCCAAGCTGGGATTGAAGACGGCTCCTTTCACAAACAAGCTCACTACTGATGAGGTAAAGCGTATCATGGACAGATCCATGAGGGATACGGACCGTTACCGTGGCCTTACCGCCCGTGGCGTTTCGGAGGATTCCATACGTAAGATCTTTGATACTCCATGCCGTATGTCGGTCTTCTCATATGACGGTTACATTGATACCGTATTGTCTCCCTTGGATTCAATACGTTATATGAAATTCTTCCTGCGAACAGGGTTTATGTGTATGGAGCCAAGGACCGGATTCGTACGGGCGTATGTGGGAGGCCCTGATTATCGTGCTTTCCAGTATGATATGGTTACGATGGGACGCCGTCAGGTAGGATCTACAATGAAGCCATACCTTTATACACTTGGTATGGAGAGCGGTTTCTCCCCCTGTGACCAGTGCGTCAACGAGACTCAGACGATTTTGACCGAGTCCGGCCAGATATGGCAACCTAAGGATGACGGAAAGTCAATGCTTGGACAGCTCGTTACGCTCAAGTGGGGATTGTCCCGTTCCAACAACAATGTTACGGCTTGGCTGATGTCACAGCTCAGTCCGTATGCGTTCGTGAATCTTCTTCATGAGTTCGGTCTCCGCAACCAGGCTATCGAACCTGTATTGTCACTCTGTCTCGGTACATGTGACGTATCGGTCCAGGAGATGGTCAGCGCATACACGGCATTCGTGAATCATGGTATCCGTACCACTCCGCTGTATGTGACCCGTATTGAGGATTCCGAGGGTAATATTCTGGCACAGTTCTCCGCACGCAGCAATGAGGTCGTCAGTGAGGAGACATCGTATAAGATGATAGACATGATGCGTGCCGTAGTAAATGAAGGAACAGGAACGCGTTTGCGCGTTTCCCGTCTGTTCCCCACGTTCTATACCGTCGATTGCGCAGGTAAAACCGGTACTACGGATAATCATTCCGATGCATGGTTCATGGGTTACACCCCGGATCTTGTGGCCGGATGCTGGGTAGGAGGTGAGGATCGTGACATTCACTTTGATGATATGGATCATGGCCAGGGTGCTCATGCGGCGCTTCCTATTTTCGGAATGTTCATGGATAAGGTTTATGCAGACTCCGTAAACCTGGGTTATTTGCCAAGTACAAAATTCGATATCCCTGAGGATTATGATCCGTGTGCCGGATTTATGGACTCTGAGAGTGAAACTCTTGATAACTATTCGATAGAATCTTTCTGATGGAATTTGCAGCAATCATACCAGCCCGTTACGCTTCGACGCGTTTTCCGGCCAAGCCGCTTGCGGTTTTGGGCGGCAAACCGGTTATAATACGCGTTTGTGAGCAGGCAAGCAAGGTCTTTGACCACGTTTTTGTGGCAACAGATGACGAACGTATATTCAGTGCGGTCAAGGAGGGTGGCTTTACCCCGATAATGACCCGCAGCGACCATAAGAGCGGGACGGACCGTTGTTATGAGGCTTTCTGCAAATGCGGGGTAAAGGCCGATGTCGTGGTGAACATACAGGGAGACGAGCCTTTCATCCAGCCTTCACAGCTGCAGACCATAAAGAGCCTGTTTGACAGCAGTGATACTGATATCGCTACTCTCGTCAAGCCTTTCCTGCCCGAGACCCCGTTTGAGAAAGTGGCCAATCCCAACAGCCCCAAGGTGGTTGTTGATGATAACTGGAATGCGCTCTATTTCAGCCGCAGCGTCATTCCGTATCTCAGAGGCATTCCTCAGGAGGAGTGGCCGGCGCGTCATACTTATTACAAACATATCGGCTTGTATGCATTCAGGGCCGATGTGCTGAAATCTGTTACGGAATTGCCTCAGGCACCGCTTGAGAAGGCCGAGAGTCTTGAGCAGTTGCGCTGGTTATCGGCCGGTTACAGGATTAAGGTCGGAGTAACCGATGTTGAGACTATCGGAATTGACACTCCCGACGATTTGGCTGCGGCAGAACGTTTCCTGAAAGAACAATCTCTATGAAATACAGACTGTACATCCTGATTCTGATCTCCTTTCTTCCGGCTTTCTGTATGGCAAGCGGGAGGCAGCAGGACAGTACCCGACAGAACAATAAGAACAGTCTCGTTTTAAGTGACGGATCGGTTTATACCGGGCAGATGAAGTTGCGTAAACCCTATGGCACCGGCCGTACGGACCACGTTAACGGTGATGTGTATGAAGGTGCTTATGAAAAAGGTTTGCGCAAAGGCGTGGGTATATGCCATTATGCCAACGGAGACCTTTATCTCGGATTCTGGGATAATGACATAAGGTCCGGCGAGGGAGAGCTCCAGTATGCGTCGGGTGATGTTTACAAAGGCAGCTGGAAAGATGACAACCGTACCGGTAAGGGCGTATATATGTGGTCTGACGGTTCGTATTATTCCGGCGAGTGGGCCAAAGACCTGCGTCACGGTACGGGACTGATGTGCTGGCGTGACAGTTCCGAGTACCGCGGTGCCTGGTCTGACGGACAGCGTGATGGGCAGGGTGAGTTCAAGAGTAAGACATATACATATGCCGGTTCGTGGCAGAATGACCTTGAGAACGGCAACGGCATTTGCTCTATGTCCAACGGTGATACATATAAGGGACAATTCAGCAACGGCACGATAGCCGGAACCGGCGAATACACTTTTGCCAACGGCGATGTTTACAAGGGCTCGTTCCGTAACGGAATGGCCGACGGCAAAGGCGTCTTTACATGGGCCGATGGCTCCGTGTATGACGGAGAGTGGAAGGAGAACCGCCGTGAGGGTACCGGCCGTATGGCTTGGGCCAACGGAGACAGCTATTACGGTGAGTGGCGGGATGATATTCCCTGGGGAGAAGGCTCCATGAGTCTTGCTGACGGAACCAAATTCAAGGGAAGTTTTGTGAATGGCGTGGTAGACGGCAAGGGCCTTGTCGAAGAGCCTGACGGAACCCGCCTTGAAGGCGTTTTCAAAGACGGTTACCGTACCGGAACATTTACGGTAAAGGATAAGACAGGAAAAAAAATAAGGACGATCATATATTGAAACTATGATTTTAGATACACTTGACAGACTTGAATGCTACGGATACATCAGTCCGTTGATGGGTAAGGTTCTGGAGTTCTTCCGTACGACAGACCTTTCTGCCCTGCAACCGGGCAGGATAGACCTGCAGGGCGATGATCTTTTTGTCAATGTCAACCGCCAGAATGCACAGACGCGTGATGAGGCTCTGATTGAGGCACACAAGGAGTATATAGATATCCAGGTTCCCATTTCATCTGATGAGGAGATGGGATTCATATCGGCCCCTTTCA
>Ga0310696_10006284_pt1 | contig 14125 bp, 21 predicted proteins | sample AusTroGonzalo_MG_4_FD_203885 | JGI IMG/M metagenome (GOLD analysis project Ga0310696, IMG submission 203885) | Bovine rumen microbial communities from tropical cattle in Woodstock, Queensland, Australia - Gonzalo_02 (v2) (version 2) | ecosystem: Host-associated > Mammals > Digestive system >...
AAAAAATCTAAAAGTACATTCAAAAGTACTGAATGGGTCTATCCTATCAACCTATTCCAATTTCTGCGTATTTCCAAATTGTGAATAAAATCCCTTTAATCCGAGCATTTTATCGGATTCTTGGTATTTTTTCTTTTTATATGAAATTTTAGTTGAACCATTCAGAAACTTCGCTACTGACCCACCAGCCACCTTTGCAACTATGTTTCCAACTCCAACTATAGTTCCAGCTACGTTTTTCTGGATTCCAGATACGGAATCAACCATTCCACCAAGTTTCCCAGTTTTCTTGTTGCCGTTGTTAGTGACCTTCGAAGTCTTACTTGCAACATTTTTATTTGTTGTGGCTAGTGAACTTTCCAATGACATTTCTTACCTCATTTTCCAAGTATACTGCTCATCTTTCCGCTTATTTTGTCTATCTTTCCAAGAAGACCGTCTTTTTTCTTTATGGTTCCGCGTGCGAAATCAACAAAATTCACATAACCGTCAACTGTGAATGTCTGGGCTGTCGAATCTGTATGTGAAAAATCAATACCGCTTACATTTGTAATCCTGACACCTTCCATGAGAATGTTCATTCCAGCATAATTTTGCTGGTCTCCCCTAACCTTAACTTTAACCGTGAACCCATTATTCAGCATTCTCCTGTTTATGTTGTAGTCTATGGCCATGAGCTCCCTGATTCTCGTGTAAATCTTTCCAGTCGCGTCATTCAACACCGTCCACTGGAACTCATGCTCTTGTTCGCACAGTATCGGAACCTGCACTTCCCTTCCCTTGTAGTACAACTGCGCGTTCTATGACTTCAAACCTGGAATATTAACGCTTTGACACAAAAACTGAAATCCGCCAAGCTGTGAAAACACAACCTCGAAATTAGACTTTATCTGAACACCAGAGTACGTTATGGCATTCATGAACTCGAAAAGGGACGACTCCTTGGCTTTTCCCTTGTCCGATTTCCTTGAACCTACGTTTGCTACTGTGTTTACTATGCTTCCTAGACTCATTACAGAAAATACCTCAGGAATATTTACGGCTAAAAAACAAAAAGAGGCGGAAAATCCGCCTCTTTCCTACGCGAAATGTACGCGAAATCACCTCTGTCCGATGAGTGCTCCATTTGCGGAGTTCTCTATCTGCCAGTAGATGCTCTTCAGAGAAACCTCAAAGGTGGCAACTGACGCATCCGTGTTGCTCATGCTCAATGCTCCTACTGACTGGACCTTAACGCCGATTAGCTTATACACTTCAGCTACGGCCATCATGTCGTTGTCAAGAAGCTGCAACCTCACGACAGAGCTATTGTTAAGACGCCTGTCTCCAGTAAACACTGAACCGCCCTCGATGTCTGGGTCGGCTACCTTAGCGGCCCATGCGAGGAATCCACGGCGAATCTCGCCGTTCGTGTCGGCACGTACCGTAAGCGTGTGGTCCTGTTCCATCTTCATTACCGTTGGAACTGGAACCGTGAATCCCTTGAAACCGACATCGACATATTCCTGCGTTCTGTTAGGTGCCGCGAATCCGTCTACATACATCGTGATTCCCTGGAAAATCTAGTCTATCTCGGAATAACCAGTCGTAATAGTCATTTCGTACATGTTCGTCGTACGAAGCTGGTTTGTGGACATCTGGTTTAGAAATTGATTAAGCGGTATTGCCATCTTTTTATCCTTATTGGTTCTTTGTTCTTATTTACAGCAAAAGACATGCGGAATTTAAATAACTGAAATTGCATGTCTTAAAATCCAAATAAAACAAAAAGACCGAGGATTTTCCCTCGGTCTTTTGCACATCTGGATTCTTTCATCATAGCTCGTCCCAGGACGCGCCCGTAGGGAGAATGACGAAGTTGCAGATGATGAACTCGATTGTCTTTGTCGGCTTGATACCTATGCTGATGTGGAGTTCGTTGCGGTCGATTGTCGTCGGCGTGTTGTTCGACTCGTCGCAGATAATCTTGTAGTCGTACACTCCGCCGCCCACCTTCGCTTCCTTGAAGTATGGGTCGAGGAGGTCCACCACGCGCTGGCGCATGTATGCCGTGTTGCCCTCGTACACGACGTAGCGGAGGACCTTGTAGGTCGCACGCTCGAGGCGGAGGAGGAGACGGCGTACGTTGACGCGGTCAAGTGCAGAAGGCTTCGTCTGAAGTGTCTTCTGGCCTTCCAGAACGATTCCGTCCTGAGGATAGTTGATTGCGTAGTTCCAGTTCTTCGTGTAAATCTGTCCAGCCTGTTTAATTGTCGGGCTGAACGCAACGTCGAGAGCCGCAACAATTCCACGATTAAGGCCAGCTGGTGCATCCCAGTACTCGAAGTTGAGGTCAGTGTAGATGTAGATTCCGCATGCCTTGATTGAAGGCGGGCACCAGAAGTAGTCTCCGCTGAACTCGTCTGCAATCTGGAACCAGTCGCAGTATCCAGCGCCGTAGGACGTGTTGATTCCAGTGAGGTACTTCGTGTAAGGAATGATGTTCACGTCAATCGTGTTCTTTGGCTTGGAAGGACGAATAATCTTCTTCTGTCCCTGTAGGCAGTAAGGACGTGGTCCGTCAGCGATGAACATGCAGTCCTTGCGGATGTTCTTGCAGAAGTTGTCCATCTTCATGATGACCGTCTTCCACATCTTCACGTCGTTGTCCTTCTTGCACTTCCACATAGCTGCGTCCGTGGACATCGGGTCGTAGAAGCCCTTCTTTTCGTAGACTGTCTTAATAAACTGAGCGATGTTGGAAATACCACCGTCAACGACGATGTCTATTTCTCGCTCGTTTATGTCCGTTACCTTGTCGTAGACAATGTCAAGTGCCTTGAGAATGGACTCGGACACGTCGATGTCCTCTTCGGTCATTCCCTCGTAGAATCCCATGGAGGCCACATTTGCCGTCTGGTGAGGCATCACGATGATATCGACTTCCTTGTTGTACTTGTCTTTGAGGGCGTCTGTTGGCATGCAGTTCGTGAAGATGTTCACGTACTCAGACTGCTCGTTTACAATCGTGTCGATGAACACCGTTGCACCAGTATTTGGATTCTTCTCGTCCCTGTTGAGTGAGCCGACGAAGGATTCAACAATCTGGAAGCTAATCTTGTTGCCCTCAGATGCGTCGAGATACGCCTTGACAACCACAAGACCGATTTTCTTCATGTTCTCCCTGTCAAACCCGCCATCTGCCTGAAGTGCTATAGACGAGAAGTAGGAGTTAGCCTGAAGTGCAAGCGAGTCGAAGAAGTCAGCGTCGTTGTCCTCTTCCGTGTGCTCGTTGTTGAACCTCTGTGAGATGATTGACGTTGCAGAAACCTCTGTTGGTTCAAGTACGTTGAACGTTGTGTACGGCTTTCCGTTGAACTTATATTCATTGCCAGGGGCAGAACAGTCAAGAGTCTGGATTCTCTTTATAGTCTCATAGTCAGTAACCATCTCATCGTCAACGTCTATGAGACTCTGTGCATAGAGTCCGTTTGCCGCTGTAGTTATGATTGGGATGATTCCGATTACTTCCCTTGTGTCGTTCTTGTGGGATTTATCCTCTGGAACCTTGACATAAGGCTTTCTCGTCTTATCGACTATAAGAATCTGGTTTGTCGGAACCCTTGACTCGTCAGTCCTGTATTCATCGACTTCGTCGAGAGTGTAAAGTGAAGGATTTCCCTTTGCTTCGATTCTCCAGAAGTCCTTTACTGTCTTGTCTGCCTGGTAAATCTCGCAGAACTCAAGTGTTTTCTTTACGCTCTCTATAGTTCCTTCGGTTACTGCCTATGGGGTTTGGATGAAGAACGCCCTCATGTTTGTGAAGTAATCGGCTATCTCCTCAAGGCTGTTGGCCTGTTTAAGGTTGTACCAACCGTTCGAAACCACGTCTCTTATCTTCTGAACGTCAGATGAAACTATATCCCTTGTTGGGGCTATCCTAAATGCGTCTACTCCAGATTCATAGGAACATGTCAATGTTCCATTCTCTGGGAATGTCTCTATAGCCTGCGCGTAATTGTCCTTTGACTTCGTGAATCCTGCGAAGAAATCGTCACTGAGAACTCCCTCTGTGTATCTGTTCTTGAGTGTAAGGTAGTCAACTGTTTCTATTATGAATTTCCTACCCCACTCAGTCTACTGGTCCTCTGGGTCTGGAGGATACGTAAATGTATTTTCAGCCGACAAAGTTATCGTCTGTATTGCACTGTTCTGAAGGTCTGCTGGGATGTCATATCCAATCACGACAGATATCTGCTGCTGGACATTTATCGTTCCAAGATTGTATTCGAATCCGCCAGAATCAATGCAAGCCTGAAGAATGTCGTAATAGTCCTTCGTCGTCTTCGGGTTGCTTACAACGGTAGCTGTAATTTCATTTCCGTTGTTTGCAATCTGTGCAAGCTCTTTAATAGACATCGTAAGGTCTCTTACCGTCTTGCCTTCGTTCGAGAAGTAATTCTTAAGGTTATCCCTTGAATTCAAGGCGTTCTTTATAGCACTGCCAGAATCTGGGAGAGAGTTTATTGCATTAACTATCGAATAAACGCAGGTTCCCATTGAATTTATAGTTTCACCAAGGTCTCCAGCTATTTCATCAAGAGGTGTCCACTGATTAGGGAACAATATGTTCTCCTTCATGTACCAGAACGCATCCATGTTAGGAATCCTGTCTGGTGATATGGCATCTCTCAGATAGCTTATGAACTGGGCCTTCGTCATCTGGAGAAGAAACGCCTGTTTAAGCGTTTCAATATCCTAAACGTACATTCCAACATCATATTCATACTTGTAAACCCCAGTCACTGGGTCTCTTGTATAAACTTCGAAAAACGTACCGCCAGCTGTCCTTCCATCACTTCTGTCAGTCGTATTGACATTTCCATTCAACACATTCAGTTCTGGTATTTCGCTTCTTATTACGTCCTGAATAGTAACCTTGTCTTCCGCGTCGGTTACATTGAATATCTCCATGAAGAACTTAAGGACATCTCTCTTATACTTGTTAGATGTCTGTACAGAACCATACAATTCATGAAATTGACCGCCTTCAGACAATGACTCACTAACAGAGGTGAATTGCTGTGTTCCAGAAGTAATGAGTTTGTACTTCTGGCCGACAAATTTATCCCTTGCCTCGTTCTCATATGGAAGTTTGCAGCAGTTCACGATTCCGTTCTGGTTCAGAACCTCCATGGAAGCTGCGTAGAAGTATCTCTCGGCCTCATTGTCTGGGGCTCCGTAGTAGCTCAACCACGCGTTCTTTGACGTGAAAATCATAGGTATGTAGTCTTCGCCAGAATTTGCGAAACCCGTAACGAGCACCTTCGTGCCAGTCATTGCTGGTGAATACTGGGATTTGTCAATCTCGTGTATCTCAATTCCAGGTGCGTCTATTGTTCTTATGGCCATGTTGGTTAGTCCTTTGTCTAAATTCTTGGGTCTTTCCTCTATTTACAAAGTTTTATCTACTGGAATCACGCTCCCAGTTCCTGTTCTATAACCTCCTGAACGTCAACCGACTGGTTTGTCGCTATGAAGTTGAGCACTATGAACTCTATCGTCTTTATGGGACGTACAGCTATGGTTATATGCAATTCATTGTTCTCTATGGTCTGTTCGTTGTTGTTCCTCTCGTCACAAACCACTATGTACTGACTTATTCCGTCATTCACCCTTACCTGGCTCAGATACTACTCTATCTGGTCAGTGAGCCTAGTTCTGAGGTATTCAGTATTTCCTTCATATACAAAATATTTGCATATTTCACGTATATTCTTCTCAAGTCCGAGCATTAGTCTTCTGACGTTAACCCTGTCAAGTGCGGTCTTGTCCCTCTGGAACGTCTTCTATCCCTCTAGGATTATCCCATCGAGCGGGAAACTGACGGCGTAATTCCATGAATTTATGTAAATCTGACCAGCTTCTTCGTTCGTCGGGTTAAATGCAACGTCAAGAGTGTTTGAAATCCTTCCACGATTCAATCCAGCTGGTGCGTCCCAATAAGCACCCTGATTGTCCGTGTACAGGTAAACACCGAGTGCCTTTATAGAAGGAGGCATCCACATGTACTCTCCGCTATAACGTTCATATGAACGGAACCAGTTGAGATATCCAGCCGAATATGATGAATTTATAACGTCGGATATCAACTTCATCTTAGGAAGTATCGTTTTCTTAACTGTATTCTCTGGTTTCGTCGGCCTTATTATTTTTACGTCACCCTCAAGGCAGAACGGCCTTGGTCCGTCTGCTATGAAAATGAGGTCCTTTCTGGTATTTTTGGCAAAATCGTCAAACCTCTGCAAAATCTTTTTCCAGACTCTTACGTGATTTTGATTTTCCAGTTTGAACATATAAGAAGTGTCAAGATTATAGTCATATAGTCCATATCTCTTAAAATCATCTCTTATATAATGATTTGCATCTTTTATGGGCTCGTTGTTGGTTGGGTCTCTCTCATATACCTATGTTGACGCTATGAACTGGGCTATGTTTGATACACCAGCATCCACAAGTATGTCTACGTCTAGTGTATTCTTGTCCTCGCTCTTGTTGAAAATCTTTAGCATTGGCTCGTAAATCGATTTCGTGACATGTATGTTCTTTCTCATATCGCGCTGATAAAATCCCATAGAGCATGCAGTCTGATTGTTCACGACGTAAATTTGGGCATTCTTTAAACCAAGTGGATTATTGTCTACTTCCTATGGTATATTAGCGTTAGAGAACACGTTTATATAATCGGAATTTGAGTTAACAACATCGTCTATAAATATATTTTTTCCATTATCGACGTCCTTTGCGGCTCTATCCAAAGAACCAACAAAAGATTCAACTGGAAGAAATGAAATCCTGTTCTCATTTGCAGTATCTATATATGCCTTGAACACGACTATTCCTATCTGATTCAGATACTTCCTGTCGAGTCCACCACCTACAAACTTTATCGCTGGGAACTATTCAGCGGCTTTAATGGAAACCGTATAGTCATTATATGTTACGTCTTCTTCAGAACCAAGATATTCACCAAGTCCAACGAAATTAATTTGTGAATTATCCTTTACAGAAATAAGCTTATTGCTGTCATAATTAAACGGCTTCCTTGACTCTTCCATCACTACAGCCGACTTTTTCCTGTATGAGTTCCTGATGCACGAAAGGGCGTTATACTGTTTTACGGTGCTGTCGTTGTTCTCTATCAATCCCTGTACATACATCGCATTGGCTGGTGACACCACCACTGGAACTATTCCTACAATCTAATTTCCGAAATTGTCTTTCTCGTACATTCCTCTCGTTATGTCAACAACGTACATTTTGTTCAAAGGAACTTTAAGTTCCTTAACCAAAAACTTGTCAAATTGCTCATATGACATGAGTTCATTTGATGTCGTAGAACTGTCGCTGTTTATCTTCGCATATGTCAATATTGAATCATCAACGCTCTTTATTTCAGTAAACTTGGTAAAAAGAAGATTTTTCTATTGTGTTGTAAATGGAGGAATCTAATTTCTGAGAATCGGGTAACTCGTAAGCTATTCGTATGCTTCAAGATAATCATTAAGATAAAGTTTTTTCGTGAAATCTCGTATAACGTACATGTCACCAACTTCATTTTCGGACGGTACGTCACCAAATGCCTGTTTAAGGGAATTTCTTACCTCGTGTAATTGTTGAGCAGTATCTGGAAAATTGAGCAAATTAACACCTAAGTAATAATCTCCAGACAATACATTAAATTGTCCGTTTATCAAATTTTCCACTATTGTCGGTGTCATCCTTTTGCTTCTATTTGTGCTCAAAAGTGTGTTTCTGAAAAAATATTCATTATCAATGGAGAAATTTGCGGTATCACAAATAAAATCAATTATTCTATTTGGAATTTTCATCGCCACATCATTTAATCCTTCACCACGAGATAATTCTCCCCAGAGGCTGTGCCTTGTCCAATTCAATTCCTAATCTTCAGTATTGACAACCGAAGATATAGTAGTAATAAGCAAATAAGGTCTTACAACAACGTCAAATAATGACCTATCCCTTGGCACCTAAGTCCAACTAGTATTACCTTTAGTCCAACCGTTATATCTCACTGAAATATCGTTTTTTACAATCTATTCTGGAGAGCTCAGATACGAAGCTGCACCGTCTATCGAGAAAGACGTATATACGAAATTGTCCTAAGAATCATTGTAATATGGAAGTTTTGCGGCATAGCAGACACCACCCCTATCAATTATCTCCGAAACAGAATTGTAAAAGTACTTTTCGGCTTCGTTTGTAGGCGTTCCATAGTTCTTGATAAACGTGTTCATCGTGTTTATCCACTTTACTGTGTAGTCATCGCCTTTATCCCCGAAACCAAGGACCATTGTGGCCGTACCTACCGTGCTATTATCAACCGTTTCGTCATACTTGGAACGGTCTATCTCGTTTAACTCAATACCTGGAGCGTTTATTCTGCGTGCCATGACTATGAAAATCCTATTTCCTTTATTTACTTTTGTTAAAAAAGACACATTTCCAAGTGTGCGAAGCACACTTTTTAAAAAAATTTCTCAAAAACGTCCATCATACGATTTATTTTTCGTATCTTATTTAAATTTAATATATTTATATATAATGATTTTAAGTAATTATTCTATAAGAAAATATTCCTTAAAAAGAATGGAAGCCAAAAAATGAAAGAACTCGGGCAAATATACATTTCTTCCGATACGCCAGAGAAACTAGATTACGAATACCTCTCTGGAGGAATTAACACACTTTCTAATAAAGTTGGAGAACTTTCAACCAATGTAAAAACGATTTCATCTGATGTCGAAGACATTGAAGACGAAGTCGATGGTTTAATTGACGATGTAGAGGAAATCTCTGGTGACGTAGATGATTTGAAAGACAGCGTGGAGGAATTGATAACAAAAACCGATACGATATCATCAGACGTTGACTGCATAAAAGAGGACTATCTTTCACTTTCTGCTGGAGGAACAGTTGAATCAGATGTAACCATAAAGGGAAAAGCGATTATAAATGGAAATTTCGTCCATTCAAATGAAGAAAGCAACGTAGTTGTCATAGAAGGAACAGAAAATGTCTTTGTAAACTCAGATTCCATATCTGGAGTTACCTATGTTGGAACAAAGGGATGGTGCATACTTGACATCGACTTGAGCGATTCAACGGTGAAATTAAGCGGAGACGCATCCGAGCTTGCAGATTACGGTGGCCAGAAGGTTAGCCTTCGCGTCGGTAGTTTTTCATATAACGGCCAGATGACCGTAAATCCAGATGAAATTTCATTTGACGACGAAAACACCATTGTAAAATTGGACGTACTTAGTGCAATCCTGCATGGAAGAAACAAATACTTTAAAAATACAGACGAAAATGCAGAAAAATTTGAAGAAATGAATTCCGATGAGAATTACATTTCTCTATTCGGATTAAACTCAAATCTTTTTTATCTTCCAGAACACCCGTCACTTGGCAATCAGAATTCACAATATAGGGGACAATTCACCAACGGAGTTGGGACAAAGGCAATTGAAAGCTTCACCCACACGGAAGGAAGGGGAACCCTAGCGGATGGAAGTTTCTCCCATGCTGAAGGTGACGGAACTAGGGCATTCGGTTTGGCGTCCCACGCAGAGGGAATCAGCTGTACTGTTCTCGGAAACGCGGCACACGCAGAGGGATACTACTGTTCCGCATCTGGAAACCACTCGTTTGCGAAGGGTCTTTCTTCTCACGCCAACGGACACTGTTCATTTGCATTTGGACAATCGATAATAGCTGACGGAGAGGATTCTGCCGCACTTGGCGTCCTATCTAAAACGGTAGATGACTGTTCGTTCGTATGGAATCCTGGAGAATTCGAAAACGGAGTTAGGAAGGACTATTTCTCAAAAGGATGGGGAAGCTTTGCAATCAATCCAGTCGGAAGGGAGAACGGTTTCTGGATTGGAGACACAACACTAGGAAACTTGATACGCGGAGAAGTCGATTCCGTTAAGGACGTAATCAGCGCAAGAGTCGGGTTCTCTGCTGGAGGAGGAAGAGTAACTGGACAGTCTTCTATGTCTCTTGGAAGTCAAAGCTTTGCAAAAGGCGCTGGTTCAATAGCGGTAGGAAAGGCAACGACATCCGACAGCTACACGGCTGCAATAGGTCAAGATGTTTCCGCCGCAGCATGGGCTACGTTTGCACACGGTAACAATACTATTGCAAAAGGCGCTGGAGCCTTTGCGTCTGGAAACAACGTAAAGGTTTTGGGGACATATTCATTTGGCCAGGGACAAAGTGTTTTTGTGGATTCTAAACTTGAAAATGGAACAATAAATTTGACCTAGTCCCAGGCAATTGGAACTAATGTGTCCGCACTTGGTTCATACCAGACGGTAATCGGAACAAATGCCAAAGGAGAGAAAAACCACGCTAAAACATTTGTCTGGAGTGCAACTAATAGTGCAGCACTGTCTGTAAGGCCAGATGGAGGTGTTTATTCCTCCCACGGAAACAACACTTTCAATATTTGCCCAGGTGCAGCACCAGATACTGCAAACATGATTGACAACTTCTATGTTGGAAATAAGACAATAACAAACGCAATACTTGAAAAATTCTCAAAAGATTGTGTTTTATCTGGTGCCAAGTCACTTGCCATTGGAGACCAATGTGAAGTTCTTAGCGGAGGAAATTATTCTGTAGCTCTTGGTTTTAAATCAAAAATCGGGGAGAAAGTCGGAAATGCAGCAAATGACTATTCTTTCGCAATTGGAATCGAATGCTCTGCAATGAGCAGAACGGCTTTTGCAATCGGAAGAAAAGCAAAAACGACAAAAACAAATCAATTTGTGTGGAGCGGAACAACAATCGAATACTCAGCGCCAGAAAAAGAAGGTGCGTTCTGCATAGACCCGAAAGACGGTAAAGACAATGTTTTCATAGGACAGAAATCACTACCGTTAAACGTGATTGAATCAATTCAGGAAAACGACATATCGACAAAGATGACGCTTGGAACTAGGAAGAGCGGTTCCGTTAACGGATATGCGTCATTTGTAAATGGTTATAATTGCGTTGCCATATCTTCGTACTCACACGCAGAGGGTTCCGAAACCTCAGCATTTGGAGAATCGACACATACCGAAGGTGACAGATGCGTTGCAATATCCGCTTTCTCACATGCAGAGGGTTCCATGACATTGGCATCTGGTACTGCGTCCCATGCAGAAGGCGGTGGAACAAAAGCCATCGACCTAGCAACACACGCAGAGGGTGCATATACGACTGCATCTGGAATAGCGTCTCACGCAGAAGGTCTTGGTCTCCCAATCCTTGACCAGACACAGCTCGCAAGAGGAAAAATAGTAGTCCTTGGAACATTGGGTGGGGAATCAGAGGGAGCTGTTTCTCATGTGGAAGGAATAGGAACTCTCGCATCTGGACTCGGTTCTCATGTTTGCGGCGTAAACGCAACAGACCTCAGCAATGCATTTTCGTATGTCTGGTCTGGGTACGATGGCGACGTTCTCACGAAAGAACAAATAAAGATTCTTACTGACGGGGACTACGGAGAGAAGCACATGGCCAAATTCCCAGAAGCAGCAACTATCGCATAGGCAATGTTCGACGGTTCAAAGACGTATTACGCAAGACACCAGGGCTCCTACTGCATCAATCCAGTCCCGATGGACCTCTTCGTAGACCCACCTCAGACAAGGGCAATGGCTGCACCTGAGTGGCCGTTTGAGGGTCACGACGAACCATACAGCGGATTCTGGATTGGAGACAAGAACTTCATTCAATGTGTACTTGACGTAATTCAGAAAAATCCAGACATAGTGAAAATGGCACTTGGTTTACTCTGAACTACAAAACCAAAATAAATCCACTGGTTCCGTATAATATTTTAAGGAACCACATATGGAAGAATTTTCGGACAGCCAGGTTTTCTCCCCAAAGGAGATATCCAACAACCCAGACATGAACAGGTACATCCTTGAGCTAAGGGACGACCTTACGCTTACACAGATGAACCTTAAGGAAAAATCTCTTTCCGTGTCAGCGATACGGACAAAATGGCTTAATTACTATTTTCTTGAAAAGAGCAATCTCAAAAGAATAAAGGCCAAGAAAGACGAAATCCTGAAATCAAAGCTATCTGCTGGTGTTGGAAAATCAGTTCTCCCCCTCAAGAACATGGACAAAGTTTCACAGGAAGACGAAAATATACGCAAACTCGATATAATGAACGAAGCCGTTAAATCAAATATAGATTTCCTTGAACGGGCCATGAACATTTTGAATGATTTTCCATTTGCAATAAAGAACTCGATAGACATCCTCAAACTGGAGAGAATGTGATACCGTGAACCAGTCCCTCGTCAGATACTCCGACGTTTCGTCTGGAGACTCAATTCCTGATGGAAAGTCGTTCAGGATTCTGTTCGACCCAAATCTAAACATGATGAGGGTGATATGTGCTGAACCGAAGATTTTCGAGTTCATGAGGGATGCTTTTTCATCACAGAACGACGCCGCGTTCTACATGTCAATGCACGGATATTCAATAGACCAGAAAGTATATCTCATTAACCCGTTCGGTTATTTCAAGCCTGGTATGCTGTTCGAAATCCTAGAATACATACGAAACCATTTCGGAAATCTGTCATGCGTCTACATGTCGGAGCAGTGCAGGGACTATGTGTCCGACTATCTTACCCCGATGAGAAGATACATAGGAAACCAATTGAGAGATTCTTTTTCAGTTGGAAACATAACCAGAGACTCGAGGACTTCAAAAGAGTTCATGGAGCTCAGAGACTACCAGGAAGAGGCAATAAGGAGGATAATTTTAGAGGGATTTTGCAGGGGAATGGTCGAGCTCCCAACTTCCGCTGGAAAGAGCCTAGTCATAGCAAACCTGATATACACCGTTGACAAAAGGATATTGAAAGGTCTCAGGTATCTCATCTTCGTACCAAACAGCCAACTTGTTACGCAGTTCTACAAGGACCTGATTGGATACGGGTTTAACCCGAACGACGTTACCAAGCTTACAAGTGGAATGAAGGGGTACAACAGGAACGCGAGAATCATCATATCGAACAGGCAGTTCCTTTTTAAGAACAAAGACGTTCTTGAAGAGGCAAAAATTGATTTTCTCATAAACGACGAAGTACACCAGGGAAAGCCCAAATCCGCTACGTTGGAACTGGTTGACAACCTAGACTGCAAATTCAAAGTTGGTCTTTCGGCAACTATACCCAGGAGCAAGTATGAAAAACTTTCCCTTGTCGGTTCGTTTGGCCGAGTTCTTTACGTTGAGGAAATAACAGATTTGCAGAAAAAGGGATATATATCAAAATTGGAGATAAACCTCATAAAAATCGTTGACAAGTACGTTTCGTCCAACAGAAGCCTTCTTTTCAACGAAGACCCGATAAGGAAGTTCAACGCAAAAGACGCAAACGGAATTTCGTTCAACGACGCGTACGATTCGGAGATAAAATACATAAACGACAATTACATAAAGCTGTATTCTCCAATCCTTAACCATCTCAGGACACTAGAAGGAAACACACTCGTTCTTTTTGACAGGCTTGAATTCGGAAAGAACATGTTTGAACTTGCAAAAGAGTCGTCTGGAGAAAAATCCGTATTGTACATAGACGGACAGACACCAGTTTCTGACAGGGAGCACAGCAGGGAAATCCTGGAGAAGTCAAACGGAAACATAATTTTCGGCCAATGTTCAATCCTGTCGACTGGAATAAACATAAAAAACCTGACGAATCTCGTCCTGATGGTTTCGACTAAGTCGTTTTCCAGAATTCTACAGAGCATAGGAAGAACGTTGAGACTTCATAAAGACAAAGACACGGCAAGGCTTTTTGACATATCCTTCAATTTCAAGTATTCTCAGAAACACCTCGGTGAAAGATTGCAGATTTACAGAAAAATGTACAACAAAACCCCAGACACAACGAGAATTATAGAAGTATGATTGACGACTCTTTTGAATATGTTCTGCTTGATTAGAAAAATCAAGAGCATTTGAGAATGTTCCACGATTTTTACGAACATGTCTATTCAAAATCATTTATTCAAGACGAAATCTCTCAGGAATAGGATTATT